>Ga0172375_10002608_pt1 | contig 27993 bp, 31 predicted proteins | sample LakKiv1m_FD_114537 | JGI IMG/M metagenome (GOLD analysis project Ga0172375, IMG submission 114537) | Freshwater microbial communities from Kabuno Bay, South-Kivu, Congo - kab_092012_11.1m | ecosystem: Environmental > Aquatic > Freshwater > Lake | place: Democratic Republic of the Congo... | reverse complement strand
GACGACAGGCAAAGGTCGTTGTATTCCGAGAGATTGGAGAAGGATATAATGCGCCAGTCGGAGTATTTCAAGTAAGAGAAAATGTGAGGCACGCATTCACAGATAGCAAGCCGCTACGATTCGATTCTGTTGCAGATGCATTAAATTTCCTTAGAGCAAAACTTAATGTTAGTATGAAAAAATACCTTTCAATGAGTCAAATGTTATGCCAAAGAAGATTAATTGAATTCTAAAACCCAAAAGCGAATATATAAAAACACAATGTTCCACAATTTATAAACATGGGTCCAAAAGGAATCCGTAAAAAAGAACCTGCATCGATTGTCAGAAAGGTTCATGAATTCCTAGGAGACAAACTTCTTGAAAGCAAGCCATTCAGCGAAGGTGGAAGCACAAGAGTAGACCGTTCGGAAATGATTGTTGGCGGAAAACACCATCAGGTAGTTCTGAAATTTTGGTTGGAAGATCTTGTTTTGATGTCTACTGTTTTGAATATTCACAATAATTATATAACTTTGAAAAGACTCCAAGACAGACATCTTATATCAACATTAAAGGTTCCTATATTGTATCGTTCATTTGTTGAAACTGAAGAAGGCTTGCTTGTCCCGCTTCCAGCACAAAGCTACGTAATAACCAGCAGGCCAGAGATGGGCGCAGCCAATAACTCTCTTTTGGTAATGGAGGACATCAGCAGTGGAGGTGCTTTTCAAATATCTGATGGATTAGGTAAATTTCAACCAGAGCAAATGAAAAAAATATTTGAAGAATTTGAAGTGATATATCTGTTGATGAATGGGGATGAAAGCACTAAGAGAATGCTCCTATCATTGACCATACTCAGAAAGATGAGTGAGCCGCAAGAGCCATATATCGGAGATATAGACAAATTAGGACGACTTTCATTTTATCCGAATATACCTATAGTGGAATTAACAGACTTAGTAGAGAATGCAAAACTAAGTTTTCAAAACCAGGATTATCGGATTCTGGAAAAACCACTTCAGTGAGTATTAAAAATGTTGAAAGTCTAGTTAGTTTGGTAATCCAGATGATAAAACGGCCAAAGGTATCCAAACACGAGATAATTGCAGATATAGTTTTCATACTTGTAGGAATGCTCGTAACGTTCATGGCAATTTTTATTTTTGACATCCACTGGTCATTTTATCCAGGAAATACTATTTTTCCTCCAAACAAGCACATTTTCACTTCTCCTGCACCTTACTTAATCGGAGTTCCGTTGGGAGGATTAGTTGGGCTTGTTGTTCTCAAGCTTCTCTATTTTGCATTTGAAGAGGAAAACGAAGCGGAAAAGGAAAAATGGAAAGGATATAAAAAGAAAAATAGTCGTAAGTGATGGATTTTTATAATGTTTTAGACAATAGAGATACATGCGATTAAAGGTTTGGCAGCGAAGAATACAAGGCACCTGTCCTGCACTTACCCAATTCGCACAAGACAGCATGAAAAAATTGAATGACATCGCAACTGCGGGAGCAATTGCAAACGAATTTACAATGCAAATGGCTGCTCTTGGTTTTGGAGTAATAACTGCAAAAGACGTCGATAATGCCGCCTGGGCAACCGGAAAATGGAGCAGGGAAAAAACCACTGGCATAATAAAAGATAATGAAACCCTATTCAACCTTGGATTAGGAAGGGGAAGGTCTAATTTTTTCGTATTCATGAAACAGAATGGAAACGGCATTGAAATATTTTATACTGAACCAAGAAGCGATGAGGCTGCATTAACTTTTACCCATGACGATTTATACAAGCATAGAACAATATCTGTGAATGAAAAGAATGTGAGAGAAAAACTTGAAGAAGTTCTGACAGAAATCAGCTATGTTGCTGGAGGAAAATTCAAAGAAGACTTCAGGATGCAGACGCACCATCATTCAAAGAATTTGTTTGATTCGGAATGGAGAATAAGGGATGATGCAACATCAAACATTTCAGATGTCATAAGAAAAGCAATGCTTTATCACACAGATGTTTGGAATTTAACCCCTCATAACAGCAGTGACCCAAGAGTGCATGCAATACTTGAAGCAGTTTGCATTTCTTTGGGGATTACATACGTTCCAGGAACAGAAATAACCGGAACAAGCCATAAAGAAGGGGTTAACGGACCGCACATTGTAGTTATGTTTGGAGAATATGGAAAAGGAACAGTTGAGGAAAAGCTCAGAAAACAGGTTCTGAAAAAAGCGAATAAGGCATTGCGGATGGAATCTTATTTGATGGGCGCTGATTTCGATTATATTGTGCAATGGTTGCAGGTGCAACGGGAAAAAAATGTGCTGGCCATGGGCTATGCGCATCCGATAAACAACAGTTCGGTAAGAATCGGACGGGAAAAATATATCACACAAATAGCTGCAACAGGAATTGTAAGTTCTGAAATGGTTTCTTTTGACCAAACCAAAGAGCACATACTCAATGGAGATATGATCGCCGCATTCAATCCGTCGATGAGCAAGCATGAAATGGATTCAATGATACAGGATATGGAAATCAAGACCTGGATTTATAATTTGATAAAAAAATATAAACTCGGGGAGAACTTAACATCAAATGCCTGCAATCTTGCAGTTGCCAAATGGGCGGAAGAAAATGGATGTGGAAGCTTTTACGAAAGTGATGAGCATACGACGACTCCTATGACTGAATATTCTGCAGGTAATGACGGGTTTGCAAAAGGATTTACGCGAGTATTACTAAGAAAAGAATTTTTCAACAGGCTCGATGCTGAGAACAGAAAAATGAATGCTGAAGAATTTGTTAGACTGATTTCTGAAAAGGCTGTCAAATTACATGCAAAGGTTTTCTATGTAATAAAAGACGGAACAGTTGAACTGGCTAAGGCAAGAACAGAAGAAACAGACTATTCTAGGATAGAACGGTTTGTTTTGAAAATAAAACAGGCATGGCATTATTTCAGCGCATTGCTGCATGACGCAGTTTATTTTGCAACGCATGGAGAGGTAAGAAAGCTTTTCGCAATGGACAGGTAATTACTTCGTTTTAGCTGCCGCAGTCAGGAATGCGACGAATAATGGTGCAGGAGTTTCCAATCTTGATTTAAGCTCTACGTGAGCTTGTGTTGCGACCCCGAACCCATATTTTTCAGGCCATTCGCAGATTTCAACTATTCCGCGTTCGTGCATTCCTGAGATCACCAAACCGCCTTTTTCAAGTTCAGGAACCAAATCCGGATTTACTTCAAACCTGTGCCTGTGGCGTTCGGAGATTTTGGCTGAGTCATAATATTTTCTGGAGGCCGTATTTGGCTTCAATATGCAATCGTATGCGCCTAAACGCATCGTTGCACCCATCTTTGTTATTTTTTTCTGCTCTGGAAGGATATCTATTACAGGATATTTTGTTTCCTTGTCGAATTCCGTAGAATTAGCATCTTTCATTCCGCAGACGTTTCTTGCATATTCAGCAACCATCAACTGCATACCCAGGCATAAACCTAAATAAGGCGTTCCGCTTTCCCTTGCATATTTTATCGCATTAATCTTTCCTTCTATTCCTCGCTTTCCAAAGCCGCCAGGAACAAGAATCCCGCAGTATTTCTTGAGTTCTGTCTCGGTGCTTCCATTCTCCAGATCAGCAGATTCCACCCAATGAACGTTTACGTGACGATTGATTGCTGCCCCTGCATGTAATAGTGCTTCTTTCACGCTTACATATGCGTCTTTCACTGCAGTGTATTTTCCGACGATCGCAATGTCCAAAGGTTCGTTCTTTGGATCAATTATCCTATCAACTAGTTTTTTCCATTCTTTGAGATCTGGCTCTTTCTTCAAGTCTAGCCCAACACGCTCAGCGATTAGTTTGTAGATCCCTTGTTTTTCAAGAACAAGTGGCAATTCGTAAACAGTACTAACAATAGGATCATCGAAAACCGCGTCTTCTTTGACATTGCAGTAGAGCGCAATTTTCTTTTTTGAATCCTCATCTAACGGTTCCTGTTCCCTTGTAATGACGATTTGAGGCTGGATTCCCATGCTTTGAAGCAAACGGGTGGCATGTTGTGTAGGTTTCGTCTTCTGCTCCCCTGGAGAAAGACTTGGTACAAAGGATAATTGGATAAATAACATATTTGGTTCTTCGTAGTTCATCTGACGCATTGCTTCAAGGAAATATCCATTTTCCAAGTCACCGGCTGTACCGCCGACTTCAATCATTACGATATCTGCGTTGTTGTCTTTTCCAACCCCACGAACCCGGGTTTTGATTTCGTCTGTAAGGTGTGGAACGAATTGGACATCTCTTCCTAGATATTCACCCTTACGCTCGCGCTCTATTATTCTAGAAAACAATTTTCCTCCAGTAATTGAACTTGTTCCTGGAAGGGAAAAATTGAGAAAACGCTCATATGTCCCAAAATCCATATCCACTTCTGTCCCGTCATCAAGAACGAATACCTCCCCATGTCGGAATGGATTCATCGTTCCGCAATCAACATTAAGATAGCCGTCGAACTTTATAGGTACGACCTTATAGCCTCTGGACTGAAGCAGTTTTGCGATAGAAGAAGATAAAATTCCTTTCCCCAAGCCGGACATGATTGACCCGACTATGACTATGAATTTTGTTTTAGACATAAGGGAACATATATGCGGGGAGGTTATATAAATATTTTTGGCTAGTGGCAATTGGCTCCTAGCTACTAGAGATAGAAAAATATTAATTTGTAATTCCACATAAACAGTCTAGCTTTTCGATACTCATTTTTCTTAATCCATAAAGCTTAATGTGCTTATTGCAAGAATTTACAATCTCTCTAGCAACTTCTTTCCGAATTCCTCTGCGATCGATGATGGATTTATTTTTAACCATAGAAGGACCATTAAATTTTATTCAGCGCATCCTTTATCTCGCTGATGTTCATCCTGGTTAGAATAAGCGGAATTCGTTCTTTTTCTGAGATCTTTAATGCGAGTTTGTCCAATTTGCTTGCATCCAGACCATGCATCACTACTGCGGAAGGCTTGGATGGTGAAACACGCAACACGACCATTGGGCTTCTTCCTGTTGAAACCCCTGTGAAGATAAATACTCTTTCGTTAATGTTTCCATATAATGACTGGAAAAATGAAAATGGCATTTCTAATATTGTCTTCAATGAGTCGATTAACGTATATCCGTAAATCTTCTTTTCCTCAATCATATCTGCATTGGAAACAATATCTCCTTTTATTATCCCTATGAAATCTTTCAGCATAATTCCTCTTGCGAATTCATGGACTTCGAAATATTGGTCTGTTGGCTTGTCTTTTTCTGCAAGCCGTTGCGAAATTACGCCTCCTTTTTTAGAATCAATTTCAAAAAGAGATAAAACAAAACGCTTGATTACTCCTGTTCCAGGAGATTTTCTTCGGTTTCCTTCGTAATCGCTGATCGTGGATACTGTAATATTCAAATGCCTGGAGAGTTCAACCTGAGTTATTCCGAATATTTCCCTCCATTTCTTCATGGTTGCCCCTGGGTCATCTGAAAGAGAAATTTCCCCGGCTATTTCAACATGAATCTTTTCCATAAATAAGATATGTTAGACAATTGTTTAAATAGGTTACGTCAACACAATACAGACGTTAAATTATTTAGAATATAAATAATCCACTGCATTTTTGAAGAATCTTACTCCCATTGGTTCTTTTACCAAACCAAAAGGCCAATAGGGATGATTAGTAACGTGGTTGAATGCTTCTGGATGAGGCATGGTTCCGAAAATCCTTCCGGTTTTATCGCAAAGTGACGCAATGTTTGCCACAGCTCCATTTGGATTGTAAGGGTAGCCTGCCAGTTCACCGCGTTCATTTACGTATTGCATAGTGTGAAGATTGTTTTCCATAATAAACTTGAATTCGGCCTCATCCTTCGAGATCAATTTTCCCTCCCCATGTCTAACTGGAAGTTGAACATAGTCCATTCCTTTCGTGAATATACAGGGAGAACTTTGATTTATTTTAAGATTTACCCATCTATCCTCGAATTTTCCTGAATCATTAACCGTAAGTGTAACTCTTTGACTGAAATCGGGAACTGGCAGGAGACCAAGTTTTACTAAAGCCTGAAATCCGTTGCAAATACCCATAATTAGTTTTCCGTCTCTCACGAATTGTTCGATTGGCTCTGTTAGCTTGAACTTCATCTTGTTAGCAAGGACTTTTGCTGAACCTAAATCATCTCCATGTGCAAACCCTCCGCCAATTATGAAAAGATTGTAATTATCAAAGATGGATGGATTTGCGATTACTGAGTTAATGTGTATTACGTCTGCTTTTCCTCCAGCTGTTTCTACTGCATAACGGGTTTCGTTTTCACAGTTTAATCCATAGCCTGAGAGGATGAGTGCGCGTGTTTGCATGTTGATGATTCGGATAAAGAATTTTTATTGATATCTGTCGGTAGATATTATATTTTATTTGTTTGTGAAGATAGTAATCTGGTGTTGATATGAGCGTTTTCCACAAAGCAGATACTGCAGATCAAAGATTAAGAAATAGGAGTGGATTACTTGCTATTGGTTTTGTCGCTGCCATGGGTATTGGTGGTGTAGCTTTGTTGTCGAATCCTCCCAAACCAAGGCCTTTCCTGAAATTGACATGCGCACAGACTCTTGGACCTGAAAAAATCACAATGGATCGTGAAATTGGAATCAGTGAGGCGAAATCAGTCATCAATGATCCGAAAAGCAATTGCATGGCGCAGCGCTGTGAGATAGACAGTTCACCTAATCCGTCCCAGATATGCAGTATTGCGACTGAGAAGGATGTTGCAGCCATAGAAAAGGACATACGTGAATATCAAAAAGATTATACTGCTAAAAAAAAGCAAGAAAGAAATATTTTATTTGGGACAATCGGGGCATTGGCTCTAGTATATTGCATAATAAGGTTGAAGCACATGCAGGAAAGAAGAAAAGAAAGGAAAGAAGTTGATAGGGCAATAGAACTAAGTAATAGAGAGACCAGAATCAGACTAGCTCAAGAATTTGGTGGGGAACAAGCAGATAACATTCTGACTGGTCTTGATGAGGCCTTTGAAAAAATTAGTAAGGGTAAACCTAAACAATAGAAAGAAAAAAAATTAAAAAGAAAAAAACTAAGCCTTCATTACCATTGCATTGGAATCGATCTTCCTCACTTGAGGAGCTCGCCCATTTGCACGGTTGTATAATATACCGTGGTATTCTTTCAGACCAAAGACCTCATTCAGCAATCCCAAGATTGCGTTGTGGTCATACCCCTTGCAAGAGTAGAGATCGAAATAGATCTCATTTGTGTCTGAGAAAAAATGCAGTGAGCAGTGGCTAGTAGTAATCATCTGTACAAAACTCTGCCCAGGGAAATCCAGGTCAACCGCGTCTGACCAATTTAATGGGCCCAGTGGCTTCATGTCGGTTATTCGCATGAGTTTATTTACAAACTCCTGTGCTTTTTCACGGCTAAGCTCGGTAAAATCTGGACTTATCTTCGCGTTGACCGTCATATGCAAGTGTATCAAACCTGTCATGTGAACCTTTCTTTTTTTCATTTTAATTTTTTTATATTATTTTTTTGTGTTATTATTTTTATTCGGGAATAACTATTTAAATCTATTCCCGGAGTTCGAAGGAAAAAAAGTTTAAAACTGAAAATTTACGAGGATAAAACAAAATTCAGAAAAAGTTTAAGAAAATTATCTGTTTAATTTTTCAACTTTTATATCATCAAAAAGTTTTCTGCAAAAAGGATGACTCCTGTCTTTTATTCCAGTTTTGCATACTGCGGCATATTCAATTTTCAATACAACTTCTTTTGGAGAAGGAATCGTTTCATTGTTTTTTAGTAAACCTGCGCCAGCCCCTATACATGCCGGAACAAGAAGGACCAAAAATGGTGTTGCCCAGCTTCCGCCTGTTCGTGCTCTTTGCTGTTCGGTCTGCACTCGAGACACATTAGAAATGCAGGTTCTCATTTTATCAACTTGAATTTGAATCCATAATGAATCAAACCTTCAGGATCATCGCGCTGGATCATTCTAAAAACGTTTTCAACTTTATCTCCGATTTTCACTTCGCTTCCGCGCACATCTACGACTTGGGCAGTGAGCCTTGCTCCTTCATCCAGTTCTATTATTGCCAGAACGTATGGCGCTTGTTCTTCAAATCCAGCAGGCGGAGATGAAATTTCTGTGAACGAATAGATTTTCCCTTTTCCAGAATACTGGACGTTTTCAATTTTCCCTTTTCTCCTGCATTTCGGGCAGATTATACGTGACGGGAAATAATGCGAATTGCAAGTGGAACATTTCGTTCCCAGTAACCTATAACGTTCCGGAATTTTTCTCCATGTTAATGGTATTGATTCTTTCATTATTGTGCCACCTCAAATGGTTTTGTTTCCTGTTTGTTTCTACGACGAGATTCAAAATAACTAACAAAAAAATGGCCAAGCATTGCGAATGGCATTGCTAGAGTCATAATAAGCATAGAATAGTCATAAACTTTTTGGGTGGTGATTGTAGTTTTTTCGTAACTTACGATGGCATTATTCAATTCTTCGTTTGCAGTGAGCGCTTCCTGCTTTGCGGTTTCTACAGCAGTTTTTGCAGACTCATGTTCTTTTCTTATTTTTTGCAAGCATGCGACAGGATCTGCCGTCAGCACACGACATTGCCAGTTAAGCGCAGTTATCCCGCTTTCATCTTCGAGTTTTGTTCTTTCCACCAGAACTTCCTTATTCTTCCATTCTTTTATTTTTCCTGCTGTTCTTTCTTTAAGCTGGGCAATCCTTTTTTCCTGTAAATGCTTGGAAGCAAGGGTTACGCAATGTGATCCGATGGCGGTTAATGCAGACGCCACAAGAACTCCACATACCGCGTAGTACGCCAACCTAGATGGAGATTTTAGTTTCATGCTTGTTCACCTGATTTTAATAAGGCACTTGCATGATCTTCTAAAGCTGTTAAATCTTGGGATAACTCGCTTCTCATTTTTTTCAGTTTTTTAAAGCGTATGTGATCATCTATGATAGACCCTAGTAAATGGCCCAAAGTAATAAATACTAAAAAAAGACTTGGGATTTGTAGTTTAGCATTAAACCTATCATTAAGTAGCTGAACCTTGGAACTCCGAAAATCTTCTTCTGCAGAAATAACTTCTATGTCTACTTTTTTTCTCTTGACTTGTGCGGATTCAATACAAAATGATAGCCGGGCATGTTCAGGGCAAGCTAATAATTCTTCATCGATTTCAAGAAGTCTTTGTTTTGCCCATTCTTTTTTTGCTGAAAGTGCTTCTGCAGCAATCTGGGCTCTTTGTGTTTGTATTGCAATTCGTTTTTCTGGATTAACAAGTCCAAAATGCATCGCAGTAGTTAGCCCAACCGCAACAATGGCTGGTACTGCCCATCTTATCCAAAGGTTTGGGTGTTTTTTAAGGATAGCTTCTGTGGCTATGTCTCTTTTTTTGATCATAGCTAGTGCCGAATTGTAGAGAATAGAAGTTTTTTCAGAAAGTTTTGTCATGAAACTTCACCGTGCATTTCGGGTTGTTGGTTTTCCTTTCTTCGCCTTGAAAGCCACCACATCACCGCATTGACACCAGACCCTATCAAAAGAATGGGGAAAATGATAATGTTTGCTTTTAAGTAGGTTTGATCATGTTTTAGGTTTTCCAAATCTTTTTTGATGGAAGCCGCTTCTTCACCTACCTGTGCAATTTTCTGTTGTTCTATCATCTTGCAGGCTTCGAGTGGCTTTCCTATATCTATGCATTTAACTGTCTCCTGCCAGATAGAACGAACTTTGAATTCAACAGACTCTTCTGCTAATACTTTGTCAAATTCCAAGCGATCAACTAAAGGAGCTTGACGGTGTAATTTGACTGCTGAATGAGTTATTGCACCTGCAGCACCTAAAGAAAGCGCTGAAAAGAATACTGCATTTGTGATTGGATTTTTCAAAAATCTATTGGTTTCAAAGAATCTGGATAGTTTTTTTGTGCATTTGGTTTCAAAACTGAGGAGAAAATCCATACCCCGATTTATTCCGTCTGGTTTTCTTTCTTTATGTGTCATTTAATTACCCTTGTGAATTGTATCCACGATTTCTGTGGGAAGAACTTCTGCGTTTCCTGTTTGTTTTGGGGCATTCTGTTCCTGCTGCTCTCGTCTTTTCTGGAATGCTCGTCTTGCAAGCAAAATAGCTCCTGTGAGTACGGAAAGTATACCTGCACCCATGAACAACTCTGAATAAAGTGCATTCATGACTCGCGCATCATGTGCTTTTTTATTTGATTCTTGTACGGGTTTAGCTGCTTCATCGATTGTTCTGGTTTCTGCTTCCAAACACATTCGAATTCCGCCGCCATTTTTTACACATAAAAGCGCGTTTGTATGCTCCTGTTTTTTTATTGAATCTAATTTTTTGTTTGCAGCATCTGATTTTTCATTTAATTCGCTGACTAGCGGTATCTGCCTGATTCCTTGTACGCCGGAAAAAGCCATTCCACCGACTCCAAGCGCAAATAATGTTGATAGGACTACAACAGGTTTACTTAGTTTTTTCATTCTAACACCTAAAATCCTTTTTTCATTATATGAATAACTGCAGTAGCACCAGATCCACCTACGTTGTGCGTAAGCCCTACATTTGCATCCTTAACCTGACGGTCTCCTGCTTCTCCGCGTAACTGCCAGGTGACTTCAACTGCCTGTTTAATTCCGGTTGCGCCAACAGGATGCCCGCATGCTTTTAATCCTCCAGAAGTATTGATTGGCTTTTCCCCACCAATAAGAGTTTTTCCTTCAAGTGCTGCTTTTCCTCCGTCTCCTTTTTTGAAAAAGCCTAAATCTTCTGTTGCGATTACTTCGGCAATAGTAAAACAATCATGAACTTCAGCGAGATCAATGTCTTTTGGAGTTAATTTTGCGCGTTCGTATGCTTTTTTCGCAGCAACTTCAGTAGCTTTCAATTTAACGAGCGATTCCCTGGAATGAAGTGCAATAGTATCGGAAGCCTGTGCGCTTGCAATTATTTCAATTGGTTTCTTGGTATAGCTTGACGCAAGTTCTATTGGAGCTAGAACGACTGCAGCCGCGCCATCAGTAATAGGCGCGCAGTCAAACACATGCAATGGATCAGCAACCATTTTTGATTTGAGAACCGTATCAAGAGTAATTTCATTCTGGTATTGGGCGTATTTATTCTTCGCACCATGCTTGTGATTTTTCACTGCAACTGATGCCAGCATTTCTGAAGTAGTTCCATATTCTTTCATATGGCGTTTTGCCATAAGCGCGTATAAACCTGGAAAAGTTGCGCCAAGAAATAACTCCCATTCCTGGTCTCCTGCGCCACCAAGCACATCACTAACTTCTTCTCCTGCAAGATCAGTCATCTTTTCAATTCCGCCTACTACTACGATATCGTGCATTCCGCTTGCAACGGCCATAAACCCTTGTCTTAATGCAAGCGAACCAGACGCACACGCTCCTTCTACTCTAGTTATCGGAATTGGATTAAGACCCATGTAATCTGCAATAAGAGCTCCTATATGTTCTTGACCAATTAAACGACCAGAGGCCATTGTGCCTACGTAACCGGCACTTATTTCATCTCCATGTAAATGAGCATCTTCTATTGCTTTCACTCCTGCTTCAACAACAAGGTCACGGAAGCCTCGCTCCCAGTGCTCGCCAAATTTAGTCATTCCTGTCCCTATGATTGCTACTCCTCTCATAAAAATCCATAAAAACTATGTTTACCACAGTTTTAAAACATAGCAGGAAAAAATACGTCAGGAAACGAAGTAGTGGATTTGCAAGAGGCAATGATTGGAATACACAATATTATTCTGGAGGTTTGAATGGGAGAATAATGACCTAAACCACATTTCCTATCTTTTTTTAAATAATGATTTAGTAATATAGTCATGATAACTTATTCTTACCCATCAGAGAAAAAAGAGGAATGTGGAATCATTGCCATAATCTCCAAAAAAGGAGAAGACGTCGCTCCAGCAGTCTACCGTTCGCTTATTGCTTTGCAACATCGCGGACAGGATGCTGCAGGGATGGTTGTTTCAGACGGAAAAACGCTCAAGCCACAAAAGGGAATTGGATTAGTATCAGACATCTACACTGGTGGATTACATGTAAACGGACATATCGGAATTGGGCATACGCGATACCCGACAACCGGAGCATGCAATATTGAAGATGTACAGCCATCAATTTATGAAAATATAGCAGTGACGCATAATGGACATCTGGCGAATTATGATCTAGTAAAAAAATCATTGGAACAACGAGGCTTCAGATTCACTGCAACTGTTGATTCTGAATTGATTGCATTCCTGCTTTCTGAAAAAATAAAACAAGGACCAAAAGAAGCAGTAAAAAATGTAATGGAAAACTTAGACGGCGCATATTCTGACGCGGCAATTATGAATGGAGAATTATATATATTTCGTGATCCGTTTGCAATCCGCCCATTATGCTGGGGAGAAAACGAAGAGTATATCGCATTTGCATCTGAAAGCGTTGCGTTGGATGTGAATGGAATTCCATATAAAGGAGAAGTAGAGCCTGGAGAAATGATCAAGGTGACCAAGAATGGATTGCAACGAGAAAGCGTGCTGAAAAAAGGAACACTGCATTGCATGTTTGAGTATGTATATTTCTCAAGGCCAGATTCAATAGTAAATGGAAAATATGTTTATGAGGTAAGAAAGAATTTAGGGAAAGTTCTTGCAGAAGAGCAACCTGCCAAAGCAGACATTATTGTTGCTGTTCCGGATACGTCAAGAACGGCGGCAGAAGAATATTCCCGAACATTAAACATCCCTATAGAAGAAGCATTGATCAAGAACAGATATGTGGCAAGAACATTTATCATGCCAACTCAGGAAAAAAGAGTGCAAGCAGTACGGATGAAACTAAATCCAGTGAAAGGAATTGTTGAGGGAAAACGGGTTGTTCTTGTTGATGACAGCATAGTAAGAGGAACAACATTGAGGGAAATCGTAACTCTAGTCAAAAATGCTGGAGCAACAGAAGTGCACGTACGAATAACGAGTCCTCCAATAGTTTCCCCTTGTTTCTACGGGGTGGACATGCCAACATATAAAGAATTGATAGCAAGCAATAAAAGTATTGAAGAAGTAAGAAAATTCATAGGTGCAGAAAGCTTAGGATATTTATCAGTTGATGGATTGAAAAAAGCGATAGGACTTCCGATTTGCAGTGGTTGTATAGACGGAGGATATCCTACTGAATACGCTAAAAAACTTGCAGAAACAAAAAAAGGTGTTCCTAATGGCTGTGGCTGAATTTGAAATCAATGATATTGTTGAACTGAGTGGTTTTTCAAAGCAGGAAATAATTGATACGCTTACTGAAATTGGCGCACCTGTTGAAGAAAAGGAGGATGGAAAGATAGTTGTAGAAGTCACTCCGAATAGGCCCGACTTATTTTTCATTGAAGGAATTGCAAGAACATTGAAAGCATATCTAAAAAAAGAAAAAACAAACTATTCCTGTGAGAAATCAAAATACGCAGTCATGTGCGACAGAAGCGTTTCATCTGTTCGTCCTTTTATAAAGATTGCAGTAGTTATGGGAGTAAAAATAGATGAAAAAGGAATAAATTACTTGATAGCTGCTCAGGAAAAACTGCATGAAACAGTTGGAAGAAAACGAAAGAAGATTGCTATAGGAATTCATAATCTGGATGTGATCGAATTTCCTTTGATTTATCGTGCAGTAGAAGACGTAAGATTTGTACCTTTGGATTACAGTGAAGAGATGAGCGCAAAGGATATTCTTACAAAGCATCCGAAAGGTATTGAGTACGCCCAGTTAGTCAAGGATAAGCTGCCTATGATATCTGATAAACGCGGTGTCATATCTTTCCCGCCAATAATAAATAGTGAACGAACAAGATTAAGTGGAAATACCGTTAATTTTCTTATAGATGTCACAGGAACGCATGGGGAAACGGTTGATGGCGCAATAAATAATGTTGTTTGCGCGCTCATAGACCGAGGGGGAACTGCGTATGAAGTCAAGATAAATAATGAGCCTTACCCGAACTTGAATCCAAAGAAAATGCCTATAGATGTGAAATTCTTTTCAAAAACAATAGGACTATCTTTGAAAAAAGAACAGATGAAGGAATTGCTTGCCAAGATGGATTACGAAATAAAGGGGAAGACTGTTTTTGTTCCTCCATATAGAATGGATATAATGCATCAAGTTGATGTTTTAGAGGATGTTGTGATTGGTTATGGATATAATAATCTCAAGCCAACACTGCCGAATTTCTTCACTCCTGGAAAATTGATCGCACAGTATTCAGAATTGGAAGCAATAATGCGGGGAATGGGTTTCACTGAGATTAAAACATTTTTACTTACAAGCAAAAAACAGATAGAATCTGTTGGTTTTAGATGCGATACTATTCCAGTCATTAATCCTGCGACTATGGACTATAATACGTTGAGGCCAAGCCTTTGTCCAAGTATGATAGAAATATTTGCAAACAACAAGACGAAGGGGTTGCCGCAGAAATTATATGAAATGGGACAAATATGTAAAGGAAAAGAAATGAAAAACGCGCTGATTTTTGGAATAATGGATAAAAAAATAGAATTTTCAGATATTCGAGGATATTTACAAACATTGATGGGAGAGCAAAGTAAGGAATTTGAACTTAGGAAAAGCTATGAAAACGATTGTTTTGAGAATAGTAGGGCTGGTGAAATATATATTAATAATCAAAAAATTGGTAAAATTGGTAAAATAAAGAAAGAAATTCTGGAAATATATGGTTTAGAGTTCGAGATTTATCTTTGTGAAATCAAAATTTAAAAAATTAGGTGGGGGGACATAGTTCCACTATTATTGAATAAATTTTATCAAAAAAGTTCTTCTATAAGTTTTGCGCGAATTTTATACACTTCTAAATTAGACTTAAAATCTTTGAAAAAATCGTCGATAAGTTCTTCATATTCAGGTTCAACTACAAGTACAGATTTAGTTTTCCAGGATGAATTTTTTAAGTAAAGTTTATTTAAGTTGTAATAAAACATTCGTTTTACTCTATTAAATATACGTTTATCTTTGGCTTTTATATCGTAAATATATACTAATTTCATATTTTATCACTTATAAAAATATATTTCTTTATAAAAAATATTCAATATATTTTTTATATCTATGTATCTATAGATACAAACTATTTTTTTATTTAAGAACAATATATTAATGGAACTATACCCTCCCCCCTCATTTCAATATTAATTCAGTAAAATTAGCCGTTTTTCTTATTTTTTCTAACAATACATTTCTTACACTTGCTTTTCAGAGAATAATCTACCATCTTTTTCATTGCTTTTACTGCTGCGAGCGGCGCGCCGTAAGTTGGAACACCAGAACTTTCTAATATTTTTCTATATCCTTCTGTAAACGTTCCACCTACAGCAGTAACGACTATAGGTTTTCTTCTATCTTCAGAAGCGGAATTTAATATATCTATTATTCCCTCATTCATATTAGGAGTCTGAAATAAAACGTCAATAAATATTCCATCTACATTTGGATCGTTCAAAACAATCTCAATACTCTTTTTATAATCATCAACACTGGCATCAGCAGTCATATCTAACGGGTTTCCTACAGAAGTATATTCAGGTATTATCTCCTTTAGCTTTACGCTGCTTTCTTTGGTTATTTCCGCAAGTTCCAACCCGTTTTCTTCGATGGCATCAGCAGTAAGCACACCCAAACCACCACCATTGGTAATAATCATCATTCTTTTTCCATTTGGCAAAGTTTGATTGAATATTTTTACAAAATCAAATAATTCTTCAAGACTTTCAGCTTCAATTACTTTTGCCTGGCGAAATGCCGCTTTATATGCGAGATAATTTCCAGCCAAATTTCCAGTATGTGATTTGGCTGCTTTCAATGCACCACCATATTTTCCTGCCTTAAGAACGATTATTGGTTTTTCCATATTTACTCTTTTCATATTTTCCAACAATCTCTTTCCATCTTTTGTTCCTTCTATATAGAATACAATCTGTTCAGTCTCCTTATCATGCAGCAAATATTCGAGCAAATCTGATTCATTGATCACAGTAGCATTTCCGTAAGATATGAATTTAGATATCCCAATTCCGTATTTTGCAACCATATCTATTACACATGTGCCTACCGCTCCGCTTTGGGTTATGAATGAAATTGCACCTACCTTCGGTCTTTCTAATTTATACATTGGAAGAAATATGCTGTCCACTCTTGAATATGGATTTATTATACCCAAGCAATTTGGCCCAATAACTACAATGTCATTTTCGTCTGCAGTCCGCTTCAATTCTCTTTCAAGATCAGCTCCACCTGACTCTCCAAATCCTCCACTAAGCACAATCGCTCCAGGAATTTTTTTCTGGGCGCATTCTTTCAATATGCGTATCACCGTCTGTGCAGGAGTTGCGATTATTGCACAGTCTACCTTTTCATTTATCTCTAAAACCGAAGAATAACATTTCAATCCTGCAACTGTCCTGTACTTTGGATTAATAGGATATATTTTTCCAGGAAATTTATTTCCAGTGAGATTCTTCATGAGTACGTTTCCAAGCTTGTTTGGAATATTTGATGCTCCGAATACTGCAATGGATTTTGGTTTGAATATGGAATCAAGATTTTTTATTTTCTGGTCGGTTTTTTTCATCATATCGAAAACCTCACATCTATTATATCGCATCCTTCGTCGTTGAAAACAACAGGGTTCAAATCCAGTTCTTTAATGTCCTCTTCGCTTTGGAACATGCATACTTTGAATAGCAGTGTTTTCAACGCAGGAATACTGATCGGTTTTTTACCTCTTGCTCCCGTAAGTATCGGATGAGATTTTAATTCACCAACCATCTCATCCACATCTGCCTCACTTATCGGGCAAATCCTTGCAGTAATATCCCTAAAAACTTCGACGTATATTCCACCCAATCCAAGCATAACCATATATCCAAATTGTTCATCTTTCTTTCCACCTATAATTAGTTCAACTCCTTTTCTTGCCATCTTTTGGACAAGTACTCCATCAATTTTCTTTCCTCTTGCGCCTTCTAGAACGTCTTTATATGCAAGTCTGAGCGTTTCTTCATTCTTGATATTTACTTTTACTCCACCTACATCTGTTTTATGCGTTATCTCCGGAGAAACTATCTTCAAAACTATCGGATATTTTAATTTCTTGGCAATAGCTACAGCTTCATCCGCGTTCTTTGCAAGTTCGTATGGAAGAAGTGTAAACCCGTATTTTTCTAGAAGCTTGAAATTCTCTATCATTCCCATGGTTGAAGATTATGCAGTGATATTTATAAAATTAGGGAAAAACAAATTTCGTTTCCTTCCAATCTTGAGAGATTGGGCTCTGCAAGAACTGTTGTTCTTGAACGCCCAAATGACGAAAACCTTTCGAAAAACATTCGGGCTCGCGCGGGACGCAGAGAACTGAACGCGGTTCTCTTGTCTCGGAAATCTTCGATTTCCTCGATCGAACCACGAGTCTCATTATAAAACTGAAAACTCGGAACAGTAGTATGGGCTCTGCTTGACCGCGATCAAGTCGCCCATTTTGCAGAGGCAAGACAGAAGACGCAGAACTCAAAACAAATACGAAATGGGCTCGCGCGGGATCGAACCGCGAGTCTCCTGCATTGTGCAACCTTTTTGGTGACTCGATTGAAATCGAATGATTTCAATGAGCGCATTTAAGCTCGCTTAAATTGCGAGCTTTTTGCATCAGCAAAAAGGTTTTGTCAAGCAGATGTGTTAACCAGTGTGGACGTTCACGTTTTCCACTACGAGCCCAAATTTATATGTCACGTCTGGCATATTTACTATACAGAAAGTGTTAAAAATAGGTTTTCAGCCTTCCAATCTAATAATTACTTTTCCTTTTCCTAATTTTTCCCTCAATCGTCTATCCGCGATCAATTCCAAGATTTCAGTTCCATGGTGCGTTCTCAACGGAATAACTATTGCAGAATCATATCCATTTATGTTGCATTTATATAAAAATAATCCACCATATTTTCTTCCACTCTCTTCAAACCCATCAATTGTTATCGGTTCAATTTCACGCAATAACTGTCGTTTAACCAAACTCTCTTCGTCTAATGCGACATTCAATGTTCCAGGATACGGGGCGTACCCAATTTTTTCCTTTATTTTTTTCGCATACTGCCGTACATAATATTTTCCTTCACCCAACCCATCAATAATCCTCCCGCCGAATTCCAAATATTCTTTTTTTCTTTCAAAAATATATCGTAGTTTTGAATATACTTCGATTATTTCCTCTTCTCCTTTTTTACTTACAAGTATCTTTCCATTCTTTCTGATGATCTTTCCTTCTTTCTCAAGAAAAATCAATCTTCTGGATATATTCTGCTGGCTCATCCCAAGCATTTTTCCAATCTCAGTAGTAGAAATTGCTATTGGGTTATGATTTGCTTTCTTTTCCAGCAATAATAAAAGTATTTCATCCATTTTTGTCAGCTTATCATTACGTTATTATTAGCTTAACCTCTACCAAAAAGTATTAAAAGCGTAACGAAGTAGGCTTATCCAGAAAAAAATGATAATGTGATTTATATGGCCGAAGAGGTTTTAGTTGTACAAACTCAAAGCGTAGTAACTAACCCGCAAGGTTTTTTAGACGCAGTCGTTATTGGTTTGAATAAATTGCTGATGGATGTCGCAAATCTTATTCCAAACCTGATTGCTGCAGTCGTCTTGGTGGTGTTGGGCTGGGCTGTGGGCAGTATATTTGCAGGCATTTTGAAGAGAGTTCTTGATGCGATAAAGCTCGAGCAATTCCTTCAAGCACACAAGGTTGAAGATGCACTTGGAAATGTCAAGATTAGTAAGGTAATCGTTCAGATTACCAAATATTACATAATCTTGGTATTCCTTACGATGGCAGTAGAAATACTCTCATTGGGCTCTTTGACAATTTTCCTTATGGAAGTTGTTAATTATGCGCCCAAGATTATTGCCGCTGTGATCGTGCTGGTGACCGCTGCAATCGTTGGTGAGTTGGTAAGAGAAAAGGTTCTAGAAGTCCATGAAAAAGAAGACTACATGAAATTGTTGGGGAATGCTGCAAAGTATTTCTTAATCTTCCTTGGTCTTATCGTGAGTCTTGATACCTTGGGTTTTCCAACAGACATCATCAAGGAAACTTTCAAGACCGTATTACAAGCACTTGGCTTTGCATTTGCACTGGCAATTGGTCTTGCATTCGGTTTCGGAGGGCAGGAATCAGCTAAGGATTGGGTAAAGGAATGGAGAAAGAGGTTGCACTTCTAACCTCCATTTTTATTTTTTCTTTTTTATATTCTTTTTATGAAATACGAAAATTTAGAATTAATCATCTCTTCTTCTGTTTACGAGCCCGCTGAAGATAGCCTTATGCTTGCAAAATATGCGAAATCTCTCAAAGGTCATGTTCTTGAATTAGGGTGCGGCTCTGGCATCGTTTCCCTGATGAATGCGAAGAGCAATCCGAAGAACGTAGTTATTGGGGTAGATGTGAACAGAAGCGCGGTCAGTTGTTCTAAAAACAATGCGATTCGCAATCATATAACCAACGTTACATTCAAAATTAGTGATCTGTTTTCCAATCTTTCAGGCATGCGATTCGATCACATCCTGTTCAATCCACCTTATCTTCCTACGGATAAAGAAACGCGACTTAGAGATAAAAAACTGAATATGGCATTTGACGGCGGTCCTGAAGGCAGGGCAGTTCTTGATCGTTTCCTTGAAGAATTCGATACGTTCCTGAAGCATAATGGTTCAGTTCTTATTGTGCAGAGCTCTTTGAATGACCTTGATCGTACTGAAGAGATATTACATTCAAAAGGATTTCATACGAAAATCCTGGAGACCCAATCATTCTTTTTTGAGAAGCTGTATTTACTTCAGATTAGAAAATAATCAAATTTTTTTCCCCAGCGTTCGCATATGTTCTATCCTTTTCTGTATCAAAGCAGAACTGCCAATATCTTCCCTATGCCAAATAGGTCCGTTAAAACATTCACACCCATTTTCAGCAATACGTTCTGCATCTTCAATGCCGTCTGCGACCCCAACAACTCCGAAAGTTCTCGAGCTGGTGGTCCAAAGTTTCCCTTCTTTTTCATAAATCGATGCATAATACGCCTTTGCCCCGATTCCAGCCAGTTTTGCTTCATTAATTGTCACTGGTGAATCTAAAACTGCTTTCTCAGGATAACCGTTTGGAACAAGATATTTTACAACGCTGGATTTGTTTTCAAATTCGACTTCGCCAAGTTTTCCATCTGCAATTGAAAGGAATATGTCTGTCAGTGATCCATTCAACAAAGAAAGCACGTTCATCGCCTCAGGATCCCCGAATCTTGCATTGAATTCTATTATCTTCACTCCATCCTTGGTAATCATGAATTGTCCGTATAACACTCCTTTGAATGGGGCGCCTGCCTTCTTCATCGCATGAATTATTTCACGCAAAATTTTTTCTCCTTGTTCTGCATCTTTTTGCTCCATGAATGGAAGCAATTTTCCAGCAGAATAAGAGCCCATTCCCCCAGTGTTATTTCCTCTGTCCCCACAAAATGCGCGCTTATGATCTTGCACAGGAGGCATAACCGCAATGCGCGTCCCGTCTGAAAATGCCTGAAAGCTGAATTCTTCACCCTCTATTTTTTCCTCAATCAGAACTTTTTTATCAGTCTTCAACAATTGCCTGATGTATGCCAATGCTTCCTCATCTGTATTTACGTGCTCGCCGCTGACTTTGACCCCTTTCCCCCCGGTTAATCCTAATGGCTTAATGACAAAATTTTCATAGTCATGGCATACATCCAGAGTTTCCTCTTCACTGGTGCAGATTTGGTGCCTAATGCTTCCGCTGACTTTGTACTCACGGATCAGATTTCTCATAAATCCTTTATCCCATTCTATCCTAGAAGCATTTTTTGTAGGAGAAGCAACAAGTATGCCCCCTCTTTCAAGCGCATCGCTTACTCCTGCCTCTAATACTGCATCCGGACTTGCGAATGCAAGATCTATGCCTTCGTTTTTTATGCATTCAACAACTACTGCAGGATCATGAATATCACAAATCCAATGTTTTTTCGATATTCTTGAAATTCCAGGATTATTTTTGGACATCACAGAATAAAGCTCTGAATCCTGCGCAATTCGTTCAGCAATTATATGCTCGCGTGCTCCATTGCCTATCAAAAGGACTTTCATAAGAACTACCTCCCTTTGAAAACCCGTACGATGTTTTCAAAAAATCCTTTCTTCCTTTGTTTCATTATTACAAAATACCTTTCTGTTGGGTAGTTCTTTAAAATCATGAACGTGTGTGTTTTCATACTGATCGCTTCTTTATGTAGCCCTCCTTTATCAAACTGTTCAACCCTTCTTCTATGCGTTTTGCAGGGGCATGGTATGCTTTCGAGAATTCACCAAGGTTTATCGAGCCATTGTGCACCCTTAGCCATTTGAACAATTCTTCCCTCATGGTTTCATCGCTCATGGCTTCCAGTTTTGAGTTTCTTTTGATAAGCTCTTCTTTTCTTCGTTCACTTTCAACCAGTATTCTTGCGTTTTCCTCACTTGAACGAACGAGTTCCTCATATTTTTTTGACAGTGCCTGGAATTTCTCACTAAGCGTGTCCAGTTCTGACGACACATCTATTGCATCCCTTCCTACAACTGTTTCCATCTCATTGAGCAGGTAAAGCGCAGGCTCTAATAACGAAGAAGATTTTATTTCATAGAAATCTTCTGCAATCCGTATGGCGTTTATGAGCACCGGGAATACCTCAAGCATCCTCCTGCGTTTTGTGCTTCCTGCAGGCACAGTGTATGAAAATTCGATTTCCTTGTCTCCAAATATTATGCGGTAATGAAGGTGTTTTTTCCCATATAGGTCCTCACCGCCTGTTTTTTCAACAACCAATTTCTTTTTGGAATATGCAATCCTGCTGAATCCAAGTTCTCCAAGCACAGAAGCTAATTTGGAAAGCGCCTTTCTCCTTCTTGCCTTAACAACTATCTTCTCTTCCATAATCATTCCTCTAAAGTGACATTGACAACTCCTTTTGTCGCCTTACGCATCTTTACGAGAGAGAATATTTTTATAATATTCTTCTCAGGGATACCCAGTTGTCTTAGAAATACTATAGTTGAAGATTTAGAATAGCCGAATTTTTCAAGAAGACCGACTATTTTTTCTGCGTCAAGTGCGCCATCGCTTTTCTCAAATTCAGTCTTCATGAGATTTGCCTGGCTTTCATTAAGTCCTAATTCATAAAGCATTTTGATGAGCTGTTCTTTTTCAATTTCAATCTTCATACCATCACCGCGTATTGTAAGCAGGAATAGCGGCTCTTCGCCATCTATCCTATTGAGAAGGAAAGTGCTTGATTTTGTCTGCCGTTCTGCAAAAATCATGTTTATCGCCGCATCCCCTACCCCGAATCTTGACAATTCAGAATCAATATGGTCGGAATAACCTACAGATGCTTTTACATAATCTCTGAATTCTTTGAGAACTAATCTAAGTATGAACATAGTTCCAATATTGCTGAATATTGTCTTGTGCATATCATTCGGATTCTGGCTTGCGATTATCAAAGCGAAATTATACTTCCTTCCTTCCCTTACGATCGTTATAACGTCGCTTTTTTCGTCATTTGCAATCTTCCAGGCTTCATCAAGCACTACGAATAAACGTATTCCTTTTTCCTTTTTTATCCCTTCATGCCTCATTATCTCTTTGATATATTGAAGTATTGTCAAACCCGCAAGACTTCGCATTTCCTCAGTCGGTAGTGAATGCAGATCTAGACATACTAAACCTGAACGAGTAAGCTTTTTTAAGTCTAAAGTGGATTTTCCTGCAAAGAAATCGCTTCCTTCCAAAGTAAACCGTTTAACGAGCCGTGCAGCGCGTTTCTTCCCTTTTTTATTCAATCTTTCAGCAACATCTGCAAGCGTTGGTTTTTTCTTTCCGAATTTTGCGTATATCTCTTCAAGTGTTTCTTCAATCTCATCCCTTTCGTCAGGATGGTTCTTCAGATCGACAAGTATGTCCAGTGCAGAAATAATCTGTTGTATTCTCGTTTCTTTTGGAAGCCCTTCCAAGTCTAATATATTCAATTTTTCTTTTTTCAGGTCTATTACCCTGCCACCGGCTTGTCTCACCCACTTATCATATTCGCCAACCCAATCAATGATTATTGCATTGGAATTCCAAATCAATGATGCTCTAGTTAAAAAAGTCTTAACCAGATAACTTTTACCAGAACCAGTAATTCCGACAATTCCAATGTGCGGATTAATTAATTTTTTATAATCCCAGAACACAGGAACGTTCATATATCTTGTTTTTCCTACGTAAATTCCCTCGGAAGGAGAGCTCATGAGCAAATCTTTCCTTGGCTCTGGAGGGTGGACTAGAACCATCTTTCTAGCAAGGTCTTTTGAGAAAATGCTTGAGATGCGCATTCTAGAATACCTCGTCCTTAAGTTCTTCAGCGCTTGTTGGGAAGAATCTGTCCCATTCAAAGCATTTCAGCATCTCCAAGTCTGAAAGTTCCGTCACATCTGCAGATAATGAACCAGAAAGTATTGTGCTTACTTCCTTTGCCTGCCTTCTTGCCTTTGATATCGCTTCATCCTTTGTTAATCCAAATGCCGTGGTTGAGCAATACGCAATGACTTCTATTGGCCGTTCTCCGGAAGTAATTCTGTCAAGCTGGCGCGTATACATCGCTATTTCCCTGTCTAATCTCGCGCCGTCGTTTTCCTGCCCTTTCCCAAGCTTTGCCCTTTTTGTTTCTGCCGAACCGCGTCTTGTTTTCAATTCATCTATGTGTGAAGTGAGATCTATGGCCGAAACTAATAGTGAGATTTTAACAATGTATTTTAGCGAAGACAATGCTTTCTCGAATACCTCAAACATCAGCTTTTTTTCATCATCTCTCTTATCCAAACTGCTTTCATAGTATTTTATTTCCATGAACTTGCTTGCATAATATCCGTTAGGATTTTTCTTTACAATACAATCTCTTGCAGACGGAACTTCATATCCATCCCGCACTTCAACTAGTTTTGTTGCTTTTGTTATTGCAGGGATAATAAGATACCCATATTTCCAAAGTGCAATGCTTAATGTGAAAAATATCGCAGATATCAATCCGATTATCGCATTTCCATAGAGGAAAGCCAGTAATAATGCTATCGCACCTCCTGCCAAAGCGGTTATGACTATTGCACGATTGAAGAACATATCATATCACCCCTATATTGAAATTATACTCTCCTCCGAGAGCATTTGCAATTTCCTTAATGAATACTAATGTAATTATGAACGAGAAAATGGGCGCGAATACCCCGTACATCAACAATTGCGATATTGCATTGGCATTTGTCTGAGTTATTACTGTCAATGAGCCAGGCAAATCTGCAATATAAGTTATATTCTCTCCAAAAGATACGTTCGTTCCTGTGGTTAAGTTATCCAGTTTTTCAGCTATCGCATTATTCGTATTCAAATCAACTATCGGCACCGTTGCATACAACGGGTTTGAATTGAACGTTGTTAATTGCGCAGTTGCGTTAGCCAAGTCCGGAGGGCTGAATGCCAGGACGAATGCAGGATACAGGACATACATTCCGATCGCAATTCCAATAAGGAAACCGCCTAATTTTCTTGTTGCAAAGAATGAACGCAGGATCAATCCTATTGGAAGGAACAATGCCAATGCGTTTTGAGAAAAGAATGTAACGATCTGCACATTCAGGTTTATTAGTATAAGTATGATGCTAAGAATTCCTGCCTGATTTGAAAGCACTGAAGAAACTGATTCCAGGTTTGCAAATGGCTGGATAGTTACTGTCCCAAGCTCAAGGACCATTGTCTGGTAGAATCCTATAAGAGTACTTGCTTTAAGCAATTCCTGAAGGAGTATGAACGAATTGGCAGTAGTGCTTGTCAATATACAACTTAACTCTGCCATTGCATCTCCTGCAGTGCTGCATGTAGTTGTTATCAATGAAGTGCTGATTGCCTTTACTGTTTCAATGATTATTGCCAATGCTCCGACGATTGCTGCGTTTAATATAGACTGGAACAATTCGTCTGTTCCAAACCGTTCAACTTTAGTATGGCCTAGCGCCCTTCCCAGACCTATGAGTATGCCTGATAGGACTATGGATATTGTAATGATTATGACTGCGACTTGCATTCCTATAAGTTCCATTTTCCTCCCTTCTTAAGTCGGAGAGAACCATTATAAACGTTTTCAGGTGCTTCCGACGGTAATATCTCTGGCGCATAGCTGACTTTCATCGCAGAGATTCTTGCATAGTATTTGTAATCCCGTATATCCTCAGGAAATCGTTCCTTTATCCCATTCATTATCCTTATGAATTCATCAAACCCACTGACTTCCAGGTCAAATTCTATATCACTGGTAACTACTGTCCGTTCAGTATACGCAACGTTTGGAAGGGATTTCACATATGAATTTATCTCATTCTTTTTTTCAAAGTTTCTAAGCCACAAATCCACTTTATAATACTCTTTTCCAAGCTTGTTCAAGTCTATAGTTGCCCTAAAGCCAAGGATAACTTCTCTTTCAATAAGTTTTTTCATATGCTGTCTTGCAGTTACAATGCTTATTTTCAATGTTTTGGCAATTTCCACAAGAGAAGCGCGTGCGTTATTTGAGATAAAACCCAGAAGTCTGTAATCCAGCTTATCAAGGTTTTCCGGCTCTGTTTTTGAAACCGTAGTAAAGACTTGTTTTTCCATTTCATTTACTTTTGAAGGCAGGATATATGGTCTTGTGAACTCAAGATACTCAGTAATCTGAGAAAGCTGGTATTCTGCAAGGTATGATCCAAAATTTTGCTTGAATCCAAACCAAAATTTCTCATAATCCCATAAATCATATGCCCATACTGCCAGCACTATATGGTAAGGGCCGTTTATTTTGAAAAAAATAGCAACATTTTTTGATGCGATTAAATAATCATTCATTTTCTTTTCAATTTCAGCATTTGTATTTTGTAATCTGAGATAAGGGCGGTACATTGTAAATCCAAGCTTAGATAAGTTCAGCACAGTGTAGTACTCAGTAATTATTTCCTGTTTTTCCAGGTTTGCAATCCTATACTTGACGGTTTCCTTTGCCACGCGTATTCTCTTGCCAAGTTCACTGTAGCTGATACGTGCATTCCTGTCAAGTTCTGAGAGGATGCGTCTATCAATAGTATCTAATTCTTCCAATCCTACTGTCATTAGTTGCTATTCTTTAGTTAAATTATTAAAAAGCTTTCTTTTTTAGTAAAAATTTGATTGAAATATTAATATTAATGTTTTGAAGTATCTATACCATGGACCTGAATTCCGCATTCAAAATCACATGTAAGGTCGTGCTTGGCCAAGAAATAGGAGAAATGAAAGAGTTTTCGGCTTACCTGAGCGAATCCGTAATTGGAAAACAGGTCAAATCTAGTTTTTCAAATAAATCTCTTTGGGTAACATATGATTATTATTGTAAAAATGCACGGTTCTTTGATTACGGAAAAGAGCATAATCGGCTTCCAGCCCCAAAACTGAATATAAATGAAATCAAAGACATTGACTCTCTTTTTAGTGCAGTAAAAGATCAGCTATTCTATAGCGGAAATAAGGTGCTTGGACTGTCAGGTGACGTGGAAGACTCAGACCATGTAAGCGACAGTTCATATGTTCTTAATTCCTCAATAGTAATCAAAAGCAAATTCATCGCGTATTGTTATCTCAAGAGGAATACGGAATATGCATTTGCCTGCACTTCAAGCGGGAATTCATCCTACATATTGCGATGCTTGAATACCACTTATCTGAAAAGATGCTTTGAATGCTCTGATACGGCCAATTCTACTGACCTGTATTTTTCCTATAATCTGATAGGGTGCAACAACTGCATGTTTTCATTCAATCTGAGAAACAAGCAAAACATAGTCGGGAACGTGCAACTTACAAAAGACCAATATGCAGATTTGAAAACTAAGCTGTTGACAGAAATCTGTGAAGAATTAAAGGCCAAAAAAAGGCTGGATTATTCTATAGTAAACTTGTTCGGGGGTGTTTCCGAATGATGCCTGAATTAGAAAAGGAATTCAAAATAACCTGCAAGATCATTCTTGGCGAGGAATTGCCAGGCGGAATGGATGCATATTGGACGTGGCTTGGAAAATTCATTCCCCTTCCAATCCAGGCAAAATCCGCGTTGAGCGGAAAAGAAGTCTGGGCTCACCCAGGTCAAAACTATCTCAAGAAAGTGCTTGATCTTAGAAGAACTATTTCTATGGATGAAATGGAAAAGGCGAATTTGACGACTCTGGTACCAGAAGATATCATTCAACTTTCCATCCGCGAGCTGATAGAATGTGCAGTGAAACCCATTGTATTCTATTGCGGAAATTTCAGGTATGGGGAATTCAGGAATATAGAAAAATGCAGCGGAGCAGGCGGAGGCCCAGGCACTGGGGGAAGCAATATCTACTATTGCGAAGATGTCTATTTCGGGGCAAAAAACTGCGCGTATTCCAATTTTACTTCGTATTCTGAAAACATGTTTGGCTGCAATGCAGTTCCATTTTCAAAATTCTGCATACATGCGTACAATTCTTCCAATCTGACTCGTTGTTTTGAAGTTGATGGTTGCACAAATTCCAGCGATTTGTTTTTCTGCCATAACTGCGAAGGTATGAGCAACGGAATACTTTGCTTTAATGTAAAAAGCCTGCGCTATGCAGTTGGAAATGTGGAAGTGGGACCAGAAAAGTTCATGAAGATAAAAAAAATGCTGATTGAGCGCATATTGAAAGATCTGAAAACCAAACATACTTTTGATAT
>Ga0172375_10002605_pt1 | contig 28002 bp, 30 predicted proteins | sample LakKiv1m_FD_114537 | JGI IMG/M metagenome (GOLD analysis project Ga0172375, IMG submission 114537) | Freshwater microbial communities from Kabuno Bay, South-Kivu, Congo - kab_092012_11.1m | ecosystem: Environmental > Aquatic > Freshwater > Lake | place: Democratic Republic of the Congo... | reverse complement strand
GGTTTGTCAAGGCAAAAGTAGCGTATGATTTTATAAGAACAGAGTTTTTTCAGCATTTCGGTCTGCTCTTCGAATTATGGAGATTCGTCATCGCGAGGCCTGGCCTGTCGGGACGCGGCGATCAAATCGTAAATTCAGCAAGATGGATTGCCACGTCGCTACGCTCCTCGCAATGACGCTGGAAGTGTGAGGTTTTACAGTTGACATGACAGTAGTTGCCTGAATGGATAAAAAAAATGCGTTACATTCAGTACGCATTACTTAAAGCTGCAATCAGATTCTTATTGGTCGCACCATATTCCTCCTCCGAATCCAAGCATGGACGGACTACCGGACGATCTGAATCCGAAGAATACACGTGCCTTTTGAAATCAATATCGACCCCTGCATTTTCCAGAATTTGAGTAGATTTTGAGAACACCTCGGATACCTCAAGATACATTGCACGCAAGAAAAGATAAAAAGATATCAAATCAGAGATTATATATGCAATCCGCACATCATTCTCCTCATCAAAAAACCAACGATCACTGTGATCAATACATAAAAAAGCAAATATAGTACGCTCTATTTCATTTGGATTCAAAGCGCTTTCACCAACTTCTTTATCTATTTTCGTATTGAAGTTATAAACAAATTCCGGATCAAGGTTGTTATTCAGCAATGTTATCGGAACAATTAAAGTAGACTTGTAACAGGAATATCCTGATAGCGCAGTATCATTACTTGAATTCAACCAGCATTCAGACCAGACTTTATCCAAATCATACCCTTGTTCATTCAGTATTCTGACCTTCTCATAATCTATGCGAGAATTCTCATACTCCCCCTTTAAAATAGCCCCTGGTATATCATTCTGTATATAATACCGACCGTTATCTTTAATATATTTATACGCCGTACTCTTATCAATATCAACACCTGAGTTATACCCAACAACATCATCAGAAAAAACACGAACTATCTTGTACTGATCACCAACATTTGACTTACCCTTTATACAAATCCTTGGCCTGACAGCACTTCTGCCCTCGAAATACTGATTAAGATAATCAATATTTCGAGCAATATTTTCCTTAAGACTCTTATCAATATAGGATGTCAAATCAAGAACTCTTTTTTCAAGTTCTTCCGTATCTGCAATATTACCAGAGTCCAAAAACAAACGAAGCAGTTTATGCTTTTCCGCAGCCAAAAACATATATTGAATAAGATACCCCTGATTATTACAAACTGCACTACGAAGTATTGACATCATGCGTTGGCACTTCTCATAGTCCTGCTCCATAGTATATTCAGATATACCCAAGCCACCCACATTCAGGTTATCATATAAGGGATTATTGTTATATTGCTCCAACTCTTCTTTTGACAAAGAATTGACATAATCAAGAACAATATTCTGAATTCTATTATGTTCCATAAGAAATTATTATTCTCTTTTTTCAACCCATAACTCTTCTATTACAGTAGTATCTCTCACTGCAATCTGAACATGATCCAGCACCTGAAAAGCCGATCTCGGATAAACCCTTCGTCCTTCCTTAAAAATCGCTCTCACTGTTCTGATGTGATAATTGTGCGTTTCAAGTGCCTTCACTGTCAGATCAAGTACAATTTTATCGCGCTTATGGTTCCATCCCGATTGTTCCGGTAATTCAACACCTTTTTTCTGACATACCGCCTTATACTCTTTATATACTTTCGACAAAGTATCGTACCATGAAACGTCAAGAAAATCCATACAACCATCGAGGTTGATTGCTACACCAATCACTGTGGGCTCATTTCGTTTTTCTACCCATTTTCTTGCCCTGACCGGAGCATCCTGAAAAAAGTAAACACCCTCCCCAAGCCAATCATAATTATTTCGGCTTATTTTAAAGCCTTCCCTTAAAATCCCATCAGAACCAGATTTGTCGGTCCCATGAAATCCAATAGCACTAAGGGCTCTTCTCATAAGTTGTACGAAATACTTACAGCAAAACATTTAACACAAATGTAACAAAAACCTCCCTGCATTAAAAATACATCACTTATCTTTATTCATCTAAACAAAATAGCACACAGGCCCAATTCATGGCTCATCAAAAAAAACACAAAAAAATCTTTTGTTAAACATCCTCATTCAATTGACAATTTCTTTATCGCCGCCATATATGTATCAGCACACACCTGTTCCCTGACCCTCTCTTCATTATTCACTCTTCCTCGCCTGTCTTTTCAGGAAAAAGACCGTCAGACGGGCCCCGAGACCGGAGAAGGGGGCATAGAACAAACCCGTGAAGAGCATGCTCACCAGAAGATCGGAGAGAGAAATATCTTTTGCGGCAGTCACCAGTGCGAGCATCTGTCGAAAGGTATCGGATTCCTCGGGGGCTATGCGACTGCCCCACTCGACCAGAAGCTGGAGACTTTCGAGGCCCGGAAGATACCCGAACCACTTTTCAAGAAGATAGCCGGCAAGCACCGAAAGTGCTCCTCCGACAAAGCCGCTCATGGCGCCAAGCACGAAGGCTTCACCGTACTCAATCCGTATCTGGTGACGCATGATATAATACCAGGCGGCTGCCGACCCGGCAATGATGATGCCGGCAAACAGAAATGCGTTGATCAGGGTCAGGTAGGGTATCGTCGTCGTCAGCACCAGCAGTATCGCCCCGGCCATAAGCGCCGGAACTTTTGACGGGCGCCCCGGTACAGTTTCAACTCCCATGGCTCAGGCGGAAAAAAGATCGTTCATAAAATCGTCCATCGTAAAGAAGCCCGGAGCAACGGCGTGACGCCTGACCAGCCACTCGGCGGCCCGGACGGCTCCCGATGCAAAACCGTTGCGGTTCTTCGCGGTATGGGTCAGCTCGATCGTATCGGTTTCCGAATCGATGAATGCGGAATGGACGCCGAACACCGAACCGAGACGGATCGAGGCGATCTGGAGTTCTTCGCTCCGCAACTTGCGTCCATCCTGAAGTTCCCTGACGACCGTGCGTTTGCGCGGATTTGCTTTGAGTATCTCCTCTGCCGCCTTGATCGCCGTACCGCTCGGAAAATCGGCTTTTCCGGTATGGTGCTGTTCGGCAAGCGCGATATCGAACTGCTCGAACGGAGCAATCAGACGTGCAGCTTCACGGAGCGTTCTGAAAAAGATGTTGACGCCGAGGGAGTAGTTGGCTGAATAGAACATGGAGACACCTGCTGCCTCAACCTCTTCACGAATACGACCCATCGCATCGTCACAACCGGTCGTGCCAACAACGAAGGGAACTCCGGAATCGATCATGGCCTGGTAATTGGCCAGAAATGCATCCCTGACGGTAAAATCGATAATAACATCCGATCCGCTGAATGCATCGGCATCGATGGTATCGTTGACATCGAGCACACGTTCAATGGCATGTATGCCCGACACGGAGACGATATCGGCTATCTGACGGCCCATACGGCCATTGCCGACCAGAGTGATTTTCATGATCTGAGATTCTTCTTGAAATTCAGGTGACTTCTTTCCGGTATTCTCACTGCCCGAGCAGTTCGAGTATTCTGTCGAGGTCCTCGCCGGAAAAATATTTGATGTGGATTTCGCCCTGCCCGCCTCTCTTTTCTACGAGCCTGACCTTGGTGGCAAGCCGCTCCCTGAGCTGGCCTTCTATCTGACCGAGCTGGATCGCACGCGGTTCAGGAGTGGGAATTGCCGTCTTTGGCGCATCCTTGAACATGTTGTTGACCAGGGTCTCTGTCTGACGCACCGAAAGCTGGCGCGAAATGATCTGGCGCCAAATCTTGAGCTGGAGATGCTCGCTCGGCAGGTTGATAAGGGCCCGTGCGTGGCCCGATGAAATTTCCCGTGAACGGATGCTGTCCTGAATCTGGCGCGGGAGCTTCAGTAAACGCAGAAAATTGGCGACCGTGGAACGGTTCTTGCCCACCTTCTGGGCCACCTCGTCCTGGGTGAGATCGCACTTGGTGACCAGGCTCCGCAATGCAAGGGCAACTTCGATCGCGTTGAGATCTTCACGCTGGATGTTCTCTATGAGCGCAAGTTCAAGCTTGCTGGCATCCTCATGCGCTTCGATGACATAGGCAGGAATGAACTTGAAGCCGGCAGACTTCACCGCACGCAGACGCCTTTCGCCGCTTATGAGCTGGTACTCCTCTCCATCACGGCAAACGGTCACCGGCTGGATCACGCCGTTTTCTATGATCGAGTTACGCAGCTCTTCAAGAGCCGTTTCGTCGAACTCCTTGCGCGGCTGAAACGGATTGACCTTGATCTTTTCAACCGGAAGGCTGCCGATGGCTCCATCTTTAACCTTTTCGGTTTCTTCAGCTTTTTCGGCGGCTGCAAAGCCCTCTTCGGAGATCAGCGCTTTCAGGCCCCTGCCCAGTGCTTTTTTTGACATATCCTCACGGTTAACCGGCTATCTACTTCTGCCGAACTTTGAATTTCCTGATGTTGCCATCACGCTCGAAAATCTCCTGCGCAAGATCGAGATAATCTTTCGAGCCTATGCTCTGGGCATCATACAGAAGAGCCGGCATACCATGACTCGGGGCCTCAGAAAGCCTGACATTCCTGCGAATGCAGGTTTTATAGACCTTGTCCTTGAAAAACTTCTTGACCTCTTCGGCCACCTGCGTGGCAAGCCTGAGACGCGCATCAAACATGGTCACCAGAACCCCTTCGATTTCGAGTCGCGGATTCAGATGCTTCCTGACAATGCTGATGGTATTGAGCAGCTTTCCCAGACCTTCAAGAGCATAGTACTCCGCCTGCACAGGAATGAGCACCGAATCTGCCGCAGTGAGCGAATTGAGCGTGATGAGCCCGAGCGACGGAGGACAGTCGATGATGATGTAATCGTACTGATCCCGAACCCCCTTCAGCGCCTTCTGCATCACATACTCGCGTTCGCGCATGTTGACCAGCTCGACCTCCATACCGACAAGATTGACGTTGGACGGCAGCACATCGAGGTAAGCAAGGCCCGAGGGCCTGATCGCATCCCTGATCTCTCCACCATTCACCATCACATGGTAGAAGGTGTTTTCGATTTCATCCCCGGTTTCAAGACCGAAACCCGAGGTTGCATTGGCCTGTGGATCGATATCGATCAGAAGTGTCTTGAATTCCGATATCGCAATGGAAGCCGCAATGTTGACCGCAGTGGTTGTTTTACCAACCCCGCCTTTCTGGTTTGCAATAGCAATGACTCTACCCATGAACAATAGCCAGGGAAATGGGAAATATTCAAGCGGTTTACCTTATTAAGCGACTTGTCACATATTATAATACTTACATAAACTTTTACAAACACAATAACGATCCATGAAACGTCTTGGTTCCGATTTCTTCAACGTCCCGACCCTTGTACTCGCCGAACGCCTGCTGGGCAAGATTTTCGTCCATCGTGAAGGCCCCGGAAAGGTGATCAAAGGACGTATCGTCGAAACGGAGGCTTACCTCGGCGACGGAGACGAAGCCTGCCATGCGTGGAGAGGGATGACTGACCGGAACAGGGCGATGTTCGGTCCTCCGGGCACACTCTACATTTACTTCTCCTACGGCTGTCATTACATGGCCAATATCGTATCGGAACCTGAAGGTGCTGCCGGCGCAGTGCTGCTCAGGGCAATGGAGCCGATAGAAGGAATCGAGTGGATGCAAACGCGCAGGAAAACCGGAGAAATGACCGCACTCATGAGCGGCCCCGGCAAACTCACCCAGGCCCTCGGCATAGGCCCGGCACTCTATGGGAAATCTCTTCTCGGCGATACCTGCTGGCTCGAAGAGGCTCCTGACATTCCTCACGAAATGGTCGGCATCAGCCCGAGAATCGGCATTTCCCGCAGTACCGGACTGCCCTGGAGGAGGTTTGTCAGTGATTCTCCACATGTATCGAAAACACAATCCGGCCCTTCTGCCAAAAAGAGGAAAAAAGCGGTTGGAATGTAGATTATTTTTCCTTTTTTAAGGGGCATACGGTTATGTGAGGGAACATCAACAAGTCAACCTCAAGCCTGCTATGATCGGCACTCCAATACTACCTGAAATCCGCGAGCTGATCGAACAGAGGAACTTCAGCGCCCTGCAACGCCTCTTCGACGACTGGCTTCCGGTCGATCTGGCTGAACTGATCTCCGACCTGCCCGAAAACGAACAGGCGATCCTCTTCAGGCTGCTCTCCAAAGACGCAGCCACCGAAACCTTCGAATACCTCGACTTCGACGCCCAGCAGAACCTCCTCAATGCGCTGACGCAGAAGGATGTCTCGCACATCCTGAACAGCATGTCGGCTGACGACCGTACAGCACTGCTTGAAGAGCTGCCTGGTCCGGTAGCGCAGGAACTGATCAAACTGCTTTCGTTCAAGGAGTTCAAGATCGCCAAAACGCTGCTGGCTTACGCCGAAGACAGCGTCGGAAGGCTCATGTCGCCGGACTTCCTGAGCGTCAAGAAAGACTGGGAGATCAGCCGTGTACTCGAATACATCCGCACCCACGGCCATGAAAGTGAAACTCTGAATGTCATCTACGCAGTGGACGATCACGGCAAACTCGTCGGCGAAATGCTCGCCCGCGACCTGCTGCTTTCGCCACTCGACAAAAAGGTCGAAGAGATCATCGATGAGGACAAGTTGATCACCCTCACGGCCACGCAGGATCAGAAAGACGCTCTCGAAGCGTTCAAGCGTTACGACCGGGTCGCTCTGCCGGTTGTCGATTCCAACGGCTACCTGATAGGCATCGTCACGGTTGACGACATGCTCGACGTCGCTGAAGAGGAGGAGACCGAAGACATCCAGAAGTTCGGTGCTATCGAAGCCCTCGAAGAGCCCTACATAGACCTGCCATTACTCGAACTGGTCAAGAAACGCGCCGTCTGGCTGGTGGTGCTCTTTCTCGGAGAGATGCTCACCGCATCTGCCATGGCCTATTTCGAAGACGAACTGGCCAAGGCGCTCGTGCTTGCAAGCTTCATTCCCCTCATAATTTCAAGCGGCGGCAACTCCGGATCGCAGGCCGCCACGCTCATCATCCGCTCGCTGTCGCTCGGCGAAATCAGCCTGCAGGACTGGTGGAAGGTCATGCGGCGCGAAATCCTGTCGGGACTGCTGCTCGGCAGCATACTTGGCATCATCGGCGTCATCAGGGTGGTGTTGTGGGCCACGCTCCTCGGCCATTACACGACTGTATGGCTGCTGATCGGTTTCACTGTCGGTTTTTCGCTGCTCGGCATCGTAATCTGGGGAACGCTTACCGGCTCCATGCTGCCATTGCTGCTTCAGCGCCTCGGTATCGACCCGGCCACCTCTTCAGCGCCATTCGTCGCAACGCTGGTAGACGTCACAGGCATCGTCATCTACTTCAGCTTCGCCTCGATCCTGCTTAAAGGCGTGCTTCTGTAATCGTTAATCCCTATTGAGTGCCTTGATCCAGGTTCCATGTGCGCGAACCGGAGGTTGCAGGAGGCGTTCCATGAACATGCACGATCATTGTGGTATTTCACATTGGCGAAGTCGAAATCTCCATCGAAATCGTTTTGAGCTTTTCACCGGGAGCCCATATTCCGTCATCGCGAATCCTGACCGGTCAGGACATGGCGATCCAGACTTTCCGGCCGCAAGGAACGCGGCTTGAGACGGTGAAGCTCCCGTCGCCACTATCGGGTTGAAGCTGTTGTGAATGTCCCCTGTTTTCAGAAAATGCGCCAGTGAGATTCATATCAGTCTTTTACAGAGAGTCGCTCCTGTCAGCAAAAACCTTTACCATACATCATTCCAGTTCATTCCTTCAGCTGTTTCGTACAAAGCGCCAAGACGATCCGGAATTTCTTTGAAGTCATCCAGCCACAGCGCAGCGACTCCGAGTTGTGCCAAAGAAGACTCTATCACACCCTTGAGCTTATCGCGCTTCGGGCGCTCAAGTATGGCATAGTGTCTGAGAATCTTCGATTCAGAAACCCTCACCCCCTCAGCTTCATATGCACGACGGATCTCCCGTGCTGAATAATGCAGCAGGCGTCTGAGGTTGTCATCCTGCATCGAAAGTCCGACAAAGAGCATGGGATGCTCCCGCAACAAATAGAGAAAAGCGTACGTAAACAGGCTTGTGGGGTCACTGAAGACATCGAAATAGTCGTTCTCCGACAATACCATAGCGTCAGGGGCCTCTTTTGTTCTCTCCCCTGCTCTCGTATCGTACCTGAGAAATCCGTGCACATGGTAGACACTGATTTTCCCGGATATAGATGATGCCGATGGACGATCTACAGTCCGAAGGATTCGCTTACGGAATCTGGCTGTCGTGTACGCCTGAAGAAGAGCATCCAGGTTGAAGGTTATCACACCATGGACGTGAGGATTTGCCTCAAACTTTTGAGTGGCGATCTTTTTTCCACAGAACGATGCAACCGCACGCAGTGTAGGATTGCTGGTCCTGACGTAGCTCAGAAACTCACCAGTCCGGCTTTTGCTGTACCCATTCGGGTAGTAAGGAAATTCACGATAGAGCGCATGTCGGACAGAATCTGAAAACTCTTCCCGATCTGAATAAGTACGTTCGATCACAGCTGCTGCCGAAGGCAACGAAAAGCCCGCTTCCAGAATATCTGCGAGAGAATGAACGCCATTTACCTCGGCAAGTCTTTTCAGTAACTCTGACCAGTCAGGAAGATTGCAACCCAACGAAACACCTGCCCCTAACGCGAACACTAATCCATGCTGTCGATAGTCATCCTCAAGTTTCTTCCACATTACCCTCTCCCGTCAATGCAATTGCTGATCCTGAATTCCTGACAACAATCATTCGCAACGTTTGTGAAACAATAGATGTCCTACCAAAGATACCATTTGCCGGTACTGAAAACATATATCGCAAGCGCGATATTGGTGACCGAGTGGGCTACGATACAACTCAGCAAATCCTTACGCAGAATGTACAGCCCTGCCATAAGCAGACCATACGCTATCGAAGCCGGCCATTCCGGGATACCATGTCCTGATGTGAATGCAACCGTTGAAATGACAACAGCCACCCACGACCACGCCCCCGGCCTGACATCATTGACAGAACTTTCATCGAATGCCGTTTGCAGAGGGTCTTTAACCTTCGCCTTCCTGGCCTCATCCCATTGTAAAGCCACACGGAAAATATATCCCCGCATGAGAACTTCCTCAAAAACCGGAACCAGAAAGCCCGCAGCCAGCAACCTCAGAACAAATGCACTTTGACTCCAGGGCTTCACCTCCGTAACCGACACAAACGGAGTCAGAAGTACAATCCAGGCTATCAATCCGATAAAACCAGTTACGACACCCGCAAAAACAGATACCACGGGAGATTCCGGACCCTTGAATGAAAAGAACCATTGCTTCGCCCAAAGAAGTGTAAACAGAACGACAATGATACGAAGCATATAATTCACCTCCATCGGAACGAAACGTTCAGCTACGGAAGCGATCAGCACATATGCAAAATATGGTGCAATATATGGAACCAGAAGTCTATGATTTGGAATCATCTTTTATCAGAGACTGCTTTTGTGCCATTTTCTCATCATATAATTTTTTCTTGCGGCGCATCGACAAAAAATCATATACAGACCAGCCTATAAAAACAACGGCCATGAGCCGGTTAAAATCCATATGCCGGTACATTTCCGGATCGGTTGTAAACCATCCGTCATACATACACCAGAGGCCCAACGCAAACAACAGGACAGATAAAAAATATGGGCCAAGTACAGGTGGCTTCTTTTTATTCTTCTCCTCACTCATTGAAATGCACTTTTATTTAATACAAATAAATAATGACGTTAATAACGCAGAAATATATACATAAAAAGTAAATCTGAATACAGGAAAACAGAAAATCAACTCAAGGACACCTCAAAAAGTGCCCAACACCTCCAGACAAAACCGGAAAAGCCGCACGGAACGCATAATCAGGCACATCCAGTCTTTCAGGAGAGGGGTTGCAAGCATAACCCGATCCCGAAAATCACCGGCATCACCCTTTTCAGCTTTTTTCAGCCACTGTCAAGTCACAATCAGATTAACGGATGAAAGTTGCTCCGGCGTTTGTTTTTTCACTCTGCCAGATGAAACTCTAATGACAGACATTCATCATCGCGACTCCTGACCGGTCGGGAGCGTGTCGATCCATACAGGGCAAGTGCCCTGTGCTATGCAGGAGGCCGCATGTCCTGATATGAACGGCTCGAAATGACGATGGATGCAAGACATCTGTCTGTGTTCGTGACACCACACTCAATACCTTATGTTCAATAGCTGTGTACACATACCAGGCACCTGCATTCCGGATTTCCCGTATTGGATTGCTGACCATCTCTCCGAAAAGCCGTGAACATCATCACCAGTGCCAATCGCATAATCCCGAAAAAACTGTAAGTTTCCCCAAACCAACTGCACAATTCTCATGACCCCACAGCAACACGTCATAATCGGCCTTTCGGGAGGCGTCGATTCAGCAACGGCGGCTTGCCTGCTTGTACGTGAAGGATACCGGGTGACCGGGCTGAACATCCGGGTGCTGGATACACCCGAAGAGTCCCCTGTACTGACGCCTTCACCGGTGCGTATCAGCGACCGGGAGGAGTTCGGGTTTCCTGTATTCACGCTGAACCTGAGCGAGAAGTTCGCCCGTGATGTGATCGGCTACTTTCATGAGGACTATCTGACAGGGCGCACCCCAAATCCCTGCATGGTATGCAACAAGACGGTCAAATGGTTCGGGCTGTTCGAGGCAATGCGTCTTCTCGACGCTGATATGGTGGCGACTGGCCACTATGCACGCACAGAGCTGCGCGACGGAGTCACCGTGCTCCGTAAAGGGATCGATCCGGAGAAGGATCAGAGCTATTTCCTCTGGATGCTGAGTAAGGCGGAGCTTTCAAAGACGCTGTTTCCGCTTGGCGGCTATACCAAAACCGGGGTGCGGGAACTTGCCCGTTCGTTCGGGGTTCATGCCGCCGAAAAAAAGGAGAGCCAGGAGATATGCTTCGTGCCGCACGACGACTACTGCGCCTACCTCGCAGGGGCGATTCCGGGCCTTGAAGATCGGGTCGCTGGTGGTGAAATAGTCGATCGGCAGGGCAAGGTGATCGGCCACCACCGGGGCTACCCGTTCTACACCATCGGCCAGCGCAGGGGTCTCGGTATCGCGACCGGCGAGCCGGTCTACGTGACGAAGATCGACGCCGCGCATAACCGCATCCATATCGGCAGCAAGGCCGATCTCGAATGCCACAGCCTCATCGCCTCCGGCCTGAACTGGATCGGCATGGAGGAACCTGATGCGCCTTTCGAAACCGAAGCACGGATCAGGTACCGCGACCGGCAAAGCCTCTGCACCGTCGAACCATTGGAAAGCAACCGTGTGCGAGTCACTTTCCGGGTGCCCAAACAGGGCGTCGCCTGCGGACAGGCCGTGGTCTTTTACGACGCCGACGTGGTACTCGGCGGCGGGATTATCACCGGGGTCAACCCTGCGAACATTGAGATGCTGAGCTGATGGCCTGATTTTTCCTGGGAACGCCGAGTTCCGGCTCGGCATCTTTTTTGGCTATTAAATTGTTTATTTAATTCAATATCAGGCAAAACCGACGGCACAAATAACACGCAGACACCTGAAAGATGTGTAGCCTTCGGCTCCATTGCCAAGCTGGAGCCTGGTGCTCCCAGGCAAGACATCGGCAAACTTAAATAAACATCCCCCATCGCACATGCTGACCCGCAATAACGATACCTTCACGTACCTCGATTACAACCGCCATAACGACAAGCAAAGCCCGCTGCTCATCATGCTTCACGGCTGGGGCAGCAATGAAAAGGATTTGCTGGGCCTGTCGCACTCTCTCGATCCCCGGCTTCGCGTCGTGAGCGTGCGCGCTCCGATGACTCTCGCGCCGGAGATGTACGGCTGGTTCCCGATCGAGTTCACACCGACCGGGATCACGGTTGATCGCGAGGCTGCCCGGCAGGTTGCCGACAAGTTCACAGCGTTCCTTCAGAAGCTGATCGAAACCCTCCAGCCGGTCGGCGGCAAAGCGTTCCTGATGGGATTCAGCCAGGGAACGGTCATGAGCTACCTCACAGCATTCCGCAATCCCGCGCTCCTGCATGGCGTGCTCGCGCTCAGCGGGCAGCTTCCCGATGCGCGACCCGAAGCCGACGCCATTTCGACGGAACTTGCCGAAGTGCCGTTCCTCGTGCAGCACGGCCTTTTCGACGACGTGCTGCCGATCACCAAAGGGCGCCTGGCCGACGCATGGCTGCGCGATAAAATCGCAGACTACACCTATCGGGAGTATCCGATGGCGCACCAGATCGATCAGGCGTCGCTCGAATTCATGGCATCGTGGCTCTCGGAGCGGATCGGCAGAGTGAGTTCCTGAGGCGGATCACCGTCCGGCGGATGGGGATTTGAGCGCTTTTTTGCTTACTTTACGGATCATTTTTTCCAATCTGAAACTGCCGCTGCATGAACGACAATCTGTACGGCCTGATCGAGCAGAGAATTCTGGTACTCGACGGGGCCATGGGCACCATGATCCAGAGACATGGCCTCAAGGAAGAGGATTTCCGGGGGGAGCGTTTCGCTTCGCACGAGCATCCGCTGAAGGGCAACAACGACTTGCTCGTCATCACCCGGCCCGACATCATCCGCGCACTGCACTGCGAGTTCCTCGATGCAGGGGCGGACATCGTCGAGACCTGCACCTTCAGCGCCAACCCGATCTCGCAGGCCGACTACCACTTGCAGCACCTCACCAAAGAGCTGAACTTCGCCGCCGTGCAGGTGGCTCGCTCAGCGGCAGATGAGTATACCGCAAAGACTCCCGACAAGCCGCGCTTCGTTGCCGGTTCGATCGGGCCGACCAACAAGACCCTCTCGCTCTCGCCGGACGTGAACAACCCCGGCTTCCGCGCCGTCACCTTCCAGGAGGTGGTCGATAACTACACCGCCCAGCTCGAAGGACTGCACGAGGGCGGCGTCGATCTCTTGCTCGTCGAGACGGTGTTCGACACGCTGAACTGCAAGGCGGCGCTCTACGCCATCGAGGAGTACGCGGCCAAAACCGGCTGGCAGGTGCCCGTGATGGTCTCCGGCACGGTGGTTGACGCGAGCGGCCGCACGCTCTCCGGCCAGACCACCGAGGCGTTCTGGATTTCGATTTCGCACATGCCCGGCCTGCTCTCGGTCGGCCTGAACTGCGCCCTCGGCTCCAAGCAGATGCGCCCCTTCATCGAGGCGCTCTCCAACGCCGCCGGAAGTTACGTCAGCGTCTATCCCAACGCCGGCCTGCCGAACGAGTTCGGCGAGTACGACGACTCCCCGGAGTACATGGCCGCGCAGATCGCCGGATTCGCCGAATCGGGCTTCGTGAACATCGTCGGCGGCTGCTGCGGCACCACGCCGACGCACATCCGCGCTATCGCCGAAGCGGTGAAAACCCTCACGCCGAGAAAGCGCCCGCAGAACGAGCACGTGCTGAAACTCTCCGGCCTCGAACCGCTCGTGGTTGACCAAACCACCGGCTTCATCAACGTCGGCGAGCGCACCAACGTCACCGGCTCGCGCAAGTTCGCCCGCCTCATCAAGGAAGCGAACTACGACGAAGCGCTCTCCATCGCCCGCCAGCAGGTCGAAAATGGCGCACAGGTGATCGACGTGAACCTCGACGAAGGGATGCTTGACTCCGAAAAGGTGATCGTCGAGTTCCTGAACCTCATCGCCTCCGAGCCGGAAATCGCCAAAGTACCGGTGATGATCGACTCCTCGAAGTGGTCGGTGATCGAGAACGGCCTGCGCTGCACCCAGGGCAAGAGCATCGTCAACTCGATCAGCCTCAAGGAGGGTGAGGAGCTGTTCAAAGAGCGCGCCCGCAAGATCATGCAATACGGTGCCGCGACGGTGGTGATGGCCTTCGACGAAGTTGGCCAGGCCGACAGCCTGCACCGCCGCATCGAAATTTGCAGCCGCGCCTACAGGATTCTGACCGAAGAGGTCGGATTCCCGCCGGAAGACATCATCTTCGACCCGAACGTGCTGACCGTGGCCACCGGCATCGACGAGCACAACAACTACGCGCTTGACTTCATCGAGAGCGTGCGCTGGATCAAGCAGAACCTACCCCACGCGAAGGTCTCCGGCGGCATCAGCAACGTTTCGTTCTCCTTCCGCGGCAACGAACCTGTGCGTGAGGCGATGCACACCGCGTTCCTCTACCACGCCATCCACGCCGGACTCGACATGGGTATCGTCAACGCTGCCCAGCTTGGAATTTATGAGGAGATCGACCCCGAACTGCTCGTCTACGTCGAGGATGTGCTGCTGAACCGCCGCGACGACGCCACCGAGCGCCTCGTGGCGTTTGCGGAGACGATCCGCGACGGCGGCGAGAAGATCGAAGCCAAAGCCGCCGAATGGCGCAACGCCCCGGTCGAAGAGCGGCTGAAGCATGCGCTCGTCAAGGGGATCGTGGATTTCATCGACGAGGACACCGAGGAGGCGCGTCAGCTCTACCCGAGTCCGCTTCAGGTCATCGAAGGGCCGCTCATGAACGGCATGAACCACATCGGCGACCTCTTCGCCGAGGGCAAGATGTTCCTGCCGCAGGTGGTCAAAAGCGCCCGCGTCATGAAGCGCTCGGTGGCCGTGCTGGTGCCGTACATCGAGGAGGAGAAGGCCCGGAGCTGCGACACGAGCGCCAAAGCCAAGGTGCTGCTCGCCACGGTGAAGGGCGACGTGCACGACATCGGCAAGAACATCGTGTCGGTGGTGCTCGCCTGCAACAACTTCGACGTGGTGGACATCGGCGTGCTCATGCCGTGTGACAAGATTCTCGACGCGGTGCTCAAAGAGAAGCCGGACGTGCTCGGCCTCTCCGGCCTCATCACGCCGTCGCTCGAAGAGATGGCGCACGTGGCCAGGGAGATGGAGCGGCTCGGCATGACGATTCCGCTCATCATCGGCGGCGCGACCACCTCGAAGGTGCACACGGCGGTCAAGCTCGCCCCGTGCTACCCCAGCGGCGCGGTGGTGCACGTGCTCGACGCCTCGCGCAGCGTGCCGGTAGTCAGCAGCCTCTGCAACGCCGCCCAGCGCGACAGCTACATCGCCGCGCTGAAGGATGAGCAGGAGGCGATGCGCAAGAGCCACGCCGAGCGCACGGCAGCGAAAAAGTACGTCTCGCTCGACGCCGCCCGCGACAACCGCCTTGCGATCGACTGGGAGGCCGAAACCATCGCCAAGCCAGCGCAGCCCGGCGTCACCGTGCTGGAGGATGTCACAGTCGGCGCGCTCCGTTCGTACATCGACTGGACGCCCTTCTTCCGAAGCTGGGAGCTGCACGGCACCTACCCGCAGATATTCGACGACTCGAAAGTCGGCGAGGAGTCTAAAAAGCTCTTCAACGACGCCACGGCTTTGCTCGACCGGCTCGACAGCGAGAAGCTGCTCGGCATCAAAGGAGTGGCGGGCATCTTCCCTGCGAGCAGCATCGGCGACGACATCTTCGTCTACACCGATGAAGAGCGCTCGATGATCCGCGCCGTGCTGCACACGCTCCGCCAGCAACAGGAGAAGCACGGCGAAGCGAACCTCGCGCTGGCGGACTTCGTGGCCCCGCGCGAAAGCGGCGTTGCCGACTGGATCGGCTGCTTCGCCGTCACCGCCGGACTCGGCATCCAATCGCTCCTGAAGGAGTTCGCCGATGCGCAGGACGACTACCACCGCATCATGACGCAGGCGCTCGCCGACCGGCTCGCCGAAGCCTTCGCCGAGATGCTGCACGAAAAAGTGCGCCGCGAACTCTGGGGCTACGCCCCCGGCGAAATCCTCGGCTGCGAAGAGCTGATCGCCGAAAAGTACCAGGGCATCCGCCCCGCCCCCGGCTACCCGGCCTGCCCCGACCACACGGAGAAGGCAACCATCTTCGACCTGCTGAACGCCGAAGCGGCAACCGGCGTCACGCTGACCGAAACCTTCGCGATGAACCCCGCAGCCTCAGTCAGCGGCTTCTACTTCGCCAACAAGGCATCGAAATACTTCGTCCTCGGGAAGATAGGAAAGGATCAGGTTGAGGACTACGCCAACCGCAAAGGAATTGAAGTCGCCGACGCAGAGAAGTGGCTCGCGCCAGCGCTGAATTACGATCCTGCGTAAGGGATTTGCCGGGAACGCCATCCCGACTCGTCGGGATAGCAGAAAAAACAACCGCCCGCTACGATATAAATTAAGCGGGCGGTGTTGTTTTCCCCCCCCTGGGAACGCCGAGCGCCTGCTCGGCATCTTTTTGGCGATTAAATTCCGTATCTACTTCAGATTAACTTTATTATGCAATAAGTGAAAAGCTTTGAACCCAAATCATGTGGGGCCTTCAGCCCCATTGCCGAGCAGGCGCTCGGCGCTCCCAGGGTAATCCAACCCCGAAGCTCATGAAAATCACCTATTTCAAAGACACCGACACCGCCTTCATCCAACTACTCGACAAGCCGGTTTTCGAGACGCGGGAAATCAGCATCAACGTGCTGATCGACGTCGATGAAGAGGGAAATCTGGTCAGCATGACCGTTGAAAACGCCAAAGAAAAGACCGGATCATTGGAGTTCTCGTATCATGGAATCGCGAGGAAAACGGCTTGATGCTCCATCGCTGAACTACGAACCGGCGCAAGAGATTGCTGCTATAAAACGAAAGCGGGTGTTGTTGTTTTTGAGGGATATGATTTAGTTCTAAGATGATATCTAATATTTCTTTCGCTGAAATACTCATATTCTTGACATAAACATAATAAAATTTCACGCAAGCCACCTATCAACTATCGCTTAAATTAGAGGACAACCTACCACATGCAGCTTCGATAAAATCGAGATATTCATCAACACATTTAATATAATCTTTAATATCACCAAAAGACAGGTCTGATGCATCATCATTGTGATGAACAATATTATTGCGCCTTGTCACAATTGACTGAATAATTTCTTTCCAAGTTTCCCACCTTTTACAATCACAAGCCAGATCAATGCCAAATATCAAAAAAGCATCTCTGGTCTTGTAAACATTGCCAGAAACCATATCATCCACATCTTTTTTTGTTATACCAATTTTGAATTTTTTCAAGACATCATCATTCTGATTCTTTTTATTCTTGGCATTATATCTCCAATCAATCACAGCTAAAGGGATGCCTGTCTCTTCCAATTTTGCATCATAATGCATTGCTATCGAATAGAGTACATCTTTAATGCAGGTCTCTAAATTTGCGCATAATGTCAGTAAAAATGATTTAGTAAAAATATTTATATTTCTTTGTATTAAAGAACTAGTTGCCTCTTCATTCAATACGGCCTTTTCCACTGAGCCAACCATCGAGGCTAATTCGGACAAGTTGCTCTTACATGAAGAGATAATATTTCCGTATATCATTTCAATTTTTAAGAATCTTGCTCAATTTTTTTTGCCATAATTCCCGACGTCTTAAAATCGATGTTTTATTTTGGATTCCGCCAGATAAAGTTCTTTGAAACGCATTATTCTTACACAATGCCTTGAAAGCATCCTTTATTTTGTCTTCTTTACCAGCGACTTTGTCTTTTGGTGTATTTGCAAAACTGTGCATAAGAAGATCATAATAAACAATACTTTGTTTTGGTCTATCTTTAGAAGTATCAGTAAAAACAGTATCTCCAAAAATATCGCAACAAATCTCTATTGTTTCATTGAATTGACGCTCATATTCTCCTATTCTCTCTTTAGTTGATTTTGCATTTTCGCGCATGAAAGAATCTAAAAATTTCGTCAAACGCCCCTCATAACTCTCTAAATCAACTTGAAGTGCAAAAAAACGAAGAACCATTTCTTCGCCTTCTCTTGAATCTTTTTTTGTATTCCCAAACCCATTAATCTCCTTTTTCTTTGAAAGTTTACACAACAGGTCATTCAGCGGACCTGGATTAATTGCATGTCGTATTTCTTGATCTGACAATTGAACCGCACCCTGATTGAGACGTGAAAATATTTCTTGTATTAAATTTTCCGGATTCTCTTTTCTCAGAACAATGCATCTAATAGTTGTAGATTCTAGTTCAGCGCGATAATTTCCGATTTCTGAGAATTTTTTACCTTCCAATTCTTTAAATGCAGTCATTCCTTCCAATGCAAATTCGTCATTAAAATATTTTTTAATTGTTGTCAAACGCTGGACTCCATCAATAACAAGATGACTGCCATCCTCATTTTCTGCAAAATAACATGCTGGCAAAGGTATGCGCATCAAACAAGATTCTATAAATCTTGAAGCTCGTTCCCAGCCTTCTTTATCCCACTTGTATTTTCTCTGAAAATCTGGATCTAGTTTAAGCTTTGGTGGTGTAGCACTAATCCGAGCCGATAATGTTTCAAATGGATAGTCAATCGGGAAAAGGTTTAAGGTCTTTTCAGCTTGATTCCCTTGCGTCATTATTTTTCTCCTTAGGCTGAACGTCGGTTGTCATTTCTATATTACTCTTTAATATACAACTTCATCAATAAAACCACCCCTTCACCCCGCGTCGATCTGGCGAAGAATCTCGTTCAGCGAGACGGCGGCGGTGAGCTTTTCCTCGTCGGTGGCGGCGTTGAAGAAGCAGATGATTGCCTGGCCTCCGATGCTGATCGTGGGATACTCTTCCGGGCAAGCATCGGCATGACGGAGAGAAATTGCGCCACCGTACCCTGCTCCATGCCGTTGATCCGGCCAATCACCTCACCCGCGATGTTCGTCCAAGGCTCCACACCAAACTGCCACACCTGCTGCGCAGGACAACAACTCGGCTTTATTTTTTTTGTTTTCTTCCAATAATCAAATACAGGATAGAACCAATCAGCGGAATAAATACCGTCAGAATAATCCAAATGATTTTATTGTTACCCTCAAATTCACTCTTCAATATATCGATTAAGGCTATAATCCATAATACTGGTATTGCTAACAACATTAAGATTAATACCAATAAAATAACCTCCTGACCACCGAGACCAAACATAAAACCTCCTGGTGATTGAATTGTGCCAAGCAACTATCCCATAGTTCTATTAACAATAACAATATATTAATTCACCAATAATATACAGCAGCTTCAACCGTAAATAAATCCATTCACTCTGCGTCGATCTGGCGAAGAATCTCGCTCAGGGCGATGGCGGCGGTGAGCTTTTCCTCGTCGGTGGCGGCGTTGTAGAAGCGGATGATCGCCTGGCCTCCGATGGGGAACAGTCGTTGAGCCTTCGACTCAATGTGCCAAGCAGGAGCTTGGCGCTCCCAGGGTAATCGAACTCTTCACCCCAGACAAGCGTACTGTGCTCAACCTTGAACTTCCGGAACTCCGATTTATCCCGCAAAACGGCAAATGCAGCTCTTTTGTCATTGAACAACGGCTCTTCAAGATTCACTTGCCCTGATCTGCCATCATTAAACGAAAGGTTGATCACATAATCACCCATATACTCCGCGTTGTTCACCTCTACCATAACAGCACCTATTATACCAGTGGTTCGATTTTAATGCGACGCATGACCTTTGCAGCGTATCCCCAGAGCTGTCGAGGACGTTCTTTATTCCGCCCTTTTTTGCCAGTATGCTGGCATTCTGTGTGAATGAGCGACAGCAAGAATGACGACATCATCATGATGCAGCATATAAATTATTTTATATGGAAAACGATCGACCACCATTCTGCGAATATTGGGAAGTTCTTCAGCGCCAAGTTCGGGATAGAGACATATCCTGCGTGCGCACTCTTCCACCTTTTTAACGAAACGATATCCTCTTCCCGGATATTCGTTCTCATAATAACGAAATGACTCATCAAGTTCTTCAGCCGCTTCTGAATGAAAAATATATTTCATCGGTATTTACCAAACACCTCATCTAAGGAGATGAATTTTGCCTCACCCTTCAGAACGGCTGCCTGTCTCTCGGCAGCAACTTCGAGCCACGCTTTATCCACTTCAGGATCAGGCTTGTCAAGACTTTCGTAAAGCGCATCGATCAAAGCCAGTTTCTCGCTGGCATTCAGTATCAAGACCTCTTCCAACAACGCCTTATCCATTTGCCCTCCTTATAACCTCTTTTAGAAGCAACTTATATTAATTTTAAATGTTCTGCAACAACCAACCAGGATGAGCATTTGGTGTTCCCAAGCTCTTCACGCCTTCACAGTGCACGATTCCTGTTTACATTTTTCATACACAAACTCAGGATCGAGATCGACGCCACTCGCCCACGCCACCGTATCGAACGACACTTTTACTGTGTTGAAAATCGCAGGGTCAGCCCGCTTCTTGAACTCGCCAAAATTAAGATACGGCTTCATATCCAGAATACCACGTTCATCATTATCAAACTCCACGATTATCTGATAATACTTTTCCGCCGTGACCTTTATTACCGAAGGATACATAATATTATATCATGTTCATCGCCTCATCATAGTCAATACCGATAGCTGTTCCCTCCTCGACAGCAAGAACCCTGTCTGCAATTTCTTGTTCCCAGGCAGACTCGACATCATCGGCATCATCAGGGCGATCGTCAAGAAAATGAAGAAATCGTACAATCTCCAGACGATCACGCTTTGGCAACCTGATCAATTCACTATTAATATCTTCAATTGTTCGTTGCATTTATGCGTCTCCTTTTGAGATCATTTAGTCAACATGGTTTCAATCGCGACACCGACGCTCAGGTAAAGGAATAGACTCCGCATCCAGTCCTGCAAACCGCTTGTGAATCCGTTCAGCGATATTGCCTGGTTTTGAGACTTGCGCTGCTCTTTTCTGCTTGAGAAACTCGGCAAAATCCAGCACCTCATGAAGCATCGGCTCCGGAAGGCTTTGTATGGTTTTGTAAATCTTTTCGACTGTAGTCATCGATCCTCCTGTTATCCGGCATGTGAAATCAGTGTTGCATTCTTGATGTTAATAAATTTCGCATTCACCCCTCATCAATCTGGTGCAGAATCTCGCTCAGCGCGGCGGCGGCGGTGAGCTTTTCTTCGTCGGTGGCGGCGTTGTAGAAGCGGATGATCGCCTGGCCGCCGATGCGGAACAGTCGTTGAGCCTTCGGCTCATGCGGAGCTGGGGCTCCGCGCTCCCAGGGTAATCCAACACTCCAGCTCGTCGATCAGCGTTTCCGGTGCAATATCCCCATTCAACCGTCAGTTCCTCTCTTCCCGAAAACGAAATCGTTTTTTCTCATTAGGGTTCAACAGCCTCTATCTATTCGCACAGCACATCAATCATTCAAATGTGATTATTTCAGCACAATTCGAAGCGAGTGACGTCAGAAATCTTCGCTTCAAGCTGTGAGACAATCTGATCAAGCTCAATACTTGCTTCTGCCTGAAGACCAAGGCAAATGGCTATACCGTCGGAGTTCGTACTTAACCGTGACGACAATGATAAACCATGACCCCGCACATCATCAATCGTCATGTTGTAGGCATGAATATGCATGGAATCACCTAAACGTGGCTGTGTCAGATGATCAAATCTGAACTGGCTTTGCAAATAATCAAGGAGATGATCCTGAATCACCAGACACAGATGTTTGTTGATGGCTTCAAAGGTCTGAACCTTGTGATGGAGCTGGATCAGAATCGTCTTGGCGGTCATCTTCCAGTTCATTCCGAACGTTTTATATTCAGCTTCATCTTCTCTTAACTCATTGACTCCAACATCCGTCAGAAACTTCTCACGAGCAGGCCAAACCGTTCCGGTTGTGTCGAGAGTCTGAAGCTCTATACCAACAAAGTCAACGACTTTGTCACCCCGTACTGAAACAAGAAAGTAATCAACACTGCCTCCGGGGATGGACACCTCAGGGACGATATGCAATTCGTTCCCTGGTTCGTGGTTGGCAAGAAGATGAAGGCAGTCGATAAATATCTGTCTCTTTTGAAGCAAACGAAATGGACAGATAATGACTGGGCGCTTTTCGCGCCCATACAGGACCGAACAGGTGCCAATCGAAATGTCGGGGGCGCTCTTGCGAACCTTGATGCATACGCGATTCAGGTATGGACACCATTGTTTCTTCACAATACGGCTCCAGTCCTGATTTCGGTTTGCAGTCGGCAAGCCGAACAATTCGATAACTTTGCTCATAGAAGCGTCATGCATCTATTTTGACACTCATTGATATACTCCTCGGAAAGGTCGATTCCAACAGATTTCCGGCCAAGTTCACTTGCCACCAGCATAGTTGTTCCTGTACCACAGAAAGGATCGAGAACAAGCCCATCCGGCGGACAGGTTGCAAGTATAGGAATGCGGCAAAGATCTCTGGGATAGGGAGCAAAATGAACTTTGCGTTTCTGTGTGTCCTCAGGAAGGATTTCCCAGACATCACCCGGCTTGGCTCCGTTCGGGTGGTACTTCAGGAAGTAGAATCCTTTGTCACGAAGCTCCTTTGCTCTTCCAGAGACCATTAACGAGTCTGAATGAGTAGTTCTTTGTTGACCCCGAATGATCATTCGGAAATCGGCAATTTCACCCCTTACCACTTGCATGAGCATGCCGTCGAGAGCTTTCTGGGCAACACACTTCTCATCTGTGGTAAGCTCTGTTGAAAGCTCAATTTGTCGTTTGTAACGCACACCGCTCACCCCGGTAGCTGAAACAATTGAACCGTTGACCACTTTAGCCTTTTTGGGCGTACTCCTGATGGCATCGGCATCATAGTAGTAACCCCGTGGCTTTTTAACGAAATGGAACACATTTTCATGAAGGTTACGAAGACGGTCTTTCGTGTTGTCTGGCCCCCCCTTGACTTTGTTCCAGATCACGTTGTTCCGCAGAATCCAGCCCTGTTCGTCAATCATACGAAGTGCCAGACGCCATGGCACACCCACCAGTCCTTTATCTTCGTAGGTATCGCCAATATTGAGCCAAAAAGACCCGGTGCTTTTGAGGACTCGCCTGAGTTCCTGAAAAACAAGAAGCAGATTGTCGATGAACTCCTCATAAAAAGGCTCAAGGCCAATACCACCCCCGTCATATTCACGCTTGCCCCAGTAAGGCGGGCTGGTCATGGCTAAGTCCACGACCTCATCCGGAAAAGTGGAAAGAACCTGAACGGCATCTCCCTGAATAAACAGTGGTGATATCCTGCGGCCTGAAAGATAGTCTGACAGCGGGCTTTCGTTCTGCAAATGTGGTAAAGTGGCAATCACAATTGAGTCGCGTTTTGGCGTTTGGTTCCTGATATGAGGGTCACAATAGCACTTACTATTTGCACATCCAACCTTGCATTATACAGCTTGTCCATTTGAACGCCTATTGAATACTGTCCCATATGTTCTTGGGATCAGCAATTTTCGTGACTCTCCCCGCCTCGATGTCAGCCTTGCCTCGCTCGATAGCTTCAATGACTAACGGGTTAGCGAAATAGTCATCCGTTTCGCTCTGGTCAACCATTTCGGCTGTAGTCATCGATTATCCTGTTATCCGGCATGTGAAATCAGTGTTGCATTCTTGATGTTAACAATTTTTCAAGGATTCTGTGCGCCTGGCCTCCGATGCTGATCGGCGGAAACTCCTTCCGGGCGAGCATCGGCATGACGGAGAGAAATCGCGCTACCCCTTCCGCTCCATGCAGTTGTACCGGCCAATCACCTCACCGGTAATGCCATTCCAAGTCTCATGGACGAACAGCACCTCTCGGGCAGACATGCAGAATGAACGTCATGTGTAAGCTTTCCACATTCTTCGACTTACCGCGAGAAATGTGACTTCGTTCTTATAAAGCGCCTTATCCTGCGCGTTTTTCAAGTTCATCGATAATCTGGCTGAGCCAGCCGGTTTGTTCGCCGCGTTCCTGCCGGGCTTTTTCGATCATCTTCAGGTTTCTTCCGGTGGTTTCAGGCTCCCACTTTTCTCTGAAGATTGCAACGGCTTTGGAAAGGTGCTTCATCGCCTTTTGTGCGTCGTTTTCCAGAACCGACAGTTCGAGCATGGTAGCGTGATCCCAGTAGTCGGGAGTCGTACCGGCAAGGCGCTGCTCGACGGCAAAACGGACGACTGGAAGCAGGCGCGTTTTTTCGGTCAGCGATTCATCGTCACCGCGGATATCGAGCAGGGTCAGGAGGTTGATACCAGGATAGGCGTCACGCTGATCGGCCAGATAGCCACGCCGGTAGGCGTCGATGGCCTGGTCGAGATGGCCGAGAGCGGCAATCGGCTCTCCGGCTTCCACAGCCTCTTTCCATTCATCCTTGTGAATGCGCCCGATCAGCCCAAGCGTTTCCGAACTGGGGCCTTGCTCTTCATCGACTTCAGTGAGGATACGCAAGGCTTCAGCCCGGTCGGTCATATCCTTTTTCTCGCCCGCCCGGCGGTTGTAGGCAAACCCCAGTTGCTCGCGCACCAGAATCTGGCGCTTCAGCATTTCAGGCATGTCGCCGTAGAGCGCGATCATACCGTCCCACTCCCTGAGGGCGCGATAGGTAAGCATAAGATCGACGATGGTGACCGCATCGGCTGAGTCGATGGGCTCGATCTCCTGGCGGAAGACAAGCAATAATTCATGCGCTTCCTGCCGAGTGTTGTCGTGTTTGCTTTTATGGCGAATTGCTGCAAGCCGGCGCTTTAACTGTTCGTTGGCTTGTGCTCGATCACGGAACAGGTCAGTTTTGAGACGGGCAATGTCGCCTGGTTTCCAGTCGGACAGCAGCGTGAAAACCGGGCTGTCGATCGGCGCTTCATTGATGGCCAGGTCGCGCAGGTCACGCAGTTTTAAGGTGACGGCATCTCGCAGTTCGCGAGCCTCTTTGTCGCCAAAGCGATTGTTCTTGCCAAGCGCATAGGGCAGCGAACGCAAGTAGTTGATGTCGAAGGGGATCGGCTGATGTTTTGCGAAGATTGTCATGGTCGTACTTGGACGTGCGGTGTGGCGTACGCCAAGTTCGTAAAAGACGTTGGCGTTTGCCGTAGTCAGATCGGCGATGGCGTAGTCGCACAACAGCAACCGTTCGAACATCGCCTTATGGATGATACCGCCAGTTCGCTCCTCGTCGGCGCGGATCGGATCCATACCGGCATCAGCGATGGCCGGTTCGATTGCCGAATGAAAGATAGCGTCGAAATCGATATCGGGCCCTCCTGCAGGATCGGGTTTCTTCTGAAACGGCATAATGACGAAACACAGGGGCTTGTTCATGACTGGTCTCCGGAAAAAAGTTTCAGCAAAGATTGGGAAAGCTCCTCATCGCCCACCTTCTCAGCGATGAGCATGGCCTGTTGGGCGGTCGAAGCGAGCTGCCAGGGTTCCGGCTCTGGCGGCCCTTGCAGAGCAAGTCTGTAGCATTCAATCGCGGAATCAAATCTGCCAAGTATAAGGCAGGCCTCGCCTTCAGTAGCACGACGCCACATGCTGTCCTTGAGGGATTCTTTTTGTTTTGCGCATTCGCAGTGTTCCAGAACCTCACGGGCCAGATTTTCAGCTTTTACCGGATCGTTTTCATACACGAGTGCAAGAAACGCGAGGTTGATGCCGTGGTAAAAAGCCTGCTGAAAGTTTGCTCGTGCAGACTGTCCATTGTTTAATGCAATGTGGTATGCTTTACTGTACAGATCGAGGGCTGCGCGCGCTTCCAGATCGATCCTGTCCTGTAGCCAGTTGCGTTTGTGACGCCCGGCCAGCACGCCCATCGCATCTGTATCAGTGTTGTCCTGATAAGCCCTCGTCAGTACCTGTATGGCTTCAGTGCGTCTGCCAAGGCCGTCAAGAGCCAACGCAAGATCAACCAATGCGTGACTGTCCAGACGAGAGCTGTTTGGCCCAAGTTGTTCAACAACCTGCTCAAATTTTTTCTTTTCAAGGGCAAGTTCAGCAGTACCCAACGCTCCGCGGAAGCCTTCTTTACCCTGAATAAAGTCAAGAACGAGTTGAACACTCGCGTCATTGGTTTCATCGGGCCTGATTATCGTCAAATGGTTGCCGGGTACCACTGCGCATTGAGCGTCAGGAAATCCTTCGATCGAGGCCGATATGGGAACGAATTCGTCGTTCCGACCAGCAACGGCGAGAAACCCGAACGGAATATCTGTTCCGAACTGTTTATTCCAGTCATCCCGCAACGTTGTAATGAACACGCTGCTCTTTCCCATATCGCCAAGTTGCCGAAAAAACCGCCATAATAAAGGATGTTGGAAAATCCATGCTTTATTCAGTCCAAAACTGGGCGTCCCGAAAAGGATGACCTTGTCAGTCTTGTTGGCCAGTTCATCATCATCCAGCAATGCCCGTTGAATGACCAGACCTCCCATGCTGTGGGCGATGAAGAGCAGAACGTTATATGACACCGCCTCTTCGCCGCGCATAAAGGTTCTCAGAGAATCAGCGATGGTTTTGACAGGAGGTTTACCTTGCCAAAGATCGGTCAGGTCAGGTATAAAAGAACTTTCATAGCCAAAACTCAGCATGTTCCAGCCGTTAATTGACGGAACTCTGCTCAGCTGCCCGGCAAACAGAGCCCAGGTCTTTACCGGGTCACCGATAAACCCGTGGATGAAGATAATACAAGCTTTGTTACCTGGATTATTCCGTATTTCGTTGATCTGCCATGTTGCCATAGAGGAGCCTCCGGGTTTAAAGATGTTTGATTTTTTCCTGAGGTACTGCTGAACTATTCAAAAAGGCATTTCCCAATACTTGATAGTCTGTTAAACCATTATAACTTTTCAACCAGATCCATCAGGCCGACTTTCGGATCGTCTGGCGACAACCTGACGGAGATTGGTTCGAGCTGCCGTGTTTGCCGGTTGTAGCGATAGATGTTCACCGTTGGAGCAACGTCTTTAGAGGTTTTTCGTGCCTGCACGTAGTCATCGCCATACAGGACGCTTTGACCGTTGATCCCGGTGATGATGTCTCCGGGTTTCAGTACGCTGTGACGGCGATTTTCCTCGAAACCGAAAACGACGACTCCACCCTCCTGAGTTTTGTGAAGGCAGTCCTTTATGAACACCCTCGTCGGAGTGGTATATGCCGATGGGTCTTCACCTTTCGTCTTCAACATCTTTTCGTAATAGTCGAGGTTCGATAGCGCTTCGGAAATCAGGCCCAGAGAGACAAGCCGCATCATTTTGCCCCAGACCCGCCCGGGCGGATCGTCCGGCAAAGGCTCGCAGATACGCCTGATCTTGTCGTATCCTGCTGACAGACGCAGTTCAGCCGATTCCAATCCGGTTTGTGCATTGCTGATGAGCCTCTTTTTCTGGCCGAGCGACGCTTCGATTTTATCGAGCACGGTCTGCCTGTCGAAAGGAATCGAGCTGGCAAGGGCAAGTGCCTGCCGGGCCTCGGGGTGGCTTTCATCAGCAAGGGGTTTCAGCGTTTGATGCAGTTGCCAGAAAAGAGTCATGCCATAGAGCCTCATCAGCTCAAGGTCTGATTCAAAGTAGCCGAGATGCCGTTTGGCGTCTTGGAGTGAACGTGAATTGTCAATCTCCTTCAGTTCTGCAAAGGCGTTTTTTCTGTGCCCGATGATGAACTCCGCAGAGCTGATGATGGCTTGCGTCGCGCTTTCGTTCTGGCTGTTGAGCCGCCCGATCTTTTCCCTGAACGATTCTTTGCCACCTGGTAAAAGGTGCTCCATCAGGAATGCATCCTCAAGCTCTCGACGAATATCAGTGGTATAGATTTTTGATTTCTCTCTTCTGCGCTCCAACGGAAAGATGACGTTGTTTTGATTGTTGCTTTCAGCTACCCAGGTGTTATTGAGGTTTGTTCTGCGATCTTCGACAGTCGGGGAGTTCGATTCCTTCAGAGATGAAACGATGGAGTGTGCGACAGAGACAACACCGGTTAATCCGAAGTTCCTCTTATAAAAAAACAGTAACTTGTTATAGAGAAAGGGGAAAGCCGAAAATTCAGCTTCCATCTACTGGGTACAAACGGATCAATTCCATTGCTCTTGTTTGAAGAGGTGTTGG
>Ga0172375_10002603_pt1 | contig 28011 bp, 31 predicted proteins | sample LakKiv1m_FD_114537 | JGI IMG/M metagenome (GOLD analysis project Ga0172375, IMG submission 114537) | Freshwater microbial communities from Kabuno Bay, South-Kivu, Congo - kab_092012_11.1m | ecosystem: Environmental > Aquatic > Freshwater > Lake | place: Democratic Republic of the Congo... | reverse complement strand
CAGGGAGGATTGTCTCTGGCCGGAAGTTTGTCCGAACATCCGTATTGATTTTCAGGAACAGATCGACATGCTGACATCCGTGAGGAATGTTCCGGGGGTCAAGCAGGTCAATATCCAGAGCGGGGTGCGTTTTGATCTCTTGCTTGGGCCCGCGGCCGCGGCCTATTTTGAGAACCTGTGCCGATATCACGTCAGCGGTCAATTGAAGATCGCCCCGGAGCATATCTCGGATCCTGTCCTGCGCTTGATGCGCAAACCGCCTTTTAAAAAATACAGGCAGTTTACGGATCTTTTTCGAAGAACCTGCAAGAAGCTTGGTAAGGATCAGTATCTGGCACAGTATTTTGTCACAGCCCATCCCGGCTGCAGCGTCCAGGAGGCCGAAGAACTGGCGGCATTCACCAGGAGTATGGGGTATACGCCGCGGCAGATCCAGGATTTTATCCCCCTGCCCATGACGCGGTCGTCCTGCATGTATTACACGGGATTGGATCCCGAGACAGGCAAGTCTCTCTACGTCGCCCGCTCGAGACGCGAAAGGCTCCAGCAGAGACGCTTGGTCCAGGGAGCGAAGCTCCTTGACTAAACGTCGCCTTCCTCTATAATCTAACGTAGCATGCTTAAGCTTTCCCTGATTCAGCTTAAAAAAGGATCGAAGGCTAGGATTGTAGAGCTCACCGGCGGCAAACAGGTGGCCCATAGACTTTCGATGATGGGCCTGCGGCCGGGCGAACAGCTTGTCAAGCTGAGTTCCTTTGCGCTTCGCGGCCCCGTCGCCGTGCGGATCGGACATACGACCCTGGCTCTGGGGCATGGCATGGCCGAGAAAGTGATTGTTGAGGTCAGCGCCGAACCCGCCGTCAAATCTTCATCCGCCTTCGTGAAGAGGTCGGATATTTAAAACCTGTGGGGCCAAGAGAAAAGATGCTTCGGCGAGATGTCACTGGATAGTTGCGGTGACCCTAGGCGGATGACCTCTCCGAAGCCCCGCTGCATTTTTGCAGAATGCAAAAGGCGGGGCGCAGGAGGGTCCATCCAGGGGCCAAGGGCAGATCCGTGGAGTTCCATGAAAAAGATCATCCTCATCGGTAATCCCAATGTCGGCAAGAGCGTTATCTTCGCGCGCCTGACAGGCGTGCGCGTGATCACGTCCAATTACCCCGGCACGACGGTGGAATACCGCAAGGGGGTGATCAGCGTGGGGGAAGAGACCTACGAGGTCATCGATATGCCGGGCACCTATAGCCTGGAGCCGACCTCAAAGGCGGAAGAGGTGACGTGCACGTTCTTGGACGATGTTTGCTGCCGGGAGAAAGATTGTTTTATCCTCGACATCGTTGATGCGACAAATTTAGAGCGTAACCTGCACCTGACCATGGACCTGATCGACAAGGGTTATCCCGTTGTCGTGGTCCTGAATATGTGCGACGACATCAAGCACAGGGGGATCGATATCGATATCGCCAAGCTTGAGCAATTGCTTGGCGTGGCGGTCGTCTCGACCTGCGCCGTGACAGGGGTAGGCATCAAGATTTTAAAAGAACGCCTTTTTCAGGGAACCCCTCGGCCGCCGCAGCAGAGGACTCACGAAGAGATTTGGCGTGCTGTCGGCATCATCGTCAGCCAGGCCCAGCATCTGACGCACAGGCACCACACATTTCGCGAGATGCTGGAGGATCTTTCGATCCGGCCGTTCACCGGCTTTCTCATCGGGATGGGCGTCATTTACGCCGTTTTCAAGAGCGTGCGTTTTATCGGCGAAGGCCTGATCCGGTATGTCTTTGATCCTTTTTTCAATGATGTGTATGCGCCGCTCATCGCGAAACTGAGCGTTTTCCTGCAGCCGGGGACATTCGGCCACCATGTTTTGATCGGCGAATTTGTGGGCGGTCGGATCGATTTCAAGAATTCGATCGGTCTTTTGACGACCGCCCCTTACGTTGAGTTCGACATGGTTTTGCCGTATATCATCTCTTTTTATCTTATCCTGGGGATCATCGAGGATATAGGTTATCTGCCGCGCTTTGCCCTCCTTTTGGACGCTTTAATGCACAGACTTGGTCTGCATGGCTTTGCCATCATCCCCGTCCTTTTGGGTTTCGGCTGCAATGTGCCCGGGATCATGGCGACGCGCGTTTTGGAGAGCAAGCGAGAGCGTTTTATCGCCTCGACATTGATCTCTATCGCCGTGCCTTGCGCCGCGCTCCAGGCCATGATCATTAAACTTCTGGGGCCGTGGGGCATGGGACCTCTGGCCATTGTTTTCGGGACATTGTTTTTTGCATGGTTGATCATAGGTTTTGTGCTCAATAAAGTGCTCAAAGGTTACAGCCCGGAGCTGGTGCTTGAGATCCCGCACTACCGCTTTCCGCCGATGAACATCATTTTTTCCAAGCTCTGGCTGCGGGTCAAAGAGTTCATCATCGATGCGTTTCCTTTCGTCATCCTCGGCGTCCTTGTCGTCAACCTGCTGCAATATTTCCGCGTCTTTGAGGCCGCCAGCAGCGTTTTTGCTCCTGTCACGCGCACTCTCCTCGGGCTTCCCGAGGCAGCGTCTTTTCCTCTTCTGATCGGTTTTTTGCGCAAAGATATCGCCGCAGGGCTGCTCCTTCCGTTGCAGATGGACCTTAAACAGACGGTGATCGCCTGCGTCGTCTTATCGATGTCTTTTCCCTGCATTGCGACATTCATCATCTTTTTGAAAGAAATGGGCTGGAAGTATTTGCTGGCGGCCACCGGTATTATGGTCGCGGCGACCCTGGCTGCCGGCGGGGCCCTTAATCTGATCCTATGAAAATAAAAGCTATCTCATTGGTCTCCGGAGGCCTGGACTCGACCTTGGCCACGAAGGTTGTCTTAGAGCAGGGCGTGGATGTTATTGCGGCCAACTTTGTCTCGCCGTTCTGCCGGTGCGACAAGGGGAGGTCTCATGCCCGGTCCGCCGACGGCCCGAAAGAGGGGAAAGGGGGATGTCGCCACGAAGCAAAGTTTGTTTCCGAACAGCTGGGTATTCCTCTCAAGATCGTCAATGTCACGAAAGATTTTCTTGAGGTGCTTAAGTCCCCCAAGCATGGATACGGTTCGCATGTCAATCCCTGCATCGATTGCCGGATCCTGATGTTGAAAAAGGCGCGGCAGCTCATGGATGAGTTGGGAGCGAAGTTTTTGATCACAGGGGAGGTTCTGGGCCAGCGTCCGATGTCGCAGCGCCGTGACGCAATGCATGTCATTGAACGCGAGGCGGGCGTCAAGGGCCTTGTCCTTCGGCCGTTGTCCGCCCAGTTGCTTGAGCCTACCCTGGCTGAAACAGAGGGGTGGGTGGATCGCCAAAAACTCCTGAATATCTGCGGCCGCAGCCGCAAGCCCCAGATGAAGCTGGCTGAAGATTATCATATCAAGGATTATCCCTGCCCGGCCGGCGGCTGCCTGTTGACGGACCCGGCATTTTCTCTGCGCATCAAAGACCTGATCGACCATGACGAATTGACCATGGAGGACATTCAGCTGTTGAACCACGGCAGGTATTTCAGGCTTTCCGACAAAACCAAGCTGGTCGTCGGAAAAAATCAGCATGAGAATGAAGGGCTGGAGTCATTGGCTGCCCCCGGGGATTATTTATTTTATCCTGCGCATGACGACGCTGGGGCTTCGGGGTTGGGTCGGGGAGATTTTTCACGAGACGATATGGTTCGCCTGGCCGCCGGCATCACGGCCAGGTATTTCGATGCAGCCAAAACCTCAAACGAAGTCTCTGTCAGCATCCGGCATGGAAATTCAAGCCGGATCATTGCCGTCAAGCCGATGGTTGATGAGGAGACGAAAAAATACCTTATTTGATTTGAAAGCCGCAGAGTGGTTCGGAGGTCGTGATTCGGAATCCGTGAGAACGAACACCGAACAACGAAGCACGAGGAATCTATCATGTTTGCCAAATGTCCCGGCAGGCAAAAAGATATCAGGGTCCGTTATCTCAAGTGTCCGTCCTGCAAGAAAGATGTCGTTTATTCTGAAAAAGACTCGTGTATCTACTGGTGTAAAGCAGCCAAAGATTGCCTTATGAGGTTCTGACATGGAATATTCCACGATGGCGGTTATCATTTTTATTCTGGCTTATGTTCTTTTCATCGTCTTTCCGGCCCGCAGAATGCCTGTCGCTGTCAGCGGGGCTCTTGTTTTGGTCGTGACAGGCGTGATGTCGCCTTATGAAGCGGCGCAGGCGATCAACTGGAACGTCATGGGGATTTTTGTGGGAACGCTGGCCGTGGCGGATGTTTTTATGGAGAGCCGTATGCCTGCTTTCATCGCGGAAGCGATCATCAACAAGGCGAGGAGCACGGCCTGGGCCGTTCTGTTGATCTGCGTCATGACGGGCGTCATTTCCGCATTCGTCGAGAATGTCGCAACCGTGCTGATCGTCGCGCCTATCGCGCTTTCCCTGTCGAAAAAACTCAAGATAAGCCCTGTCAACATGATGATCGCTATTGCCATTTCAAGCAATCTGCAGGGGACGGCGACCCTGATCGGCGATCCGCCCAGCATGCTTCTGGGCGGTTATGCCAAGATGACCTTCATGGATTTTTTCTTCTACCAGGGCCGGCCAAGTATCTTTTTTGCCGTGGAACTTGGGGCCCTCGCTTCTTTTGCGGTCCTCTACCTGTTTTTCCGCCGCCTGAAGCAGAAAGAAGAACTTCTGCGCACGGAAAAAATCCTGTCTTTGTTCCCGACGTTTCTTTTGGCAGGTCTCATCGTCTTGCTGGCGCTTTCGTCGTTTTTTGACAAGGGGTTTTCTTATGCGGCGGGGGTCCTCTGCATGATCGCAGGCATCCTTGCGGTCCTCTGGAGAAAGTTCATTTTTAAGGGCGGCGTGCGCGCGACGCTCAAGGCCCTGGACTGGGACACAACATTTTTCCTGGCCGGCGTTTTTGTCCTTGTGGGCGCCATGACGCACACGGGGTGGATTGACAGGACGGCGGAATTCCTTTCTTCTCTCGTCGGTTCCAACGTCTTTTTGGGCTATACGCTTCTGGTCTTTGTCGCGGTTTTTGTTTCTGCCTTTGTGGATAATGTGCCGTTCCTGGCCGCGATGCTGCCTGTGGCCATGTCGATGGCAGCCAGGCTTGGCATCCAGCCGTCCCTGTTCCTTTTCGGCCTTTTGATCGGCGCAAGCCTCGGCGGCAACATTACCCCTATCGGCGCCTCGGCCAACATCGTGGCCTGCGGCCTATTGAAAAAAGAGGGATACAAGGTCAGCTTTGGACAGTTTGCCAAAATAGGCCTGCCCTTTACCCTGGCAGCCGTGGCAGCGGCGTATGTGTTTGTATGGCTGGTCTGGTCGCATTGATTGTAAAAGAATAAATCCGGTTATGGCAAAATTAAGGAGGAAGCGATGAAAAAAAGCCGTGCGATGTGCTTGTTTTTGTTTCTTTTTTTGGGCTTCTCCCTGACTTCAGTTCAGGCTCAAATGACGGATGAAGAGATACACACGACAGACCCGCAGACGACTGTCGCGACCGTCGACAATAAGGTGTGCCCGGTGACGGGCAAGAAGATCCCCAGGGAGGATCTCGGCAAGTACGCCATAGAATACAAAGGGAAGATCTACAACCTTTGTTCTGCGGCCTGTAAGGATGAATTCATGAAGGACCCCGACACGTATGCCGCCAGGGCCCAGGAGAGCACTGTCGAGACGAAGGCCGAGACAACCGAGGAATCTGGGGCAATGCCGGATAATCTCAATGGCATGGAAGACGGACCGTTGATGGATGAAACGGATAACGGACCTGCGGCCTAGCCTCGCGGTGTTAAAAGTCGCTTGATGTTTTCTGGAACGCCTTTGAAAGAGAGCGCCTCGGCTACGAGGCGCTTTTTCTTCTGATCATTTGATAAAATCTTGACAAAAAACGTCGGGTATATATAATAAATAGAAACAGTTGAGGCCCTTGAACAGGAAGCACTCGGAAAGGCAAGATTGAGGATCACGACGCAAGGCGATTATGCGCTCAAATGCATCCTGAGGATTGCGGCCGACGGCCCCCAGGGGCCCGTAGCGATCAGCCGTATCGTTGAAAAAGAGGGTTTGCCCCTGGATTATCTCGAACAGCTCCTGCTGAAGCTCCGGCGCCGCCGCCTCATCAAGAGCGTCAGGGGCGTCAAGGGCGGCTACCTTTTGAACGCGCCGGCCGCGTCGATCAGCGTCGCCCAAGTCCTGGAGGCCGTGGAAGGGGATGTCTTTGAACTTATCTGCGGCCGCAAGAGAAAGAGCGGGAAGAGTTGCAAGGGGTCGCAAGGCTGCGTGTTGAAAGACGTCTGGAAGAACCTCAAAAAAAAGATCGAGGCCTATCTGGATTCTATAGGGCTGGATGAATTATTGAGGAAGTCGAGGTGTACCGAGCCGCATGAAAAAGATAGCCGTTCTCGTTGAGGACATGTATCAGGATCTGGAGGTCTGGTATCCGTATCTGCGCCTGAAGGAAGAGGGCTACGATGTGTTCGCCGTCGGCACAGGCCGCAGCAAGGTGTACCGGAGCAAACACGGCTATGAGATGCCGCAGGAACTGGCGGTCCAAGAGGCGGCCGCAAAAAGTTTTGATGCGGTAGTCATCCCCGGAGGTTACGCCCCGGATATCCTGCGGCGCTATCCTGAGGTCAACGATTTCGTCAAGACGCTGTTTGCCCGTGGAAAGGTCGTGGCGTCGATCTGCCACGGCGGCTGGGTCCTGGCATCGGCGGGCATCTTGAAAGGCAAGACCGTGACAGGCTTTTTTGCCATCAAGGACGACATGGTCCACGCCGGCGCCAGGTTCGTGGATGAGGAAGTCGTCGTGGACGGCAACCTGATCACGTCGCGCAAACCCGAAGACCTCCCGGCGTTCATGAAAGCGGTCTTGAGGGCATTGAAATAGCCTGTGCTGATGTTTTAACAGAGAAAAAAGGAGACGATATGTCGCTTAAAGAAAAAGTTCAGGAAGCGTTAAATGAGGTCCGGCCGATGCTTCAGGCGGACGGCGGCGATGTGGAGTTGGTGAGCGCAACGGAAGACGGCAAGGTGACCTTGCGGCTGACCGGCGCCTGCGGATCGTGCCCTATGTCGCAGATGACCTTGAAGATGGGCGTGGAGCGGATCCTTAAGAAAAAGGTCCCGGAAGTCAAAGAGGTCCTGGCGGCCTAAGACGATGGCCGCGACTCTTGAGAAAAAGCTTCAAAAACTCCGGCTGCGTCTCAGGGGGCTTGAGTCGGTCGTCGTGGCTTTTTCCGGAGGGGTGGACAGCACATTCCTTTTGGCGGTCGCCAGCCGCGTCCTTCAAGGGCGCGTCCTGGCCGTCACCGCCTTATCGGAAACCTATCCGGCCTCTGAGGCCCAGGATGCGCGTGCCGCGGCCGCGCGGTTGGGGGTGTGCCATCGTTTTATCCGCACGAGCGAGCTCACAAACATCAAGTTTTATTCGAATCCGCCGGACCGCTGCTATTATTGTAAAAAAGAGCTCTTTAAAAAGCTCAATGCGATCGCGTTGCGCCATCGCGTCCGATACGTGATCGACGGTTCCAACGTCGACGACCTTAGGGATTACCGCCCCGGAGCTGCGGCGAAGGCCGCAGCGAATGTCGTTTCTCCCTTGTGCGACGCGGGCTTGACAAAGAAAGAAATACGCCGCGCCTCGCGTAAGCTTGGGCTTTCGACATGGCGCAAGCCGGCCATGGCCTGTCTGGCTTCCCGCATCCCTTACGGTAGGGCTATCACCAGAAAAAGGCTCCTGCGTATCCAGAAGGCCGAAGAATCTATCAGGGATGCCTGCGGTGTCCGGGGCAATCTGCGTGTCAGGGATTTCGGTCCCTGGGCAAATATAGAAGTTGATCTTGCGGAGATGAAATTATTGAAAGACACGGCCGGGCTCAAAAGGATCCTGAAGGCAGCCGGATATGCGCACGCGCGGGTGGACCCTCGCGGTTACCGCACAGGAAGCCTGAATGAAGGGTGGGCGAAGGCCGCGTTCGAAAAAACAACAAGGAAAAGCGATGGAAAAAATATATTTTGATTATGCGGCGACGACGCCGGCGGACCCGCAAGTCCTGGAGGCGATGAAGCCGTTCTTTCATGAGAATTTCGGGAATCCATCGAGCATTCATTCTTTCGGCCGCGAGGCCAGGGGGGCGATGGACGACGCGCGCCAGAAGGTGGCTTCATTTTTGGGCGCCAGGCCCGAAGAGATCATTTTTACCTCGAGCGGAACGGAGGCGGACAATTTTGCCCTGTTCGGCGTGCTGTGGGCGAATGCCGCCAAGGGCAACCATGTCGTGACGACGGCGATCGAGCATCATGCGGTTCTCGAGCCGGCCCGATTCCTGGAGAAGCTGGGATATAAGGTGACTTCTGTGCGTCCCGACAAGGACGGTATTGTGCATCCCGAAGATATCGCCGCCGCCATGACCGATCAGACGGTTCTGGTGTCCGTTATGCACGCCAATAACGAGATCGGTACTATCCAGCCGATCAAAGAAATTGCTTCCCTTGTCAAAGAGAAGGGCGTCTATATGCACACGGACGCTGTCCAGACGGTCGGCCATATCCCCGTCAATGTGGACGATCTCCACGTGGACCTTTTGTCGCTTTCAGCCCACAAGTTCTACGGCCCCAAAGGAGTGGGTTGTCTTTATGTCAGGAAAGGCACGCGTATCGCGCCCTTCCTGCGCGGAGGGGGTCAGGAGAGGCACAGGCGCGCTTCGACGGAAAACATCCCGGGGATCGTGGGATGCGGCAAGGCCCTTGAGATCTGCAGCCGCAGCATGGCATCGGAGGCGGCCGAGCAGACGCGTCTGCGCGATAAGCTCATGGCCGGCGTCCAGAAAAAGATCGACCGGGTCTATCTAAACGGTCATGCGGTCCAGAGGCTGCCGAATAACGTTAATTTTTCCGTCGAGTATATCGAAGGGGAGTCTATGCTGTTGAACCTCGACATGCTGGGTGTCGCGGCATCGACGGGTTCCGCCTGCACATCCGGGGACCTGGAGCCGTCCCACGTCCTTTTGAGCATCGGCCGGCCGCACGAGCTTTGCCACGGCTCTATCCGCCTGACCCTTGGACGCTATACCAGGGAAGAAGAGATTGACCGTTTCCTCGATGTCTTTCCCAAGATCGTCGCCAAATTGCGCGCCATGTCGCCGCTTTACCCCGCACCCAGAATGTCCAACCCGTAAAGATAAGGCATTCGGGCGGGATTCCGTCCATGGCTGGAATCCAAAGAACAGGGGCTTCATGACAAGAAACCTTAGGGTGTCCTTCCGCTGTTTTTAATCCGCGCACCAAGGAGAAAAATGAAGCGAAAACTAAGGCTCGCGTGTTTTATATTCTTCTGGCAGCTATTTATCCATCATGGTCAGGTCGCGGCGGCGACAGAAGAAAGCAACCTCGAACCCATCGTTGTCCGGAGGCTGCCTTACGGAAGCGCGGGGCAGGGGGCCGTTTCCGCCGTCTTGACACAGGAAGAGATCCGCAATCTCCCCGCCAGGACCCCTCAGGACCTTTTAGACTACGTGGGCGTTGATATTCAGGGCCGCGGCGCCCGGGGCATTAAGGGCGATATCTCCTTGAACGGGTCCACGTTCCAGCAGGTCCTGATCCTTGTCAACGGCGTGCGGGTCAAGGATCCCCAGACCGCGCACCAGGACCTTGATTTGTCTTTCAGCGTGGACGATATCGAGAGGATCGAAGTCATCCCCGCCTCGGCCTCCGCAAAATTCGGCCCCGACGGGATCGGCGGGGCCGTGAATTTTGTCCTCAGAGGGCCCCACAAGGGGAAGAACCACCTGACGGCCTCCGGGGGGAACAACACGACGGCCCAACAAGCCTTGGATGTTTATTATGAGGCCCTGGGCACGGAAAACCGTTTTTCCGTGTGGAACTTATCGACGGACGGCTCCCGTTATGATACAGATGCCCGCATGAGCAATTTTTTCAGCTCCAACAGGCTTTTTAGGGACAATGTGTCGTTCTATCTGGATGCCGGCTATAACGAAAAAGAATACGGCGCCTACGATTTTTATACGCCCGGCCGCGGCTTCCCTTCAAAGGAATGGATCAACGTCAAGAACGTGGATGCCCGCATGATCTATGAAGGCGAGCATTTTTCGTTCGAGCCGCGGTTTGCCTTCCGTCAGCTGTACGATAAATTCATCCTGACCATCGAGAACCCCGATTACTATTTGAATCATCACCGCACGGATATGTTGACGTGGGGCGGCACGGTGACGGTGCCGTGGGGGTCAGGAAAGCTTGCCTCCGGCGCCGAGTACGGCCTGGAGCATATTGTTTCCAGCAATCTCGGCGACCATACGCGCAGCCATTGGTCTGCCCAGGTGGAGCCGTCGTGGAACGTGACGGAAAAGATGTCGGCGGGGGGCGTCGTCCGTCTTGACGATTATTCCACTTTCCGGGAAGAGTGGACCGGATCGCTTCTGTTCAAAAGGGGGCTTGCCGAAGGGGAAGAGGTCTATATTTCGCTTGGCCGCCTGATGCGCGTGCCGACCTTCACTGAGCTTTATTACAGCGATCCGACGACCGCGGGCGACAGCAGCCTGAAGCCCGAGACCGCTTACAGCGTTGAGCCGGGATGGCGCAAGCGCCTGGGCAACGGTCTGAGCGTCGAGGCGGGAGGTTTTGTCCGCCAGGAATTCGATACGATCGAGTTCACCAAGATGTCGTCGGCCGATCCGAAATTCGTGGCGCGCAACATCAGCGAGGCCTTCACCGTCGGCGTCAATCTTTACGGCCGCTGGGATGCCGACAGACATTTCAGCTACGACCTGCGTTATGCCTATACGAACAAGGATCTCCATGACAAGGGGCTTATTTATAAATATGGCTTCAGTTACCTTCAGCATATGATCGACCTGGGGCTTGAGCAGCGGTTCGGCGCCTGGCGCAACCGTACGGACATCCTTATGAAAAAGAAGCCTCTGCGCAGGGCTTGGGTGGTCGTCAGCGACAAGGTCAGCGTCGACATCGCGCGTCGTTGGCAGGTTTTTTTCGAGGTCTATAATCTTTTTAACGCCGAGTTCCAGGATATCGAAGGCATCCCGGAACAAGGGCGGACAGTGAATCTCGGCGCGACATTGAACTGGTAAGCATCAATTAACAATGAAAAGAGATATTGTTGAGCGAACGTATCATTTAACTCGGCGGATCATATTATGGCTAAAAAAGTGATGGTAGCGATGAGCGGCGGCGTGGATTCTTCCGTTGCCGCGCTTATCCTCAAAGAGCAGGGTTACGACGTCATCGGAGTGACGATGTGCTTTTCTTTGTCTCGCCGCCCGGCAGATGGGGTGCCGGGTCGCCGGCCGGCCTGCTGCGGCTTGGAGGGCATTGAAGATGCCCGGCGTGTCGCGCGCGACATCGGCATTCCCCACTACGTATTGAATTTTGCCAGGGATCTGGAAGAGACGGTCATCCTTGATTTTGTCTCTGAATATATCTCGGGCCGTACTCCTAACCCTTGCGTGCGCTGCAACCAGCATCTGAAGTTCGGGAAGCTCCTGCACAAGGCCCGCGCCCTGGGCGTCTCGAAGGTGGCGACAGGCCATTATGCGCGCGTAGAGAAAGAAGGGAAGGCCTATATCCTCAAAAAGGGGATAGACCAGAAGAAGGACCAGTCATATTTCCTGTGTCTTGTCAAAAGACAGGACCTGCCGCGCATCCTGTTTCCTTTGGGGTGTATGACTAAAGAGGAGGTCCGCAGGGTCGCGCTGAAAAAAGGCCTGTCGGTCGCAGACAAGCCGGGGAGTCAGGAGATTTGTTTTGTGCCAGGCAACGATTACCGTGCTTTTCTGAAGGAGCGCCTGAACCGCGCCTGTTTCCGGCCGGGGGCTATTGTGGATATTTCCGGCAAGGTCCTCGGGGGCCATCATGGTATTTTTAATTATACCGTCGGCCAGAGGGAAGGGCTTGGGATTTCTGCCGCCTATCCTCTTTATGTGGTCAGGCTTGACGAGAAGGAGAATAAGGTTGTTGTCGGGCCCCGGGAGGCGTTGTTCAGCCGGAGCCTTGTGGCCGCCGGGCCGAACTGGCTCTGCGCGCGCTTCGCGCGCTTCGCGCGGAATTTTGAGAAAAATAAGCATCTGGAAGCCAAAATACGGTATAATCAACCGCAAGTCCCGGCGAGGATTTCACGCCTGACCAGGGCGCGTCTGGAGGTTGCCTTTCCCGAGGCCCAGCGCGCCGTCACCCCGGGGCAGTTCATTGTTTTTTACACCAACGACGTGGTCCTTGGGGGAGCCAGGATCGAACAGGGGAAAGCAGATGCCTCATAAAGAGATGATCCAGAATATCGACAAGCTGAGGAAAGAACGCAACGCCGTGATCTTGGCGCACAATTATCAACTGCCCGAGGTCCAGGATATCGCCGACCATTGCGGGGATTCCTTGGAGCTCAGCCGCATCGCCGCTAAGTCCGACAAAAAGGTCATTGTTTTTTGCGGCGTCTTTTTCATGGCTGAGACGGCTTCTATCCTGTGCCCCGATAAGATCATCCTGATCCCGGACCCGTTGGCCGGATGCCCCATGGCTAACATGATCGATGCCGAGGATGTCCGTCAGCTCAAGGCGCGCCATCCCAAGGCCGTCGTTGTCGGTTACGTCAACACTCCTGCTGAGGTCAAGGCCGAACTGGACGTCTGTTGCACCTCGACCAATGCGATCGACATCATCTCCAAAATCAAAGATGAAGAGATCATCTTTGTCCCCGACAAGTATCTGGCGGATTACGTTTCCAAAAAGACCAACAAACGCCTGATCACTTGGGAGGGCTATTGCCCGACACACGTCAAGATCCTCCCCGAAGACATCATCAAAAAAGTCCGTCAGCATCCGGGCGCCAAGGTCATGGTGCATCCCGAGTGCCGGCCGGAAGTCGTCGAGCTTGCGGACGAGGTGCTTTCTACGGGCAAGATGTGCGTCTTCGCCAAGAAATCTTCGGCCAGGGAATTTATCGTCGGCACGGAAGCCGGCATGATCCACAGGCTCCAGAAGGACAATCCGGACAAGAAATTCTATCCCGCCTCCGACAATGCGGTCTGCCCGAACATGAAACGCACGACCTTAGAGAAGGTCCTTTGGTCCTTGGAAGAGAACAAGACCGTCGTTTCCGTTTCCGACGATATCCGCCGCCGCGCCCGCCGCGCCATCGACAAAATGGTCGAGCTCGCCTAAGGATGCCTTATTTTTGAACAGGTCATCGCCGCTGGCTCCTTCGTTATCGCTTCTGTCCGGTCTGCTGAAGCCCCGCCGGATATCTCCCGGGGCCGGAACGCGCGTCCAAGAGAAAACTATAGTCAAAACCGCCGATTTACGTTATAACAGAAGAAGGTTTAAATGACCCGGGCCGCCGTTTTCCACGGCGGCCGGCGTGACGGTTGGGGGGGCAGGGCGATGGGTGGTTTTTTTCTGGATATGTTGCGGATGACCTTGTGCGACAAGGAGATGCTCTTGCGGCGCAAGTGGTGCGTGATTGCACCTGTCGGCGCAGGCCTTGTTTGCGGCGTGGTCCTTTGGGTCGTCCAGCCGAGGGTCTATGAATCCTCCAGCCTTATCATGGCTGCAGAGGCCGCGACACCGCTTCCTTTTTTCGGCAGCAGCGTCAGCCGCCGCATGTCTGCGATCCGCGACCAGATCGTGGATATCAATAATCTCGTGCAATTGGTGGATCATCTGAATCTCGCCAGGGAACTCAAGACCGAAAAGGAATATGAGAGGCTGATCCTGGGTTTAAGAAAGAGGATTACCGTGCGCCCGAGAGGGCCGAATTTGTTCAGGATTTCTTACAGGGGCGTAGACCCCGGGGAGGCCAGGGCCGTCGTGAGTGTCCTCGACAATATGTTTATTGCCCGGCACGGGGGAGCCTTTGTCGTCTACAAGCGGCCGCAGCTGCCGCGGAGGGCTGTTGCGCCCAACCTGTTTGTCTTGATGACCGCCGGCGTTTTTCTGGGCGCCTGCGCCGGTATCGGCCTGGTGTTGTTCTTGGAATACAGGGATCGCCGGGATCCTCAACCCGGGAGCTAAGGGATGTATAGACGCACGTTGTTCCAAAGTTTCAGGCTGGCCTTAGACGGGATCCTTTTTGTGGTCCGCAATGAGCGCAACATGAAGATCCATCTCGTCTTCGGTGCGGCGGCTGTCGCGCTTTGTCTGTTTTTGAAGGTGACGCCTATTGAGTTCATCTTTATCGTTTTTTCGATCGCCCTGGTTCTGATCGCGGAAACGGCCAATACGGCCTTTGAGCTTTTGCTGGATTTTGTGCATGGCGACCGTTACCATCCGGACGTCAAGCTGTTGAAGGATATTGTTGCCGGAGGCGTGTTCATCGCTTCGGCCAACGCTTTTGTCATCGGCGTCATCGTTTTCGGGTCCCGGCTCCTGCATCTGACGATGAACCTCTGCCGTTTTTAATCGGGACACAGAAATCCCCTGAGGAGGATGAATGGATCTGATCAAGAAAATCAAGGAAAAGAAGATCCGCAGCGCCGTGATCGGCCTCGGATATGTCGGCCTTCCGCTGGCGGTCGAATTTGCCAGAGCCGGCATCAAAGTCGTCGGCATAGACCTGGACGCATCCAAGGTCGACGCCATCCGCAGGAAAAAGTCCTATATCCGGGACGTGTCCTCGTCCGAAGTGGCGGACCTTGTCTCCCGGGGGCTGTTGTCGGCGACAACGGCGTATAGCGCGCTCTCCGGCGTCGATACCGTTAACATTTGTGTCCCTACGCCTTTGCGTAAGACCAAGGAACCCGATATTTCCTATATCGTCCAATCCGCCGAGGAGATTGCCCGCTATCTGAAGAAAGGGCAGTTGATCATTCTGGAGAGTACGACTTATCCCGGGACGACCGAAGAGGTGCTCCTGCCCATGTTTGAAGCCAAGGGGCTAAAGGCCGGCCGGGATTTTTATCTGGCTTTTTCTCCGGAGAGGGTGGACCCGGGCAACCGGAAATATCAGACGAGGAACATTCCCAAGGTTGTCGGCGGTGTGACGCCGGCCTGCACTGCGGCCGCCAAGGCGCTCTACGAACAGGCGGTGGACACGGTGTACCCGGTTTCTTCGACCCGCGTCGCCGAAACGGTCAAGCTGCTGGAGAACACCTTCCGGTCCGTGAATATCGGGCTCGTCAACGAGCTGGCATTGATGTGCCATAAGATGAATATTAACGTCTGGGAGGTTATCGATGCGGCCAGGACCAAGCCTTTTGGCTTCATGGCGTTTTATCCCGGCCCGGGCCTGGGCGGTCACTGTATTCCTATCGATCCTTTGTATCTTTCGTGGAAGGCGCGTGTCTATGGTTTTGAGGCGAGGTTTATCGAATTGGCGGCCCAGGTTAACGGCGCCATGCCGGAATACGTCGTCACGAAGGTCGCCGATGCCCTGAATGCGCACGGCAAGAGCACCAAGGGGGCCCGCATCCTGATTTTGGGCGTCGCCTACAAGAAGAATGTCGGCGATTACAGGGAATCCCCGGCTTTTGATGTGATGGAAGAGCTGTTGGATAAAGGGGCCAAGGTGACTTACAGCGATCCTTATGTCCCGTCATTTGAAAACAGGCAACTCAAGATGAAGAGCGTCCGGCTGGATCCGGCGATGCTCAAGAAGGCCGATTGCGTCGTGATCATCACCGACCACGATTGCTTTGATGGCGAGGCGATCGTCAGGCACGCCAGGCTGGTTGTTGATACGCGCAACGCCGTCAAGGTGCGGTCTTCCAAGGTCGTCAAATTATAGCGTCGTTTCACAGGATAAGTCAGGAGGATGCATGTCGAAGTATCTGGTCACCGGCGGCGCCGGCTTCATTGGTTCCAATATCGCCGAGAAACTCGCCTCGGCCGGACATTTTGTGAGGGTCCTTGATAATTTTGTATCGGGCAGGGAGTCCAATCTGGCGTTTGCAAAAGGCCTGGGCCCCGAGCGCTATGAACTTATCCGGGGAGATATCCGCGACAAGGCTACCTGTGAGCGGGCCTGCAACGGGATGGATTTTGTCCTTCATCAGGCGGCTTTGCGTTCTGTGCCGAAATCACTCAAAGAACCCGAAAGTTACAACGATGTCAATATCGGCGGCACACTGAATATGCTGCAGGCGGCGTCCGCCCAAAAGGTGAAACGTTTTGTTTTGGCGTCGTCCAGCTCTGTTTACGGCGACGTGGACCGGTTCCCCGAAAAAGAGGATTTTTGTCCCAGGTTGATCTCTCCTTACGCCTTGAGCAAGCTCGCCGGCGAATATTATTGCCGTATCTATTCCGAGTTCTTCGGCGTCGAGACGGTCGCCCTGCGTTATTTCAATGTCTTTGGGCCCAAACAGGCCCTGGACGATGAGTATGCCGTTGTGATCCCCAAGTTCATCCATTGCATCATGCACGACGAAGAGCCGCCCATCTTCGGCACGGGCCGGCAGTCCCGTGACTTTACTTATATTGACAATGTCGTCAGCGCCAACATCCTCGCCGCCACCGTTCCCGGCATCAAGCATGATGTTTTCAACGTCGCCAACGGCAGGGACAACACGGTCTTGCAGATCGTCGAGAGCCTCAACAGGATTTTCCACAAGAAGATCAAGCCCAGGTTTTTGCCGGTCAGGGCCGGCGATGTGTTCAGGACACGGGCAGATATTTCCAAGATCGGACGGTCTTTGGGCTTCAAGCCTGTTGTGGGGTTTGAGGAAGGCCTAAAGAAGACGGTGGAGTATTTTAGGGCGCAGGGCTAAGGCGAACGCGCGCGGGACGCAGGCTGTTTTGCCGCAATGCCGTCAGATATCCGCTCTTCGGACCCTTGGGTTGTTCTTGAGACCATTCCCCGACGCGAGAAAAAACTTCAGTGTCCCCGAAAATGCCTGGGTTTCCTAAAAGACAATTCTATTCCTTCGTCACGACCCTCTTTTACTTTTTTACATTTTTCAGAAGGCGGGAAGGCATTCTCGTTCTTTTTTATCATCGTGTCACGGACCAGCTGTCGCCCCACGAGCTGGCTATTCCTGTGGCGGCGTTTCGCCGGCAAATGGAGTATCTCGCAAAGAACTGCGACGTCTTGTCCATGGACGACCTGCTGCAGGTTTTGGCCGGGCGTGGTGCATCTGTCGCCCCCGGCAACTCCGGGAGGCCGAAGGTCGTCATCACTTTCGACGACGGCTACAGGGATAATTACACAAACGCCTACCCTGTCTTGAAAGAACTCGGCCTTCCGGCGACGATTTTTTTGATCACGGGCATGATTGGGACCGACAAGAAACGTCCGCGTTACCAGCATATGCCGAGCCCGGACATGCTGAGTTGGTCGGCCGTCAAGGAGATGGCGGGCAATGGCGTGACATTCGGATCGCACACGGTGGATCATCCTCATCTGGGGGGTTTACCGGCCCTGGAACAGAAAAATGAGATCGAGCAGGGCGTGGCGGTCTTGGGTTCGTGGCTCAGGCCAGCAGAGGCCCCGCCGATCTTCTGTTATCCCTACGGTGACTATAACCGGCAGACGTTGAGCATCCTGGAAGGGCTGGGTATCAGGGCCGCTTTCACGGTTGAGTCCGGGATCAATGATAGGAAAGTCAATCCTCTGGAACTGCGGCGCATCGGCATGGACGGCAGGGATTCCCTTTTCGATCTGCGCAAGAAACTGGCCGGCGCCTGCGACATCCTGCATGCCTGAAAGGCGGATAGGCGATGAGAAAAATCAACCCATTCGACGCTTTAGTAGTTCGTCCTTCAACGAAGCGCATAACAACCGGCAGAGATTTGCTCAGGGTTGATACTGAGCGGCGCCAGTCTTCCCGTCCCGAGAAACAGGGTTTGGGCGCCGTCGAACGTATCAAATACGAGATCGATCCTCATCAGCGCCTGGTCGCAACAGCCGGAGGGTTGCGGCAGGTCCTGGATGGAACGTTCAAGATATCGAAGGATAATGAACTTGTTTATCACGTCAAGCGGCCCATGGCCAAGGATGAGCCCCAGCAGGTCAGATGCAGCGGGGCTTGGGCGCTTGATACGGAGCATCGTCTCGTTCTTTCTTTGGACAAGTGGAGCCGTCACATTGCAGGCGGCAAGCTGGTCCTGAAAGCCGAGGTGCTCAGTGCTTCAGGCCACGAGCTTGTTTTTACTCTTGATAGCCGTGACAGCGACGGCAGGGAGAAGACAACGCTTTTGACATTCAGCGGTTCCTGGCAAGTGGACAGCCGTAACCGCCTGAATTTTCTCGTGGAGAGGGAATCGGGCTCGCCGGATCGCCTGCAATTCCGGGGTTCCTGGCAGGTCAACAGAGACCATGAGCTGGAATATCATTTTTCAGGAGCCGGCCGCGGCCTTCAGGCGCTTGAACTCAAGGGCTCCTGGGCTGTCAGCGCCCGTGACAGGTTGACTTATTGCCTGGCTTGCGGCAAAACTGTAGACGCCTCGGCGCGCATCGATCTTCAGGCATCATTGGAACACGCCTGTTCAGACAGATTGATCTTTGTTCTCGGGGGCGTGATCCGGCCGCGAAGGAAAAAGATGGTTTTTTCAGGAAAGTGGCGGTTTAATAAGACGCAAGGGCTTAGTTTTGAGTTGACGCGCAGCGACGGGCGCCTTTCACGGATGGTGTTCGGGGGATATGCACATCTGAAGAACGGCATTACGGCGCAGATCGAATTGACGGTTCTTCGCGGCGAGGCCCTGGGAGTCTCGGTTAATCTCTCCCGCAAGATAGGGGGCGGCGAGGTTTTCTTGCGCCTGCTGAAAGGATCGGACGGCAACGCGGTGTTTTTGGGGTGTGGCCGCTCTTGGTAAGACGGCCGTAGCTTTTGCGGCATAAAGATTGTATACTAAGATGTCCATGGATAAGATCCCGATATTGCTTTATCATGATTGTTGTCTTCCGCAGGATGCCGCCTGCGGCGGCCTCAACATCACGCAGGATGGCTTTCGCCGGCAGATGGAGTATCTCCATCATAACGGTTATGCGTGCGTGTCTCTGGCCCGCCTCCTGGCGGAGCGCGAATATGTCAGAGGGGAGAAGAAGGCCGACGGCCGGCCCCTGAAACCCGAAGAGGTGACAGGGGACACGCGCAAAAAAGTCGTTTTGACCTTCGATGACGGGGACAGGAGCCAATTTGATTTTGTCCTGCCGATCCTGAAGGAAATGGGTTTCAGCGCAACTTTCTTTGTCGTCGTCAACGAAATCGGCAAGGCCGGCCGGATGGATTGGACAATGATCTATGAACTGGCGAAGTGCGGCATGGATATCGGCTCTCACGGGATGTCGCACGCCTTCCTGACGGGCCAGAGCAATTATGCGGTGCTCAACGAGCTCCTTGTTTCCAAGCAGGTGCTGGAGAAGTATACGCGCCGGCGGGTCGATTTCCTGGCCATCCCTCACGGTTTTTATAACAAGCAGGTCCTGACCATCGCCCGCGATGTGGGGTTCAGGGCGGCGTGTGTTTTGGACACCGGCTACAACGATTTTCTGGATGACGATATGTTCCTGTTGCGGCGTTTTCCCGTGAGGAAGGGATATGGCCTCAACACGTTCAAGTCCATCGTCGGCGGTTTTCCGTCCTTGCGCGTCCAGGCCATGGAAAAAACGAGGTCTTCTTTGAGGCATGCCCTCGGCTATCAGGTTTACGACAGGTTCCGCCGCGCGGCGTTTCTCGCCGGCGGTCCGGGGATCCGCAGGCCGGGGGAGTTCGCCGGGAGAGAAGAGAAACATGTTTGATTTCATTTTTTATCTCAGCCTCGCGGTTATCGTTTATGCCTACGTCGGCTATCCGCTGCTTTTGGTGTTGATGCAGTTGACGTCGTATGCCCGCGTCAAAAAGGCGGATATTTTTCCGCTGGTGACAGTCTTCGTGTCGGCGCATAATGAAGCCGGCCATATCGAAGCCAAGGTGACGAACCTCCTGGAATCGGATTACCCCAGGGAGAAGCTGGAGATCATGGTGGGGTCCGACGGCTCGACGGACGAGACGTACCAGATCATCAAGCGCATGGCCCAAGAAAAAAGCATCCGTTACACGGTTTCTTTTCAGCGTCTTGGCAAGCCGGCCATGCTCAACAAGATGGCCAAGGACGCGACGGGCGAGATCTATATTTTTTCCGATGTCCGCCAGAGTTTCGCCAAAGACGCCATCAGGAACCTCGTGCGGTCTTTTGCCGATGAGGATGTCGGCGCCGTCAGCGGCGACCTCATCCTGCAAGGCCCCAGGTCCGCCGGGATCGGTTTTGGGTGGTACTATGAAAAATGGCTGCGGCACATGGAGGGCAATATCGGTTCGATCCTTGAGGCGACTGGCGCGATCTACGCCGTGCGCAAGGAACTTTTTCATTATCTCCCCGATGTGATCCTGGAGGATACCTGTACGTCGATGAATGCCGTCATTGTGGGCCAGAGGATCGTTTTTGAGCCTGCAGCCAGGGCTTACGGCATGGCGGCCGACACGGTGCCGAAAGAATTTATCCGCAGGGTGCGCACCCTGGTGGGGCAGCTGCAGGTTCTTGCCTTGATGCCGGAGTTGCTGAGCCCTGCCAAGAGCAAGATTGCTTTTCAGCTGATTTCGCACAGGGTCCTGCGGCTGGCCATTCCTTATTTTTTGCCGGTCCTTTTCCTGGCTAATGCATTCCTTCTGCAGCGCGGGTCGTTCTTCGCGGGTTTCTTCGCGTTCCAGGCCGTCTTTTATCTGTTGGCTTTCCTGGGGAGCGGGAGCGGCTCCGGATCAAAAGGCGGCGGCGTTTTGTCAGGCCCTTATGAATTTTGCGCTTCGCAGTGGGCGGCTGTCGTCGCTTTTATGAAGATCAGGAAGGGGGAGGCCAACGTCGTCTGGGAGAAGGGTCCCTAGGAAGTCGTCAGGAGAGTGCAAGTCCGACCATCTGGCCGGTTCCTTATCACGGAACCGGTTTTTTCTATGCTGGGCCCTGCGCTTATTTGGAATGGCGCAGGCCTGCCCTTTCTGGGCTAGACCCTGCGCTTATTCGGTTCACCCGGCCGAATCGGAACGGCCGGTATGCCACTTTCTGTGGCACGCGCAGGCCTACCCTTTCTGGGCTAGACCCTGCGCTTATTTGGAATGGCGCAGGCCTGCCCTTTTTGGGCTATATATACTTGAATTTTTTTTCGTAATTCAGTTCCATGCCGTGCGGGAATTCTCGGTAGGGGTAGATGATGATCTCGATGCGGGCAGGGATATTCTCCAAAAGGAGGGCGCGCAACTTATTCTCAAACTCGACGGACCGGCTGGCCTTTTCTTTGGCCTGGATCTCGATGCGCAGGCCCGCGCGGCTTTTGGAGAGCTGGAAGTTCCCGGTGAGCAGTGAAGCGATGTCTTTTTTGCGGTAGAGGAGTTCCTTGATGAACTCGGGCCTGATGGAGAAGCCTTCATTGACGCGGATCTTGGTGCGGCCCCAGATGGCCAACAGCGGCAGGCGAATCTTCGGCAGGTAATCCTCGTATCCCAGGCGTCCCAGCGTTTCTTCGAGTTGGCCGTAAGGAATGCAAATGCCTTCGTCCGCGGTGTTGTAACGCACAAGAGGGATAAGGGCATGGTCCTCCAGGTTTGTCAGGGCCAGGTGAAATAGCCCGTCATTTGTGGAGATTTCTTCCACAAAGAGTTTGTTGGGGTCGTATTGCAGGAGGGCGGGAAGGTTGTCTAAGTCCAGGCCGATCAGGGCCTCCCTGAATTTTTCGTCCCGTTGCAGGAGGCGCCGCAGGCGGATGAGGTCCCTGGTTTCATGAAAGAGGTTGAGCCCGAACTCCGCCAGGCCGAAGGAGGAACCGATCAGTGTTTTGTTCTCCGGCTGGTCCGGGTCGATGCCGATGATCTCCGCGAAATACGTCCGCATGTTTTCCGGCAGGACCTCTTCGGCCAGGACGAGGTGCGGATGGACGCACCTCCAGTCGATGCCGGCCTCCGCGCCGTCCTCCAGGACCTTTTTGAGGAACGAGTTTTCTCCGACGATGATGGTCTGGTCGAAAGAAGACGCAAATGTCCTGATGGTATGGATGACGATATCGGGCCGCACGCCTGTGTCCGCCATGGTCACCAGAGAAGAATAGACGCGCATGCTCCTGGGCAGGCAATTGACAAGGAGAGTCTTCTTCTCGGAGACGTTGAAGATATAATCGAGCATGAAATCGATGGCGTCCTGGGCTTCTTCGATTTCTTCCTGCGTCTTGAGGCCGTAAGAGAAGACGCCGCTATGTCCGGAGCTGCAGATGATCGCGCGGATGTTTTCCAGGCGGCCGTCCAGACAGAGGTGTTTGATGTCCGGGACGTCCGGTCCGAAAATGGTCTCTTTGTTGAGGACGGGGACGAATTTTTTGAAATCTTCGATCGACTTGATCGCGGAAGGGTTAAGGCCGGCCTGGCGGATGATGTTCTGATAGGCCGGAATCCTGGCGCAGGCCGTTTCAAAGACCTTCAGGGCCTTTTTCGCCGAAAGCTCTTTAAGCGCCTCCGGGTCCAAATGGGTGAGGGCTTCCAGGGCCTGTTGTCTTTTGGAGTGATTGGTCATGGCGTAACGATGGCCGTATCCGTGAGTATCGACGCCTTGACGTTCCAGAGCGAAGCTGGGCATGAGGCGTCGTATTCTTTGAGACATTATAGCTCCATTCAGAATTAAGGAAAATACTTTTGATGGCTGTGACTGCCGCGGAGGCCTTGATTTCCGGGCCGCGCCGGGCGGGCCGGCGAGATTAGCTCTTGCAATATTTCAATGGCATAGTAGAATATCTTCCATGAATCCGGTGCCTGCTTCAAGGAAGGTCCTGGTTGCGGACGATGAGCAGGATATCTGCCTTTATCTCAAGAGATATCTTGAGAGGAAGAAGATGAAAGTGGCTGTTGTCTTCGACGGCCAGGACGCCAAGAAGCTTATCGAAAACGACAATTTTGACTACGTGCTTCTGGATTGCAGCATGCCGAACGTCACAGGCCTTGAGCTCATCGAAAAGGCGCGCCAGAGGAACCCCGGGGCCAGGATCGTTTTGATCTCCGGCTTTCCGGCTGTTGACAGCCAGATCGTCCAGAAGCTCGGCGGGGATTTGTTCATCCATAAACCGATACAACTTGAAGAAATTGATGCGATCTTTAACCTGCCTGCTGTTTAAGAGGAGGAACACATGGGAAGGCGCCTCTTCCTCGCATGGCTATGCGTGTTCTGTTTCACCATGACGTCAAAAGCCCAAGAGACATCCCAGCATAAAACACGGGTCATCCTTCAGACGAACCAGGGCGATATCGAACTGGAGTTGTTCGATGACGTGGCCCCTCTGGCCTGCAAGAATTTTGTCGGCCTGGCCCAAAAAGGGTATTATAACGGCCTGATCTTTCATAGGGTGATCAAGGGGTTCATGATCCAGGGTGGGGATCCGACGGGGACAGGCGCCGGCGGTGCCTCTATTTTCGGCAAGCCTTTTGAGGACGAAGTCAGGCGGGACGTCGTGTTCGATACGCCGGGTGTTCTGGCCATGGCCAATGCCGGGCCTGGAACCAACGGCAGCCAGTTCTTTATCACCGTGGCCGCAACCCCGTGGCTGAATATGCACCATACGATCTTCGGCCGTGTCGTTGCCGGATACGACGTTGTTGAAAAGATCGCAGGCACAACGGTGGACGCTTCCGACCGGCCCCTCAAGGACCAGAAGATCCTCAAGGCCCTTGTGGAAGACCAGAGATAAGATCGTTGCCGTCGGGAGATGATGCGTCCTATTTTCAAACAATAAGTTATCGTATTTTGTGATGCGAGAAAACAATACAGTTGTATACCGGGGCAAAAAGGGAGATATTGACCGCAAGGCTGAAAAGAGGAGGCTTTGCGGTTTTTTCATACAGGCCGCATCATATGTTTATTAATTAAAGGAGGAAGGGGCATGGCGAAGGGGACTGTCAAGTGGTTCAGCAACCAGAAGGGTTATGGGTTTATCAGTACGCCGGAAGGCAAGGACGTTTTTGTCCATCATTCAGCCATCCAGGAGGACGGCTATAGGAGCCTCAGCGAAGGACAGGTTGTTGAATTCGATATTATCCAGGGCGCCAAGGGCGAGCAGGCGTCCAATGTCGTTAAGGCGTAGGGCATGCCTTGTTTGAATCCGGCGGCTGAAGATTGTTCTTTTGACGCCGCAACGTTTGAAGGAAAAGGAATCTTATGTTCATCAATATCTGTGACAGGGAAGAGCGGAATAACAGCCTGAAGACTTTTTTGATCGGCGGCAGCTTTATCATGTGCTTATGGATCGGATGTCCGTTTCTCATCCATCGCTACATCGACCCGAAGATCGGGAGTTTCCACAGCGCGCTCCTGAAATGGCTCGGCGGTCCTGTGTCTCTTCTGGGATATGCGCTGGCCGTCTGGTGCGTGATGCTTTTTATCAAAAAAGGGCAAGGGACGCCGCTGCCGTATTTCCACCCCAAGAAGCTCGTTTCCATCGGGCCTTATCGCTATGTGCGCAACCCTATGGTCCTGGGGACTGTGGTCTTCCTTTTGGGGAGCAGTTTCTTGCTCGGTTCCTGGGGTATCCTGGCTTATGCGGCGGTCATTTTCTTTATCATGCATCTTTTTGTCCTGATTGAAGAGAGGTCCCTGGCCGTTCGGTTCGGCGATCAGTATGCCGCTTACGTCCGTGTCACGCCCCGATGGTGGCCCCGTTTTCATAAGTGAGGCTCTGTAACTTGCGTGAACGCCGGCCGAAGACCCTTTGGCTTTCCCGGCTTTCCCGGGTTTCCCGGAGTATAGTCAACACAAACACCCGAATCCCTTCATAGGTGTTTTTTTCAGTCATGAGCGATTTCGAGATCAAACTGGCATCGTCAAAGGAAGAGATTGAATCCGCCCAGCGTCTGCGTTTTGAGGTGTTCAATCTCGAAATGAAAAAGGGGCTGGAGGCCTCTTATGCCCGCGGGCTGGACTGCGATGCCTTTGATGACATCTGCGACCATATCCTCATCATCGATAAGACGCAAAAGTCCGTGATCGGGACCTACCGGCTGCTTTTGGGACGGCGCCTGGGGCCATCGGGGAGGTTCTATGCCGAGAACGAATTCGACCTCTCCAACCTTAAGGATATCAAAGACGATATCCTCGAAATGGGACGGTCCTGTGTCCATAAGGACTACCGCCGCAACGCGATCGTCATGCTCCTGTGGGCCGGCATCATTGATTACGTCCGCCGTCATCGCGTCAAGTATATTACGGGCTGTCCCAGCGTCTATACCACGGATGCCGCGGATGTCAGCGCCATCTTTGCCTTGTTGAAACGCGATCATTTGGCTCCGCCGTCCCTGCGCGTGCGTCCCGTGGCCGCCAAGGCCTTCGGCCGGCTCGACCGCCATTGCAGCATCGAAGGGCGGGAGAAGGCGGTCATGCTCAAGGTTCCGTCTTTGGTCCGTTCGTATCTTAAATTCGGCGCCTTTGTCTGCGGCGAGCCTGTCCTCGACGACGAATTCGGCACGGTTGATTTTTTCATGCTCCTGGAAATGGACAAGATCTCTTCGGCGTATGTGGACCGCATGCGCCCGAGAAAGGACGCATGAGGCGTTTATTCAAATTGATCCCGTGTATCGTGTGTTTTGTCGTTTATCTCTTGGTCGCCTGTTTTGTGCGGCTGAGTTTTTTTGTCTTGAGGCCCAAGAGGCGGTGGGTCCCGATTGCGCACCTGAACCGTGCGCTCGCCTGGTGTCTTGTGCGCCTGATCGGCGTACGCATGCGCCTCGCGGGTTCAGGACAGGCGCCGGCCGGCGGCCTGTTTCTGGTCAGCAACCACGTCGGTTATCTCGATGGTTTTGTCCTGGGGGCGCTCTTTCCCGTTATCTATACCAGCAAGAGCGAGTTGAAACGCTGGCCGTTGATCGGGGCCATGACGGAATTGTCGGGGACCCTTTTCATCGACAGGCAGAGGAAGAACCATATCAGCGAGTATATCGAAGATATCGCCGGCGTCCTGCGTCAGGGGGCGAACGTCCTGTTTTTCCCGGAGGGGACGTCGACAAACGGAGAGAGGCTCCTGCCGTTCAAATCGGCTTTTTTTGAAGCGCCCCTGAAGGCGGGTTGCGGGGTCGTGCCCGTGACCCTGAGTTACCGGGCGATCGACGGCCGGCCTTTGACGGGGGAGAATCGCGGGCAGGTCTACTGGTACGGAGAGATGACATTCCTGGACCATTTTTTCCGTCTCCTCGGCCACCGTTCGATCGAGGTGGATGTGGTTGTCCATGAAACGATCTGTTTGCCCGTCCAGGGCGAGAAAGATTCCGCGCGCAAGGCCCTCAGCGAGCGCGCGTTTACAACGATCGCTTCGTCTCTTTCTGCACCGGTCATTTCCTAGCAGAAGGCATGCAAAACGCCGTCAGAGGTGCGTATGGCGAAATCCCTTATCCCGGAACGCAGCATGATCCCTTCGTTTCGTCTCCAGGCCAAAGACGGCGGGATGTTTGATCCCTCAGACTATAAACGCGACAAGAACCTGGTCCTTTTTTTCATGACGCAGGCAGACCGGGATTTTTTGATGCATCTTGATCAGGCCGCTGCCGCCCTCAGGCAGCAAAATGCCGTTATCGCCGTCGTCTGTCCCTCGTGTTGCGAGGTCGTCGGAGCATTGTATCAGGCGCACCGCCTCTTGTTTGCCGTCCTTTCGGACGAAAAGAGGGAGGTCTTGCGTCGGTTCATTTCTTTTGCCGAAGGGGAGGCATTCGCCGCTCTTTTCATCACGGACAAGCATGGGGATGTGTTTTTTGAATATCTGGCAACTGCCGCCCGTGAACTGCCGTCTTTTGAGGATATCGCAAGGTCGCTTGAATTTATCGAGAGCCAGTGTCCGGAACGCGAGGGAGGGGCTTTGTGATGACGACGCCTGTTGTCTCGGCCGGCGCCCAGCCTGTCATCAAGGCCAGGCAGCTGACCAAGAATTTCGGAGAGACGGCGGCTGTCTCGGGTATCGATTTCGACGTCCGGCCCCGCGAGTGCTTCGGTCTCCTGGGACCTAACGGCGCCGGCAAGACGACCACCGTCAGGATGGCCCATTGTTTTATCCCGCCCACATCCGGGCTTCTGGAGGTCCTGGGGTTTGACGTGCATCGCCAGGCGCGCCAGATCAAGGCGCGCCTCGGGGTTTGCCCGCAGGAAAACAATCTTGATCCCGATCTCAACGTGTGGGATAACCTGCGTGTTTTCGCGCGCTATTTCGACATCACGGGCCCGGACGTGGAAAAGCGCTGCGAGGAGCTCCTGCATTTCATCGGCCTTTATCATAAAAGAAAAGCGGCGATCGAAGAATTATCCGGCGGCATGAAACGCCGCCTCATGATGATCCGTTCGCTCCTTAATAAGCCGGAGCTTTTGATTTTGGATGAGCCGACAACGGGGCTTGATCCGCAGGCCAGGCACCAGATCTGGGAGACGATCATCCAGGTCAAGCGCCAGGGGACGTCGGTGGTCCTGACGACGCATTATATGGATGAGGCCGAGCATCTCTGTGACAGGCTGCTCATCATGGACCAGGGCCGCATCATCCAGGAAGGTTCTCCCCGCCAGCTCTTGGCCAAGAACGTCGGCCGCTTCGTCGTCGAGGTTGCCAGCGTCGAGGCCTCGGTCGTCGGGGCGTTGCGCGACCTGCGTCTTGCGTTTGAGGCGTCGGCCACCCACTGTTACGTCTTCACGGATGACGGTGTTCCGACATACAAACTGCTTGTTGATCGGTTCGGGGAAGAGCGTTGTCTTTTGCGTATGGCGAATCTTGAGGACGTCTTTTTAAAGGTGACGGGCAGGAATTTGAGGGATTGATCCTTATGGGAAGCGGGCAGATCAGCAAAAGGTTCTGGCGCGTTTGGCAGAGGAATTTTGACGTCTATCTTGCGACATGGAAAGTGAATTTCATTCCGCCCCTGCTTGAGCCCGTCCTGTATCTTTTTGCCTTCGGTATCGGGCTGGGAGGGCTTGTCCCGAAGGTTTCCTATATGCAGTCCGATGTTTCCTATCTGGCATTCATCGCGCCGGGGCTTGTGGCCGCGTCCGTCATGAATCATGGTTTT
>Ga0172375_10002601_pt1 | contig 28034 bp, 29 predicted proteins | sample LakKiv1m_FD_114537 | JGI IMG/M metagenome (GOLD analysis project Ga0172375, IMG submission 114537) | Freshwater microbial communities from Kabuno Bay, South-Kivu, Congo - kab_092012_11.1m | ecosystem: Environmental > Aquatic > Freshwater > Lake | place: Democratic Republic of the Congo... | reverse complement strand
TCTGGAACATCGTCCTCGCGGCGCTCCGCGATGTCGTCCCCGCGAAGGACTTCCCGCGCTCCGAGGCGAAGATCGCGTCCTTCGCCGCCGGCCGCGGCACGATCCTGTTCTTCGACGACCAGGGCGTCACGCAAGGCCTGATGTCCGCATATCCGCTCTACAAGGACAATTTCGCCGTCTGGTACCACCAGCATGCGGGCATGCTCCAGTCGAACGTCTGGATCGCGCTCGCCGAAGTCGGCTACGGCGCCTCGCTGCAGCACTACAGCGAACTGATCGAAGAAACCGTGCGGAAGGAATTCGACATCCCCGTTTCATGGAAGCTGCTCGCGCAGATGCCGTTCGGCACGGTCGTGAGACCCGCGAAACCGAAGGTCTTCCAGCCGCTTGAGAAACGCTTCCTCGTCCTGAAGTGACAAGAAAAGCTGATCCCGTCGAGGATCAGCTTTTTTGATGCGCGATGTCCGCCGCCGGAGTCATTCGAGTCCGGCGCCGAGTCCGAGCGCACCTTCGAGGAAGATCCCGACGAAGGTGTAGAGCGCGATCGACAGCATCATCCGCTCTTCCATCGTCTTCGCCTTGAAGAGGATGCGATAGACGAGCATCAGGGCGCCGTGCATCCCGAACAGGATGCCGGCGATCTTCGGCCATTTGGCCGGATTGTGGTAGACGGCTCCGACCGGCCACCACGGGGCGACGCCGAGCAGGATCCAGTGTCCGGCCCAGTTCGCGAGGAACGTGAGCAGGAACACGGACATGTACCAGGGCAGTTTCTTCGTTTTGAAGAGATAGATCGAAAACGCCGCGAAGGGCAGGAGCAGGAAGGTCCCCTGGGGGCCTTCGATCATCGGGAAGAAGAGATAGGTGCCGCTCACGGACAGGCCGAAATGCCAGGAGCATTCGCCGATCGCCTGCCATGCGAGGATGGCGGCGGCGAAGGCGATCCAGAAGGCCTTTTTCCTGTTTTCCGATGTCGCCGCCCATTTCAGGAGGAAGAAGACGGCGGGGAAGCAGAAAAACAGGTAGACGAGCCGGACCCAGTTCGGGTCGTTCACGGTTTCGCCGCCGACGATGAGGTCGGGCACGCCCGGGACGGAGGGCGTGGCGTCGTTGGCGATCAGGAAGACGAACTGGAGGATGACGACGACGACGGCACCGAACTGGATCAGGAAGGGGACGATGCCGTCCTTCCATCCCTGTTTCAGGGTGATCCGGCGTTCCGCCTTTTTCCGTTCGAGCTGTTCGGGGGTCAAGACCGTACGGTTTTTTTTCATGGCCGCCTCAGTTCATCGCGCAGGTCATCCCGCCGTCGACCCTGAGGGTCGCGCCGGTGATGTAGGAAGCATCGTCGGAGGAAAGGAAGAGCACGGCGGCGGCGATGTCCTCCGGCCTGCCCACGCGCCCCATCGGGATGCGTTCCTCGAACCACGCCCGCTGCGTCGCGTCGGCGAACATGTTCTCGGTGAGGCCGGTCTGGATCATGCCGGGGGCGACCGCGTTGCAGCGGATGCCGGTCGAGCCGAGGTCTTTCGCGATGCCCTGCGTGAGCATCTTCGCGGCGCCCTTCGAGGCGTTGTAGATCGATTGCGCGATGCCCGCGAACTCGCCCATGATCGAGGTGATGTTGACGATGGCGCCGCGGTCGGCGTCCATCATGCGGGGGACGACGGCGCGGCACATCAGGTACATCGCGCGTCCGTTGATGCCCATGATCGTGTCCCATTCGTCCGGCGAAGTCGTCGGGAAGGGATTGAACTGGCCGACGCCGGCGTTGTTGACGAGGATGTCGATCCTGCCGTAAGCGGCCATCGTGTCCTCCACCATCGCGTCGATCTTCGCTTCCTCGCGGATGTCGAAGACATGGGAGCGGACGTCCGTTCCGAAGGCTCTGATCATGTCGACCGTTTCCGCGAGTTTCTTGCCGTTGTAGTCCGTCACCACGAGCGCCGCGCCCTCGCGGGCGAACGCCAGGGCGGTCGCCCTGCCGATGCCGTAGGCGGCGCCGGTGACGATGACGACCTTGTCCTTGAATCGCATCGCTTCATTCCTCCTTCTGATAGGAAAGCGGCTCGTCGCCGAAAATCTTGGCTTCCGCTTCCCGAATCCGCTCATCGTCGTCCCCGGGGGTCGTCTCGAGCAGGAAGGTGCATTCCTTCCCGCCGTAGCCGAGTCCGGTTTCGAGCGAGTAGTTCACTTTCCGGTCCGGCGGGACGACGAAATGCATCGTGGTGCGCCCGTGTCCGACGCAGAACGGACAGTAGGCCGCCGACGTGGCGCCCGGTTCGAGGCCCAGGAACGTCGCGACCGAATCGATGAATCCGTAGAGCTGGCAGGTCTTGAGGATGCTCCGCTTTTCGGTGACGTCGCCGTTCCTGGCCTCGGAGCCCTTGCCGACCTCCTGGTCGGAGAGCATCCCGTAGGCACCGAGCGAGATGACGTCGGCGAGGTCGGAAAACCCCGTTTTCGGCATCGCTTCGTTGAAGAAGACGCGGTTGATCTTCCAGCTGAAGTACTCGACCGCCGGGCGGATCGCCCGTTCGAGGGCGTCCTTTCCGCTCTCGCGCACGAAAAGCGCGGTGCGGACGCCCTGGCGGATCAGGTTCAAGGCGTAGGAAAGGATGAACCGGCCGCAGAAGAAGAACCAGGCGGACAACAGGTCCGACGAGGTCTCGCCCGCTTCGCTTCTTCCCTGCAAATCGGCGATCTCGGTTTCCCAGTCGAACTGGTCGAGTTTGCCGGCGCCGACAAGGGTGAACAGGCGCCCGATCGCCGGGCGATCGAACAGCCCGTTCTTTTCCGCCAGCGCGGCGAAGTCCTCGAGGAACCATCCGCAATACGTTTCCGCCGCCGCGTCGTAGGCGGCCTCGTCCTGGAGCGGGAGGACGTCGAGATGGATGCCGAGCCGCTCGTGCATCTCCATGTTCTCGGCCACCCAGAAGGCGCCCATGATTTTCATCCCGGGATACTGGAACTTCGCTTCCAGATCGCCGCGGTAGAAGGTGTCGAAGGCACCTTTCGCGAAGGCCTTTTTCGCCGCCAGGAGGTTTTCCGCCCAGCGGTGGTTCTGTTCCCTGCGGTAATGGAGAACGGCCATGACGGGCCCTTCGTCAGTACTTCTTGGGAATGTTCCAGATGCGCGAGAAGCTCATCGAGTCGATGATGCTTCCCTTCATCTGGATGAGTTTGGCGTTGACGAGCTTCATCGGCGGGACTTCGCCCGTGAACATCTGGACGACGTACTGGCTCTCGCCGGTGATCGTCAGGAGTTTCAGGGCTTTTTCCGCGTCGGTCGGCAGGCCTTCGTGGACGGTGAGGATCTGATTGTTGATGGCGGCGGTGTAGACGACGGGTTCCTCGCCCGTGAGTTCGAACACGATCACGCGGTTCCAGCCCTTGGCCTTGTCATGCATGAAAATGTTCGGCAATCCCTGTAAAACGGATCCGATCTTCGACATTGTTCTATTTCCTCCTCTGTCTATTTTTCTTTCTCATTCGGCGATTTTGAATTTGTAGCCGTAGGTCAGGTTGCCGGTGTCGTCGCGTTTCTGGGCGCGGATGATCATCTCGACCCGGGTGTCCTTGGGAACTTCGGCGCGCGCATCGGCGATTTCGGCGATCACGGTGACGCCGTCGTCGAGACGGATCATCGCGACGACGCGTTCGTCGATGTCTTCATACCCGATCGCCGGGAATCCCATCGTGTCGACCCACGATGTCACGACCGCGCCGGTTTCGGCGCAACGGTAGTCGTCCAGGTTCCGCGATCCGCACTTCGGGCAGACGAAGCGGCGGGGGAACCAGATTTCGCCGCAGTCGGCGCAGCGGACGCCCTGCAGGCGGTAGCGCCCGGCCTTTTCCTTATAGGCCTTGACGATGTTGTGGACCTCGACTTTCGGGATCGCGCCGTGGAGGTTGTCGAAACCCATGTCAGATCTCCCCTTTCTTGACGACCGCGACCACATCGAAGCTGTGATGCGTGCCGTAAGCCTGGCAGACGCCGATCTTCGCGTTTTGCACCTGGCGCTCGCCCGCCCGCCCCTGGAGCTGCAGGCAGTTTTCGATCAGGCCGATGTTGAAGTCGCTGCCGACGGAGGTGTGTCCGTAGGCGATGCCGCCGCCATAGGTGCAGGTGGGATAACGGCCCTGGAGAGTGGTTCCGCCTTCGATGACGAACCGTCCGCCTTCGCCGATCGGCACGAGACCGAGGGCTTCGATGGACATGATTCCTTCGAATCCCGAAAGGTCGTGGACCTGGACGACGTCGATGTCGTCCTTCGTGATGCCGGCCTGCCGGTAGACGTCACGCGCCGCCTGCATGATCGCCGGCTGTTCGGCGATGTCGTAGGCGACGTGATCCGGATCGCCGGCATAGTGGAAGTGATTCCCGTAATAAGGCGGTCGGAACGCGTAGGAGACGTAACAGGTGATCGGATCGGCGAGGCCGAGTTCCTTCGCCTTTCGCTCGGAAAGCAGGATCGTCGCCGTCGCGGTCGAACCCCGGGCGGCGGCGCTCCGCGCACGCTCGCCGGCGTTCGAATCCTCGCAGAGGTCGCTCCACGGCGGCATGTCCTTGCCGTATTCCACGGATCCCTTCGTCATGCGGGCATAGCGATGGCAGACCTGCGCCCACGTCGCCGAAGGGGTGAGGTCATAGCCGTATTTTTCGCGGTACAGCTTGTCGCGCAGGAAACTGTATTCCATGTGCGAGAAGCCGAGGGCGTAGTCGTAGTCGGAATGGTTGCCGATCGGATTCATCGCTTCCATCATGTCGAAGAGGTCGGAGCACTGGAACGTCATGACGAGACCGACGTCGTGGAGTCCGGAGGCGATGTAGTGCCAGACGTTGTAGAACGCCATCCCGCCGCCGGCGCAGGCGTGCGAGGTCGGCGTCATCGAGCAGTTCATGGGGAGTCCGAGGGCGTCGGCGACCTGCGTGCCGAGGGCCGCTTCGGAAATCGTGCGCTCATTGTAGCCGACCGATCCGCATTCGATGTCCTTTGCCCGGAGGCAGGTTCCGTCGAGGCAGTTCGTGAAGGCGTCGACGAGGATTTTCCGCCACGGGGTATCGAACGGATACCCCCGGTCGGTGATCGAGAAGTTGTAGATGACGACTTTGTTCATGTCATGCCTCCCGATCAATAGTACGAGGAGAAGCCCTTTTGCGCACGGTCGATCTTCTTTTCGTACTTGAGGGCTTTCCCGTAATCGATCAATTCCTTGTTCTCGAGGAGCGGCATCACGACCGGCCGGTCCGGGATCGCTTTGATCCTGTCGGTGGTGGTGAGACCCATCACCGCGGACCCGTCGCCCCAGCCGTAGCCGACGACGCCGACCTTCACGCCGGGATCGTCGATGAGGTCGAGGATCGAGCACATCGAGACGAGCACCTGCGGACAGCCCATGTCGCCGGTCTGTTCGCTGACGACGTAGGGAAGGGCGGAATACGGATCGCATCCGATCGCGCCGGATGACATGAACGCCTGCACGACGGTGCCCTGCGGGAGGGCGTAATGTTCGAACGAAGCGGGGGTGACGCCGTACTTCTCCGCGAAGTTCTTCCAGGATGCCTTGACGGAGTCCATCAGGCCCCAGTTGGAGACGTACCCGACGAATCCGGCGCCGAGCTGCATGTACCGGTCTCCCGAGAGGCGGAACCAGTTCGCCTTGTCTTCCGACGTGAACGTCATCCCGTCGATCGTGGCGATGCAGTCCTCTTTCGATATCAGAAGCGTGACCGCGCCCGCGGCGGCGGCGTATTCATACACGTGCCCGGGCGACATGTAGTGATTGAGGCAGTCCGAGGCGATGACGAGAACCCGGTCGGCGACGCCGGAATCGACGAGGCTCAGGGCGATGCGGATCCCGTCGAACCCGCTGCGCGCGGCGGCCTGGACGTCGGTCGCGAAGATGTCGTGGGGCAGTCCGAGGATGTCCTGGACCACCGACGCGGCCGTCTTCGTGGAATAGGGATTCGTCTCCGAGCAGAAGAGCAGTCCGCCGACGTCCCCGGGAGCGACGCCCGCCTGCTTCAGGCAGCGTCTCGCGCTTTCGACACCGAGCGAGATCGGATCCTCGTCGGGTCCGGTGACGCAGCGTTCCTTCATCCCCATTTTGTCGAGAATGTCTTTTGACACGTTCTTCCACACGTCCCAGATGGCCGCCGCTTCGAGACGGCGTTTCGGGATCGCGACGCCATATGCTTTGATTCCGCTCATCTTGACCTCCTTCGAGCGTTCATTTGAACATTGTTCATATTTTGTTCAAAAAAAAGCGCGATGATTCATTCGACGACCGTGATTTTCTTCATCGGGTAATCGCGCGAAAGCAGATGCGTCGGCAGGATCACGAAGATCTGCGTGAGGACATTGACGACCTCGGCGATCCAGTTCATCCGTTCGAACGTTCCGCCGGTTTCGAACTGCGACTTCAGTCCGACCATCGCGAACATCAGGATCATCGACACATAATACCAGAGCCCGACGAGCCGTTTCTTGCGGAAGGCGAGCAGCGAGAGCGAAATCAGGTAAGTGCAGGTGAACAGGGCCATGAAAATGTACCACACGAATCCCGCCCGCTCGATGACGACGACGTCGGACAGGACGACGAAGAACAGCGGGATCGCGAACGCCGCGGACCGCATCGTCGAAGGTTCCGGCGATGACGCGGTGCGCCGTTTCTCCGCGATCGCGAGCATCACCGCGCCATAGGCGATCATCCCGAATCCGACGGTCTGGTAGATCGCGAACGAGGTGTCGAGCGGCTCGAAATCGATTCCGAACGCGTAGAGCAGTTTCCAGGTGCATTTGGCGAGCCCGGCGAAGAAGCCGAGGAAGACGCCGCCCGTCAGAATCGCGAAATGGATCGCGCGGATGCGCTGATACGCGATCCGGATGACCGCACCGAGCGCAAACATGAAGAAAATGACCGGAATGAAGTCGACAAGCGCCATGAAGGCCGAGACTTCGACCGCCAAGAATCGAATTGAAACCATGGTCCCTCCCCGTAACGTTCATTGTGACGCCCGTAAACGGGCGGTGATCCCGGAAGCGATGATCGGCGATCGTGAACGGCGTTCATCCGTTCGCGAAAAAAAGATGCACTGTGTGCATGGAATGATTATCTCTGGAGCAGTTTCCGGAGCAGGAACTCCATCCTCGTGAAGTCGCTCACGTTATGGCGGATCATGTCGTTGTAGTTGACGATGATGAATCCGATCGCGTTCTCGATGCCGAGGACGGTGAAGACGCGCGGATCGATTTCGCTTCGATGCGCTTCGAAGGCGCGCTTGAAGGCGTCCTGAAAGATCTTCATGTGCTGCATCACGATGTTCCCGCTGGGATTTCCCTCGGACGAGGCGAGCACCATCAGATCCTGCATCAGGTTCGCCTGGAAGAGGTTGAAATATCCGAGCATCTGGAAGTAGATGTTCCTGAATTTGTCGTAGATCGACTTCCCGGATTCATCGTCGATGACGGCGCAGCATTCCCGCAGGAGATTCTCCATGATGTCGACGACGAGGTCCGATTTCGCGGGGTAGTAGTTGTAGACCGTGCCCACGGAAACGTGCGCGAGCTTCGCGATCGTGCGCATGTTGAATTCGGCGAGCCCGTCCTTCTTGAGGAGGTCGCTCGCGACTTCGAGGATCTTCGTCTTGGCATTGCCGATCGAACGCATGGCGTCCGCCCCCCATCATGTGAACCATGTTCAGTATAAATCGGGATTTCCCTCCCTGTCAAGCGCTTTCACGGATATTTTGCGGAATTGTGCAAAAAAAAGCGATCCGATGCGGACCGCCTGGAGATCAGTATTCGTCGATCGCGCGCTTGAGCGCGTCCACGAGTTCGTTCTGGGGCACTTTGCGGACGATCTTTCCATCGACGTAAAGGAGGGCTTCCGCTTTCCCGCCGGCAACGGCGATCTCTGCGTCCCGCGCCTCGCCGATGCCGTTCACGGCGCAGCCCATGATCGCGACGGTGATGTCTTTCTGGACGCCGTCGAGATACCGTTCGATCTCCGTGGCGATCGGGATCATGTCGTACTGGATCCGGCCGCAGGTCGGACAGGAGACGAGCCGGGGCTTCTTCCAGAGGCCGAAGTTCGCGAGGATCTCCTTGGCGACGCGGATTTCCTCGACCGGATCGGCGGTGAGCGAGACGCGGATCGTCGAGCCGATCCCCTCGTTGATCAGGATGCCGAGGCCGACGGAGGAGCGGATCGTGCCGCCGACGGCGGTGCCGGCCTCGGTGATGCCGAGGTGGAGCGGATAGGTGAACGTCCGCGCGGCGAGTTCGTAAGCCGCCACGGTCGCCAGCATGTCCGTCGATTTGAGCGACAGCACGATGTCCTCGAACCCGAATTTCTCGAGCAGTCCCACGTGGCGCTTGGCGGACTCCACCATCGCTTCCGGAGTGGCGGAACCGTAGCGTGCGAGGATGGCCGGTTCGATCGAACCGGAGTTGATGCCGATGCGGATCGGGATCTTCCGTTCGCGGCATGCCGCGACGACCGCCTTCACGTTCTCGTCGGCGCCGATGTTGCCGGGATTGATGCGGATCTTGTCGACGCCCTGGCGGACCGCCTCGAGGGCGAGCCGGTGGTCGTAATGGATGTCGGCGACGAGCGGGATCGCGATCCGCTTTCTGAGGATGCCGAGCGCCTGCGCATCCTCCATGTCGAGGACCGCGACGCGCGCGATCTGGCAGCCGGCGCGGGCGAGTGCATCGATCTGCCGCACGGTCGCCTCGACGTCCTTCGTCTTCGTCGTGGTCATGCTCTGGATCACGATCCTGTCGTTCCCGCCGATCTGGATTCCGCCGACGGAAACGGGTCTGGTACGATTTCTCTGATACATGATATCACCTGATTCCATTATACTACAAGCGGTCCGAAACCGTTCGGGAAACCGATTCGGCGATCCACGCCGAGCCCACGCAAGACAAAGGAAAAAAGCGGTGGAAAAACGTACGAAAACAGCCTCCATGCCCTTGCATTTCCGAGGGGTTTGATTTATAACGAAAGTGGTGCCGCAATCTGCGTTTCCACCACCTTACAAAGACCGATTTGTCGATCCGGAACCTCAGGATTTTGGATAGTCCAACGACAAAGAGAAAGGAGGGTCTTTCCATGGCAGAAGTGAAGAAACCGGTGAAACCGGAACCGAAGCCCGCTCCGAAACCGGAACCGAAACCGGCTCCGAAACCGGAACCGAAGCCCGCTCCCAAACCCGCTGGCAAGAAGTAAGACGACACGCGCATCACACGAATGACCGACAGGGACCGTTCCTGCCGGTCATTTTTATCGCGACGGCTGCAACTCGGAGGGAATCAGGCGAATGACCGTCCGTCACGAATCAGAAAGCGTGTAAGAAATCAGTGAAAGACGGTTCACGGTACACGAAATTCATCGGTTGGGTGTTGACATTCCCCTCTATTGCGACTATGATATTTGAGAGCGATATTTTGAAATTCAAACTAAATCGAACGATGCTCGGAAAGGTTGACACCCCATGATTCTGGACCAAGTGACATCTCTCATCGCCAAGGAATACAACGTCGACGCCGCCAAACTGGCGCCGTCGACCCGCCTCGTGGAAGATCTGAACGTCGACAGCCTCGACGCCGTCGAACTGATGATGCGCATCGAGGACGTCTTCAACTTCAAGATTTCCGACCAGGAAGCGCAGACGCTCAAAACCGTCGAGGACATCGTCCGCCTCGTCACCGCCCGCACCGCCGCCTGATCCGCAAGACGATATCCGATCGGAGCTGATCCGCATGACCCTGAAAGAGATCCAAGGCATCATCAAGGACTTCGAAGCCTCCGCCCTGACCACGCTCGAACTCGAAATCGGCGACGTCAAGCTGAAGCTGTCGAAACTGAACCAGCCCGCGGCCGCCCCTGCCGCGGAAGAACCTGCGGTCCCCGCGGCACCGGACGCCTGCACTCCGGTCGCCGGAACGGTCGAGAACCGCACCTGCGTCGCCGTCAAGAGCCCGCTCGTCGGCACCTTCTATGCCTCTTCCACGCCCAATGGCGAACCCTTCGCGAAGATCGGCCAGATCATCCGCAAAGGCCAAACCCTCTGCATCATCGAGGCGATGAAGATCATGAACGAAATCGCCGCCCCGGTCGCCGGCATCGTCGAACGGATCGACGTCAAGAACGGCCAGGTCGTCGGCTACGACCAGGTGCTCCTCACGATCCACACCGGAGCCGCCGATGCCCAATAAGATCCTCGTGGCCAACCGCGGGGAGATCGCCGTCCGGATCATCCGCGCGGCGAAGGAGCTGGGCATCCCCGTGGTCGCCGTCCATTCCACCGCCGATCGCAACGCCCTCCACGTGAAACTCGCGGACGAGGCGGTCTGCATCGGTTCGGAACAGAGCAAGGACTCCTATCTCAACATCAACAACGTGCTGTCCGCCGCGATCGCGACGGGATGCAACGCGATCCATCCCGGCTACGGCTTCCTCTCCGAGAACACCCGTTTCGCGGAGATGGTCGAGAGCTGCAACATCGCTTTCATCGGGCCGCCTTCGAAGGTGATCGCGATGGTCGGTGACAAGGTCGCCGCCCGCCGCATCGCGGCCGAGAACGGCGTTCCCGTCGTCGAAGGCAGCGAAGGCGTCATCGACGACGTCGAGGCCGGCCTCAAGGTCGCGCGGCGCATCGGGTATCCGGTGATGATCAAGGCCGCCGGCGGCGGCGGCGGACGCGGGATCGCGGTCGTGAACGACGACGAGTCTTTCGCGCGCGCTTTCGCGCGAACCTCGCTTGAAGCGGAATCCTCCTTCGGCGACAAGTCCCTCTACGTCGAGAAGTTCCTCGACCGGCCCCGCCACATCGAGGTCCAGATCCTCGCCGACAAGTTCGGCAACGTCGTCCATCTCGGCGAACGCGACTGCTCGATCCAGCGCCGCAACCAGAAGCTGATCGAGGAATCGCCGGGTGCGAACATCTCCGACCTGTTGCGGAAGAAGCTCGGCGCGACCGCCGTCCGGCTCGCGAAGGCGGTCGGCTACGTGAGCGCCGGCACGATGGAGTTCCTCGTCGACGCGGGGGGCGACTTCCACTTCATCGAGATGAACGCCCGCATCCAGGTCGAGCATCCCGTGACCGAATGGGTGACCGGGATCGACATCGTCCGTGAACAGATCCGCATCGCCTACGGAAACGAACTGCCGTTCCGCCAGACGGACGTGAAGACGTTCGGACACGCGATCGAGTGTCGAGTCTGCGCCGAGGATCCGATGGAGAACTTCCGCCCGACCCCGGGCGTGATCACCTCGGTCATCCTTCCCGGCGGACCGGGCGTCCGCGTCGACACCCACATCTTCGCCGGCTACGAGATCCCGCCCTACTACGATTCCCTGCTCGCCAAGCTGGTCGTGCACGCGCCGACCCGCAAGGACGCGATCCGCAAGATGCGGACCGCGCTCGAGCAGTTCGTCATCGACGGCGTCAGGAACAACATCGAATACCTCTATCTCATCATGCACGACCCCGAATTCGTCAAGGGTCAGATCGACACCGGATTCATCCCGCGGTTCGCGGCGACGATCGGAGGCGAACGCTATGCCCGATTCGCTGAATGAACGCAAGGAACGTCTCGCCAAGTTCAAGAAGACGATCCTGAACAAGGAGGAACCCGTCCGCACCGTCGACATTCCGGAAGGGCTCTTCGTCCAGTGCGAACAGTGCAAGAACGCCGTCTACCAGCGAGTCCTCGATCTGAACGACGGCATCTGCCCGACCTGCGGTCACCACTTCAAGATCGGCGCCGCGAAGCGGATCCAGATCACCGTCGACCCCGGCACCTTCGCCGAACGTGACGGCGAACTCGTTTCGCTCGATCCGCTCGGCATGCCCGATTACCCGCAGAAACTCGCCGCCGGCGCGAAGGCGTCCGGCCTGAACGAAGCATTCCTTTCCGGCACCGCGAAGCTCGCCGGACGCATGATCGCGATCGGCGTCCTCGATTCCAACTTCATGATGGGGTCGATGGGCTCCGTCGTCGGCGAGAAGGTCGCCAGGCTCGTCGAGCACGCCTGCGAGAACCGTCTGCCGCTGATCCTTTTTTCCGCATCGGGAGGTGCCCGCATGCAGGAAGGAATCCTGTCCCTCATGCAGATGGCGAAGACCGCGGGCGCGCTCGCCCGTTTCCACGAGGCGGGTCTCTTCTACGTGAGCGTCCTCACCAATCCGACCACCGGCGGCGTCGCCGCCAGCTTCGCCTCGCTCGGCGACGTCAACATCGCCGAGTCGTCCTCGCTCATCGGCTTTGCCGGTCCGCGGGTCATCAAGCAGACGATCCGGCAGGAACTCCCGGACGGGTTTCAGACCGAACAGTTTCAGATGAAGCACGGCCAGGTCGATCTGGTCGTGAACCGGAAGGACATGCGCGTCACCCTGGCGCGCCTCCTCCAGTTCCACCCGGGGAAGTGAGACCGTGAACGACATCTCGACGAACGCCGCCTGGGCGAAAGTCAGGCTCGCGCGTCATCCGAAGCGTCCGACCGCCGTCACCCTCATCCGGCGCCTGTTTCCCGATTTCCTCGAACTCCACGGCGACCGCCTGTTTTCCGACGACCCCGCGATCGTCGGCGGGCTCGCCACCTTCGGCGGCCGGCCGATCACCGTCATCGCCCATGAAAAGGGCACGAACACCGACGAGAAGATCCACCGCAACTTCGGGATGCCCCATCCCGAAGGCTACCGCAAGGCGCTCCGGCTGATGCGCCAGGCGGAGAAGTTCCGCCGTCCGATCGTGTCGATCGTCGACACCCCCGGCGCCTATCCGGGCATCGGCGCGGAGGAACGCGGGATCGCCCAGGCGATCGCCATGAACCTGCGCGAAATGATGCGCCTTTCCGTTCCCGTCGTCGTGATCGTCCTCGGCGAAGGCGGATCGGGCGGCGCCCTCGGCATCGGCGTCGGCGACCGCATCGCGATGTTCGAGAACGCCACCTACTCGATCCTGAGCCCCGAAGGCTTCGCGGCGATCCTCTACAAGGACGCCGAGCAGGCCCCGCAGGCCGCCGCCCTCATGAAACTGACGGCCGCCGACCTTTACGGACTCGGGACGATCGACGAGGTCATGCCCGAGGGGGAGGGACTCCACGTCGATCCCGAAACGGGGTATGTCGCATGCGAGGGTTTCCTCGCCCGCGCCCTTGCGACCCTGTCCGGCATCGCGCCGGACGTCCTGCTGCATCAGCGTTACGACAAATTCCGCGCGATGGGCGTCACGGCCGCCGCGCGTCCGACCGGAGGATCCGATGAAACCCAGGATTAAGCTGGTCGGGACGGGCAGGTATCTCCCGCCCGGCACGATCACCAACGCCGACCTCGAGAAGATGGTCGACACCTCGTCCGCATGGATCGAAACCAGGACGGGGATCATGAACCGCCGCAAGGCGGACGGCGAGAAGACGTCCGACATGGCCGTCAAGGCCGCCCTCGACGCTTTGTCGAAAGCCGACTACGACCGCGAGAAGATCGATCTGATCGTCACCGCGACGATCACCGGCGACCAGCAGACGCCCTCGACGGCGAACTTCGTCCAGTCGAAGCTGGGCCTGAACGGCCGGCAGGTGATGGCGTTCGACGTGAATGCCGCCTGCACCGGCTTCATCTACGCGCTCGAAATCGCGTCGAACCTCCTGCAGTCGGGGCGCTTCCGCGCCGCGCTCGTGATCGGCGCCGAGATGCTCACGAAGTGCGTCGACTACACCGACCGCAACACCTGCGTGCTCTTCGGCGACGGCGCCGGCGCGATGATCCTCGAACCGGCCCGCTATCCCGTCCCCGCGGCGCACTTCTTCACCGCCTCCTCGGGCGACGTCGAGAACGCCCTTTCGGTCGTCAAGGACCGCATCCGCATGGATGGGAGTAAAGTCTATGCCTTCGCCGTGAACGCGGTCGAGACCGCGATCACGCACATCCTCCGGGTCGCGGGGATGAAGCTCGAGGACATCGAGGTCGTGATTCCGCACCAGGCGAACATCCGCATCATCCAGTCGGTCGCCCGCGCGCTCGACGTCCCGTTCCACAAATTCTTCATGAACATCCGCGACTACGGCAACACCTCGGCCGCCTCGATCATCATCGCCCTCGACGAATACCGCGACACCCATCCCGACGCCCGGGGCAAGAAGGCCCTGCTCGTCGGCTTCGGCGGCGGCTTCACGTGGGGCAGTGCCATCATCACCCTATAGGAGGATCCATATGAAGAACATCACGGAACTGCTCGGCTGCACCTATCCCCTGATCCAGGGCGGGATGGCGAACATCGCCACCGCGCAACTCGCGGGCGCCGTCTGCGAAGCCGGCGGCTTCGGGATCATCGGCGCCGGCGGAAACGACCCCGACTGGGTGCGCCGCGAAATCCGCGCCTGTCGGGAGTTGACATCGAAGCCCTTCGGCGTCAACATCATGCTGATGAGCCCGCACGCCGCGGGCATCGCGAAGGTCGTCGTCGAAGAGAAGATCCCGGTCGTCACGACCGGCGCCGGAAATCCCGGCATCTACATGGAAGCCTGGAAGCAGGCCGGCATCAAGGTCATCCCCGTCGTGCCGACGGTCGCCCTCGCCCAGCGCGTCGAACGCGCCGGCGCCGACGCGGTGATCGCCGAAGGCACGGAATCGGGTGGACACATCGGCGAACTCACGACGATGGCGCTCGTTCCCCAGGTCGTCGACGCGGTGAAGATCCCCGTCGTCGCCGCCGGCGGCATCGCCGACCAGCGCGGCGTCCTCGCCGCCTTCGCGCTCGGCGCGAAAGGCGTCCAGGTCGGCACCGTGCTGCTCGCCACGGAAGAGTGTCCGATCCACGACAACTACAAGAAGATGGTCGTCGACGCGCGCGACACCTCGACCGTCGTGACCGGCCGCCAGACCGGCGCGCCGGTGCGCGTCCTCAAGAATCCGATGGCGACCGAGTATCTCGAACTGGCCAAGAACGGCGCCACGCTCGAGGAACTCGAGAAACTCACCCTCGGCAGCCTCCGCCGCGCCGTCTTCGACGGCAACGTCGAGACCGGCTCCTTCATGGCCGGCCAGATTGCCGGAATGGTCAAGAAAGTGCGTCCGATGAAGGAAGTCCTCTCCTCCCTGTTCGACGGCGTCGCCGCCTACAAGGATTCGCTCGAGGTGCTCTAGCATGGCCGGGCTCGGCATCCTCTTCGCCGGCCAGGGCGCGCAGCATCCCGGCATGGGCCTCGACTGGGCGGAGCGCGATCCCGCCGTCCGAAGACGGATCGCGCACGTCTCCGAGCGTCTCGGCTACGACCTCGCGGAAGTCCTTTCCGGAACCGGCGGAAGACTCGACGACACCCTATACGCGCAACCGGCGATCGTCGTTTCCTCCCATCTCGCGTGGGACGCCCTCCGGAACGCCGCCGGGATCCGCCCGGACGCGTTCGCCGGATTCTCGCTCGGCGAATGGACATCCGTCGCCGCCGCCCGCGTCCTCCCCTGCGAAACCGTGATCGATTTCGTCCGGAAGCGCGCCGAAGCGATGAAGGCCGCGGCCGCCGTTACCCCGGGGGCGATGTGCGCCGTCATCGGTCTCGAGGCGGACGCGATCGACGCACTCTGCCGGAAGGCCTCGACGGACACGGAAATCGTGGTCGCGGCGAACTACAACTGCCCCGGCCAGATCGTCCTTTCCGGTCATGTGCCGGCGATTCAGCGTGCCGCCGAAGCCGCCCGCCTGGCAGGCGCGAAGCGGTGTGTCATCCTGAACGTTTCGGGCGCGTTCCATTCGCCGCTGATGAAGAATGCCGCCGAGACGATGGCCGCCCTCCTCGAAGCGGCGGAACCGTTCCCGCCCGCTGCCCCGGTGTATGCGAACGTCACGGCGCTCCCCTACCGGCACGGCACCTGGAAACGGCTCCTCGCGGAGCAGATCGTTTCGCCGGTCCGGTTCGAAGCGACCCTCCGGAACATGGCCGCCGCCGGCATCACGCACTTCCTCGAAATCGGTCCGGGAGCGACGCTCTCCGGATTCGTGCGCAAGACGCTTCCCGAAGCGCCCGTCATGAACCTCGACGGACCGGAGGGGCTCGACAAGGTGAAAGGATGGCTGAAGGATCATGGATTTAGCGAATAGGACCGCAATCGTCACCGGCGGCGCCGTCGGCATCGGCCGGGCGATCGTGCTCGAGCTCGTCCGCCGCGGCGCGAACGTCGTCGTCAACTACCATTCCAGCGCCGCGGCCGCGGAAACGCTCGCCGCCGAAGTCTCCGCCTTGGGCGGAAAGGCGGTCGTCGTGCAGGCGGACGTCGCCCTCCACGCCGACGCGAAGAAGATCGTCGACGCCGCCGTCGCGGCGTTCGGAGGTCTCGACATCCTCGTGAACAACGCCGGGGTCATCGCCGACAACCTCCTCCTCCGGATGACGGAGGAGCAGTTCGACAAGGTCGTCGGCACCGACCTCAAGGGCGTCTGGAACCTGTGCCGCCACGCCCTGAAGCCGCTCCTGAAGAGCCCGTGCGGACGGATCGTGAACATTTCGTCCGTCTCCGGCATCCTCGGGAATCCCGGGCAGACCAACTACAGCGCCGCGAAAGCGGGCGTGATCGGCCTGTCGAAGGCGCTCGCCCGCGAAGTCGCCGGCCGCGGCGTCACCGTGAACGTCGTTGCCCCCGGCTTCATCGACACCGCGATGACCGCGGCGATGCCTCCGGAAGCGATCGAGAAGTGGAAGGAACAGATTCCCCTGAAACGCATCGGCACGCCGGAGGACGTCGCGAAGGCGGTCGCCTTCCTCGCCTCCCCCGACGCCGCCTACATCACCGGACACGTCCTCGCCGTCGACGGCGGGATCGTGATGTGAGGCGCCCATGAGAAGAAGAGTCGTCGTCACCGGCATGGGCGCGGTGACTTCCGTCGGTAACGACGTGCCGTCCGCCTGGGAAGCGATCCGGGCGGGCAAAAACGGGATCGGCCCCATCACCCTCTTCGACGCCTCGCAGTCGAAGGTGAAAATCGCCGGCGAAGTGAAGGAATTCGATCCTTCTGCGGTCCTTTCGCCACGCGAAGCGCACCGTCTCGACCGCGTCATCCAGTTCGCGATCGTCGCCGCGGAAGAAGCCTACCGTCAGTCCGGCCTCGCCGGGACCGAGATCGATCCCTACCGCTTCGGCACGTTCGTCACCTCCGGCATCGGCGGCCTCACGTCGATCTGGGAGGAAGCCCAGGTCGCGATCGCGAAAGGGGCCGACCGCATGAGTCCGTTTTTCATCCCGAACGCGATCATCAACCTCGTCGGCGCCCATCTCTCCATCCGCTACCAAACCAAGGGACCGAACCTGCCGGTCGTCACCGCCTGCTCGGCGGGCACGAACGCGATCGGCGAAGCCTTCCGCTACATCCGCGACGGCTACCTCGAGCTCGCGCTCGCCGGCGGTGCGGAAGCGGCCGTGAACGCCTTTGGCGTCGCGGGGTTTTCGAACATAAAAGCCCTGTCCGCTTCCGAAGATCCGGACCAGGCCTCGATGCCCTTCGACCGCCGCCGCAGCGGCTTCGTGATGGCCGAAGGCGCCGGCGTGCTCGTGCTCGAGGAGTACGAGCGCGCGAAAAAACGGGGGGCACGGATCATCGCCGAGATCGTCGGCTACGGCTCGACCTCGGACGCGTTCCACATCACCGCCCCGGACGACTCGGCCGAAGCGGTCGCGAAGTGCATGGAGATCGCCCTCGCCGACGCAGGGATCGCCGCTGACGCGATCGACTACATCAACGCCCACGGCACCTCGACCGTCCTCAACGACAAGTTCGAGACGCTCGGGATCAAGAAGGCGTTCGGCGAGCATGCTTACCGTCTTTCGGTCAGTTCGACCAAGTCGATGACCGGCCACGCCCTCGGCGCGACCGGCGCGATCGAGTCGATCTTCACGATCCTGGCGGTCGTCGACGGCGTCGTCCCGCCGACGATCAACTACCGCGAGCCCGATCCCGACTGCGACCTCGACTACACGCCCAACGTCGCGAAGAAGCGGGAGCTCCGGTACGGGATGAACATCAACCTCGGATTCGGCGGCCAGAACGCCGCCGTCATCTTCACGAAGTGCGAAGGGAAGGATGCCGCATGACCCTGACCCGCGAACAGATCATGGAGATCCTGCCCCACCGGGCGCCGTTCCTGTTCGTCGACGAAGTCCTCGACTACACCCCGATGAAGGGCGGCATCGGGATCAAGCACGTTCTCGCCGACGAATTCTACTTCCAGGGTCATTTTCCCGGACATCCCGTCATGCCGGGCGTCCTGATCACCGAATCGCTCGCCCAGATGGGCGCGATCGTGCTGCTCTCCGATCCCGCCTACCACGGCAAGATTGCCTATTTCACCGGCATCGAGAAGGCGAAGTTCCGCCGCAAGGTCATCCCCGGCGATACCCTCCGCCTCGAAGTGGAGATCACGAAGATGCGCGGCCGCTTCGGGTTCGGCAACGCGGTCGCGAAGGTCGAGGGTGAAATCGCCTGCGAAGCCCAATTCTCCTTCGTCGTCGGCTGAGGAAACGCAAAAACAAGGTGTCAGACGGGTCCTGTTCCCGCATGACACCTTGTTCTTTTTAGTATCGTCGACCACGGTCTTGAAGCCCGAAGCCTGGCGGGAGTTGCGTCTCCCGCCCTTTTTTTTCATCAAAGGTAAAGGTTCATCAGGATGGTGTCGACGAATTCGCCGCGGATGCAGAGCTGCTTGCCGTAGCGTCCGATCGGGACGAATCCGAGCCGTTCGTAGACGCCGATCGCGCGGACGTTGTCGGAGCGGACGGCGAGATGGACGACCTTGATCACGCCGGTCGCCTTCGCGAAGTCGATCAGCGCGGTGATCATGTGGGTGGCGACGCCCTGATGCCAGTAGCGTTTGAGGACGGAGACGCCGATCTCGGAGGTGTGGGCGATGCGCTCGCGCGTCGGGGCGTTGATGTTCACGACGGCGATGATGGTGCCGCCCACGACGCCGCAGAGCATCGTCGACGTCTTCGCGTCGGCGATTTTTGCGAGCATGTCGCGTTCCTGTTCGAGGGTGTAGGGAACGCCTTCGGCGCCGAACAGGAGGTTGTCGGACTCGCTGCCGACCTGCCTGAGATACGCGAGCATGGCTTCGGCGTCGTCCGGGACGATCTTGCGGATCAGCATCTTCTCGCCGTTTCTGAGCGTCACTTCGTGCATCGGGATCACTTCCTTTCCTGTGATGATAACGCGGCTGCGGCCGTTTGTCAACGGGTCGGGACGAAAGCGGAATCGAAATCGCCCGGCCCGTTCTTCCGTGAATTTCCGCGAACGGGTTGACGGCGCGGAAGCCATCGGTTATGATACGGTTGCCGGAACGCCCGGGGATCGGGGGCCGGCACGAACTGACGTCACACATGCAGATCCAAGGGGGTTTTGATGAAACAGGACAAAAGAGAGGCCGCACTGGCACGGGCACACGTGCTGAAGGCCCGCATCGAACCGTATCTCGGAGTCCTCGACCGGATTCCGAAAGGCCTGGAGCGTCGGGCACGAAACGACGCGAGGCAAGCCGAAATCATGGCCCTATGTGGCGCCGGCCGTTCCGAGTGGGACGACTGGCGATGGCAACTGAAACACCGCGTGCGGACTGCGGAAGAACTGGCGCGCTTCCTGCCGCTCACGACAGAAGAACTGGTGTCGATCGCCGCCGTGGAACGAATCTACCGCTTCGCGATCAGCCCATACTATCTCTCGCTCATCGACCCGGACGACCCGGACGACGCCGTTCGCCGGCAGGCCGTCCCGTCCGGCGCCGAGCTCGCCGATCCCGGCGGGGAGGACGATCCGATGGCGGAGGAACTGACGAATCCGGCCGGATGCGTGACGAGGAGGTATCCCGACCGCCTGATCCTGAACGTCACGAACGAATGCGCGATGTACTGCCGCCACTGCCAAAGGCGGCGCAACATCGGCTCGGTCGACCGCGTCGCGACCGCCCGGCAGATCGACGAATCGATCGCCTACGTGCGGGACAACCCGGAGATCCGCGACGTCCTGGTCACCGGCGGCGATCCGTTCACGATGGCGACGTCGCGCTTGGAAAGGATCATCGCCGCGCTTCGCGCGATTCCGACCGTGGAGATCATCCGCGTCGGCACGCGGACGCCGGTGACGATGCCGCAGCGGATCACGCCGGCGCTCGCGCGGATGCTTTCGAAGTACCACCCGCTCTACGTGAACACCCACTTCAACCATCCGCAGGAAGTCACGGAGGAGGCGCAGCGGGCATGCGCGATCCTCGCGGCCGCGGGCATCCCCCTCGGCAACCAGACGGTGCTCCTGAACGGCGTCAACGACGATCCGTTCGTGATGCGCTGCCTGAACCAGGAACTCCTGAAGATCCGGGTCCGGCCGTACTACCTCTTCCACGCGAAGACGGTCGCCGGGACCGGTCATTTCCGGACCTCGTTTTCCGACGGTCTCGAGATCATGGAGTACCTGCGCGGCTACACCTCCGGACTCGCGATCCCCACGTACATCGTGAACGCGCCCGGCGGGAAGGGGAAGACGCCGCTGCTCCCGCAATATGTCCTGGAACAGGCGGAGGACCATCTCACGATCCGCACCTGGGAACACGAGATCATCCGCATCGACGACGCACCGACGAAACGGATCGGCAGACCGAAACTGAACGATTGACTCCGCATCCGGATCCGAACGTCCTATGGACGTTGTCGTTTCCGTTGCTTTTTCCTTGCATCGTCGCTGGCGCTGGTGTATAATCGATATCGCCGGTGCAAGCCGGCCGGAATGGCGGTTTCGTCCTTTGGACGGCCGTCGCGGAACTGCCCGCACGATTGCCCGATGACGTCCGCGACTGCGTTCAAGCCGTGCCCGAGGATGCCGCCCGGGACGAAACCACATGCCGTCACCGACATCACGACTGCCCGACGATCGAAAAGGATCAAGAGCCATTTGGCTTCTTGGTCCTTTTTTCGTCCGCGTCCTTGTCACCGCGCGTCCGATGCGGTATGATGAAGTCGTCGGGGAGGAGGGAATCCCGTGAACGAATTATTGAAGATGGATCCGCAGATCGTGCTCTCGCTCGTGAACGCGCGGCTTCGCAACCGCGGGAAAACCATCGACGACCTCTGCGAGGAGATGGCCGTCGACCGGCCGCTCCTCGACGCCCTGCTCGCCCGCATCGGGTACCGCTACGATCCGATCCTGTCGCACTACATCCCCGTCGAGACGAAAGCGGTCTCTTGAATCAAGAGGACTCATACGAAAAAGAAAGACAGTCCGCGATCTTGACGGAGACTGTCTTTTCAATAAAATAACAAAGTTGTCCTGCTTGTCATTCGAGGGCATTCATGCGGACAGCAGTGAATTCGCAACTGGCGGTTTCCACATAGAAACCGAATCGCGATCCGCCGATCGTCCAGACGGTGCGAACGCCCATGACATAGACGTCGTCGAGGTATACTTCGAGGAAGTTCGCCCGATAAATGAGCCGGATTGCTACGGTTTTGTGATATTCGAAGCGGTATCGGAACGTCTGAAGGACGTTTTGGACCGTATTCGCCTCCCAGCCCGATTCGAGCTGGCTGAATTCGACGCGGTCGGCCGCGAGGTCGATGAAGAGCGTGAAGAGCCGATCACCATCGCCAATTACGAGACCTGCGCCGGTGCCATCGTCGATGCGGAGGTTACAGCGGACGAAACGTCCGTCGGAAAGCGCCGATTGGGTCGAGTTGCCGGCAAGCTCCGTGACGATCGCGCCGCTGCTCCCGAAATCTTCGAACGAGACCTTCGCAGTCCCGACGCTCCATTGGACCGGAGACAGGTCGCCGACCTTCTTTAAAAGCGTGAAGCGTTCGGCCGACAGCCGACCGAGGAGATCCTCGCCGATCATGCGGTCGTTCGACTTCAGATATTTTATGGTCAGTTCGTACGGACTCGTCTCGACAATCTGCTTCACCGGACCGAATGCGCCATCCACGTACTGGTCACCCCAGATGTGGTAGAAAAGCGTCTTGTCTCCGACGTTCAAGACCCGGCCGACATAGTTGGCGGTGACGTTGTAGACGTCGCTCTGGCCAATCAGACGATTGGCATGAAACGGTTTGCGATACCCGGTCAGTTTCCGATCCGAAACGACGTAGTAGGTCCCGCCGGAATGCCCGCTTGCGGCGATGGCGTCGTAGCGGAATCCGGCTTTCGAGTTGGTCGAGAAGAGTGCATAATGACGTCCGTTCAGTTCAAGGTGTTCGGGTACTTCGTAGTTGGGATACTCTCCCTGGACGTCGAGTGGCGAGGGTTGGCACTGCCAGTGCAGCCCGTCGGGGGATTCGAGCAGTGCGATCGTGCCGTTGCGACCGGGTTTGGAATCGTTCTGGAACGATGCGGTGACGAAAGCACAATAGGTCACGCGGCCTTCCCGAATGTCGGTGAAAACCCCGAGCGAGTCCCAGCGAGGGTACGGATTGCTCGATTTCGACGCGTCGTACAGGTACTGCTTTCCATCCGGTTCGCAGACGGGTTCGAGGCGTCTCCATGTGATGAGGTCGTCACTTTCGGCAAAATAGATTTTCTGCTGCTTCTCGGGATATTCTTCGGAAAAATTCATCAAATATCGCGAACCGACCTTCCAGACCATACCGGTCCCGAGCCATTTCGCACGCGGACTTTTCTCGAGGATCGGTCCGCGCTCGGACCAGTGGATCAGGTCGGTCGAAGTCGCCAGACTCACGCCGTCCCACCAGGATCCCTTGGCGCTGATGCGCAGATAATACAGGTAATAGACACCGCCTTCGCGATACATCCAGCAGTCCCACAGTTTTTCGTCGTGCGGTTTGAAAAGCATTTTCGTCACCCGCTTCGGTCGTCCCGACGGCTTCGCGATCGCCGTTCATCGATATCTTACTGCATCAGGTCAAGCGATGTCAACGTCGCTCCCGTGGTTTCATAAAAAACTATAATTTATCATAAATTTGTATGTTGATTTCAATTTCCCGCAGCCCTATAATCAACTTGTGAAGACGGAGGTGTCCTCCCATGAATGCCACCCACGAAACCATCGTTTCCAAGTTCGGTTCGCGCATATCGATCAATTTTCGACCCCGGTCTCGACAAATCTGGTTTTCTCCCGCGGGACGTTTTTTCGATAAGCCGATCGCCCTCAACTTCGGCATCGTCTATGACGGCCACCGCTATGGGCTCGGCTTCGGATCGTCCCATGAGGATTTTCAATACGTGGAGCAGCACGAGTCGTTCGACCGCGTGACGTTCCGATGCCGGGATTTCCGCATCGGGATCGACTGCGTTTTCACGTTCATCGCCCCGTTTTATCCTCAGGATGTCATCCTTTCAACGCTTCCCGCCCTCTTCGTGAAGGTGACCGTGAGTCGGCTGATCGACCGCTCCGTACGCTTGGACGATGCGAAACGGATCGAAATATTCTGCGACGCCACGATGAGCGATTTCGTCGAACGCGACGGCGTTCTGTTCCTTGATGACCGGTATTACCTCGCGGATGACCACATCCACTATCAGGATACGAGCTATCTCCGTCGATTCCTCCTGGACCATCCATTCGCCGCCAGCGGCCTCCAGGGGCAAACCGCGATCGCTTCCGTGCAGGTCGGGCGGATTGACGCGAAGACCATCCTCGTCCCAGGCAACGTCGCCCAAGGCGTTTCCACCTCCGCCGATTTCGTCATCGCCGGGTACGTTCCAGGCCCCGTTCTGAATGCCAAAGGCAATCTCTGGACTTTTCTCTACACGCACTCTTACGCGGATGTCCATGAAGTTCTTGCCTATGCGACATCCCGCCATGAAACGATTCTGTCGAAAACGGCGGAATTCGCCCGGATCATCTCCTCCTCGTCGCTCGGATCCGCCTTCGACGAATTTCTGGGATTTTCGATGCGCAGTTTCACGGCGAACTCCTGGTGGCTTACGAACGCATCGGGGAAGCAGTGGTACAGCGTCTGGGAAGGGAACTGTCTCTTCCATTCGACCGTGGATGTCGAATACAATCTGGGTCTTTTCTATTATCTTCTGTGGCCTGATCTCCTCGAAATCATGTTCGAACACTGGGATGAGGCGAAGAAGCCTCACAACATCTCGCACGACATCGGCGCAATCCTCGACGCCGACGGTGCGGCCTATCCGCATGAAATGGAGATCGAGGAGAACTGCAACTTCATCCTGATGCTCTATGCCTATTATCGACTGTATGATCGCATCGGTCCGGTACGCAAGTACCTGTCGACCCTACGGACCATCGTCGCTTACAACAAGTCGTGCGACAAGAACGGCAACGGCTTGCCCAACCTCGGCACGGCCAACACGATCGACGATTCCTCCGACGACGTCCAGTTCGCCGAGGAGCAGATCTACATCGGCATCAAGGAATATGCGGCGTACGTCGCTGCCGAGGAACTCTTCGGACTGTTCAAGGAGGACGGCTACGCGACGCTCTGTCGCGAAGAGGCGGAGAAGATCCGCGCCACCGTCGACGACCGCGGCTGGCTGGAAGATCATTATGGCGTCACGCTCCGGTCCGCCTTCGGCCGAATCAATTCCCAGTCGCTCTACACCGACATCGGCGCCAACGCCTCCGCCGACGGCAAGAACGCCTATTCGCTCTACACCGCCAACGGCTTCCTCTACCTCATGCTCGCGGGCAAAGACATCCCGTGGGACCGCGAACGGCTCAAGCAAGATGCGGTCACCGCAGAACGCGCTTGCACGACGCCGTTCGGATGCACGCACTCGAGCGTCGACACGAGCAACATCTGGATTTCACAGAACGTCTGGCGGGACCTGTGCGCCGGCTATCTCGGCGTCGACATGAACGCCAACATCGAGAAGTACTGGGCATTCGAACTGTACGAGAATCAGGGCGCGCGGGGGGGCTGCTTCATCGACACGTATGGCTGGAACAAACTCAACTACTATCCCCGCGGACTCACCGCGATCGGCTATTTGGCCTCCTCGATCGGACTCGGGATCGATGCCGTTCACCGCAAAGTGTTCCTGTCTCCTCCCCGCGTTCCGGTGACGATTCCGCTCCTGTTCTTCGCCGACTGGAAGAAGGGCCGGGTTCCCATGATTTCGTTCTCGATCATCGAGGGCAGGCTCACCCACGTCCTCACGGACGGTGACCTTGTCGCCGGCTATGACATCATCGTTCGCTGAAATGAGACTCAACCTGTGGAGGTGCATCCCATGAGTTATCAAAAACGCGTGAATTACAATGCGAAGTTCGAACCGGATGGCAACTACATTCTGCACGGGACTGGCCAGTACGACATCTACAATCAGTTCGACGCCTACGATCGATATCGTGCCGCGCTGGCGAAGACGCCTCCTTTGATGAGCATCGCCTTCATCGGGCTCTACAACGACATCCGTTATGATATGTTCGCGAAATTGATCGCGTCGCACGTGAACTCCTATGCCTCCAATAGTTTCATCCTGCCTCAGATCGGAATCGAATTCTGCAAGGGCGAGCTGGCCGGATCAAACTACGAGAAGGAAGTGGCGGAGGGGAAGCGCGATCGTGAAATCAGGCTCCTGATGCTGGCGATGAAATCAATCGATCGGCCCATTTTCATGCGTCCGGGGTACGGGTTCAACGGCGAATGGAACGGCTATGATCCGGACGATTACCGGCTCGCGTTCCGCCGCATCAAGACGATCATCGACGAAGTCAAATGCGATAATGTCAGCCTCGTCTGGAGCTATAACCCCGCCGCCATCGACAAGGACTACATGAAATACTATCCGGGCGACGACTGCGTCGACTGGTGGGGCATCGACATCTTCCAGACTCCGGAAGAATCAGCTCCCTACACGTACACCTTTCTCGCCGACGCCGAGGCGCACCACAAGCCGGTGATGCTCGGCGAAGCGACCGCCTTCCGCTATGGCGCCACCCTCGAAGGCTGGCAGAAATGGTTCGTCTCCTTTTTCAATTACATCAAGAATCATCCGGTCATCAAGGCGGCATGCTACATCAACTGGGACTGGACCAAATACGCCAAGTGGAGCGGGTGGGGAGACTGCCGGATCGAATCCAACAAGGACCTCATCAAACTCTACCGGAACGAGATCAAAGATCCGGTATGGCTGAACGACACCGACCGGGACCTGATCAAGAAGCTGCTCAATTACGAGTGAGACAGACGTTTCACGAATCTTCAAACAGGGGTATCGTATGCGCGTATTGTGCCTCCTCAAAGATCCGTCCTACAAGACGATCATCAATCAGGCAAATCAACAGGTACGTTTCGACATCGACTTCGCGAACGATGACAACATCGCGGGTTTTTTTGAGGATGCGGTCAGCTATTCGCTCATCTTCATCGAAGCCGATGCCTCCTCCAATACCGGCATCGCAGTCGCAAAGGCGCTCCTGCAGCATTCCCCGATCGCCAACATCATCCTCTTCATGAAGGAGTGCCGCTTCGAGTACTCGATGATCGCGATGCGGATCGGCATCAAGAACATCCTCATCCGCGACGAAATCAACGAGGGCGTCATCCTCGAGATCTTCCACGCCTTCGGCGGCAGTGCCGGCGATAACGTCGCGCTGAAGAAGGAAAACATCAAGCGCACCTTCGAACGCCTCATCTTCCAGCACGCGGACGCCGACAAGCGCATCAGTTTCGAGACTCTGAACCGCATCTTCGCACTCGCCGACAAGGGCGAGAAATATTTCGTCCTGATGGTGACGAGCCTCGACTTCGTGATCAAGCAGAACCGCGCCGACCCGTTCAACCGGAAGATTCTGAGCGAGACCGTGAGCGAGTACATGATGGCGTTCCGGGACCGGGACATGGAAATCCATTTCGTCTTTTACATCGATGACATGTTCTACATCGTCCTGACCAGCAAATGCGGCCCGACCCTGAGTCAGGAGAACCTCCAGACGAACATCATCCTGAGCCGCCTGTACGAGTATGCGAAGAAGATCATGGCGGAGAATGTCGTACTCCTCTGCACGAAACCGAAAACCGACTTCAAGGACATCGATAAATGCATCAAGGAACTCGACAAGATGAAATCTTCGCTCCATCTCGGGCGGTATCCCTATCTCGCAAGTTATGCGACGACAAAACTGATCGAGGCCAACGAGGTGAACTTCAACCGTGCCGTCGATCTCGCGATGAACCTCCTGAAGGGCATCGAGAACGATGAAGAGTACGCAGATCGGGCAGAGAAACTGTTTTCGCCGGACGTGATGAAGGGAATCTCGTACGATCAACTTCTGAAATTGAAGGAATATCTCCGCTTCGAATTCGAACTGCTCCGCAACAAGCGCGGAGACACGCTCGTCGGCAACGCCGAGTTCGACGCTGCGCTGGGCGACCTGTCGCTTCGGTCGAATTCCGAGCATACGCTGAACGCGGTGATGGCGCTCGCCAAAACGGTCGTTTCATCGTCCCAGAAAAAATACAATTTCCTCATCACGAAATGCATCAAGTTCATCGATGCGAACTACGCCTTCAACATCGGCCTCTTCGACGCCGCGAAGAAACTGAACATCAGTACCGTCTATCTGAGCCAGCTCTTCAAAAAGGAAACGGGCATGAACTTCAACTCGTACGTGAACGAATGCCGACTGAACCAGGCCAAGAAACTGATTGATGAGGGCAAGTACAAGATGAGCCAGATCGGCGAAATGGTCGGCTTCAACAACACGCAGTACTTCAGCAATTGCTTCAAGAAGATGTTCCAGATGACGCCGGTCGAGTACAAAAACCGCGGAAACAAGGCCTGACGGCCTGATTCGGACGTCGCCGGGGCTTGAACCGCTGAAGGGTTCAAGCCCTTTCATTTTCACGCGTTTCATGGCCGTCCGCTCTTGAAAGCCCTTTCTTAAAAACTTGCAAAAAATGATAATTTTGTGGAATTGTAATGGGTTTTTGCCTTTGTTATAACCCGACTTTTGCAGTGTCGAAGGGTTCTCCGCATGTATTCACAAGTTAGAACAACAGGGTCACTACAATGAATTGAATCGGTATTTTCGCCAGAAAGAGCGGAAAGACCGATTTTTTA
>Ga0172375_10002596_pt1 | contig 28045 bp, 25 predicted proteins | sample LakKiv1m_FD_114537 | JGI IMG/M metagenome (GOLD analysis project Ga0172375, IMG submission 114537) | Freshwater microbial communities from Kabuno Bay, South-Kivu, Congo - kab_092012_11.1m | ecosystem: Environmental > Aquatic > Freshwater > Lake | place: Democratic Republic of the Congo... | reverse complement strand
GGTATACTTTGGTATAGGAGAAGACATCAATGAATATTGCTATAGACACAACACCACTTTCTTCAGGACACGCCATGCGCGGTGTAGGCGTATATACAAAAAATCTTATTGACGCATTACAGCGGTATGAATCAAAGCATTCGTATAGTTTTTTTACTCGAGGAGAAAAAATACCCGATACTGCAGAAATAGTGCATTATCCCTATTTTGATCCGTTTTTTTTAACGCTTCCTTGGGATACATCTGTTCCAACCGTTGTAACTGTCCATGATTTGATCCCATTGATATTTCCTGAACAATTTCCTGCAGGTATACGTGGACGGGTGAAGTGGAATATGCAAAAAATTGCGTTAAAACGTGCAGATGGGATCATTACCGTCTCCAAATGTTCAAAAAATGATGTAGAACGTATTGTACACATACCGGAAAGTAAAATGCATGTGGTGTATTCTGCCGCAACTCCTGGTTATGAAGTCAAACAAAATAAACAAAAGCAACAGGAAATGAAGAAAAAATATCAATTGCCAGAACAGTTTCTGCTGTTTGTCGGTGATGTGAATTGGAATAAGAACGTGCTTGGACTTTTATCTGCGTTCGCACGCGTGCTTCAAAAAAAGGAGAATAGCCACTTAGTGTTCATTGGTGGAGCTTTCAAAAAAAGTGAATTACCAGAAACACAAAAAATTGAACAACGTATACAAGAATTGCATCTCGAAGGTCATGTCAAGATGACAGGCTTTGTACCTCAGGAAGATTTAGCTGTTTTATATAGCATGGCACGCTGTTTGGTTGAACCATCCTTCTATGAAGGCTTTGGATTGCCTGTTTTGGAGGCCATGGCATGTGGCTGTCCAGTTGTTGTAGGAGATAATTCAAGTCTTTCTGAGATAGCAGGTCCTTCTTTGAAGATGGATGTAGGCAACGTAGAAAATATGGCAGATACGATACTAACGATGCTTTCATTACCAACATCAGCAAGAAATACAATGAGTAAAGAGAGTATCGCTTGGGCAAAAACATTTAGTTGGGAAAAAACTGCTCACGAAACAGTTGCTGTATATGAAACAATTTTGGTTAAAAAATAAATTTGTCCTCATTGCATTTGCCATTTGGGGCGTAACGTTGCAATTGATTGAAAAACTTTCGTATCTCATCCCATTTCGGACTGGGTATTTTGGTGATTCGCCTTGGGGAAATTTTGACGGTGTACATTATGTAAAAATTGCTGAATGGGGATATTATCCGTATTCGCAAGCGTTTTTCCCCGTGTACCCATTGCTTATTCGTTTCGTGCATCAGGTGCATCCGGTTTCATACGAATATATTGGCATTGGTATCTCACTTATTTCATTTTTAATTGGACTTATGGTGCTCTACGCACTGCTGATGAAGAAGTCAGCTGAACTTGCGAAGTTTACAATACTTTTTCTTCTTACGTTTCCGACAGGTTTCTTCTTTCGGGCTGTGTATACCGAAGGATTATTTTTTTTATGTGTAGTACTTGTGATGCATTTTGTGTCGAAGAGGCAGTTTTTTTGGACAGGTGTTGTCATAGCAGTTGCAAGTGCGATGAAGATTATTGGTATTTGTTTGGTTCTCTACGCGTTGATTGAATATGTGCAATCAAAACCGAGAAACGTGCGTATCATTGATATATTTGGATTTCTTTTGATGCCTGTAGGATTGTTTGGCTATATGTACTTTTTGCATGTGACGCACAACGATCCATTGTTGTTTATGCATGTGCAAGATGCGTTTGGAGCAAACAGGAGTGGAAGTACACTCATATCTCCTCCACAAGTGGTATGGCGATATGTAAAGATATTGTTTACCGCATACATGCAGCCGACGGTCATGTCCTATCTTGTGACAGTACTTGAGTTTGTTATGACTGGTTTTTCGTATATTGTGTTGTGGCTTGGAAGAAAGCGGGTATCGATTGCAGCAGTACTGTATAGTGTTGTTGTGCTTACCATTCCTACTCTTACTGGAACATTTTCATCTATGCCTCGATATATATTGGCTGCCGTGCCTTTGTTTATTATTTTAGCTTCGATTCCATCAAAAAAATTGAAGATATCGCTCTTGCTCGGAGGCGCTGTATTGGAGATAATGGCTACAGCTCTGTTTTTGAGGGGTTGGTTTATTGCATGAAGAAATTATCTATTATTATTCCTGTTTATAATGAAGTTGCAACAATCGATGAAATTATTCGTCGTGTCATTGATGTGCAGTTATTTGGTTGGAGCAAACAGATTATCGTTGTAGATGACGGATCAACTGATGGAACGAAAAAGAAATTAAGCGCGTGGGAGAAGAAAGTTACGGTTGTTTATAAAAAGAAAAATGAGGGAAAGGGAAGTGCTGTGATGATTGGACTGAAAGAGGCAAAAGGCGATTTTCTGTTATTTCAAGATGCAGATTTGGAATATGACCCAAAAGATTATCCAGTGCTTCTTGCGCCGTTTGAAAATCAGCAGGTAGATGTCGTGTACGGTTCTCGATTTTTAGGGCCTCATCTTTCAACAATGTTTGTCTATGCGCAGGGGAATAAATTTGTCACTCTGGTCAGTAACATTTTATTTAATGCGAATATTACCGACATGGAAACAGGATTTAAAGTATTTCGGCGTGCTGTCCTTTCTGGTATGACGTTGGAGTCTAAACGGTTTGATATGGAGCCGGAAATAACAGCAAAAATTTTGAAAAAAGGATATCAAATTTATGAGGTGCCGATTTCGTATTTTGGAAGAAAGTTTTCGGAAGGGAAAAAATTGACGTGGAGAGATGGAATAGTTGCCTTTTGGACGCTTATAAAATATCGTTGTACCAACTGATATGGCTATAAAGAATTTGTTGAAGAAATTAACGACCCATACGCTCGCACGGGATAGTGCAATTATGTTTATGGGATCCATGGGATCCAATGTGTTTTCGTATCTCTATCATTTGCTCATGGGAAGACTGTTAGGTCCTGTAGGATATGGAGAACTCTCATCACTTCTTTCGATATTTTATATTTTTACAATCCCTTTAAACGTTGGACAGTTGGTGCTAGTGAAATTCATTTCAGCGTTTAAGGCAAAAGGTGAAGTAGGGCAGGCAAAATCATTGTTTTTGAAAGTGACAAAAACTGCCGTCATTGGCTGTATTGGTGTCCTTCCTGTCATCATCCTTATTTCTCCGATGGTGACCTCATACCTACAGATAAAAACGCCCAGTATGTTTGTGTTGATTTATCTTATTTTTATTTTCTCCATGCTGACGGTCATTATGGCAAGTGTCCTGCAAGGATATCAGAAATTTGTTTGGGTAAGTGTTCTTGGTGCAGGAGCAATTCTTATCAAGCTTTTCTTCAGTATCCCTGCAGTTGAGTTTCACGTCGTAGGAGTACTCATTGCGATACTTATCTCGGGTGTGATTGCGTATGTTTTGAATTTCATTCCACTTGGGTTTATGTTCAAAGCAAAAGCATTACCGATGAAGCTAACAAAGCGGGAAGCAATTACATTTGCAGTACCGACACTCCTTGTAACGCTAGGGATGACATCTATTTATTCAACAGATATGATTTTAGTGAGACATTATTTTTCAGCGCTTGATGCAGGAGTCTATGCATCACTTGCCGTGATGGGAAAAATTGTGTTTTATGCAACTTCTGTGTTGGGAGCTGTGTTTTATCCCGTGCTTTCCGAGCGTCACGCAAAAGGGGAAAATACTAGTGCAATTATTCGGATCGGACTTTTTGCAGTGACAGTTATCTCTTCAGGAATAACATTGTTGTATTTCCTGTTTCCAAATTTCATTATCAAGATGTTATTTGGATCGTCCTATCTCGGTGGCGCACCGTATTTAGGTATTTTTGGTATCTTTTTAGTGCTCTACTCAATCGGGAATATGTTCACGACGACGTTTTTGGCTACAGGAAAAACAAAGATGTGGATTGTGCCTGTTGTGTGTGCACTTTTACAAATAATTGGTATTTCCGTATTTCATCAAAGTATTTTGACAGTCATTTATATTGATATTGCAATCTCCGTGTTGCTTGTTGTGGGTCTTGGAGGGTATTATCTACATAACAAAAAGGGTGCTGTATGAAATTATTTAGCCTCATCATTCCTGTCTATAAACAGGAAAAAACAATCAAACGTGATATCGAGATGATGTTGGGCGTTTTGGAATCAGTGAATATTCCTTTTGAAATTGTGCCTGTGCTTGATGGTCATATCGATAAGAGTGGTCAGGAGATTAAAAAAATTAAAGATGCACGAGTGAAATTGGTTGGGTATACAACGAATCATGGAAAAGGATATGCTGTTCGTTTTGGATTTGCCCACGCGATAGGAGATGTCATCGGATTTATGGATGCAGGAGGTGATCTGTCTGCAAAAGCACTGCTTCCAATGCTTGCACAATTTGATTTCCAAGACGCAGATGCAGTGATTGGCAGCAAGAGGCATCCTGATTCGAAAGTGGAATATCCGATGTACAGGAGAGTGTTGTCTTGGGGGTATCAACGAGTGATTCATTTGTTATTTGGCATTAATATCAGAGACACCCAAGTGGGGATGAAATTGTATAAGCGAAAATTACTTGAGGATGTATTGCCGCGACTTCTCGTGAAACAATTTGCATTTGATATTGAGATTCTTGCTGTTGCCAACCGTCTAGGATACAAAAAGATTTTTGAAGCACCAATTGAACTTAATTTTCCAAAAGCAGTGTCGACAATTACCATGCAAAAAATCCTGCAGACGATATGGAACATGATAAACGATACGCTTGCTGTTTTTTATCGACTTCATATTCTTCACTATTACGACAATGCCAACAAGCGAAAATGGCGGTTTGATCCAGAATTGAATTTCCGCGTGAATGTAGGATAAGTATGAATATATTACTTCTTAATTGGCGGGATCCATGGCATCCAAGCGCAGGGGGTGCTGAAATCGTGACGTACGAGCACGCGAAAGCGTGGGTGAAGGCAGGGCACACAGTTGTCTGGGTATCAGGTGGGTATTGGGAGCAAAAAAAGCGTCAAGAAACCATTGATGGTATACAATTTCTTCGTTTTGGCGGAATGTTTACCATACATCTGATTGTTCCGCTGTTTGTATTGGCAGTCGGCAAAAATTATGACGTGATTGTCGATGAAGTACATGGAATTCCATTTTTTGCTCCGTTGTTTACTCGTACGCCAGTGGTTGCATTCATTCATGAAGTTGCAGATGAAATTTGGGACTATATGTATAAATGGCCGATTGCGCCAATCGGCAAGTTGCTTGAGCGATGGGCTTTCAGATGGTATAGACATTGCCAGATATGGACGGATGCTCCATCAACAATTGATGAGCTTGCCTCATGGGGAATACCCAAAAAACAGTGTACTGCTATTCCTTGCCCCATCGTTCGGAAAGTTGATATTGGGTCAGAAGGAAAGGAATCTGATCCGACGTATGTTTTTGTTTCGCGCGTAGTTCGCATGAAGGGCATTGAAGAAGTGATCAAAGCGTTTTCTTTCTTAGTAAGAGAACAAAAAAAGGCGAAGCTTTGGATTGTGGGAAAAGGAGAAGAAAAATATATTGAGGAATTGCAAGATATGGTGGAAGAGTATGGTATTGATGGTCATGTTTTGTTTGTAGGTGCTGTATCAGAAGTGGAAAAATATCAGTATATGTCGCGGGCGCATATATTGCTTCACGCGTCTGTGAAAGAAGGATGGGGACTTGTGGTTTTGGAGGCGGCATCTGTCGGTACACCTGCGGTTGTCTATCATGTTGCTGGACTCAAGGATGTAGTGAAACATGAAGAGACAGGCGTCGTGATTGAGAATAATTCTCCACAAGATATGGCTCGTGAGGCAATAAAACTATTTAAAGACAAGAAACGGTATGGGCAGTATCAGAAACATGGAAAAGCATGGGAAAAAAGTCTGTGTTGGAACACAGTGACAAAACAAAGTATGATGATACTTGAGCGTGTAATGAAAAAAATACTATGAAAAAATTGTTGGTTACAGTCCTTCTCATTGTGATTCTTTTTGCAGGTGGTCTACTTCGTCACCATAATTTGAGCGTATGGCCGAGGGAAGGCGCGACATTTGATGAATTTGCTTGGGTCTTTCAGGGGTTAAGTATTTTAAATACAGGAACACCCGTGTCTTGGTCGCCACATGCTGCGTATACGAATACGACAGAATATTTTAATCCACAAGGCACACATTTCCGTTTAGTGAAACCGTATCTTGAGCATCCACCGCTCTTTGGATTTATCGCTGGGACATTTGCGAAGCTACGCGGGGTAAATACATTTGATCAGGTGACAATACAGCGGATACGTCCACTCGGATTACTTATGGGAGTTACGTCAATTGTTGCAGTATTTTTGCTTGCAAATGCTGTCTATGGAAGTCTTGTTGGACTAATCGCGTCAGGTATATATGCGATACTGCCAACTGTTGTTATTGGATCTAGGCTTGTGCAGAATGAAAATTTCTTTATTCCTTTGTTTCTATTCGCACTGTATTTTGCCTATAGATATATTGAAAGCGCATCGAAAACTAAAAAACTGATGACGCTTCATTTGGTGGTTACAGCACTTCTTTGTGGTTTACTCCCCTTGGCAAAAATGCCATGGATAACGGCAAGTATTGCCGTGATTGGTATGTTTATATTTTCCAAGAAATGGAAAGCTGCTGGGATTATCCTTGGCGTAACAGGAGCATTTCTTGGTGCATGGCTTATTTATGGTTACTCAATGGATGGTGTATTATTTGCCAATCTTTGGAAATTACAACTCGCACGGTATGACATGGCGTTTGATAGCCTGTTTATTCTGTTTCGGGATCCAATTACAGCTGATAGACTACTAGTGGACGGGTGGATTTATTTTGGATGGGCGGCAATTATTTGGTTAAGTACAAAAGACCTGAAGAAAAATCTTCCAATTATTCTCGGATTTCTTGCATATTTTGCCGTATTTGTATTTGCAATTCCTAGCGAAGCAATGCATGGATGGTATAGATTTCCGTTTTATCCGTTTTTGGCAATTGCTATCGCGGTGTTTTTTAAAGAACATTTCAACAAAAATTATTTGACGACTGCTTTGTCATTTATTGTTATTGGACTATCCATGTTTGCGGGGAGCTGGGGAAGAATATTTGGATTTTCGTACCCGGTATTTCGTACGTATCTTGCCGTTGTTGCAGCTGGAGCAATGCCAGGTATTATTCATAATAAGAGACTTGAAAAGTTATCTCAATGTATAAACTGCTGCCTCATAGTAGTTTTAGTCTGCCTGACAATCTGGACGATTGTTGCGTATAACGAACAATAACGCTACTATACCCATAATTTAATCAGTATTCATTGTTATGCGTATTCTAATTTTTAATTGGAGAGATATCCGTCATGACTGGGCGGGCGGTGGTGAGGTGTATGTGCACGAACTTGCGAAACGGTGGGTTAAATTAGGTCACACTGTAACGCTCTTTTGCGGTCAAAACGCAGGTATACCACTTCCAGAAAGAGAAACTGTTGATAAAATTCATATTATCCGACATGGTAGCCGTTTTTCTGTATATCTGTGGGCGATAGTTTTTTATTTTAAAGAGTTGAGACAGAAAAATGATGTGGTTGTAGATGTTCAGAATGGAATACCCTTTTTTACTCCACTATTCTCTGCCAAGCCGAAACTCGCGGTTGTCTATCATATACATGGAAGACAATTTTTTATTGAATTGCCGTTTCCTATCAGCGGTTTGGGGTATCTGATTGAAAAATACGTATTTCCATTGATATATCATTTTGTTTTGATTCAGGCAATCTCAAAGAGTACAAAAAAAGATCTCATTCATTTAGGGTTGCCGGAAAAAAATATTCATATTGTGTATTGCGGCATGAACGGTTCGTCATCTCATCCGACATCAGCCAAAAAATTTATTGCGCCGACAATTTTATATCTGGGTAGAATAAAAAAATATAAACGGGTGGATTCATTAGTATCTATATTTAAAAGTGTCCTTCTCATTCATCCGAAAGCGAAACTGATTATTGCAGGTTGGGGCACTGAAGCATCTTCCGTTGTTAATTTGGCCATGATGAGTGAAATCAGAAGACACATTCATATTATGGGACCGGTTTCAGAATCTGAAAAAAGAGAACTGCTCGCAAAATCGTGGGTATTCGTGAACCCTTCAATAAATGAAGGTTGGGGCATTTCCGTTATTGAAGCGAATCTGTATGGAACACCAGCTGTTGCGTATCGGGTTCAGGGGCTTTGTGAGTCAATTCAGCACAAAAAAACAGGGTTTCTTGTAAAAACCGAACATGCTTTTTCTGAAGCAATTATTTCGTTATTGTCAAATAAGACGTTACGTCACGCAATGGGAAGTCATGCAAAAAAATGGGCGGCAAAATTCAGTTGGGATAGCGCATCAAAAAAAAGTTTAGTACTTCTTAGTTCTCTATTGCGAAAGAGGTGACTCTTAGTAGAAAATACACATATATGTTTGGATCAATGTACGCAAATCATCTGGAATTTTTGAAGCAATCATTTCGCGGCATGAATGATGAATACAGAAATAAAGATAAAAAACAGGAATCTCCTGTAATGAAGTCTTTACAGTCGATGTATGTAAATATCTTTGGTGTTCCGGAGATTGGCTTTCAGGTACGGCATCTGCATTTTAAAAAGGCGCTGATTCTGACAAATCATAAAAAATTCACCAAAATTTTGGACGCGGGGAGTGGCATCGGTTGTTATACTTTGGCTCTTGCTCGTAGGTATATGCACGCCTCTGTACTTGGGATTGATAATTCTAAAAAGAATATGCTGACCGGAAAAACTATGGCAAAGACATTCTTCGCGGCGAATGCGAAATTTATTGTCGGTAATTTGGAAAACTCAACGAAAGAAAAATTTGATTTTATTGTTTGTATTGACGTGCTGGAACATATTGAGAACTACAAGAAGGTTTTGAAGAATTTTTACCGGTCATTGGAGTCGGACGGCTATCTGTATATTCATGTTCCGCAGAAGCATCAAAAACGTTTCTTTAAGCAGTTTAAGACATGGAGTCATGAAGGTCATGTTCGGGAAGGATTCGTTCCTTCTTCTTTTCATAAAGATTTGAAGAATACAGGTTTTCAGAAAATAGGTATATGGAATACGTTTGGAATATTCGGAAGTCTCGCGTGGGAGTTAAATCATCTTGCTCTTTCCAAAAATTTTATTATTACCGCCCTTACATACCCATTTTTGTTGCCACTCGTTTTAATTGACCGATATATATATAACAAGAAGGGGCTTGCAGCTTCGTATTTGTATAAAAAGATATGAAAAATAGCGCGTTACCAAGTGTTTCAATATTGACGATTACCTATAATCCAAATGCAGCTGTATTTACACGTTCATTGGAGTCAATAAAAAATCAGGATTATCCAAAGGAGAAGATTGAACACATCGTCGTTGATGGTGGTTCAAGAAAGGAAAGTATTAGTTTGATGAAATCCTATGGATGCAAGGTTATAGTAAAAAAAGAATTGAAATTGGACAGTGAAGCAAGAAGATCATATGCGGTTAGATCTGCCAAAAATGACATTGTTCTTTGGTTAGAGTCGGATAACATATTTGAAGATACAAATTCGCTGCGCGCTTTAGTGCAGCCATTTATGGACGACCCAAAAATTATTTCAACGTTTCCTCTTCATTACGGGTATAACAAAAACGCTTCAATATTAGACAGGTATAGTGCCTTATTCGGGGGATGTGACCCCGTTGTATTGTATCTTAATAAAACAGATAGAGAACCGTGGTACAGTATACGATATACAAAAGGAAAGCACCTACGGAAAGAAAAAACGTATGATGTCTTCGAATTTAATGAACAAAATCTGCCGACGGTTGGAGATAACGGATTTATGACACGAAGATCAATATTAATGCAGGCTGATATCCGCCCGAAACAATATGTTCATATTGATGTGTATGTGGATCTTTTGAAATTGGGTTATAACCGGTTTGCAGCCGTACACTCAACTTCAATTGAACATATCATCGGCAATAATCTCCTTACGCTTCTTGAGAGACGAATGACATATGCAAAACGGTTTTCTTTATCACCTAAAATACAAAACAGAAGATATTTTGTGTACAACAAGAATGAGATGAAGGATAGAATTCGTCTTTTGTTATATACGATCTACAGCGGCACACTCATACAACCGTTATTTCTTTCAATTCGAGGATATATCGTGATCAAGGATATTGCATGGTTTTTACATCCAATTGCCTGTTTTTTGTTTATGCTCTATTATATGAGGGCGACAGTAACAGCCAAAAGTCAAAAGTAATGCATATATGAAAACAGTCATTCTTTGTGGGGGGTTAGGATATCGTCTGAAGGAAGAAACGGAATTTAAGCCGAAACCAATGGTACTTGTCGGCGGAAAGCCGATCCTTTGGCATATCATGAAAATGTATAGCCATTACGGTTATAATGATTTTATTATCGCGCTTGGCTATAAAGGTTCACTTATCAAAGAATATTTTTTGAATCAAAAATATTTTTCCCATGATTTTTCACTGTCAACCAAAACAGGTGTTGCTACAATACATAAAGCAAAAACAAACGGATTAACCGACGATTTTAAAATTACGTTTGTTGATACAGGTGAGTCAACGCTTCCAGGTGAACGAATTCTTCGGATAAAAAATTATATACCGGAAACTGACAAGAATTTTATGGTCACCTATGGAGATGGTGTTTCTGATTTAAATATTGCTCAACTTGTCGCTTTCCATAAAAAACAGGATACAATCGGTACAGTCACAGGGGTACATCCTCGAAGTAAATATGGTCTTCTTTCTGTCAATGAGCATCATGTAGTGCATTCCTTTACGGAAAAACCGGTGCTTGTGGATTGGGTAAACGGCGGATTTATGGTGTTTAAAAGGCAGGCGTTAAAGTATTTTAAAGAGAATGAAATGGAACATGAAGGATTGAAACGTTTGGTTGCGGAAAAACAACTTTCTTTATATATTCATGATAAATTCTGGTTTGCCGTCGATACCTATAAAGAACTGGAAGATCTCAATACAATGTGGTCTAAACAGGAATCCCCATGGAAAGTATGGTAAATAAAAAGGAAACAGTGCTCGTTACAGGCGGAGCCGGATTCATCGGGGGACACATCGTTGAATTACTGCTGCAGAAGTCGTATGACGTGATCGTCATTGATATCCAAAAACCATGCAAATCATATTTTTTTCTTAATCATCTCGACAAACAGGTTGATTACCGGATTGTCGATATAAGAAATAAAAAACAAGTGGATAGCTTTTTCCACTCCATTCATCCGGCATATGTCATTCATCTTGCCGCGCAACCGATAGTACAAGATGCTTACAATAATCCTTATGATGTATTTGACACAAATATTATGGGAACGGTAAATATTTTGGAGGCATGCCGAAAGGATAAAAAAATAAAAAGAATTCTCGTCGCCTCTTCAGATAAAGCGTATGGGAAGACAAAAAAAACGTATACCGAAAACTCGCCGCTTCAAGGGGATCATCCATATGATGTATCAAAATCATGCGAAGATCTGATTGCATATACATATTTTAAAACATATGCATTACCTGTTGTTATCACACGTTTTGGAAATGTGTATGGTCAGGGGGACATGCACTTGGACCGAATAGTTCCCGGTATTTGTAATGCAATAGCTTCAGATTCGGTATTACAAGTTCGAAGTGACGGCACATATATTCGGGATTATGTGTATGTTAAGGATGTCGCTTCAGGGTATCTGCGTCTTATGGAAACAAGAAAAAATATTCTCGGAGAGGCATATAATTTTTCTTCGAAGGATAATTTGAGTGTGCTGGAGGTGATACAACAAGCGGCGAAATCAATGAAAAAACAAATCCGATATACAATTCTAAATACGGCGCAAAACGAAATTCCGTATCAGCATCTGAATGACAAGAAGATCAGATCTCTCGGTTGGGTATCAAAGACTAAGTTGGTTAAAATTTTTCCTGAAATTTATGCATGGTATAAAGAAAATCTAAAATAATTTATCATCGGTATGAAAAGAATACTCATAACTGGCGCAAATGGATTTATTGGCAAAAATCTCCTTTCGTACTTAAAAAATAAATATACTGTATTGGCTCCGTCCCATAAAGAACTTGATTTGCTTGATGAGCAGGCAACATATGATTATTTTGCGTCGCATCCAGTGGACATAGTTATTCATTGTGCGGTTGTCGGAGGGAGTAGAAATGAAGAGTACGTGAAAGGCATGTTTTATGATAATGTCAGGATTTTCTTCAACATCGTGAGATGCAAGAAATATTTTAAAAGAATGATTAATATCGGATCTGGTGCGGAATATGATAAACGATACCCTATCGTTGATGTAAAAGAAGACGCAATTGATAAACGTATTCCTTCAGATGAATATGGATTATATAAATACGTTTGCGCAAATTATATCAATAAGACGGACACAATAGTGGATCTTCGTGTGTTCGGGATGTTCGGTGAAGGTGAGGACTATCGGTACCGATTTATTTCAAATGCTATTTGTAGAAAATTGTTCAATAAACCGATCACATTAGGGCAAGACGTGGTTTTTGATTATATGGATATTAAGGATTTCCAGAAAATTGTCGCGTATTTCGTTGTTAATAAGCCGAAATTTCATTGTTATAACATCGGCTCATCAAAAAAGATTAATTTAACGATGATTGCATCAAAAATCCATTTGATTTCCGGAGAGAAAGGCGAGACTTTAGTAAAAAAACCGGGTCTAAATAATGAATACACATGTAATTGTCAACGGCTGTATAGAGAAATGAAATCGTTTAAACCAACAGATTTTGATGTATCAATTGTTCGTTTATATGAATGGTACAAGTCAAATAAGGCATCTCTTGATGAATCTTCTCTATAGGACCTATGTTACAATTGTATAAATTAGAATAATGAATTAATTTTTTAAAATAAATGCGTAAGAGACAAAATACAACTATTAAAAAATTGGAGTCCGTCGCGGAACAGGTACGTAAGGATATTTTGTATATGAGTTTTCGCGCTCAAAGTGCACACAGTGGCGGTGCATTATCATGCGTTGAAATACTGGTGGCTTTATATTATGCGGTCATGCATATAAATCCAAAGAAACCTCAATCAGCTGATCGAGACAGACTGATTTTCAGCAAAGCACATGATGCAAAAGCATTGTTTGCAACGCTTGCCGAGCGCGGATTTTTTCCCAAAAAGATTTTAGAAGGATATGAACAGAATGACGGATTATTAGGCGGTCACTCAGTCAGACAGTGTGTTCCGGGCGTTGAAATGTCAGCAGGTTCATTAGGTCACGGATTGTCACTTGCAGTGGGAGTCGCTTTGGCAGGCAAATTGGATAAAAAGGATTACAGAACATTTTGTGTTTTATCTGATGGTGAGTGTGATGAGGGCGCCACATGGGAAGCGGCTTTATTTGCTGGACATCATCATCTGGATAAGCTTGTGGCAATTATTGATTACAATAAACTGCAGGGATACGGTCGGACAAAAGATGTTTTGGATCTGGAGCCGTTTGGAGAGAAATGGAAAGCCTTTGGATGGTCTGTAAAAGAGGTAAACGGTAATGATATTGATGCGACCGTCAAATCACTTTCAAAAATTCCTTTCAGCAAAAACAAACCTTCATTGCTGATCGCCCATACAATTAAAGGATTAGGCGGGGTTAAAAAATATGTTGATCAGATTGCATCTCAGTATAAACCACCAACAGAAGAGGAATATAACGAAACAATAAAATTATTGGAAAACGTATGAGAATAACATTTGTTAAAGCAGTAACCGAGTTTGCCAAAAAGAATCCGAATGTCATCCTGCTGACAGGTGACCTCGGATTTTCAGTATTTGAGGATTTTATTCAAACTTGTCCAAATCAGTTCATTAACGCGGGTATTGCCGAGCAAAATATGACGGGTATGGCGGCAGGGCTTGCGAGCGAGGGAAAGATACCCGTTATTTATTCAATCATACCGTTCGTTACAATGAGAAATTTTGAACAAATCCGAAATGATATCTGCTATCAGAATCTGAATGTGAAGATTGTTGGAGTTGGGGCTGGTTTTTCATATGGACCGTATGGACATACACACCATGCACTGGAAGACATCGGCATTCTCAGAACGCTTGCAAATATGGCAATTTTTTGTCCGGGTGATCCCGTGGAAGTTCAAGCTACAACAGAAGCTATGTTGCAGAGTAAAGGACCTACGTATCTTCGTCTTGGGAAGGCCGGTGAACCCGTGATTCATTCAGGCAATATACATTTCCAGATTGGAAAAGGGATAGTTATTGAAAAAGGCACTGATCTGACTATTGTTGCCACATCAACAATGGTATATCGGGCGCTGGAAGTTACAAAACAATTACAGTCAAAGAACATCTCTGTCCGGTTAGTGAGTATGCCGACCATAAAACCGCTCGATGAGGAGCTTATCCGGCAATGTGTGCAAGAGACGAAGAAAATATTTTCTTTGGAGGAGCATAGCGTTATAGGGGGACTGGGAAGTGCTGTTTCCGAGGTAATCGCTGAATACGGAAAGCCGGTTGTATTTAAGAGAATTGGCGTACCGGATAGATTTACCAAAGTTATCGGAAGACAGGAACATATGAGAAGGGCAAATAATTTGGAATGTGATCAGATAGTTGACACGATTCTTACATCTCTATGATAGATACCAAATTCAAAAACAATATTCAGGAAGTAGTAAAAAAACAATATATAAAGAAAACTTTTGTTTCCGGCGTATCTCCTGTACCTGTTTCCGGAAAAGTGTTTGATAAGGAAGAAATTACGAATGCTATCGATGTCGCCATGACGGGATGGTGGACTGAAGGTGAGTATTCCCTCGCATTTGAAAAAGCGTTTCGTGAATACCTCGGGATTCGATATGTGTCTCTTGTAAATTCCGGTTCTTCAGCAAATCTTTTGGCCTTAACAGCGCTTACTTCATCTTCATTTGGAAAGAAGGCGTTGCAGCCGGGTGATGAAGTGATAACAGTTGCAACCGGTTTCCCTACGACGGTTAATCCGATTATTCAGAATCAATGCGTTCCTGTTTTTATTGATGTTGATCTTGCGACCAAAAATGCAGTCACTAGGACGATAGAAAAGGCAATTACCAAAAAAACGAAAGCTATTATGATGGCACATACGTTGGGTAATCTGTTACCACTTGATGGGATAAAGAAATTAGTCGAAAAATATGACTTATGGTTTATAGAGGACTGCTGTGATGCACTGGGAGGAACGTACGAGGGAAAAATGGCAGGAACTTTCGGTCATGTAGCGACGTTTTCGTTTTATCCCGCTCATCAGATAACCATGGGTGAGGGTGGCGCGATTGTGACAAATAACCCGCTCATTCACAGAGCCCTGCGGCAGTTTCGTGATTGGGGGAGGGATTGCTGGTGTGATACAGGTCATGACAATACATGTGGTAAACGATTTAAGTGGCAGTTGGGGAAACTCCCTTACGGGTATGACCATAAATACATTTATTCACAAATAGGTTATAACCTGAAGTTAACAGATTTTCAAGCGGCAATCGGACTTGCCCAGCTTAAAAAGCTTCCGAAATTTATACAAAGGCGAAAAGAAAATTTTCAAAAACTATACACGTTTTTCAAACGGTATGAAGAATACTTTATTCTTCCTGAGTGGGAAGAAAAATCCGATCCTTGCTGGTTTGGTTTTATGCTGATTGTTCGGGAAAGTGCCCCGTTTACCAAAGTAGACATTGTTCAATATTTGGAGGATCACAAGATAGGAACGCGTGCCTTGTTTGCAGGCAATCTTCTGAAACATCCCGCATATGTGAACAGAAAAGACATAAAAATAATGGGAGCGCTTTCAAATTCTGATCTCATTATGAATAATGGTTTTTGGATTGGTGTATATCCGGGTATTACAAATACAATGATTTCATATATGACTGCCACAATTACCACTTTTATCCGTGAAAAAACAATTTCATAAACCATTTTTTTCTATCGTTATTCCCACGTATAATCGGTCGAAATACCTTGCGTGTGCAATACATGGTGTGTTGCGGCAAAAGTATACAGATTATGAATTGATTATTTCTGATAACGCATCCTCTGATGATACGCAAAAAATAATGTCTACATTTGCGTCTAAAAAAATACGATATTTCCGTAATAGAAAAAATATCGGGTGGATTGGCAACGTACAAAACGCGATTGATCACGCAAAAGGCAAGTATATATTTCTTCATGGTGATGATGATTATATTTTTGAAACCTCCTGTTTGTTACAACTCCATAAAATACTCTCAAAGGTGGAAGCAGGGTTAGTGCGCATGAATTATATAACCTACGCCGATAAAACAGGAGATATTTTTGATGTGCATAATCCGCGTTTCGTATCAAAGGAAATGAAGAAAAAATCAACAGATGAGGCAATCCTTACGCATATTCAAAATATTGACCCATTTTTTATAACAGGACTAGTATTTGAAGGCGCATTTTTAAAGAAAAACCCACTTATTCAGTCGGAATATGTTCCGTGGTTTCCCGCAATGTTTGATGCAATTCAAAAAAAAGGTAGTGTCGTTTTTCCTGAATATCATATTATTACCTCATGGTCTCAAAATGATAATCCGCGATATCGAATGAACCATGGAGAATATCCTTTTGAAAAATACTACCAAGAGGTGAAAAAACACAGCACAGGCAGTCAGTACGATGTTTTTATACACCACCAGCTGTATATACTCATCAGTGAATTTCCGGCGGCACGGTATTATCTGTCATTGAAGGGTTTTTGGAAATACGCGTTACATACGTTGGATATTGATAAAACTTTCTGTAAGTCCCCGTATTTTTGGTTTTATTTCTTGGGCAGCGTCGCAGTCCCGAAATTTGAATTAAAAGTCTTAAAAGGTCTTCTTTTTAACAAATATAAAAACGCTGGTATTCTGAGAAAGAATGTGAGTAGTCATATTGCGACTTTTAGAAAAGTAAAGGAAGATGAGAATAAATCAGTATGAAAGCATTTTCTGGTAAAAAATTATCGTTATTTGGATTCATTGAAATATTCGTAACCATTCTTTTATCAGTTTTTGTGACCTATCAGTGGTTTTCTGGTGGAACTATCCTTTATTATTGGGATTCAAATGTTCCACTCGACAGCAAAGCGTCTCTTTTGGCTTTTTTGTATCCTTGGTCGAGTAATAGATTGCCTGGATTTACAGGAGGCGGTTGGAGTTGGTTGCCATATTGGGGGCTGATTGCCTTTTTTCGAAAACTATCTTTTTCTCTCTCTTCATCCCAATTCTTGTTATATATATTATTGATTACTGGTTCCATTGGAAGTTTTTATCTGTTTTTTAAACGAATAGTCACTGAACTGTTCGAAATAGAAAATACCTTAAAAATAAAAATAATCTCCATGTTGTTTGGGATCGGGTATGGACTGAATCTATATACGTTTTATTATGCGTATTTTATGTTTAATCCGGAGGCATTCATCATATGTCTGTTACCCCTTAATTTACTTGCTCTGTATTCACTCTTTCCTTTACGTTCAAAAATAATTGAAGTGAGACCGAATAGCAAATGGTTTTTCATTTTTATTGTGACGCAGATTTTTATGGCGCCGGGATTTACCAGTTATGTATTTCTTATTCAGTACTTTATACTTCTAGGCTTATATTTTTTGCTGTACGCGCTTTTTATCAAAAATAAGCTTTTTCAAAAACAAACACTTCTATTTCTTCTCATCGTTTTTTTAACAGGTTTAATTCATTGGACATGGTTTTATGGCGCAAAGTTAGGATTTAATGAATTGTATGCGAGTCAAGCCTCGTATGGAAATCTTGAGGAAATTGAAAGTGTAAGTAAAAACATGTCTCTGTTGAATTTATTTAGGCTTTTTGGCGGCGCCATGATGAATAATAACGCGTTCGCGTGGGATCAACTATTTTTTTCGCAATCATTATTAACCATTCCCTTATTCCTCTTTTCTTTCGCAATCGTATATCTGTTTTTGCAGATGAAACGGATTAAAGAAAGGCCGTTGGTTTTATTCTTTTCATTTATTTTGCTGGGCGCGCTGTTTTTTATGAAAATGGGAAATCCGCCATTTATATGGCTTATGCGTTGGCTGGTAAAAACAATTCCATATCTTACCGCCTTTAGGGAATCAGTACAGAAAGCCGGATTGTATTTTCTTCTGTCGTATTTTGTCCTTAGCGGAATTGGGTTTTTGCTTTACTTTGATTCGTTAAAGAAAAGTATCTATAAAATCGTATTTACTATTTTTTGTGTAATCCCAGCATTTATTTTGCTATGGTCGCCATTCTTGTCGTATCAAAAAAACAACCTAAAAATAATCAATTTTTATTACAATAAGAACCAATATACGTTTTCTTCAAAAACGATTATTCCACCGGAATATTATGAACTAAAGGACTTTATTGAGCCGAAGTGCAGTGGAAAAAATATATTGGTATATCCAAGAACAGGACTAATATCAAATGCTATTTGGAGTAAATATAATGCATCATATGTTGGACAGGATTATCTTTTGGGTTTGGTCAACTGCACAATCTCATCTGCGCAAATTATTCATACGGAAGCCGAGGCTGAGAGAACAGCGGTGTATGGATATATGAATGATCGCGATATGCCGGGAGTAAAGAAATATCTCACCATGAATAAGTTGCATTATATACTTATTCAAAAAGATTCTGTACCGTATTTATATACCTCAAGACCTGATGTAAGTTTTCGGACTGTCGAATCATGGTTAAATGAAGACAAAGAATTTGACAGAAAATTTAGTAATGAATACTTTACATTGTTTGAATATATTCCGCTTCGCGACGACGCATTATACGGGTTTTCCTTATCAGCAGAAGCTGCATATACGAATTCCAAATTAACAAAGAGCAACGAGTATAAAAACATATTCCATTCATTAAAAGAGGGTGGTCCATCGGTTATTTTGCAACGGACAGATTTGGTAGACCGATACCGAAGCAGGGTGAATGTCTACGATGTTCAGTCGAATTGCGTTGGGTGTGTCAAAGTACAGACTTCCAAAACACAACAAAATATCAAACGGGGATTTATTGAGAAAATGAAAGATCAGGTTAAGTCATTAGTTAAAAATCAGGATGCATTACCTGAAGATCAGCAGATTAGTATGGAACTTATCAGGATGAATAACAGTTTTCATGATTTACTGGAATCGCTGAAAAGCGAGGATTACCAATCAGTGAATGAATATCTTAAAAAATACGTAACGCTTTTCGGAGAACAAAGAAAACGTCTCAATGAATACGAAGGAGATTTTTTTGCAATCAATAATAAACTTATTGAAATGCGGAATTTTGTTATAGGTGAAAATGATTTATTGACTGCATATTTGAATAATTACTCTGAAGATATTAAAAAATATTCTTATGACCGGCTGTATTTAGCTGATATTTTACAAAAAGATTTTATACAGTATGCAAATGCACATATATGGGAGACCGATTCTGAACGTCAAATATATAAAGCACGTTTGGATGTGCCGATAGACGGGTTGTATTCATGTTCTGCACAAACCGAAAATCAGCTGGAAATAAAAGACATAGCGTTTAATCAAACACCAATAGGAAAGCTTACAACTTTGAATACCGGTTTTATAAATATGCCTTTATTTTTGAAAAGTGGGAGTTATCCGTTAGATATGACTTATACCAACGCTGAAGTTGCAGGCATTCGCGACTTAAGTACGACTACAGAACACGTATATGAATTTGGTTACTTACAAAATGGCAGTTATGCATTGAAGTTTGCCGTGTCCTCTGTAGTGCCAAAAAAAATAATCACGTTCATAACAAACGCAAAGTTAGAGGAAAATGACCTTAATAAAATAATCAGCGGTGTCTCAGCGCCCGAACGGATTATTGCCACAAAAATACTTGATATCAGTAATGAACGAAAAGATGTGGAATTGCCATTTACTCTCGATGAACTAAGCAGTGATACGTATTATTTTTATGTTGAGCCACTTAATTCAAATGATGAGGGTATCGAGGTTATAAATATTAGTTTGAAGAGAATAGCTGGTGAATCAAGTATTATTTTTCATTGTTATGTCCAAAATACAAGTAAAGTGCATGTCGAAGCACAGATGCAGGTTGAAAGGAAGAGTCCTGTATCGTACAAGATAGATATACCGAAAAGTTCTCAGGCTGTGTTCTTAACATTCAATCAAACGTATCATTCAGATTGGAAAGCATATGTGTTAAAGAACGGTAAAAGAGAATATTTAGAACACATAAAAAGCGGGTATGCAAACGCCTGGATTATAGATAATGCTCAAGGTGAAACAGTGTATATACAGTTTTCCAGATGGTCTCTAATGATTAAAAATCTCATTGTATGTATCATATTTATCGTCGTTTTAAGTATTGCTTTCATATTTTTTTCACATGATAAAAAATAAGTTAATCAAAATCGTTCAAATAATTATAGATAAAATGCGTGTGTATAACGTGTTAGATGTGGTGGTATTTTTTGGACTTCGGTTTACTTTAGGGATAACAAAAGGGTATGTTAATCTATACGCCTTGTTTTTGCTACTTATTGGAGTTTCGATAGAACGAGTAACGCTTATATTTTTTTCTATCGCGATCATCATGTATGCGCTTGGCGGCTGGGTTGAGGCAAATTTTTATTTTTCATATGTGTATATCGGTCTTATTTCGAGTGTAGTAAAATATTTCTATCTAGCATATAAAGATAGAAAGAGTCATCAATGACATATTTACTTCTCACGGCATTTATACTCATCTGTTTTCGGAATTGGTTTTTCCCAGGATTCATAGCAGCGGGTGATCTGTGGCCGGCAGCTGTAGAAACGATTCGTCATTTTTCTCTTGTACCCGTTTCTTGGAGTGATGCATACGGAGGAGGATTAGGTTCAAGCATGGTTCCATATCTCTGGAATTATTTTCAGTACGCGACGCCTTTGTATATCTTGGGGCGAATACTGCATTTGCCATGGGAATATATAGTACGATTTGGTTATCTTTTTCCTTTTCTTATAATAACCGTCTGTTCTTCGTATGCCTTTGCGAAACACTTTGTGCGTTCGTCTTTTGCGTTGATTGGAGTGCTTATATATACGGTAAATACGTACAGCATATTGATTATCTCCGGAGGACAAACCGGTGTGGCAATGGCATACGGATTGGCGCCGTTTGTGTTGTTGCAGTTTGTCAAAACAATCGATACCTTAAAAAATATAACGGTAAAGCAAAGCATAAAAAATGGATTATGGTTAGCGCTTCTTATCGGATTTGATTTGCGATTGACATATCTTATCTTGGTGGCGATTTTCATGTTTTATCTGTTGGATTTGATTAGAAAGTTTAAGATGCGTTCTATCTTTCGGCAGGTTGCGTTTATTTTTGTTATCCCAAGTTTGGTTGCCGCGTCTCTGCATCTTTTTTGGATTTTGCCGGCAGTCATGTACGGAAAAGTTATTTCCGGACTTGGTGAAGCGTATACAAATGTAGGCATGCTGAAATTTTTAAGTGTTGCAGATTTTTCCCATTCATTGTCTTTTCTTCATCCAAATTGGCCGGAGAATTTGTTTGGAAAAGTGTATTTTTTGCAGCCGGAGTTTCTTGCGCTTCCTTTTATCGCATTTTGTTCTTTGCTGTATATGAATGCGAAGAATAACAAAAAACATATAGTATTTTTTGGGTTATTAGTTCTTATCGGTGCATTTTTTGCAAAAGGGGTACAAGATCCATTCGGAAATATTTTTAATTGGTTTTTTTTGCACGTTCCTGGATTTGTGATGTTTCGTGATCCAACAAAATTTTATTTGTTTATTGCTCTCGGATACACGATACTTATCCCATTTTTCTTAGATCGGCTTACTATATTGTTTAAAAAAAATACATGGGTATTGAGTCTGCTGTTTATGTTGTTTTGGGGTATGACTGTCCGTGAATTATTTGTTGGTTCCGTTCATGGAACATTAGATAAAGTTACGGTGCCAAACGACTATCTGAAGTTTGAAAAACAGATGAGCGGTGAAATAGGTTTTTCCCGTACATTTTGGGTGCCTACCGTAGAGAAGTTTGCATTTCCAACAACAAATCATCCGAGTATAGATGCATTCACTGTGACAAAAGAGTCGAGTGTTTCAGGAGTTGTGAAATGGTTGGAAAATCCTAGTGCAGAAGAGCAACTTGCTAGGTGGGGCACACAATATGTGGTTGTTCCGATTGATAACGTAGGTGAAATTTTTACCACAGAGAGGAAATATGATGATGAAAAACGAGTGAACGTAATGAATCAGTTAGATAAGTTACCTTGGCTGGAAAGAAAAAATCAATATACAGCGCTTGGTGTTTGGAAGACGAAGATGCACAACAACCTTTTTTGGGTCAGTGACGGATCCGGTATACCGTTTACTTCGAAGAATTCCACGAGTTATATGCTTTCCAACATAACCATAAAAATGGGTGACACAATTACGATGTCGGAAAATTTTAACCCGTTATGGGCGGCGCGTTTTGGAACTGTAGAGGTTTCAGCGCGTCAAACAGTAGACGGATTGAATGAATTTGTTGGACCAAACGATTATTCCGGTGAGATAACGATCAGATATGTTCCACAGCAACTGCTGACAATTGGTTTGTTGATAAGCGGAATTTTTTCTTTGTTGTATATCGTATTGCTTTTGATTATATGAAGAAAAAAATACTTCCATGGTGGAGAAAAATGTGTTGGCAAGAATTGTGTCTGCTTGGCGTTATTGTATTTATGGCGGCAAGTCATACAACATACGTATATATTTGCCGTCAATATCCTGTGTGGGACGAAAATCATTATATGACGCTTGCGATTGGATTTTATGATTTGTTCCACCGAAATGTTGGAGAAATTGTACAGAAAATTTGGTCACTTAGTGATTATCGGCAGCCTTTGTATGGATTTATTCTTTCTCTTCCACTATTTGTGTTTGGAACGGTGCATGCATATAAAATCGCACTTCTCACAAACGGTTTGTTTTATGCGGCAAGCATTATCGGAGTGTATCTTCTTGCTCGAGAGTGGTGCACAAAAACAACGAGTCTTATAGGAGCGATGCTATTTGCGTGGTATGGAAATGTTCTATATTATCTTCATTACACTTATTCAGAAACAGCAGTGACTACCTGTATTGTTTGGGCAACGCTCTTTTTTGTTCGATCACATTTTTTCACGGATAGGAAATTTACGTGTTGGGCAGCGATATTGACCGCTGCTGCAGTGCTTACTCGGTGGATCGCAGTTCCATTTCTTGTCGGTCCTTTGGCAGTTTGCGGTATCGGCGCAGTGGTAACGTGGATCAAATACAAAAAACTTCGGAGTCAGGTTATATATAATCTTCTTTGGTTTTTTGTGCTCGGAGTAGCGTTGCCGTTTTTTGCGTACTATCTTCCAAATATCAAACCGTTTGGCGCGTATCTTTGGCGAAACAGATATTATGCGCCGGAATGGGTGGCGCAGTTTAAGGATGCATCTATGGCAAATCCTTTCTCAGTTCGATCGCTGATGTTTTATTTTAATATCATTTCCCAAAATACAGTATTTTTATTTGTTCCGCTCGTCATTGGAGTAATCATGGCCTTAGTAAATCTCAAAAAATATATCTATCCGTTTGCTCTTTTCGTCAGCGGATATGGATTTCTGACAATATTTGCCATATGGAAAGAAGACAGGTTTATTGTTCCGTTGTATCCGATTATGGCAATCTTGTCAGTGATTATACTTGATCATATTCGTAATAAGTGGACTCGGATACTGTGCGTTTTGTATTTTGTGGTTGTTTCAACAATAAGTTTTTTTGGTGCGTCGTGGGCCTACGGTCCTATGGGGTATAGGGGGCTGACTGATATTGTTTTACCTGAATTTATTCGCCACCCGAGACGAATATATCTGACTCCTATCGTTTGGCGTCCGAATGTTGAATACGTGAATGTGCATCAAATTATGGATGCGATCATTGAGGACAAGAAAACAGAAGAAAATCAACTTTTGATAAAGACATTTGCGTACGACCCTGTCGATAACGCACTAAATGCAATCGTATTGTATGAAAAACGTGATGTCATTACATTACAAACAATTGCAACTTCTTCTGCTATGATGACAGACGAATTATGGAACACCTCAAAAGATGCGGCATATGTATTGACAAAAACGACGCCAATGCCGCAGATGTATCAAAAAGATTTTCAATTACTGAGAAGCATTTTTGTTCCGATTGATAGTTCGACTTTGTATCTGTATAAGAAGAATCAATAGGGAAATTTTGTATGCAATTTTTTTTGCTTACCGTATATCTTATTTCTCTCTATATCGTTGGCGGTATAGTATTTCGATTATTCCCTCTATCCGTTTCAAAATTGATCGGACATGTGTTTAAGATTTTTACCGGAATAATTGTTGGGGCGCCAATCACATACTTTTTATCATGTTTGTTTGTTTTAACGGGAAAGCCGATCCTGTTCGGAGCATTTGGAATGATTGGTGTCTCATTGTTGTCGTTTATCATATTTGTTGTACATGATATGCGGGCGAAAAAAAAAGAGAAGCGGGAGATGCAGCAACATATCAATTATGGAGATATGGCGCTGATTGTTGTTGTGTTGCTTTTTAGTTGTTGGATCATGTGGAAGTCAGTTCGAACAGGCGCGGATAATACATGGTTGGTTTCCCGAAATACCGTGTTTGATACTGCACACGCCCTCTCGCTTGTCAGATCGTTTTCCTTAGGAGACAACATACCATACACATCACCGTTTGCTGCGGGAGCAGTGGAGTTATATCATTTCATTTTTTATTTTTTTGTCGGGCTTGTTGAACAATTTGATATTCCATTGATTGTTGCATTCAATGCTGTCAGTGCGTTTGGATTTTCAGTTTATTGTATTGTCGGGTTTTATATCGCCTATATGGTTGCAGAAAAAAATAGAATTGTTGGGTGGATGACAATAGTATTTCTTATAACACATAGCACTCTGACATGGTGGTATTTTTTGTTGCAACAAGGGATACATGCATCCATATTTACTTCATTATGGCGTCTGCCGAACTATCTGTTTGCAGGTCCATATGACGGATCTGTTATTTCGTTGTTTTTTACATTGAATGTCTTTGTTAACCAAAGACATCTTTCGTTTGCAATAGCAGCTGGTTTTCTCTTGTGTTTCATGGCAGATGCGCTTTTTAAACAAAAGAAGTCGTCTTATTGGAAGTACGGTGTTTTAGGAGGCATGATCGGATTATTATTTTGGTGGAATCTCGTGATCACAGTGACAGTAATGGGGGTAGTTTTACTTCTTGGCATATTTTTTAAAAAATATAGAGAAACACTTTTTTGTCTCTTTGTCTTTGGCAGCATTGTATGCATTGGATGTATACCATTTTTCCCGGTGTTGAAAGAATTCTTTGCAAGTAATACAAGTCAGTCAGTCATTGGATCAAAAATTTCTTTTCTGTCTGTTCTCGCCAAACAAATACGGTATTGGGCAGTAAATTTGGGACTTGGAATTATCGCATACATTGTCGGATATATGCATGTACAGAAACAGTATAAAAAAATGTTCGTATCAATTGGTATGCTGTTTTTCATTTTTGCCATTGGATTTGCGTTTGGAAAAAATGAGATAGCACAAAAAATGTTGAGTTTTTGGAATGTGGTATTTGTGAGTATGTGTGCATATGGCGTGTGGTCTTTTTGGAAAAAAGGAAAAATTTTCCGTTTTCTATCCGTACTATTATTTTTTGGGATGACCGCCTCTGGTCTCATTGATTTGATGGTGATAAAAAATGATTTTGCCTATCCTGCCGTTTCCCTAGAGATGAATCATAGAACTAGGATGTTAGAGCATACGATTCCAAAAAACGCAGTTGTTCTTTCTTATAGTGAAATGTTTCATGATGTCGCCCTCGCTGGGAAAAAACAATATTATGGTTTTTTCGCTCCTCCAGGTGTATCTACCCGTTTGGGCAGAGAAAAAGATATTTTTGAAGCGACCACCGCAGCGATACTTGAAGAGAATATGAAAAATGTTTCTGTGACATATGTGTATTTGCCTAAAAATTCTTCACCAGATTTTCCATATGTAACAAATTTAGATTTCTATCGTGAACTCTATCCTGTACGGTATGAAGACAACACCTTTATTCTCTTTGAAGTTGTTTCTCATATGATACAATAATCACATGAATGAAACGAAACAAGTAAGCGTTGTTACGGGTGGAGCAGGATTTATTGGGTCAAATCTTTGCGCTCAACTTCTTGAAATTGGTCACACTGTGTATTGTGTTGATAATCTCGTCACGGGAACGGAAAAAAATATTGAAAGCTTCAAAAATAATCCAGATTTTACCTTCATCAAATGGGACGTCATCAATGAATTTCCAGTACTACCAAAGATTGATTATGTGTTTCATTTGGCATCTCCCGCGTCTGTGCCAGACTATCAGAAATATGATGAAGAGACAGCGCTTGTTAATTCTGTAGGTACTCGTCATATGCTCAAAGTTGCGAAGGCCTATCAAGCGAAGTTTTTGTTTACATCAACATCGGAAGTATATGGTAATCCGCTTGAAAATCCGCAAAAAGAAACGTATTGGGGAAATGTGAATCCAAATGGCGTTCGGTCTTGTTATGATGAATCGAAACGATTTGGGGAAATGATGACGATGCTCTATGTCAGAAACCGTGGTGTGGATGGCAAAATCGTCCGTATTTTTAATACCTACGGACCAAACATGCGGAAAGACGACGGCAGAGTTATTTCCAATTTCATCAATCAGGCATTAGAAGGAAAACCACTGACTGTGTATGGTGATGGTATGCAAACGCGTTCCATTTGTTTTGTGTCAGATCTTGTGGATGGACTTCTTAAAATGATGTTTTCTGAGAAAACAAAAGGAGAAGTCATCAATCTTGGAAATCCTGAAGAATACACGATGATAGATCTTGCCAAAAAAATTCAAAAAATGACAGGTACAAAATCAGAGATAGTATTTGCACCACTTCCTCAGGATGATCCAATGCAGAGGCGGCCAGATATCACAAAGGCAAAAACTATCCTTGGTTGGGAGCCAAAAGTGACAGCAGACGTTGGTCTTGGCAAAACGATTGACTACTATAAAAAAGAACTATGAAAATAATTCGCGACACTATTTCAATACCAGAATTAAAAGAAATGTCACAGATGTGGTATGGAGAATTAGTGAAGGCGGTTGTTGATGTTGACCGTGGTATTATGGCTGTTGACGGCGAAATGCATGCAGACGAAGAACAACTCCTTCTTGTGGATGGATCGAAACAAGAACATTTGTGGGGAATAAATATATATCCAAATAAAGAAGGTGATGATCGTATTGAATTTGATTCAATGATTAATGTCAGGCCATCACAACACAATATGAGCAGAAGTGTTGAAGATGAAACGCTTCAAAAAACTATTCGGTCAATTGTTGATAAAATCATAGCTAAATAATTGTATGTATCATCCTCCAGTAGCACAAGAAAAATGGAATGCGTTTTCACGATGTGAGCAAATGGCAAATATCGGTAGTGAGGTGTCGCGTGCAATCAATTGGAAAGAGAGAGACACTCGCAGTATGCAACTTGCTGTGTATCGAGCACTGGAATTACTTGCTCTTTCTGTTCAGGACAAAAAAAACAATGATGGATTAAAGGAAATACTACGGGTGAAGGAAAGCATCGCTGATTATTTTTTGGGTGAAAATACGTATGCGTTTACGGATATATGGTGGAATAAATATTTTATGGAATACGCACTTGCTGCGAGGAGAAGCACATGAAGATACAGGACGTTGGATTCTTGATTGCACTAATTCTTCTTTTTATTTTTCGAAAACAAAAATTGTTTGTCATAACTGGTCTTG
>Ga0172375_10002594_pt1 | contig 28050 bp, 23 predicted proteins | sample LakKiv1m_FD_114537 | JGI IMG/M metagenome (GOLD analysis project Ga0172375, IMG submission 114537) | Freshwater microbial communities from Kabuno Bay, South-Kivu, Congo - kab_092012_11.1m | ecosystem: Environmental > Aquatic > Freshwater > Lake | place: Democratic Republic of the Congo... | reverse complement strand
TTCGGGCTGGTCTTTGGCTAACTGGGTTAAAACTTTTCTATCAAGTTCAATTTTGTTTTTCTTTAAGCCGGCAATAAATTTGCTGTAAGAAAGGCCCAATGGTCGGACAGCGGCGTTAATGTTTATTTGCCACAAAGCCCGCCTGTTTGATTTATTTTTCTTTCTATCTCGATAGGCGTAAGTCCAGGCCTTTTGCATGGCTTGTTTGGCCTGGGCGAATTTTGATTTTCTGCCCCACTTAAAACCCTTTGTGTTTTCCAACAAATGCTTTGTGCGCTTATGGGCTATTGTTCCTCTTTGTACTCTTACCATGATAGTAATTCTTAATTGAACGGCGAGCGATTAGCGAGCCGTGAAATTTAGAAGGACTTACACCCCGTTAAATGCCCGTGGTTAGCTGGCTATTTAACTGGGGTTGATCCTTTGTTTTAAACCTTTAACCCGGCCTTCTTGATTCTTTTTACAATGCTTGGATGCAACGCAATCCAGTTTCGCTTTTGGCGAATTTGTTTTCCGGTTTTTTTGGCTCGGTAGTGGTTTTGCCCGCCAATCTTTCTTAAAACTTTTCCGTTTTTTGTAATTTTAAATCTTTTCACTAAGGCCTTCCTTGTTTTCATGTTATTGGTTATTCGTTATTATTTATTTGTGATTATTGCTTGGCAATAATCATTGTAAGTCCTCTTGATTCCATTTTTAGCTCTCTTTCAATTTTAATTGGAACAGTGGATTTTAAAATTTCTAAAAATTTTAATAATTTTTGTTTAGCAAATTCACCAAGCCCCTTTTCTCTTCCTCGCAACACCATTTCAATTCTTACTTTATACCCGCTTTTTAAAAATTTTTCAACAGCCAGAGCTCTTGTTTCCATATCGTGAAGAGAAATGGCAAAGCTTAGCCGTATGCCCTTTATTTCACCCGCTTTCTGCCCCCTGCTTATTTTTTTCTCTTTTTTGCCTTGTTGATATGAAAACTTTCCGTAATCAGTTATTTTGCAGATTGGAGGAGCGGTCTTTTCGGATATTTCTATTAAATCCAAATTTGCCTCGTGGGCCTTTATCAAGGCCTGCTGTAAGGTAACAATGCCAAGCATTTCTCCTTTTTCGTTGATTAAACGAACATTCGGAGCTTTTATTTGATTGTTGATTAAAATTCTTTTTTGCAAAAAGATGCGATGCCAATATACCAATGCATACAAATTATACTAATATATTGGAAATGATTAAGTGGAGATGGAGAGTGTCGAACTCTCGTCCAAAAACAGCTTATTTAACAATACTACAAGATTAGTTATTTTAAAAGTTTAAAGGCCTAAAATATAAAAATAACAAAATTTTTAGGTCTCTATCCCAAATTTTTCAGCAAATAGCTTGGGAGGACTATTTGCCAATTCTAATAATTTATCACCCCATCCAGTTTATTAGAAATCAACAGGCGGGATGGCTCGCCTTAAAGGCGGGCAGGCCTACGCTACTGCGTAAGCTGGTTGTGCGTATGTGTATGTTGCACTTATGTTTTTCCAAAAGATTAGCGAGATTTTGGAGCTCGGCTTGCTTATTAAATAATCCATTCTTGTCAAAACATGCATCCCCGTTTTTAACGTTTTAGCAATTAAAGCGCTAAAAACGAGGCATTTTTAAAAATGCTTTAAGGTTCTTTCAATTTCCCTTTCTGCTTCTCTTGTTTTTATTTTCTCTCGCTTATCTGTTTTGCGCTTGCCCCTGCATAAAGCAAACTCAACCTTTACTTTACCCTTGTGATTATACACTTTTAAGGGCACCATAGTCAACCCCCTTTGTTTAGTTTTGCCGATTAACTCGTTGATTTCTGATTTTTGCAAAAGAAGCTTTCTGGTTCGCTTTGGCTCGTATTCTCCGTATATATTGTTTGGCTGGTAGGGTGGCACGTCAGCGTTTAACAAAAAAACTTCGTTGTTTTTTAAAACAACAAAACTTCCTACCAAGCTAATTCGCCCGTTTTTTATTGATTTTACTTCTTGGCCGTTTAAAACAATGCCAGCTTGGTAGGTTTCCAATACTTCGTAGTCAAAAAGCGCTTTTCTGTTTTTTGCTAATACACTTGACATATTTCATTTTTGTTTTAAGATATAATTAGAATAAAATTTTGAGGATTGAGTCCCAATCTCCTCAAAATAATAAAAAGGGACTCAAGGATGCCTGTTGCCAAGGGGGAAGCTCAACTATAAAGGGCTTTTGGTATACAGGCCTCTTTTTTTATATTAGCTTTGTTTTTACTTTTTCTCAACGATAACTCTTTAATTTAACGATAAAATAGGTTAAATTAGATAATGCTCAAACAAGAGATAGAAAATTTAATTGAAAAAGCGACTGGCAAGAAAGCAGTGGTGGAAATGCCTGATAATTTTAGTTATGGGGATTATTCAACTAATGCGGCAATAAAGGAAAGAATGAATCCGCAGGAAATTATTGATAAAATCAAAAAGTTTCAGGTTTCAAGTTGCGATTTTTACGAAGTGTTTGAAAGGGTGGAGGTTGTTAACGGGTTTATAAACTTTTTTTTAAAGCCAGAGTATTTTTTGGAAAATTTAAAGCAAATTTTAAAACAAAAAGAAAAATACGGCTCATCGCAAATTGGCAAGGGTAAAACTATTATAATTGATTATTCTGGCCCCAACATTGCCAAGCCGTTTGGTATTGGCCATTTGCGCTCAACTATTATTGGACAAGCCATTTACAATTTATACAAGTTTTTGGGTTATAAAACCATTGGCGATAATCATTTGGGGGATTGGGGAACTCAATTTGGCAAACTAATTTATAAACTTGAAACTCGCAACTTGAAACTTAAAACATTGGCTGTTGAAGATTTAGAAAAGTTATATGTAGAGTTTCACAAAGAAGCAGAACAAAACCCAGCGCTAAAAGATGAAGCAAGGGTTTGGTTTAAAAAATTAGAACAGGGCGATAAGAAAGCCAAAGAAATTTGGCAGGCCTGCAAAGAAATTTCTTTAAAAGAATTTAGCAGGATTTACAATTTGCTTGGCATTGAAATTGACAATGCCTTGGGAGAAAGTTTTTACCAAAACAAAATGCAAATCATTTTTAAAGAAATGAAACAAAAGGGTTTAGCCAAACAAAGCGAGGGCGCTTGGGTGGTGGAATTTAAAAATAATATTTTGCCAAGTTTAGTTTTAATAAAATCCGATGGGGCTACCACCTATTTTTTGCGGGACTTGGCCACTATTAAATATAGATTAAAAAGATGGAAGCCCAATATCATTGCTTACGAGGTTGGGGTTGACCAGTCGCTTTATTTTAAGCAATTATTCAAAACCGTTGAGATGCTTGGCTGGTCCAAAAACGCTCGGTTTGAGCATATTGCCCATGGGTTAATGCGCTCAAAAACTGGTAAGTTTTCCACTCGGAGAGGCGACACAATTCACTTAGAAGATGTATTGCAAGAAGCTATTAGCAAGGCAAGCGATTTAATAAAGGAAAAATCCACTCAAATTCCCGCGCTTGTCAGCAACGTTTCGCATAGCGATGCGGGCTGGGACAATCAGGCGGGCAAGGAAAAAAATGAGTTAGCCGAGCAGATTGGCATTGGAGCTGTAAAATATAATGATTTAAGCCAGCACCATTCTCGGGACATTGTTTTTGACTGGGATAAAATTATAAATTTAAAGGGTAATTCTGGCCCATATTTGCAATATGCGTTTGCCAGAACGCAAAGCGTTTTACAAAAAGCTGATGAAAAGGTAAAATTGCCACAAATTGAATTTAATAGTTTACAAGAAATTGAAAAAAAGCTTTTAAAAAAGCTTTTGTATTTTAGCGAAGTGGTTGAGCAAGCGGCCAAAACCTTTTCGCCAAACCTAATTTGTAATTATGTTTTTGAATTGTGCCAGGAATTTAATTTATTTTACAATGAAACCCCGATTTTAAAAGCGGAAAAACAAGAGCAAAAACATTTCCGCTTGGCATTAACTTTTGCCGTTGGCTGTGTTATTAAAAACTGCCTAACCCTTTTGGGCATTGAAGCTCCAAATAGAATGTAAACTAATATAAATTTATGCAAGAGTTAATTTATTACCAAGACCAATATAAAACAGAGCTGGAAACAAAAGTTTTAAAAGCTGAAAGTAATCGTGTTTTGTTAAGCCAAACAATTTTTATTCCAGCAAGCAACACCGAACCGGGGGATGTTGGGAAAATAAACAGAGTGAAAATTTCTGGCTCAAAAAAAGAAGATGACGGAGTTTGGCATATCTTTGAAAAGCAGATAAATTTTGGCGTTGGCGATTTAGTGAAATTAGAGTTAGATTGGGACAAAAGATTATTAGCAATGCGCTTGCATTCTGCATTGCATTTATTGGCTGGGCCATTTGATAAAAATTTCGGCCAAAGAGCAGTGGCTGGGGCCATAAGAGGCAAAATCGCCTATTTAGTTTTTAAAGATAAGGTTGACGACGAAATAATTGATAAAGCAATTGAACAGGCGAATAAAGATATTGAGCAGGGATTGGAGATAAAAAGTTACTGGGACGAAAAAAGACAAGGTTTTCGTTGGACGCAGGTTGGCGATTACCCAGCTATACCCGACGGCGGTTTGCATGTGAGGAACACAACAGAAATTGGCAAGATTATTTTAGTTTCAAAAGAATTAGACCAGGGTCGTCAAAAAGTAGAAATTTCTATAAGTTAATTTATATGAAAAGCAAACAGGAATAAACTTACGGGGGACGATCCCCCGTAAACTAAATTTATGCCAAGAGGACCGCGCGATTTTCAAAATGGAGAAATTTACCACATAATCCAAAGGGGTATAGAAGATAAGCCGATTTTTATGGATGAAAACGATTATTTCCGCGGGATTTTTTCTTTATATGAATTTAATAATGCCAAGCCAATTGAGATAAGACAAAGGAGAGCAGAAAGAAAACGGATAAAAGAATTAATTATAAACGGGGGATCGTCCCCCGTAAGTTTAATAGAAATTGAGGAAGCGGAAAGAATGAGGCGGGATTTACTAGTAGAGATTTTAGCTTTTTGTCTAATGCCTAATCATATTCATTTGATATTAAAACAGATTAAGGATAATGGAATAAGTGATTTTATGCGGAAAATGGGCGCGTATGTTACTTACTTTAATTTAAAATATAAAAGAAAGGGTCATCTTTTCCAAGATAAATTCAAAGAGGTGCATATTGAAGATGATGAACAGTTAAAAACTGCTTTTGTTTATATTCATACTAATCCGGTTTCGTTGGTTGAGCCGGGATGGAAAGAAAAAGGTATTAAGGATTTGGAAGAAACAAGGAATTTTATTGAAAATTACAAATGGTCAAGCTATGCTGATTATGTTGGTGGAAAAAATTTCCCTTCGCTTACCAGCCGAGATTTCTTGTTAGAAGTTATGGAAGGAGCAGGTGGTTGCCAAAGATTTGTAAACAGTTGGCTGGAGTACAAGGCCGAGATTTAAGTTTACGGGGGACGATCCCCCGTAATTGTATGCAAACAGAGTACGAAGCAACTTTTATAAACGTGGACAAGGACGAGATTAGGGAAAAACTCAAGCAGGTTGGGGCTGTTTTGATTAAGCCAGAAATTTTAATGAAAAGATATACTTTTCATTTACCCGAGGGTCATGACAGGCCCGGAACTTTTGCGAGAGTAAGGGACGAGGGCGATAAAATAACCATGAGTTTTAAAATGATTAAACGGGGCGGGGCTGTGAACATAGAAGATCAAAAAGAGATTTGTTTAAAAATTGATAGCTTTGAAAACGGCATAGATTTTTTAAAAGAATTGGGTTGCGTGGTGAAGGCGTATCAGGAGAGCAAACGGGAAATTTGGCAAATTGGTGAAACGGAAATTTGTGTTGATGAGTGGCCGTTTTTAGAACCGTTTGTGGAAGTGGAGGGCCCAAGCGAACAGGAGGTAAAAGACGTTTCAGTCAAATTGGGTTTTGATTACACTCAGGCAATGTTTTGCGCGGTTGGCACGATTTATGCTAAAAAATATGGAAACGATGAGAGGGTTATAAATAACGAAATTCCAAAAATCATTTTTGATATGGAAAATCCATTTATAAAATGATAAGGTGAGTAATTAAATAATTTTTATGGAAAAAATTGGAGAAAGTAAATATGCGGCAAAAGAAACATTGGATAAGGAACAATATTTTTTTAGAAAACAGGACACACTGAAAAGGTTTTTCAAGTCTAAATATGATTGGGAGCCATCTTTATCTGATTGGATATTATTAAATCGCTTAATTCGTGATGCTATAAATGAACATACATTCAGCAAACTTAAACTAGAAGGTATGAGGAAAAATGGAGAAGATAAAACTGAAATAGAGGAATTTAGGAAAGCTGCATTTTTTTCTTCAATTGAGAAAGAAACATTTTGTCGTTTTTTGAAAGAAAGAATGGGTATATTAGATCCAGAAAAATTTTTAGACGAAACCCCACAGGATAAAATCGCGGATTTTTTGAAATCGTAATTTTGACAATTATGGAAAATAATTTCATTGAGCAGGAGCACAAAATTTTAAAGTTTTGGGACGATATCAAGCTTTTGGAAAAGATAAAAGAAAAAAATAGACAGGGTAAGCCGTGGAGTTTTTTAGATGGTCCGATTACGGCCAACAACCCTATGGGCGTGCACCACGCTTGGGGCCGCACTCTCAAAGATTTGTTTCAGAGGTTTAAGGCGATGCAGGGTTATAGCCAAAGATTTCAAAATGGCTTTGACTGCCAAGGGCTTTGGGTTGAAGTGGAAGTGGAAAGAGAACTGGGCTTTCGCAATAAAAAAGATATTGAAAGATATGGCATTGCCAATTTTGTCAATAAATGCAAAGAGCGGGTGCATAAGTACTCAAAAATTCAAACCGAACAGTCAATCCGTTTGGGTATGTTGCGGGACTGGGGCAATTGGCAAACAGAATTTGATGCCAATGGCGAGTGGCTCAAACAAAGCCATTCTTATTACACCATGTCCCCAGAAAATAATTATGCAATTTGGCATTTTTTAAAAAAGTGCCATGAAAAGGGGCTTTTATATAAAGGCCATGATGTGGTGGCTTGGTGCCCAAGATGCGGCACAGCCATTTCTCAGCACGAAATTTTAACCGAGGAATATAAAGAAATAACCCACAAAGCCGTTTATTTTAAACTGCCGGTGGAGGGAGAAAATGAGACATATTTTTTAGCTTGGACAACCACGCCATGGACTTTGCCGGGCAATGTATTTTTGTCGGTTAATCCCCATTTTATTTACGCAAAAGTGGCTGATCCCAAAACAGGAGAAATTTACATTTTATTAAAAGATAAAGCTAATTTAATTGAAAATGGCCGAATTTTAGAAACATTTGAGGGTAAGGTTTTAGAAAACAAAAAATATGTTGGGATTTTTGATGAATTGCCAGCAATTAAAGGGGCGTTAAAAAATTATGAACACAAAGTTGTTTTGTGGAAAGATGTTACAGACGAAGAAGGCACGGGAGTTGTGCACTCAGCGCCTGGGTGCGGGCAGGAAGATTTTAACCTGGGAAAATTATTGAACTTGCCGGTTATTAATCCAACCAACGATGAAAGCAAATATATTGAAGGATTCAATGAGTTAACCAGCCATTTTGTGGGTGATGAATTTACTCGGGATTTTATTTTTGAAAACTTAAAAGCCAAAAATTTAGTTTATAAAATAGAGGATTACAAACATAGATATCCAACTTGCTGGAGATGCAAAAGCGAGTTAATTTTTAGATTGGTTGATGAGTGGTATATTGGCATGGATTATTTAAGGGGGCCGTTAATGAACATTGCTAAAAAAGTAAATTGGATACCGGGATTTTGTCTGGAAAGAGAGCTTGACTGGTTAAAAAATATGCGCGACTGGCTTATTTCCAAAAAACGCTATTGGGGCTTGGCTTTGCCAATTTACGAATGCCCAAAGTGCAAGAATTTTGATGTTATTGGCTCTTTTGATGAATTAAAACAAAGGGCAGTTGCGGGCTGGAAAGATTTTGAGGGCAACTCGCCCCATAGGCCTTGGATAGATAAAGTGAAAATTCAATGTTCAAAATGCAATGAGGTTGTTTCTAGGATTTTAGATGTTGGCAACCCTTGGCTGGACGCGGGTGTTGTGCCGTTTTCAACTATTAGCGAGGACAACCGCAGTGAAAATATACCCTATTTCCATAATAACAGGGCAGAGTGGGACAAATGGTTTCCCATTGATTTGGTGTGTGAGAGTTTTCCCGGCCAGTTTAAAAATTGGTTTTATGTTTTATTGGTAATGAGCCAAGTTTTAGAAAATAAAACTCCTTTTAAAAATTTGTTGGGATTTGCTTCGGTGGTGGATGAAAAGGGCGAGGAAATGCACAAATCCAAAGGCAATGCCATTTGGTTTGATGAAGCAGCAGAGAAAATTGGAGCTGATGTTATGCGATGGATGTATGCTGTTCAAAATCCAGCTAACAATATGCGATTTGGGTATAATGTGGCCAAAGAAACCGAAAGAAAAATTTTAACTTTAACCAATTGTGTAAGGTTTTTTGAAACATACGGTGATAAGCCAAAAGTCAAAAGTCAAAAGTCAAAAATTCAAGACAAAAATAAGAATTTGTTAGACGGGTGGATTTTGAGCAGGTTGAATAATTTGATAAGCGAGACAACCGAAAACTTGGAAAAATTTGATGTGGCGAAAGCCGCTTTGGCAGTTGAAAATTTTTGGATAAATGATTTATCCCTTTGGTATGTGAGACGTTCGCGTAAAAGGTTCCAAGACAATGAAAATTTAGAAGATAAAGAACAAGGAGAGCAAGCATTTTATAAAGTGTTATTGACTGTTTGCAAGTTGATTGCTCCGTTGATGCCATTTTTGGCTGAGGAAATTTACCAGCAATTGAGGGCAGAAGGAGATCCTGTCTCGGTTCATTTATGCGATTGGCCAAAAGCGAAAAAGAAGCTTATTGACAAAGAACTGGAAGAAGAAATGCGAGAAATTCGCGATATTGTCTCTTTGGCTTTGGCAAAAAGGGCGGAATTGGGCATTGGAGTGAGGCAGGCCCTGCAAAAAGTCAAAAGTCAAAAATCAAAAATCAAAAGTTTAAGTCAAAATTCAAAACTTTTAGAACTTATTAAAGACGAGGTCAATGTTAAGGAAGTAGAATTTATTGATAATCTAAAAGAGGGAGTTGAGCTGGACACTGCAATTACCAACGAGTTAAAACAGGAGGGAATAATTAGAGAGATTGTTAGAAACATTCAAAGTTTGCGCAAAAAGGCAGGGCTTACACCAAGCGACACAGATGTGGCGATTAGTTATTTTGCCAATGAAAAATTGATTAAAATTTTAAAAGAAAATCAAAAACAAATTTTACAGAGCACTCGTTCAAAAGAGCTAAAAGAAAATAAAGAAAAGCAAGGGGAATTTTTATCCCAGTCAGAATTTAATATTGACGAAGAAATAATTTGGCTTGCATTAGAAAAATAACTTTTAAATCTATACTTTTTACTTTAGGTATCCCACTTCATCACTTCATAGTAATGAAGTGATATACCAAACATATTTTTATGAGTGTTTTAGATAAAGTTCCAAATTTATTTAGCGAAGGGGGGATGAAAAGCTTCAGGAAAAGCGCTTTTAAAAAATTTAACAGAAAGGCCTTGTTCCCCGGCAGGCGGGATTTTGTTAAAAGAGAGGAAGTTATAAAAAAGATAACGCGTGATAAAACCCGCATTCCCAAAACTGGCTGGGCCCCAGCTATTAGGGGAAGCTATCTCAGTCAAACAAAAAGAAAAGAGTTAGCTGAAACTTTGTTTCCCAAAGAGAAATTTGGCGACTATGTTTCAAAAAAGAAGTTTCAAGAAATGATGAAAGAACTTGAACAAAAAAGCAAAGTATTTAAGCCCTCTGTGGAAAAGTTCCAGGCCCAGCAAAGGTATGATTATTTAAAGAAAAAGTCAGGCCTTTGAAGCTTTTATTTTTAATTTATAGTTCTTGGTTTTTGTCCATGGCGCATCAGCATTATAGAACAAAGGGGATTGTTTTATTAAAAAAAGATTCTGGGGAAGCAGACCAGATTTTTGTTTTATACACCCAAGATTTTGGCAAAATAGAAGTGGTTGGCAAGGCAATCCGCAAAATTACATCAAAACTAAAAGCAGGCATTGATGTTTTTTATTTTATTGAGATTGAATTTATTCAGGGAAAGAATAAAAAAATTTTAACCGACACCATTGTAATTGATAAGTTTTTAGCGTTAAGAAAAAACTCAGAGATAATTTCTTGCGCTGGCTTGGTGGCTGAAGTTGTGGACTCTTTAACACACAAAGAAAAAAGAGAAGACGAGATTTGGCAATTGTTAACAGCGGTTTTCCAGAAGCTTAATGACCAAAAGACATTAACCACAAACTATAAATTATTATTTTACTATTTTTTGTGGAATTTTTTTTCTTTGCTTGGCTATTCCCCCGAGCTTTACATTTGTTCGGTTTGCGCCAAAAAACTTTTGCCAGAAACATTCTTTTTATCGCCTCATCACGGAGGCATTGTTTGCTGGGGGTGTTGTGATGAAATAAAAAAAGAAAACCAGCAAATCTTATTTAATGAAATTTCAGTTAACGCGGTCAAGCTTATCAGGTTTTTAATCAAACAGCCAATGGAGATGGCCCAAAGATTAAATCCTTGCCAAAATGACTTGCGAGATTTAACAAAGGCAGGCGACGCGTATTTTGATTTTTTAGTTAAGAGTTGACTTTAATAGCTTTTGCGGTATAAAAAAAGCGTAGCGTATTAGTTATTTAATTTTTTAATAGGAGGAAGACCATGATAGGATTAAGTTTGATAAGGGTGAAAACTTCTTTTCAAAGCAATGTCGTCGTTAAAGCTCAAGAGCATTGGGCAATGCTTTTTCGTCATAGGCGAATTGTGGATAAAAGAAAGCATCGTTGCCCCTTTAAACAAGCTTATCCATAAATAACTTTAACTTTTTTAAGAACGCGGGATAACGCCCGCGTTCAATTTTTTAGGTGTTGAAAACAGCTAATGAAAAGAGTAAAATAAAATCATCAAATTAACCTGTTGATTTTGGGCGAATTTATGGCTGTGAATTTTTTTGTTTGCTCATTTGTGGTATTTGCCTAAGATCTGCAGATTTGCATTATATATGCGCAAATTTTTAACTTTTTTTCTTTTATCAATGGCTTTTTTGTCAGCCATTGCTTTTTGGTATTGGCGAGGAAACATTTATTCAAAAGAGGTTTTAAAAATTGAAATTTTGGGGCCAGAGCAGATTCAGGCGGGAGACGAAATTGATTACACGGTTAAATTTAAAAACAACGGCAAAGTGCGTCTTGAATCTGCTGAATTAGTTTTTGAGTATCCGGGAAATGCGTCTCTAATTGAGGATTCAACCCAAAGAGTTACCAAAAAATTAGAAGACATTTATCCGGGAGAGGAGCGAACCGCTGTTTTCAAAGCAATAGCCATTGGCAAGGAGGGCGATGTGTTGCAAGCCCAGGCGTCTCTTTCCTATAATCCCAAAAACCTAAAAGCCAGATACGAGTCAACAACCAATTTGGCAACCAAAATTACTTTTGTGCCCTTAACTTTGGAATTTGATTTGCCAGTTAAAGCTGAACAGGGAGGGGATTTGGGATTTACTGTTAATTATTTTTCCAATATGGATGTTGCTTTGGAAAATTTGCGATTAAAAGTTATTTATCCTTCAGGATTTACTTTTCAAAGCGCAAATCCAAAGGGGCTGGATGTTGCTGAATGGTCGTTGCCCACCTTAACTCAAGCCAATGGAGGTAGAGTTAACATTAAGGGTCAGTTAAGCGGAACACAAGGAGAAAGAAAGGTTTTTAAAGCTCAAGTGGGGATTATTAAAGACAGCAGTTTTTTGGTTTTAAAAGAAGTTACGGGTTCTGTGGAAATTTCAGACCCGTCTGTTTTTGTGTCTCAAATGATAAATGGCTCGCAAGCCGGTTCGGTTGGCATTGGAAGTTTGCTTCATTATGAAATTTATTTTAAAAATATTGGAGCAACCGCTTTGGAGAAAAAGTTTCTTTTAATAAAGCTAAATAGCGATTTTTTTGACCTTGATAGTTTAAAAACAGAAAATGGAAACGTTGGACAGGGAGACAATTCCATTATTTTTGATTGGAAGGATGTCCAAAGTTTGCGGTTTCTTGGGGCAAGCGACGAAGGAAAGGTGGAGTTTTGGGTAAAAACAAAGGATATTTCTTTTAGCAGGAAAATTGCAAACCCTATTTTGCGAAACACGGTTTCTTTAAGCGGGGTGGAGAAATCTTTTGAAACAAAACTGCAAGACAAAGCGGACTTTGCTCAAAAAGTTATGTTTCAGGATGATTCTTTTGCGACTGTTGGCTCTATTCCTCCAACAATTGGCACTAGCACTGCCTATACTGTTTTATGGCAAATTAAAAATTACTGGAATGGATTAACTAATGTAAAAGTAAAAGCGGTTTTACCGTCCAATGTTAGGTTAACCGGGCAAACAAATCCCCAAACAGCGCCCCTTACTTTTGACTCGGCTTCTCGCGAGGTGGTTTGGTCAATTGGAGACGTAAAGGCCTATCAGGGATTTGATTCTCCATACACTCTGGCATTTCAAATTGAACTAACTCCGGATATTTCACAGATTGGGGCTGTGGCCCCCTTGATTGGCGAGGCTCAGATAACAGGGGAAGACAGTTTTTCTGGCACGGCTATCTTAGAAAAATCCGAAGCAGAGGATACTTCTTTGCCTCACGATGATTCAATTAACGGCGATTCTGGAGTGGTAAAACAATAAGCGCCAATAATCAAAATTAACAACTAATAACTGAAGTATGGATTTAATGCAAAATATAATATCACTATGCAAAAGGCGGGGTTTTGTTTTTGCCAGTTCGGAAATTTACGGCGGGTTTTCTGCTGTTTATGATTTGGGGCCGTATGGGGTTGAGTTAGCAAACAATGTTAAAAATGTCTGGTGGAAGGCAATGGTGCAAGAAAGAGAAGATATTGTGGGGCTTGATTCCGCCATTTTTATGCACCCCAAAATTTGGGAGGCCTCTGGCCATGTTGGCGGGTTTTCTGACCCATTAGCTGAATGCAAAAAATGCAATAGTCGCTTGCGAGTTGACCATTTACTTGAGGATATAGATATTTTTGCTGATGAAAAAATGACCGAGGAGGAAATAAATAAACTTTTTAATGAACACAAAGCAAAAATAAAATGCCCCAACTGCGGTAAGAACGACTGGACAAAGGTTAAAAAATTTAATTTATTGGTTAAAGCCAACTTAGGGAATTTTACTGATGATTACTCAAGCGAACCTGTCTACTTGCGGGGAGAAACTTGTCAGGGAATTTATGTTAATTATTTAAATGTTCTGAATTCAAGCAGGGTGAGTATTCCTTTTGGCATTGCCCAAATTGGCAAGGCCTTTCGCAACGAAATAACTGCTCGTCAGTTTATTTTTAGAACAAGAGAGTTTGAACAAATGGAAATGCAGTATTTTTGTTCTCCCGAACAAGAAATGCAAGAATACGAAAAGTTAAGGAAAAATAGGTGGCAGTATTATCTGGATTTGGGAATATCGGAAAAAAATTTAAAATGGCGTAAGCACGAAAACTTGGTTTTTTACGCTAAAGAGGCCTATGATATTGAGTATAACTTTCCGTTTGGGTTTAAAGAATTAGAAGGTATTCACGCCAGAAGCGATTATGATTTAGCTCAGCATAGTAAATTTTCAGGAGTTTCTTTGAACTATACTGACCCCAAAACCAAAGAAAAGTATATTCCACATATTATTGAGTCATCAGTTGGGGTGGGCAGGACGATATTGGCTGTTCTAACAGAGGCCTACACCGAAGAAAAAGTTGATGGAGAGTATATTCGAACGGTTTTAAGATTTCCAGCTAAGTTAGCGCCCATAAAGGTTGCTATATTTCCGCTATTGGCGAATAAACCAGAGTTAGTTGAAAAAGCCAAGTGTCTTTTTAACGAACTGAAAAAAGATTTTATGTGCGAGTTTGATGATTCTGGCAATATTGGCAAAAGATATAGAAGGCAGGATGAAATCGGCACGCCATATTGCTTAACAGTTGACTTTGATACTTTAGCAGATAACACTGTGACTTTAAGAGATAGAGATACAATGAAGCAGGAGAGGGTGAAAATTAGCGATTTGAAAGATATTCTCCAAGAAAAATTAAAATGAAGAGAGAATATAGCCAAAACGATTTTTTTACTCAAAAAGCTAAAGAACAGGGCTATCCAGCCCGTTCTGTTTTTAAGCTCCAAGAAATAGACGAAAAATTTGGTCTCTTGCAAAAGGGCTTTTTTGTTTTGGACTTGGGAGCGGCTCCCGGGTCCTGGTTTTTATATATTGCCAACAAGATTTCAACAACTGGTAAAGTGGTGGGAGTGGACATTTTGGACCTAAATACAAAATTGCCAGATAACGTTGTGTTTTTTAAAAAAGACGTTTTAGCAGACGATTTTCTTGAAGCTACCTCCCCACCCCCGAGGTGGGGAAACCTTCCCACCTCGGGGGTGGGGAGATTCAACGTGGTGGTTTCAGATATGGCCCCAAACACCACCGGACTTCGCGAAGTGGATGTGGCTAATTGTTTGCAATTAACCAAAAAAGCTTTAGAAATTGCCAAAGAGGTTTTGGTTAAGGGCGGAAGTTTTGTTTGTAAAGTTTTTGAAGGGCCTGGCACTGATAATTTTGTTAAGGAAGTAAAGAGTTGTTTTCAAATGATAAAAAGATACCGCCCCAGAGCTGTGCGACATGGTAGCAAAGAATTTTACCTAATCGCCAAAGGTTTTAAGGAATAAAGATTTTATGAAACAGGAAATAGTTTGGTTGCTAAATGAGAAATATGGGGGGCAATTGACGGAAAAGGCAAAAAAGGATATAACTCGGTTGGGAAATGGCGAACCGGTGGATTATGTGATTGGCTATAAAAATTTTTTGGGCTGCAAAATTGATTTGAGGTATAAACCGCTTATCCCGCGCGAGGAAACAGAGTTCTGGATGAAAAAGGCGATTGAAGATTTACGGGGGACGATCCCCCGTAAACTTACGGGGGATCGTCCCCCGTATCTACTTGATATGTTTGCAGGGTCGGGGTGTTGCGGGATTGCGGTTTTAAAGAATGTTCCCAACAGCCATTGCGACTTTGTGGATATTGACGATAACTGTTTAAAGCAAATTCGGCTTAATTTGAAACTAAACGGAATAGATAAAAAAAGATATCGCGTTATAAAATCCGATGTTTTTGAAAAGCTGTTGAAGTCAAACTTCAACAGCAAAACCTGCTCCAAGCGAGCGAAGCGAGTCGAAGGATACGATTTAATTTTAGCCAATCCTCCGTATATTGGCTTGAGGGAAAAAAGAAAAGTCCAAAAATCGGTTTTAAACTTTGAGCCAAACCAGGCCCTGTTTGCTAAAAATAATGGCTTATACTTTATTGAAAAGTTTCTAAAACAGGCCAAAAACTATTTATCCCCACAAGTTTTACCCCAACACCACAACGGCAAAAATATTGTTTATGGTAAGTTTTTTGAGAAGAGTAAAGAAGCTGTTTGGCGTGGGAGTGTGATTTATATGGAATTTGGTTATAATCAAAAAAAGGAAGTTGAGAGATTATTGAAAAAGTTTGGCTATCATAATTTTGAATTTCACAAAGACCAATTCAATAAATGGCGTTTTTTAGAAATTAAAAATTAAGTCGTTTAAAATTTTACTATTATGTATAAAAAAATAGTTTTGAATAATGGGCTGCGAATTATGTTAGTGCCAAACAAAAACACCCAAGCGGTGACGGTTTTGGTCGTTGTTGGGGCAGGCAGTAAATATGAGACAAAACAAAACAATGGAATTTCTCATTTCGTGGAACATATGTTTTTTAAGGGAACAAAAAAACGGCCAAATACTTTGGCAATTTCAGAAACATTAGATAGAGTGGGCGGATTTTACAACGCTTTTACCAGCAAAGAATACACGGGTTATTTTGCCAAAGTTGACGCAAAGCACAGCGATTTGGCCCTGGACTGGGTGAGCGATATATTTTTAAACTCAAAAATTGACTCAAAAGAAATTGAAAAAGAAAGGGGCGTTATCAGCGAAGAGTTAAATATGTATTTGGATACGCCTGTGAGACATATCAGGGATTTGTTTGAGGGGCTTTTGTATGGTAATCAGCCAGCGGGTTGGGAGATAGTGGGCACCAAAGAAAGCATAAAAAAAATTCAAAAAAAGGATTTTATAAACTATATTAAAAATCACTATTCCTCGCAAAATACTATTGTTTGCGTTTCGGGAAATTTTAGCCAAGAAGAAATGGCTCAGGACATAAAAAGGAAATTTAAAACAATAAATAAAAAACAGCCCCAGGCAAAAGAAAAAGTTATTGAAAAACAAACCAGTCCCCAGATTCATTTAAAGTTTAAAGAAACCGATCAAACCCATTTTTGTTTGGGGGTTAGGGCGTTTGATTTATTTAGCCAAAAAATTTATATTCAAGAGGTTTTGGCCACTATATTGGGAGGCAATATGAGTTCTCGGTTGTTTATTAAGGTGCGGGAAAAAAACGGGCTGGCTTATTATATAAAAACCGAGGCCGAAAGCTTTACGGACTCTGGATATCTGGTTACTCAAGCTGGAATTCCCCATTTGGCTTTGCCAAAAGCAGTGGAAATGATTTTAAAAGAGTATAAAAATTTAGCCACGCAAACTATCACCGAGAGCGAATTGAAAAAAGCCAAAGATTATTTAAAAGGAAATTTGGTTTTGAGTTTGGAGAGTTCTGACGCTTTAGCTTCTTTTTATGCTGGGCAGGAACTGTTAACCAACCGCATTTTGACATTACAAGAAGAGTGTGCCAAAATTGATAAAGTAAAAGCTTACGAGGTGAGAGTTTTGGCTAAGGAAATTTTTAAAAAAGAAAGCTTGAACTTGGCGGTGATTGGGCCTCATAAAAACGAGGAGGCCTTGAAAAAGCTAATGGTTTTATGAGCGAAACAACCCACTACAAACTGCATATGGACTGGCAAACCGTGGCCAAGCTGGCCTTGTTGGTTATTTGCCTTTATCTAATTTTTATCTTAAAAGACGTTATTATCTGGTTTGTTTTTGCTTTGGTTATTTCCATTTTATTTAATTTTTTAATTGACGGGCTTCAAAAAAGAAAAGTGCCCCGGGTTATCTCCACCACTGTTTTGTATCTTGGGTTCTTTGCTTTATTGGGTTTTTTTATTTACAAAACCGCCCCTATTTTACTTTATGAAATACAGGACTTTATAGCCAATTTGCCCGCTTACTTAAAAAAAATATCGCCATTTTTTGAAAAATTAGGAATTTCCTCCTTTAAGAATAGCAAATTGTTTTTGGGCAATTTGCAAAATAGCTTAAACAGCGCTGGAGGAAGTTTTACCAATGCCATGGCCAGTATTTTTGGAGGAGCGGCTTCCACTGCGTTGGTTATTGCTATGGCCTTTTTCATTTCTTTGGAAAAACAGTTTGTTGAAAAAATTTTGAGCGCTTTTTCACCTCCTCGGTATAAAGAGTATCTATTTGGTTTATGGAGGCGTTCAAAAAAGAAAGTGAGTGGCTGGTTTGTGACTCGGCTGATTGGAATTGCTTTTGTTGGTTTGGGAATGTATGTTATTTTAATGATTTTAAATGTAAAATACGCTTTTATTTTAGCTCTTGTTGCCGGGGTGCTGGATTTGTTGCCTTTTATTGGGCCGCTGGTGGCTGGAGTGGCTTTGTTTGCCGTTGTTTCGTTGATTTCTTTTCCCCAGGCGGTTTTTGTGATTTTGGCTTTCTTTATTGTCCAAGAAATTGAAAACCATATTTTGTTTCCAATTATATTTAAAAAACTTATTGGCTTATCTCCGGTTTTGGTTTTGGTGGCTTTTGCTGTTGGCGGGGAATTGTGGGGAGCGACCGGGGCTATTTTGGGAATTCCATTAACTGGAGTGGTTTATGAAATTATTAAGGATTATTTAATAAAACGCCAAAGACACGAATTGCCGGAACAACAAATAACAAATAACGAATAACCAATAACAAATAACAAATAGCGGAAGCATGGCAAATTTGCATGTTGTTTCAACGCCCATTGGAAATTTAGGCGATATTTCCCAAAGGGCGCTGGATACCTTAAAATCAGTTGATTATATTTTATGCGAAGATACGCGAGTGAGCCAAAAAATGCTCACTCGTTTTGGCATTAAAAAGCCAATGATTTCTTACCATCAGCACTCCAAACTTGATAAAGTTGATTATATTGTAGGTTTGCTTCGCGACGGGAAAGATTTAGCTTTAATCTCGGATGCTGGAACGCCTGGTGTTTCAGATCCCGGAAATCAGCTTGTGGACGTTGTAATAAAAGAGTTTGGAGATAATATAAGAATTGAGCCAATTCCAGGACCCTCGGCTTTAACAGCCATTGCAAGCGTTTGCGGGTTTTCAATGGATAGGTTTTTATTTTTGGGGTTTCCTCCGATTAAAAAGAAACGACAGCAATTTTTTGAAGAAATTATAAATTCAAAGTATCCAGCAGTTTTTTATGAGTCGCCACACAGAGTTTTAAAAACGTTTGATGAACTTCAATCAATGGTTAAAATTTCAGGGCTCAAGTTTCAAGTTGTTGTTGGGCGCGAGTTAACAAAAAAGTTTGAAACAATTTATCGGGGGAGCATTGTTGAGGTTGTTGGGGTAATAAAAAAATCTCCAATAAAAGGAGAGTTTGTGGTGGTGGTTAATAAATGTTAGCCAATAAAATTGGTTTATAAAAATGGCAAAGCGGCGAATCAGTGTGATTGATTACACTGCTTCGCCGCTTTTTTAATGGGGTCGGTTCCCCCTTGGCAACCCTCTTTTGGTTTGGGGCAACCCTCTTTTTGATTCTAATATTGAAGTAATTAACAGAGATGCTCCCACAACAAACGGGAGCGTTGGGAAAAGCCACTCCAAACCAACCGGTCCAGATGGGCGATGGGCAATAAACCCATCATCCCTATACTGAGGAGTATAGGCAGGTAACAAAATTATAAAGGATAAAACCAAAAAAATAATCCCTATTATTAACCTTTTTTTATTCATTCTTCGCTCCTTTTGTTTTTTATTAAACTTGAGAGTTAGAAATATAAATATACAATAACACTTTATTTTGTTATGTCAAGGTTAGAAATGTGGGGAAAATTGTGATAGAATAAATTTAATTTAAAGATATGACGGAAAAAGATAATAAAATTTACCTAACCACGCCGATTTTTTATGTTAACTCCAAGCCCCATATCGGGCACGCCTATGTTTCATTGGCGGTTGATGTTTTAGCCCGATATTACCGAATCGCTGGCAAGGAGGTTTTCTTTTTAACTGGCACGGACGAGCACGGAGCTAAAATTTTTGAGGCCGCTCAAAAAGCCAAAAAAATTCCCAAAGAGTTTTGTGATGAAATTTCAAGTTTATTTAAAAAAGCGTGGGAAAATTTAAACATTGATTATTCATACTTCATTAGAACAACCGACAAAAACCACGAAGAAAAAGTGGCGGAATTTTTAAATGTTTTAAAAGGCAATGGTTATTTATACGAAGGCGAGTATACTGGAAAGTATTGTGTGGGTTGTGAAAAGTTTGTAACCGAGAAAGATTTAATTGGTGGTAAATGTCCGGACCACAAATGCGAACCCCAAGATGTGGCTGAGGAAAACTGGTTTTTTAAATTAAGGCAATTGCTGCCAAAAATTAAAGAGCTTATTGAAGGCGATAAAATTTTGATAAGGCCAGAAAACGCCAAAAGCGAAGTTCTGGGAGTAATTAAACAAGGGCTTGATGATGTTTCAATTTCTCGCAGAAACGTTTCTTGGGGAATAAAACTACCATGGGAAAAAAGCCAAACAATTTATGTGTGGGTGGATGCTTTGCTTAACTACTGGACGGCTTTGCAAAATTTGGGTAAAACTGAATTTTGGCCAGCAACCCTGCATTTGGTGGGGCGGGATATTTTAAAGTTTCATTGCATTGTGTGGCCGGCCTTGCTTTTGGCTTTTTATGGCGAAGACGCCATTGACCAACTGCCAAAGCAAATTTTTTGCCATGGATACTTTACAATTGATGGCCAAAAAATGTCCAAAACAATTGGCAACGTGATTGACCCCAATGATTTAATTAAAAAATATGGCGTTGACGCCACAAGGTATTTGCTTTTAACCCAGTTTCCTTTTGGCAATGACGGAGACGTTTCTTTAAGTCGATTGGACGAAAAATACAATAGCGACTTAGCGAGCGGGCTTGGCAATTTGGTTGCTCGGGTTGTAACCCTTGCAACTAAATTAAATTCTAAATTTCAAGAAACCCCAAAGCAGAGCAAGCTCTCTTGGGGACAGGCAAGAAACAAGCAAATTTCAAATTCAAAAATTCAAAATACTTTAGAAGAGACAAGAGAGAGGTATAAAGTGGCGATTGAAAGCTTAAAAATAGACGAAACGTTAACGGCTATTTGGGAGCTGATAGGGATTTGCGATAAAGTAATTGCCACTGAAAAGCCATGGGAAATAGCAAGCCAAAAACCAAAGGTCAAAAGTCAAAAAATTATTAGTGATTTGTTATTGGTTATTGGTGGCATCGCTGAGATGCTTAAGCCGTTTATGCCCCAAACATCTGAAAAAATTTTGGAGCAAATTAAAATAGGAAAAAGCGAACCTCTCTTTCCCCGTCTTAATTCTTAATTCCCGATTTTTAATCCTATGTATATTGACACTCACGCGCATTTAGACGTTGAGCAATACGATAAGGATAGAGAGCAGGTAATTGAAAACGCCATAAAAAATGGCGTTGGTTTTATTGTTAACCCCAGTTTTGACTTACAAAGCGCTAAAAAAGCTATTGAATTAGCAAATAAGTATGAGAATATTTTTGCTGGAGTTGGCTGTCATCCAAAAACCAAAGAAGAAAGCGGATATATATTTAATAAAAGCGATTATTTAGAAATTATTAAGCAGTCAAAAGTAGTGGCCATTGGCGAGTGTGGCTTAGAGGGCGAAGATGATAGCGAGTATCAACAAAAGATTTTTAAAGAGCAAATAAATTTAGCCAAAGAATTTAATTTGCCTATAATTATTCACTGCCGAAACGCTCATAAGCAGGTTATTGAGTTATTAAAGTTTCAAGCTTCAAGTTTCAAGCTTCAAGGCGTAATCCATTGTTTTTCTGGCTCTTGGACAGACGCTCAGAGATATTTAGAAATGGGGTTTTTTATCTCGTTTACTGGCATTATTACTTATGCCAATGATTATGATAAAGTGGTAAAAAATACGCCGCTTGATAGAATTTTGCTTGAAACAGATTGCCCGTATTTATCGCCCATTCCGTTAAAAGGACAAAGAAATGAGCCAGTTAATGTTAAATATGTGGCTCAAAGAATTGCGGAAATTCGCGGCGAGCCGTTAGAAAAGATTGCGGAAATTACCACCCAAAACGCTAAAAAACTCTTTAATTTAAGTTGATTTTGGCGTACAATACAATATTTATGGCAGAAAAATACAAGCCAAACAAAATTGAGTCCAAACGGCCCCATAACAGAACAAAGTCCGCTATGGGGCAGGTAAAAGATTATAATCCCGCTGAGATTGAGAAAAAGTGGCAAGGGTTTTGGGATAAAGATAATCTGAATAAAGCCGATGACTTCAGCAAGAAACCAAAGTTTTATTGTTTAGATATGTTTCCTTATCCATCGGGGGCTGGGCTTCATGTGGGGCACCCTAAGGGCTACACTGCCACCGATATTATTTCTCGCTACAAAAGAATGAATGGGTTTAATGTGCTCCACCCAATTGGTTGGGACGCTTTTGGCTTGCCAGCGGAAAATTACGCTATTAAAACAAAAGTCCATCCAAACGAAAGCACGCATATAAACATAAGCCGTTTTAAAGAGCAGATTAAATCATTGGGTTTCTCTTACGATTGGGAAAGAGAGATAGACACTTCAAGCTCGGAATACTATAAATGGACGCAATGGTTTTTTCTTTTTCTTTATAAAAATGGCTGGGCATATAAAGCAAAAGCGGCAGTTAACTGGTGCGATTCGTGCCAGACAGTTTTAGCTAACGAACAGGCGCAAGATGGCAAATGTGAAAGATGTTCCAACGAGGTTTTACAGAAGGACTTGACGCAATGGTTTTTTAAAATCACTGATTTTAGCGAAGAGCTTTTATTGGGCTTGGATAAAATTGATTGGCCAGAACCAATTAAAATAATGCAAAGAAACTGGATTGGGAAATCAGAGGGATATGAAATAAAATTCAAAATTGAAAATTCAAAATTGAAAATTGAAAGTCAAAATTTAAAAGTATTTACAACAAGGATGGATACAATTTTTGGGTGCACTTATTTAGCGGTGGCTCCAGAACATGAGATAATTACAAATAACAAACTGCAAATAACAAATTATAAAGAGGTTGAGGAGTATGTTAAATTGGCAAAGAAAAAGAGTGAAAGAGAAAGACAGGCGGATGCGGAGGAAAAAACAGGCGTGAAATTGGAAGGAATTGTGGCAATAAACCCGGCCAATGGAAAAGAAGTTCCTGTTTTTACGGCTGATTATGTTTTGTCTGGTTATGGCACTGGCGCGATTATGGCGGTGCCAGCTCACGATACTCGTGATTTTGAATTTGCTAAGAAATATGGATTGCATTGTCCAAAAGTTATTTTGCCTCCGGAGCTGGACGTTTCTTTAATCAGCGCTATTGATGTTGCTGTGGGGAAAAAGGACTCTGTTAGGTTGGAAGCGGAATGTTGGGAGGAAGATGGCGTTTTAACGAACTCCGAACAATTTAATGGCTTGAAATCAAAGGTGGCGATAGAAAAGATTGGGCAGTGGCTGGCTGACAGGGGCATGGCTGAGAAAAAAATAAATTACAGGTTGAGAGATTGGCTGGTTTCGCGCCAACGTTATTGGGGAGCTCCCATTCCCATTATTTATTGTGAAAAATGCGGCGAGCAGGCAGTTCCAGAAAAAGATTTGCCGGTTTTGTTGCCAACTGATGTTGATTTTATGCCAAAAGGTGAATCGCCTTTGGCAAAATCAAGCGCTTTTCATAAGGTTAAATGTCCAAAGTGCAACGGGCCAGCAAAAAGAGAAAGCGATACAATGGACACTTTTGTTTGTTCGTCTTGGTATTTTTTCCGTTATCTTGACTCAAAGAACAAAAAAGAATTTTCCAGCAGAAAACTAATTGATTATTATTTGCCGGTTGATTTGTATGTTGGCGGGGCAGAGCACGCGGTTTTACACCTTTTATACGCTCGTTTTTTCACCAAAGCTCTTTTTAAAAGTGGCTTGATTGGTTTTGATGAGCCGTTTTTAAAACTGCGCAATGTTGGTTTGATTTTGGCTGAGGGCGGGGTGAAAATGAGCAAATCAAAAGGCAATGTTATAAATCCAGATGATATTGTTAATGCCTTTGGCGCTGACACGTTAAGAATCTATGAAATGTTTATGGGGCCTTTTGACCAGGCCATTGCTTGGGATACAAAATCGCTTGGAGGAGCGAGGAGATTTTTGGAAAAAGTGTGGCGACTAAAGTCAAAAGTCAAAAGTCAAAAGTCCTCAAAGGAGGGAAAGCTCCCAACAGGGCAGGAAAAAATACAAATCAAAAGTCAAAATTTGGAAAAGTTATTAAATAAGACAATTAAAAAAGTTTCAGAGGATATTGAAGCAATGAAATTTAATACCGCTATTTCCGCTTTAATGATTTTACTTAATGAAATGGAAACAGAAAAAGAAATTTCTCAAGATATTTTTGAAAAGTTTTTATTGATTTTGTTTCCCTTTGCTCCTCATATAGCAGAAGAGCTATACGAAGAATTCAAGATTAAAGATTTAAGATTCAAAAACGGACCAATTTTTGAAAAACAATGGCCAAAGTATGACGAGATATTGTTAAAAGAAGAAAAAATTAATATTGTGGTTCAAATAAACGGCAAGGCAAGAGGGGTTGTGGAGGTTGAGGCGGGGGATAACCAAGAGCAGGTTTTGGAAATTGCCAGACAAGATGAAAAGATAAGCAAGTGGGTTGAAAACCAAAGTATTAAGAAAATTATTTTTGTTGAAGGGAAAATAATTAATCTTGTTATATAATTTTTAATTTTAATTTCTAATCATTAAAAATTGATTAGGAATTAAAAATTAAAAATTAAAAATTATTATGGTTAAGAAGGTTGTAATTGCGGCAGCCGGGCAAGGCACAAGAATGAAGGAGCTTTCAAAGGACAAGCCAAAGTCGTTAATTTGCGTTAAACAAAGGCCATTTTTAGCTTTTTTGCTAGATAACTTAATTGAGGCGGGATATAAGGACTTTATGCTGGTGGTTGGGTTTCACGCTGAGTTAATGGAGAGGTTTGTTAAGGAATATTTGGATTTTTGTTTTCAAAAAGGCAAGGCAGACATTAAAATTGACTAGGTTAATCAATTTGAAATTTTGGGGCCAAAAGAAAAAGAATACGGCACACTATGCCCAATGAAGTGCGTTAAGAATTGGGTTGGCAACGAGAATTTTCTTTCTATTTACGGGGATAATTTGTTTTCCGTGAGGGATTTGCAAGCAATGGGAGTTGAAGATGAATACAACTATATTGGCGCTTCAACAGCCGAACATCCGGAAAAATATGGCGTTTTAATAACAGATGAGCAAGGGCATTTAAAAGAAATTATTGAAAAACCAAAAGAATTTGTTGGCAATTTAGTTAATAAAGGAATTTATAAGTTTACTCCGGAAGTTTTTGAAAAATTGCCTCAGGTGCAAATTTCGCCAAGGGGCGAATATGAGCTAACCGACGCGGTGACTCTTTTGGCTCGCGAGGGCAAGGTAAAAGTGCAAATGCTTCAGGACTATTGGCTCGACTTTGGCAACCCCGACGACATCGCCAAAGTCGAACAATTCCTCGACGAACAAAAAACCTGCGATTAGCAGGTTTTTTGTTTTTGTGCCGAGAGAGGGACTTGAACCCTCAAGGGCTTACGCCCACAGCATTTTGAGTGCTGCGTGTTTGCCAATTTCACCACCTCGGCTTTTATGGTTTTTAGTATCGCAAATTTTGGAGGATATTTCAAGTAAAACCGACTCCCGATGTCGGGAAGCTTCCCGACATCGGGAGTCGGTTTTCTCGCCCTAAACCCAAGAAGCGGGGACGATTCGTTCGGGCCATTTTTCCTTTAGTTCAATTAAGTTAGGGCAGTTTTCTTTGTGGATTGAAGCGCCCTCTCCTTGGGTGATAAAAGCCAAAATTGAGTCGCCAGGCTTTGGCTTGCAGCACATGGCTATCTTAAAAGCAATTCCCTCCTCTCCTCCAACTAAAATTTTTGGCGTTTTAATAAATCGATCGGGAATAATTTTTTTGATAAAACCAACTTTTTCGGTAATGGCTGAAACAGCGGCCTTGGCTATTGATTGAGGAGATTCTCCCAATGATTGCTCTATAAATTTACTGATTTTTGATTTAGCTTTTTGGGTTTTAACAAAATGAAGCCATTTTTCAGATGGAGAATGATTTTTTCCAGTGATTATTTCCACGTGGTCGTTGTTTTGAAGCTTGTAATTTAAGGGAACCATTTTTTGATTAACCAAAGCGCCTTGGCAGTGGTCTCCAACATCTGAATGCACCGCATAAGCGAAATCCACCGGGGTTGAGTCCTTGGGCAAGCTGATAATATCGTCCTTTGGAGTTGAAATAAAAATTAGGTCTCTAAACAATCCCTTTTTGATATCCTTTGAAAGCCCATCCATTGTGGTTGTTTCATTTTTCCATTGCCGTATTTTGTCAAGCCAAAAAAATTGTTTATAAGATTTTGGGTTTATTTTCCCCTTATATCCCAAATGAGCGGCAATTCCAAATTCGGCCTCTTGGTGCATTTGAATTGTTTTTATTTGGATTTCAAAATTTTTATTTTCTGGCCCAATAACTGTTGTGTGAATTGCCCGATAGCCGTTATTTTTTGGGTTGCCAATGTAGTCCTTTGTTCTGCCCGGAAGGGGCTGAAAAAATTGATGTAAAATTCCCAGGGCTTTGTAGCAGTCATCTGTGTTTTCAAGCACAACTCTCACGGCAACCACATCATAAATTTTACTGAAATCCATTTCGTGTTTTAATAGCTTTTGGTAAAGAGAAAACAAGCCCTTTGTTCGCGAAAAAACCTCAACTTTTGTTAAGCCCTTGTCTTGGAGAATTTTTTTAACTTTTGGTTTTATCTTTTCGGTGTAGGCCTTTATTTTGGCCTTGTTGTCAGTGAAATTTTTAATTAGCCATTCGTATTCTTTCGGATAAAGAATGGGAAAGGCAGCGTCTTCAAACCTTACTTTTAAGTTTTCCATACCAAGGGCGTAGCATAAAGGCGCCATAATTTCCAAGGCAATAATGGCCTGGCTTCTTTGGAGGTCTTTACTGTAATGGTTTGTCATACTCTCTAATTCGTCTAAGGAGTCGGCTATTAAAACCAGTATGGGCTGCACATCTTTCGTTAAAGCAAAAAAAGATTTTCTTATGTTTTCTGATTGTTCGTCAAAAAGAATTTTTTGCCAATCTTTAATGGATTTCACTTTTGGTTCTTTGAAAAAACCAAAAGAATCTTTAAGTTTTTTTGTTAAAAATATAATCTCTTCAATTTCTTTTTGCTGACTTTCTTTTGTAATTGACTTTGGAAAAACTAAATCTTTGAACTGGTAAAGAATTCCAGCTATAATAGTTTCTTTTGAAGAATTTATTTCTCCCAATATCTCGCCAGTTTTTATGGCATGATTAAACAAAAAGGCCTTGTTGACGGAGGATTTTTCATCCGTTAAAACAGGCCTAAAAGTCGCTTCTTTTGCAAGCTTGATTACTTCTTCAAATAACTCTGGGGAGCTAAGTTTCCTTTTCAAGTTTTTTGTTTTCTTTTGCATTAATAATTGATGGGCAGGTTTTATTCGGGCATTTTATCGTTTTATTTTTTGTTTCAACCATTATTGAGTGGCAGTTTGGGCAAAACTGATTAACTGGCTTGTCCCACAAAGCAAAGTCGCATTTTGGCCAGTTTGAACAGCCGTAAAATACTTTTTTTCTTTTGGTTGTTTTTTCGGTTATTTCCCCTTGGGCGCATTTGGGGCACTGAATGCCCAGCGTTGGTTTTTTAATTGGTTCTGTGTGTTTGCATTCTGGAAATTTGCTGCAAGCATAAAATTTTCCGTATCTGCCCAAACGCAAAACCATTGGGTTTTTGCACTCTGGGCAGATTTTGTCGGTTTCTTCGGTTAAATCCAGCTTTTCAACTGTTTTTTCTTTTTCTTTTAAAATTTGTTCAAATGGCATATAAAAATCTTTTAAAGTTTTTTGAAACGTATCCTTGCCGCAAGCTACCTCATCAAACTCTTTTTCCATTTTAGCAGTAAATTGAATGTCCACAATCTGGGGAAAATTTGCCAAGAGCATAGCGTCAACCATAAAACCTATTTGAGTTGGTTTTAATTTTTTATTCTCATCTTTTTCAACATAGTTTCTTTGCTGAATCGTGTCAATAATTGGGGCATAGGTTGAGGGCCGGCCAATGCCTTCTTTCTCTAAAACTTTTATTAAAGTGGCTTCAGAATATCGCGCTGGTGGCTGGGTGAAATGTTGGGACAACAACAGTTCTTTTAGTTCTAATGTTTCGTTTTCTTTTAGATTGGGAAGTTCTGTTTCTTCAAATTTTGTTGGATATATTTTTAAAAATCCGTCAAATTTCATTGTTTGCCCGGTTGTTCTAAATCTATAGCTTTTGGCTTTTATGTCAATTGAACAGCTGTCAAAAATGGCCTGTTGCATTTGGCTGGCAATAAATCTTTGCCAAATTAAAACGTATAGTTTTGCTTCGTCTGGTGTTAGTTTGGCTGTTTTTTTAAATCCTTCGGGAGTATGTTCTGGACGAGTTGGCCTTATGGCTTCGTGGGCTTCTTGGGCGGATTTTGATTTTGTTTTAAATTTTCTGGCGAATCCAGGCCAGTAATTGTTTCCAAAACTAT
>Ga0172375_10002593_pt1 | contig 28055 bp, 32 predicted proteins | sample LakKiv1m_FD_114537 | JGI IMG/M metagenome (GOLD analysis project Ga0172375, IMG submission 114537) | Freshwater microbial communities from Kabuno Bay, South-Kivu, Congo - kab_092012_11.1m | ecosystem: Environmental > Aquatic > Freshwater > Lake | place: Democratic Republic of the Congo... | reverse complement strand
TGGATTTCAAAAATGCCTTCAAAATTGCGGAAAAATACCATGCCGAGGCGCTTTGCGCCGAGGCAACCCCTTACGATTTCACAAAAAGTGAAAATTGGCGGTGTTTTTTGGACGAAGTTCGAATATTTTTTGAGCAAAACTCCGAATGATTGCGCGCTTCGCGCGCAAAACCGAAACGCTCGGGCGGGCAAAAAGGAAGGGGGTTGGGGGGAAGGAATTTTTGCCCGCCCTCGCTTTCCGCCGCCAAATTTCGTATTTTGCTTTGCAAAATGCGCCGCCAATAAGGAAGTTGTGTTTGCCCCGCCCACCCGTGCGCACACAACAATAAACTCCCTTGTAAAAATCAAAGAAAAGATGTATTCTAATAATAGGTTTGAGATACAAGTTTCCATAATACTATTGTATCATACCATTATTATAATACAAGTATGGCGCGAGAGAACAAAATCGGCAAGAATATAAAGAAATTAAGACAAGCCAAAGGCTTGTCCCAAGATCGCCTCTCAAAATTGGCCGATGTTTCTTATAATTCAATCATCAAACTTGAAACTGGTGGAATTACCAATCCAACCATTGAAACTTTGCAAAAAATCGCCAAAGCGTTAGAAGTTCAAGTTGATGATTTATTGAAGTGAATTATGATTAAAGACTTTTACCAAATTCATTTACAGTTCCAGAACTTCATGCTCCAGAAGGGATATATTGTTCGTGAAAGAGAAAAATTAATTTCTTCTATTTTCCCAACAACATTTACTATGAGTGGCGGTCCCGATTTAGCGTACAAGTTCTGGCGAGGTGATAAGACTCTTGTCGGCAATCATATTGTCAATCAGCCATGTATTCGCCATTGGGATATCGAAACAACGGGCGATGGAAAACACTTATCATTTTTTAATATGTTCGTTGCCGATAGCATAAATGGATTTTCCCGGATAGAAATTTTACGTCATTTCGTTGAATTTTTTACCCAACAATTACACTTGGAAATATCAAGATTTTATGGAACTTATTTTGGTGGCGGCGATATCAAAGGAATGAAATTTAACCAAGATGAAGAAATGAAAAATATTTTACTATCTATCGGTTTTTTGCCATCAAATATAATTTCGACCACCGCTAATAATTCAATGGAATGTTTTGTGGCAAATACCGTTGAGCCAGTTGGTGGTCCTCGCTCCGAATTTTTTTATGATTTGAGGGACACCCAATCTAAAGTTGAATCTGCAGAACAGTTTTGGAAGTTGGAAAAGGAAGGAAAAATTTTAGAATTTTTTACCCATGTTCTTTATAACGTAGAGGTCAAAACCCAAGAACAAAAAGGTAAAGAACCGATATTCAATTTTAGAAAGATGGATAATGTAGCAATTGCTGCGGGTTTTGGCCCACAGAGATTGATGAAAATTTTTGAAAGCACGAATGATATAGGTGATATTTCAATTTTTTCTTCACTTAAAAAATGTCTAGGAACTATTCCACAATCTTTGCACAGACAATCAGTTATAGTATGTGACCATATAAGGGGCATAGTGTTTCTTGTTAATGATGGGGTTCTAGAACTACATGGCAGCAAGAATAGAAGTAGGAGGTATCTTTTCAGAAAATATTTTAGGAATTTTAAAGAAAATTTTGAACAGATACCAATTGATAATCGCAAAGTTGTTTTGGGCAATCTTACTAATGAAACAATTAGTTTGTTTAGTATTTTGTTCCCAAATTTTGAAGATAAAAGAAATTATATAGTTGAAAGATTGACAGAATTCTATTACAAATTTGATGATGAGAGGGATTAGGATTTGCCACCGAAGAACAAAATCTGTAAACTAACAATGAAGGCGGCGCGCCAGTTTTCAACTGGCACGAAATTCGGCGGCGGAAAGCGAGGGCGGGCAAAGGCTTGTCCCGTGCTACGACACGGGATTCCTTCCCCCCCCCAACCCCCTTCCTTTTTGCCCGCCCGAGCGTTTCGGTTTTGCGCGCGAAGCGCGCAATCATTCGGAGTTTTGCTCAAAAAAAGTTCGGATTTCGTCCAAAAAACACCGAATTTTAAAAATTTAATGTTTTTATTTTTTTAAGAAAGGGTAGCAGGACTGTCTAATACACTTATCTTGAGAACCAAGGATCCAATAACATTTGGTCAACCTTTAAAAAGAAAAAAATAATTTAAACTTTTTATTCCTATGCCTCTCCGCGCGACTAATCTTAAACATTATTTTTTAAAAGACATTAATCCTGTTATTCGCTTTTTAATTATTTCCGACATGATTTTAACTGGCTCAACCGGGCTTCTCGGCCCAATTTTTGCGCTTTTTATTTCTAATTTTATCAAAGGCGGCAACGAAGCTGTCGCTGGCATGGCAGCAGGTATTTACCTATTTACAAAAAGCGTTCTTCAAATTCCCATCGCTCATTTTATAGATAAAGTGCGGGGCGAAAAAGATGATTTTTGGTTGATGTTTATTTTCACTATTTTTATCGCCCTTATTCCTTTGCTGTACCTGATTATCAATACGCCGTTGCAACTTTATTTAGTTCAATTTGTTTTGGGATTTTTTACCGCTTTTACTTTTCCCACTTACATGGCAATTTTCACCCGCCATATTGATAAATCAAAAGAAGGCACGGAGTGGGGCATATATTTTACTTTAACCGATCTGACAAGCGCAGCTTTGGCTGCTATCGGCGGTTATGTGGCCTTAAATTCTGGATTTCCAATCCTTATTATTACCGTGGTCATCACTTCCGCAATCGGCTCGCTTATGCTTTGGCCGATTAAACCGTATATAAAAAAATCAAAACAAAATTAAATATCTTAATAAACTAATTTTAACTTTTATGAAAAACTCAAAACTATTTTTATACGGTTTAGCGCATGCGCTTAGCACAGCTATTTATATTGGGCTTGTTGCGTTTTTAATGCAGAACGCAGAAAAAATTTTTGGCAAAATGAATAATCTAATGGGCCCAGTCGCTTTTCTTTTAATTTTTGTTTTGTCAGCTGCCGTTACTGGCGCTCTCGTGCTTGGCAAACCAGTTTTAATGTATTTAGATAATCAGAAAAAAGAAGCTTTGAAATTATTTTTCTATACTTTAGGCTGGCTTTTAATTATTACTGTTATAATTCTTATCACACAAATTTTATAATTAATTGTCTAGAACTGTGAACCAAACACAAGCTAGGTTTTAAAACCCAGTCTAAAATCCAGTCAATGAACTGACTGGATTTTTATTTATTATGTTTTAATGATAAAATAAATCTATGAATAATGGAAAAAATAATTTAAGCAGAGATTTGGCTTTAATAATTTTCAGTATCTTATTGGCAATAATTTTAGTCCAAACAGGTGCTTTGGAGTTTTTGATTGATTCTACCACTAGCATTAAATTCATCGGCGCGTTTTTCGCCGGCATATTTTTCATTTCAATTTTTACAGTCAGCCCAGCAGCAGTTGTCTTGGCAGAAATTCTTAAAACCAATCAAATTTTAGAAACAGCTTTCATGGCTGCCTCTGGCGCCTTGATTGGCGATTTAATAATTTTTCGTTTTGTGAGAAATAACATTAGCAACGACTTTAAATATTTATTGGAACAAACGGGATTGAAAAGATTTAAAAAAATTTTTCATTTAAAATTTTTCCATTGGCTCGCTCCGTTTTTAGGCGCCCTCATTATTGCTTCGCCCCTGCCAGATGAATTAGGAATTTCACTTTTAGGATTATCAAAAATTAAACTCCGTTATTTTATCCCTTTATCTTATATTTTAAATTTTAGCGGCATTCTAATTATTGGTTTAATACTAAAAAATATTATTTAATCGTTGACCGCTTCTAAAATATTTGCTAAAATTTGAGCAAAGAAAAGAAAAAATCTTGGCCCCATCGTCTATCGGTTAGGACATCAGGTTTTCATCCTGAAAAGAGGAGTCCGACTCTCCTTGGGGCTAATTAAAAACTAACTTTTATCAATTAACTAATTTTAATTTTATGAACAACAAAAATGAAGAAATCATTATTATGGAAGAGGAAATATCAGCGCCGACAGAGCCTGATCAATCTTCAATGACGCCTATGCCAGGAGCAAGTGCGTCATTGGCAGCTGATGTTAAAAAATCTTTTTTCAAAAAAATCAGCAAAAAAACTTACCTTATTATCGCGGCTATAATTATTGTTATCACGCTCGCTGCTTATCTGGCTTATCATTATAAAGGATTAATTATTGCCGCGACAATTGACGGCGAACCAATTAGCCGCTTAAAAGTAATTAAAACCTTGGAAAAAGTATCTGGCAAAGACGCGCTTGACTCTCTAATCACTCAAAAACTCATTATGGCTGAAGCTAAAAAACAAGGTATTACTATTGGCGATGATGAAGTTAATAAAGAAATCCAAAAAATAGAAGAGCAACTAAAAAGCCAAGGGCAGACATTAGACAACGCTCTATCTCTACAGCGTATGACTTTGGATGATTTAAAAGAACAAATTGTTATTCAAAAAGAACTGGAAAAAATGCTATCTAATCAAACTCAAGTAACTGATGAAGAAATAGAAAAATATTTGAAAGATAGCGGAGTGACCATTCCCAAAGAACAAGAAGAAAATTATAAAACTCAAGCAAAAAATCAATTAGCACAACAAAAATTAAGCACTGCTTCCCAAGCATTAATTAGTAGTCTGCGTTCGCAGGCCAAAATAAAATATTTTGTCAATTATTAAATAATAGTATTTTTATTTTATGCCCTTATACGAATATTTTGCTTTTGACAATATTAAACGGGAAAAAATTAAAGCCGCAGTGGAAGCTAACAGTGAAGAAGAGGTTTTGCGCCTCCTAAACGAAAGAAATCTGACTTTGATTAAACTTCAATCGCTCAAAGAAAATGAGCCGAAAAAAGGCAGTGGTTTTAGTTTACTAAATCGTATCAAGGCTAAAGATATTGTAGTGTTTTCCCGACAGTTTGCCGTCATGTTAAAAGCCAGCGTGCCTGTGGTTAAATCACTAAAAATTTTAATTAAGCAAACAAGTAATCCTAAATTGCAAAAAGTGATTGCGTCATTGGCTGATGAAGTTGACGGCGGCATGCGACTGTCCCACGCTATGTCAAAATTTCCCAATGTGTTCAGTGATTTTTTTGTGGCCATGATTAAATCAGGAGAAACATCAGGACAGTTAGACGAAATCCTGGAATATTTAGCCAATAGCCAGGAAAAAGATTATGATTTGATTAGTAAAATCAAGGGCGCCATGACTTATCCTATTTTTATTGTCTGCGCCCTTGTGGGAGTTGGCATTGTGATGATGGTGGTCGTGGTGCCAAAATTAACCACTATTTTATCAGAAACTGGCGGAACTTTGCCAATTACCACGCGAATTTTAATTAGCGTCAGCGGGTTTTTAAAAAATTATTGGTGGATTATTTTAATTTTAATTATTGGCGCTGTTTTTGCCATCCGTTATAGTTCCAAAACGCAGGGCGGCAAAAAATTTTGGGACAGTTTTATTTTAAAAATACCTATCTTTGGTCAATTGTTTAAAAAAATATATTTGGTGCGCTTTACCAGAAGTCTTTCTACTCTTACAGCGGGCGACATTCATTTGGTTGAGGCATTAAAAATAACTTCCGAAGTGGTGGGCAATAAAGTTTATCGCGATGTTATAGATGAAACAATAAAAGAAGTGGAGGAAGGCAATCCAATTGCTTCGGTTTTAATTAAATCAAAAGATGTGCCGGCAATGGTGGCTTATATGGTAAGCGTGGGCGAACAAACAGGCAAGCTTGATGTGGTGCTTGGAAAATTAAGTGATTTTTATTCTCGGGAGATTGATAATTTAGTAGTCAATTTGGTTAGTTTAATTGAGCCGATTATTATGTTGGTTTTAGGGCTTGCTGTTGGCGTGATGGTGGCGGCCATTATTATGCCAATGTATAATTTGGCGTCATCAATGTAAAATGTAAAGAAGAAAAAATTTGTGGTATAATAATGTAAAGGTGTGGATAACAATAACTTTACTTTTTAAGTTTATCTGTTTTTAACCTCACCCAGTTGAAAAACTTTTTAAGTTTTTCAATTTCCCTCTCCTAATTAGGAGAGGGGCAGAGTGAGGTACATTTATAAACCAATGCCCTCAAGGGCAATTTGGATACATCCAAAGGTCGAGAGAATTATTTTTATTCCAAATTTAATATTTAAAATTATGAAACTTAATAAAAAAGGTTTTACTTTAATTGAACTTTTGGTCGTGATCGCCATTATTGGCTTGCTTTCAACTGTGGCTGTGGTTGCTTTAAATTCTGCCAGACAAAAAGGAAGGGATGCTAAACGTATAGGCGACATTAAACAAGTTCAAGCAGCTTTGGAAATGTACCTTAATGATTGCAGTCAATATCCTGCCACCTTAACAACCGGCGCCAATAATGGTTGCCCAGCTGGTACAACTCTTGGTACTTTTATGGCTTCAATTCCAACGGCACCAACGCCACCGGCAGGCAATGCTTATACTTATAGTTGCGCTTCGCCATATTCAACTTATAGATTAGTTTATACACTAGAAGGAGCTGTTGGCGGTTTATTATCCGGGGCTCACACAGCAACACCGTCTAGTATGTAAAATTATCTCGGACATTTGCTAACCGCGCCGATGTCCATCGGGGCGGTTTTTGTTTTAATAAAAAAATGGTAGAATAATTATTATTGATTCAAATTGTAGGGGCAATTCATGAATTGCCCCTACAAAAATCCGCACGCATTTATGCCCAAAAATTTTAAAAACATTTTTAGTAAAAACTGGTTTCTGGCAATCATTGTTTTTTTAATTTGTTTTATTGTTTATATTTTAACATTAGCGCCAACTGTTTCAGTTGACGATTCTGGCGAACTTATTTCTGCAGCCTATAATCTTGGCATTCCCCATCCTTCTGGTTATCCTTTATGGACAATGCTTGGATTTATTTTTAGTCATTTGCCGTTCTGCTCCCCTGCTTTTGGCGTTAATTTAATGAGTGCGGTGTTTGGGTCCTTGACCGCAGCTGTTTTATTTTTATTGATTTTAGAAATCCTGATTTTCATCAGGATGGCACTTAAAGCAATTGCTTTCAGCGCCAGTTTAATTTTAGCTTTTACCAATTTATTTTGGAAAAACAGCGTTGTGGCTGAAGTCTATACTTTAAACACATTTTTTGTAGTCATAATTATTTATTTACTTTTGCTCTGGCAAGAAAAAAAAGAAAATAAATATCTGCTTTGGACTGCGTTTTTATTCGGTTTGTCTCTAACCAATCACCAGATGATGGCTTTAATGGCTCCGGCTGTTTTAGTTTTTGCGATGCTGGAAAATAAAAAAATTTTAAAAAATCCTGATTTAACTTTAAAAATTTTATTGCTTTTCATTTTAGGTTTATCAATTTACCTTTATCTGCCTATTGCTTCTTATTTTAAGCCGGCCATTGATTGGGGCCATCCTAATAATTGGCAAAGTTTTTGGGCGCATATCAGCCGGGCGCAATATGTTGATTTTGTGTCCGGATTTAATTTATCAAGCAAACTAAATTTTTTGGGCGCATTTGTTTTGCTTTTGGCGCGCGAATTATATTTAATACCTTTAATTTTGGCGCTGATCGGAATTTGGGTTTTATTTAAGAAAAATTTTAAACTTGCTTTATTTTTATTTTTAACTTTCTTAGGCAACAACATCTTTCTGATTATTTTGCGCCACGCCCCATACGGAATCATTAACGATTATCTGTATGAATTTTATTATTTGCCAAGTTTATTAATAATAATTATTTGGCTTTCAGTAGCTTTGACATTTTTGTTACAAAGATTTTTTTTATTTTTTACCAAAAGAAAATATTTTTTAATTATAAAAATTTTAACTCTGATTTTAATTTTGTTTTGGCCTGTTTTTTTGTTAATCAAAAATTGGCAAAAAAATGACCAGAACAATTTTTGGTTAGTTAATGATTATGCCCGTTCAATGTTGCGAGACATTGAACCAAACGCTGTTTTAGTTCACTCTGGCTGGGGATCAATTGGAAATGACACAGAAATTTTTAGTTTGATTTATGCCTTGACTGTGGAAAAATTAAGACCAGATATTTATCTTTTAACTGACTTAAATCTTTGGCCCCATAATAAAATTAAAATTGATAAAGAATATTTGCAAGCGAATAGTGAAGAGCGCAGAAAAAAACTTTTAACACTTGGGGCGGAGATGGCTAAAACAGAAAATAGAACTCTATATACTGATTTTTCAGTTACAGAAGATTTGCTGCCAGACAAAATTGTCAGCCGCTCCATTGGCAATGTTTATAAAATTTTTCCATCGCTTAGTGAAGCAAGAGAATTTAAAATATCTAATTTTGAATTGCCAACCCTGCACAATTTATCAGATGAGCACTTAAATAATAATTTTTCCGCAAGTGATATTATTGCTCGCTATTATTACCGCTTAGCCACTTTTTATTTAGAGCAAAATCAAAAAGATTTGGCAGAAAATTATTTGCAAAAAGCCATTCAATTTAATCAAGATACTGATAATCGGTATTTAAAAGATTTTATAACGAAAAGAGAGGAGTGGCTGGGTGTTAACCAACTCCAAGCCCACCAATAAATTGGTGGATTAACTAAATTATGTTTTTTAAACCCGCCAATAAATTAGCGGGTTAACCAAAATGGATTTATGTTTTTAATTTATCTTTTTATTTTCATTTTCGGCGCGATCATTGGCTCATTTCTTAATGTAGTAATTTTAAGATTGCGCGCTAACAAAAATTTTATAAAAGGCAGTTCGCGTTGCCCCAGATGTGATCATGTTTTATCTTGGAAAGAAAACATTCCGCTTTTGAGTTTTGTTATACTTTGTGGCAGATGCAAAAATTGTCAGAAAAAAATTGCTTGGCAATATCCAGTTGTTGAATTAGCTACTGGTGCTTTATTTTTAGTCTCTTTTATTTTTATCTCTCAGCATTCCTTATTTCTCTATTCTTCTATTATTTTATTACTTTATTATTTTATTATCATTTCTTTCTTAATTATTATTTTTGTCTACGACTTAAAATATTATTTGATTTTAGACAAAATTGTTTTTCCAGCAGTTGCAATTGTATTTTTATTTCAAGGTTTGCTTGATATGCTAAAAAATAATTTTTCTCCCTCATTACTCATTACTCATTACTCATTACTCCTATTTTCTGCTATAATTATTAGTGGATTTTTTCTTTTGCAATACTTGATTTCCAAAGGCAAATGGATTGGCGGCGGTGATATTCGCTTAGGGTTTTTGATGGGTTTGATTTTAGGCTGGCCAATGTGTTTGGTAGGTTTATTTTTAGCTTACTTGTTAGGATTGCTTGTTGGTTTGCCTCTGCTTATTTTGGGCCAAAAAAAAATGTCATCACAAATTCCTTTTGGCACTTTTTTAACAGCTGCAACTTTGCTAACAATGTTTTTTGGTGAAAAAATTTTAAATTGGTATTTATCTATTCTATGATTTCTTATCAAAAAATTGTTTCAGATAAAAACGGTTTTACTGCCTTGGAGTTAATTGTAGTGGCCGGCATTATGGCTTTCTTAATGATTTTAACTCTTGCTAATTTTCATGGTTTTGGACAAAAAAGCGCCCTTGACAGCGAAGCTGATAAAATAGCGTCTGTTCTACGTCAAGCGCAAATTTGGGCACTTACCGGTCAAACTTCAAATAATGACCGTTATGCCTATGGCGTGCATCTATCCACTTGCGCGAGCGGCAATTGCAGCTATATTCTGTTTAAAGATAATGAAACAACCGGCAATAAACTTTATAACGCGGGCGAAGAAATAATAACTTATGTGATACCAACGGGTGTTTTTTTTGAAAATGTTGTGCCTAATGTTTCTGGCGCGGCAGATATAGTTTTTTTAGCGCCCTTGGGTCTTGTTTATATCAATGGCTCAACAGGAGCGGATGAATCAATTATTGTTCTAAAACATATAACCGGCAGCCAAAAATCAGTTATTGTTAATCGTGTTTCAGGACAAATAAATATCCAATAAAATAATGAAAAAAAAAATTATAACAAATCATAAAGGCGTAACCTTGATTGAAACCATTGTGGCTTTAAGCATTTTAACCACAGGTATTATTTCAGCTTTGGCTTTAATTACAAATTCCATTGTTTATTCTCAAAATTCAGAACAATACATTATTGTGGTTAATCTCTCAAGAGAAGGCTTGGAAATCGCCAGAAGCATTAGAGAACTGCAAGGTTTTGAGGCTCTCTCATCTGGCGCCAAATTAGCCAACATCAACTATATTAATGGCAATCTAGAATTAATATCGGCCGACAACACCAATATTAAAAACTGCAATAATTGTTTTTTAGATTTCTATAATGGCCGTTACTTGCACAACAGCCCCGGCAGTGCCACTGTTTTTAAAAGACTGCTTACTATTACCACCATAGGCGCATCAGAAAAAAATATAGTAAGCCAGATTTATTGGACAGAACGCGGTCGTGAACATTATTTTGTTTTAGAAGAAAACTTGACAGATTGGTAAAACAAAAATTATGGAAAAGAAAAAAAACATAAATAATGAAAAAGGGTTCAGTCTGATGGAGCTTCTGGTGGCAACCAGCATTTTTGTAATCATTGCCCTCGCTAGTTTGTCTATTTATTCCGCCACCTTGCGCGCCAGCCAAAAATCATTAGCTTTAACAAGAATCCAGCAGGAGGCGCAGCTCATTATGCAAGTTCTGGCCAAAAAAATCAGAAATTCTCATGTTAATTATAATTACAGCGGCTATACAAAGCCTTTGTTTAATCCAGAAGAAGAATTGGCTTTAACTGATTTAGTCCAAGATAATTATGTCTTTAAAAAAAATGGCAGCAAAATTACAGTCGCTGTCAATGGCGGGGCAGATGTTAATATTTCCGCTGATACAGTGGAAATCAATGATTTAAAATTTTATATTAACCCCACAGCTAATCCGTTTGTCAGTTTAGACGAACCGCCAAGTTCCGCGCCTTATGTAACAATAGTTTTAACTTTATCATCTACCAAAGCCGGGCAAAGTGCTTCTTTAACCATCCAAGAAACAGTGCCACAACGTTCTGGAATAGAGCCGGAATAAAAGTAAAACAAAAACCGCAATTATTTTTCTCAATATGATTCTCATTAAATTTCTAAAAAAAGCAGAAAAAATTAAAAAAGACAAACAAGGCGTGTCTGTACTGCTCGCAATTATGATTTTATCATCGCTTATGATTCTAACCATTGCTATGTCAGACATTGTTTTGCGCGTGGGACGATCTACTAATCAAATCGGCCAATCGGAAAAAGCGTATTTTGCTGCAGAAACTGCCGTGGAAAAAGCGATTTATGAAATTGAAAAAAACAATACGATAGCTAATTTAGATGTATCCACGCCGCAAACTTTAACCACCTCAAAAGCCAGCTGGACAAGAACTGTTTCCCAAAATAATACCTTAATAATTTTATGCAGCCAAATTATAAATCAACAAGGAGTTTGTGTTAATAATAGCGGTGGCATTACTACTACTAACCCGCTCCATGCTCATCTGTCAGAGGATAAATCGCTACAAATAGATTTTAATTTTTCTGGCTTAAGCTTGCCTAATAACATCACTATTACCTGGAGCGGCAATGGTGAAGTAATCGCATCTAACACTACTGGTCAAACTAGTTATAATACCTCGCCGGTAGTACTAAGTAACCTAAACAGTTATGCCAGAATAATTAACAAAGACAATCATTTAATTGATTTTGAATTAAAGCCAGGTAACAGTAATTTTCCAATAAGTATTTTAATCACTGGCACAGGTATTTTGGGTACGGAAAAAAGAATTTTGCAAGTAGAAAAAAAACTTTGGCAGATTTATTAAGGAGATACAAAAACAGACCTTTACAAAAGTCTGTTTTTTTTGATTATTTAAATTTATTTAACTATCTGCGCCTCTATCTTGTCAGCTGTGAAAGAAATTTTATTTTTAATATTCTCTAACGAAGAAACAGTCACATTTTGACCGACTTTTAATTCTGCCTGGCTAAGAACATTTGATTTTAACTCTGTTTTTTGAGCCTGAGCTATTGTCTTTGGAATAATTAAACCGCTAATTTGAGTACCGTCATCAATTTTTACCATTAAAAGTTGGTCTGCCAAAAGATAATTTTTACTGGCAAGCGCTTTAATGATTAAATAATCTTTTTCCAATTTTGTAATAGTGCCGGTGTATGAATAAACTTTATCAGGAAGAGTTTTTGCGTTCTTTTGCTGGTAATTAACAAACAGATATTCTGGTTTATAATAAGTTTTTAAAACAATTGCTATGGCTATGGTGGCTACTGCAATCACTATAATCAAAGCTAACCAGGAAACCAGATAAATATTTTTTTTCTCCAATTTTAAAGGAACAATATCTTGATTTTTATTAGACATAAGTTTAGTAAGAGGCATATGTTTTTTAGTTTAGTTTTTATTATATTTTTATAGCTTGTGCATAAATATTATATCACTTTTTACAAATATTGACAAAATTTTTGCCAGTGATACATTAGTGTTATTATGGCAAGTAGCAAGTTTATAAAAAAAATAGAAAATTTTATTTGCGAAAAATGCGGCACAAAAATCAAAGGCAAGGGTTTTACTAATCATTGCCCCAATTGTTTGTGGTCAAAACATGTTGACATTCATCCTGGCGATAGAGAAGAAATCTGCGCTGGTTTAATGGAGCCAACCGCGGCTGAGGTAAAAAAAGATGATTATTTAATTCACTTTAAATGCTTGCGCTGCGGGTTTAAACATAAGGTGCACGCAGCCAAGAACGATAATTTTGAAATAATTTTAAAGCTAATACACAAACCCTTATATTAGGAGGACATCTTATGGCGAGAGAAAAGGAAATAAAATCTGTCTCTATGAACCACAGCAGATTGATAATTTATTTGATTTATCTATTATTTTTTTTAATCACCGGCGCCATGACGGTTATCTGTTTATGGCCAACTCCGCTCTGCTTTTTTGCCAAAGATATTGTTTATTGGCAAAGAGCACTAGTTGGTTTTATATTTGGCATAGCGGATAGCACTTTGATTTGGTCATTTATTAAATATGTAAAAAATAAAAACACATAACTCTCTTTTTAAGGGGGTTATTTTTTTAAATTGACTAAATCCTTAAAAAAAATTATACTTATTTTATCTATTATGCTGCCGTCAGGTCCCTATAATCCAAAAAATTATGAAGAAAAAATTTACCAGCTTTGGGAAAAAAGCGGATTTTTTAATCCTGACAATTTATTGATAGATAAAGATGCCCCTGTGTTTTCCCTTGCTATGCCGCCAGTAAATGTGACTGGCGTTTTACATTTGGGTCATGCTTTTGAAAATACTTTAATGGACATTGAAATAAGATATCAAAGGATGAAAGGAAAAAGAGCAGTTATTGTTCCAGGCACAGACCATGCTGCCGTTGCCACACAGGCAAAAGTAGAGCGTGAATTAATAAAATCTGGTAAATATAAAAATCCTCGTCAAGAACTTGGCCGAGAAAAACTTTTGGACATTATTAAAGAATATGCAGAAAATTCCCAAAACATTATTTTAAATCAAATTAAAAAATTGGGCACGAGTTGTGATTGGTCTCGCTTGGCTTATACATTTGATGAAAAAAGAGAGGGAGCCGTTAATGAGATGTTTATTAAAATGTATAATGACGGCTTAATTTATCGCGGGTTTAGAGTGGTCAACTGGTCAATAAAAGGACAGTCAACTTTAAGTGACGATGAACTTGAATATCAGGAACAAACTGGAAAACTTTATACTTTTAAATACAGCGCTGATTTTCCTATTCCAATTGCTACCACGCGGCCAGAGACAAAATTAGGCGATACTGCTGTTGCTGTTAATCCAGAAGATAAAAGATATAAAAAATATATTGGGCAGAGTTTTGTTATTGATGTGGGTGCGATAAAACCATTAAATATAAAAATTATTGGAGACAAAATTATTGACCCTAAATTTGGCACAGGAGCTGTTGGAGTGACTCCTGCTCATAGTCAGATTGATTTTGAATTAAAAGAAAAACATAATTTAGATTTAATTCCGGTTATTGATCAATATGGAAAAATGACAGAGAACGCTGGTAAAAATTATGCTGGTTTAAAAATTTTGGCTGCCAGAAAAAAATTTGTTGATTGGCTCAAAGAAAATAAATTACTAGTTAAAGAAGAAGAGATAGTTCAAAATGTTAGTACTTCAGACAGATTTGGAGATGTGGTTGAAGTTTTGCCAATGCTTCAGTGGTTTCTCGCGGTCAACAAAGAAATTCCTGGCCGCAGCAAAAGTTTAAAAGATTTGATGCGCGCTGCTGTGACAGAAGGACACAATAATGATCTTAGACAAAAAATAGAAATTATGCCAGAGAGATTTCAAAAAAATTATCTTAATTGGATTGATAATTTGCGCGATTGGTGTATTAGCAGACAAATTTGGTTTGGACATCGTATCCCTGTGTGGTATAAAGGAGAAAAAATTTATGTTGGTGAAAAAAAACCAGATAGCGAGGGCTGGGAACAAGATCCAGATACTTTGGATACATGGTTTTCTTCAGGATTGTGGACTTTTTCAATTTTAGGTTGGCCAGACAAAACTTCTGATTTGAAAAAATATCACCCAACCACCTGGATGCAAATGGGTTATGAAATTTTATTTTTCTGGATGGCAAGAATGATTTTAATGTCAACCTATGCTTTAGATGAAATTCCTTTTTTTAAGGTCTATATTCATGGCATATTGCGTGACAAGCAAGGCAAAAAATTTTCCAAATCACTTGGCAATGGTATAGATCCGCGTGATGTTTGTGAAAAATACGGCACTGATGCTCTGCGGATGTCTTTAATTTTTAGCGTGACACCTGGTAATGATTCAAAATTTTTTGAAGATAAAATCACTGGGTTTCAAAGATTTGCTAATAAAATTTGGAATGCGAGCAAGTTTGTGTTAAATAATTTGGGCGAGGGATTTGTTTTAGCAGATGGGGATTCTCGCTTTCGCGAGAATGACAACAAAAAAGAAGAAGATAAAAATATTTTAGAAGCGTTGGATAAGACAATAAAAAATGTTACTAAAAATTTGGATACTTTTATGTTTCATGAAGCGGCCCAGGAAGTGTATCAATTTTTTTGGCATGATTTTTGTGATGTCTATATTGAAGCTATTAAACCACGCCTAAATGGCGCTAATAAAAATGATAAAAAGCAGGCGCAAGAAATTTTGTTTTATGTTTTATTACAAAGCCTAAAACTTTTGCACCCTTTTATGCCTTTTATTACAGAAGTGATTTATCAAGAATTGCCACAGAAAGATAAAAATTATTTAATGATAGAAAATTGGCCAGTGGTGAAAAATTAAAGAAGTGATATAATAGAAGTATGAAAAATCGTACCCTATATTTTGGCGACAATTTAGAAATTTTGCAGAAAAAAATTCCTAACGGAGTTTTTGATTTGATTTATCTTGATCCGCCTTTTAATTCTAATCGGAATTATAATGTGCTTTTTAAAGAAGGTTTGCAAGATAGCCCAGCACAAGTGCAGGCTTTTGAAGATTCTTGGCATTGGAATAGAGATTCAAAAGCAGCATTTAATTATTTAGTCACGCAAACCAATGATGATATTTCTAATTTAATGTTAGCCCTGGAAAAAATGGTTGGCCACAATGATATGCTCGCATACTTGGCTATGATGACCGTGCGTTTGATTGAACTGCATCGCGTTTTAAAAAATACTGGCAGTTTATATTTACATTGCGATCCAACAGCCAGCCATTATTTAAAAATCGTTTTAGATGTGGTTTTTGGCAAAAAGAATTTTAGAAATGAGATTATTTGGAAAAGAAAAACTAGCAGTGCCTCTGATAAAAGTATAGCAAGATCTCATGATACGATTTTTTATTATACAAAATCAGACGATTTCAAATTTTATCAACAATACAGAAAATACTCCGAAGAATATGTCAAAAGTCAATATACGCATAAAGATGATAATGGTATTTATAGGATTCATGATGTGGTCGCTAATCCTGCGCTTGGCGGAGACAGCCCACGATATTCTTATAAAGGTTATGTCCCAGAGACAAGGTGGTTAATTTCAAAAGAAAAATTAGAAGAATTAGATAAACAAAATAGAATTATTTGGTCAAAAAGTGGAAAACCATACAGAAAACTTTATTTAGATGAAATGGAAGGCCAACCATTAAATGACATTTGGACAGATATTTCTATTTCTTTAGGAGAAGAAAGGTTGGGTTATGCCACTCAAAAACCAGTGGCACTACTTGAAAGAATTATTAGTGCCAGTTCAAAAGAAGGAGATTTAATTTTAGATCCTTTTTGTGGTTGCGGTACCACGATTGCCGCAGCAGAAAAGTTGGGCAGAAAATGGGTAGGTATTGATATCACCACTTTGGCAATTAGTTTAATTAAGAGGCGGTTAAAAGATCAATTTGACTTAGGTCGCAATCAAATTTTTGTTGACGGTCTGCCAAGCGATTTAACTGGCGCTAAAGAATTATTTAAAAAAGACACTTTTGAATTTGAATATTGGGTGTTGGATTTGATAAATGCCATGCCAGCGCAAAGCAAGAGTAAAGAAAATATGCGCGGGGCAGACAGAGGCATTGATGGAGTAATAAAATTTATTAGGGATGTTTCTCACAATGGCAATGGCAAAAAGAACGGCAATGGTAATGGAAATTATGAATTGGGCCGTGCCATTGTTCAGGTCAAAGGCGGTGGTGTGCAGAGAAATCAAATTGCTACTTTAAAAGGAGATGCTGAGCGAGAAAAAGCAGAGGCTGGCATTTTTATTACTATGGAAGAGCCAACCAAGCCAATGATTCAGGAAGCGATTGATGCCGGCAGTTTTACCACTCCGCTTACTGGAAAATTTGAATTTCCAAAAATTCAGATTTTAACAGTGGAAGAATTGTTAAAAGGCAAGCAACCGAATTTACCTCAAGGATTGGTTCAGGATTATAACAAAAAAGCCAAACCAATAGAAAAAAATACAAAATTTTGGAATAATAATATAGCTGTTTTATTTTGAAAAATTATGTCAGGTGCTAATGATGAAAAATTTGTTAAATTATTAATAACCAGCCTAATTACTGGGCTTCTGCTTTTGATTTTTAAAGGTTTAAGAGGTCCAATTTCTTGGCTTGCTTTTGGCATTGTAGTTTTAGCATTTTTATGGGAAGTAATAAAATTAGCAGTGAACGGAAAGTTTGAAATAAAAGGATAATTTAAAACAAAAAAATCCGCGCTAGAACGCAGCGGATTTTTGTTTCCAAAAATTTTATTTTTTGTTATAATACAGACATAAAATATGACCAAATCTGAAGCGAAAAATAGAATAGAAAAATTAAAAAATCAGTTAAGAGAAACTGACTATGCTTATTATGTTTTAGACAAGCCTATTATGTCTGACGCGGCACGGGATTCTCTTAAAAACGAGCTTGAACAATTAGAAAAAGAATTTCCAGAATTTATTACCCCAGATTCTCCAACGCAAAGAATTACTGCAAAAGTTTCTGGTAAATTTGAAAAAGTTAGGCATCAAGTGCCCAAATATTCTTTTGATGATGTTTTTTCCTGGGCCGAAGTTTTAGATTTTGATGAAAGAGTTAAAAGATTTTTAAATTTGCCTTTGGACAAAAATATTGCCTACACTTGCGAATTAAAAATTGATGGCTTGAATATGTCTTTTATTTATGAAAAAGGAATTTTTGTTCAGGCATTAACCAGAGGCGATGGCATTATGGGCGAAGATGTAACGCATACTGTGAGAACAGTTAAAAGCGTGCCCTTAAAATTAAGGCAACCAGTTGATCTTGAAGCAAGCGGAGAAATTTATTTGCCTATTAAAAGTTTTGAAAAAATAAATAGTGAATTAGAAAAAAATAAGGAAGACGAGTTTGCCAATCCCAGGAACGCAGCTGCTGGCACAGTTAGACAATTGGATCCAAAAATTGCCGCGGGAAGAGATTTACAAGCGTTTTTTTATAATTTAATTATAGAAAAAGAGAAACTAAAGGGACAAATAAAAACTCAATACGAAATATTGGGGGCTTTACAGAAACTTGGTTTCAGAGTAGAAAAACATTTTAAAAAAATAAATAAAGTTGAAGAAACAAAAAATTATTTTGAAAACATTAAACAAATAAGACATAAACTTGGTTTTGAAATTGACGGCATTGTCATTAAAGTTAATGATTTAGATTACCAAAAAAAATTAGGCAGGACGGCAAAGAATGTCCGTTGGGCTTGCGCTTATAAATTTACAGCAGAGCAGGCAACAACGATTGTGGAAGATATTCAAGTTCAAATTGGCCGCACAGGAGTTTTAACGCCAGTGGCGCATTTAAAGCCAGTCAGTGTGGCTGGTTCAGTTGTTTCGCATGCCACTTTGCATAATTCTGACGAGATAAAAAGGTTAGACATTAAAATTGGCGATACAGTCATTATTCAAAAAGCAGGGGATATTATTCCAGACATTGTGGAAGTTTTGAAAAAAATGAGGAGTGGCAAAGAGAAAAATTTTATAATACCAAAAAAATGTCCTGTTTGCGGCTCAAAAATTATCAGGCCAGGGAATGAAGTGGCATATTATTGCACTAACAAAAATTGCTTTGCCCAAATCCGGGAAAAATTATACCATTTTGTTTCGCGCGCCGCTTTTGATATTGCCGGGCTTGGTCCCAAAATTATTGATTTGCTTTTAGATCAAAATTTAATTAAAGATGCCAGTGATATTTTTACTTTGAGAAAAGGAGATTTGGAAGAATTGCCGCGTTTTGCCGAGAAGTCTGCTGATAATTTAATCAAAGCTATTGAAATCAAGAAAAAAATTAGTTTGACAAAATTTATTTATGCTTTGGGTATTAGACATGTGGGCGAAGAAACGGCCATTCTGCTGACGCAGGATGAACTGCCAACCAACAACTACCAACTGCTAATTAAATATTTTCAATCTTTGAGTATAGAAAAATTAAATGAAATTGAAGGTATTGGGCCTGTAGTAGCAAAAAGTATTGTCAGTTGGTTTAAAGATGAGAAAAATATAAAATTATTGGAAGGACTTTTTAAGAATGGGGTTAGTATAGAAAATGTCAAATTACAAATATCAAATGTCAAAAATAAAAAATTAGATGGCTTGGTTTTTGTCTTAACAGGGACTTTGAACAGTATGAGTCGCGAAGGGGCCAAAGAAAAAATCCGCGCTTTGGGCGGAGATGTTTCAGAAACAGTTTCTCAAAATACTAATTATGTAGTGGTCGGAGAAAATCCTGGTTCAAAATTAGACAAATCTAAAAGATTGGGTAGAAATATTTTAACTGAAAAAGAGTTTCTAAACATGATAAAACAATAAAAACAAATAACACCAGCCAGTATAGCGGGTGTTATTATTTTTATCCAAAATACTAAAATTATATCTTCCCGTCAACCATATAAGTGTTGGCTAATTCTCTGCTTACCAAATCATTTTTAACTAAATTCTGTAAATCCTGATCCATTGTAATCATGCCTTCATCTTGGGAAGTTTGAATAATGCTTTTTATCTGGGCTGTTTTTTTCTCGCAAATTAAATTAGCAACAGCCGAATTATTGATTAAGATTTCTCTTGTTGCTATTCTACCACCGGTTTTTTTTGTTAATAATTGCTGAGCAATAATAGCGCTTAATACCATTGATAACTGCAATCTTATCTGGTCCTGCTGATAAGGTGGAAAAACATCGATAACGCGGTCAATTGCTTGAGAGGCGTTATTGGTATGCAAAGTGGCCATAACCAAGTGTCCTGTTTCTGCTAAAGTCAAAGTAGCGGCTATAGTTTCTAAATCGCGCATCTCTCCCACCATAATAACATTCGGGTCCTGACGCACCACATGTTTTAATCCTTGAGCAAAAGAGAGCACATCAGTGCCAAGTTGTCTTTGTCTGATAATTGATTTGATCGGCTGGAATAAAAATTCTATTGGGTCTTCCAAGGTAACAATGGTTACGGATCTTTCTTGATTAATCAAATTAATCATAGCGGCAAGCGTTGTTGATTTGCCGCAGCCAGTGGGGCCGGTTAATAAAATCAAACCCTGTTTTTTACGCGTTAATTCCGAAACAATCGCCGGTAACCCCAATTCTTCAATTGTTGGAATTTGCGCCGGAATAATTCTCGCCACCAAACCAAGATTATTTTTTTCATAGTGACAATTCACTCTAAATCTTGTTTTATCAGAAATTTCCTCAGAAAAATCTAATTCTCTTTCACTAATTAGTCTTTCCTTTTGCTGGGCTGTTAATAAATCAAAAACCAATTCTTCAACCAATTGCTTAGAAATTTCAGGCGCGTTTTTTACCACCTTTAAATCGCCGGCAATCCTAAAAATTGGCGGCTTGCCTACAATAATATGGACGTCAGAAGCGTTTTTATTAACAGCATCTTGAAAAATTTCTTTAAGATTCATAAAATAGAATTTATTTAAATTTAATTTTATTATAACATTTTTCCTTATAACCCGCCACAAGCAGGCACGCTTATATGAAAATGGTCTGCTTCTGGATAAAATTGCCCGTCTGCTTTATCAACAAGTGCCTCAAGTAAAGTAGCTTGATTTTGTATTAACGTATATTTTCTAATATCAGCGGCGTAAGAGCCGTCCAAATTTTTTAATGGCCCGCCATAATGGCAAGAATTTTTTGTATGCCAACAGCAATTAGTTATAATATTATTATCCGGATCACATTGTCGCGGATAAGAATTTCTGCAATAATTTAAACCATTGTCATCACTAATGGAAGTAATAATAATATCTTCTGCTTTTAAAACATTGCCGCCAAAACCGCTCTGGAGTAAAACATTCATATTATAAAATAATTTAGTTAAAGATGGAGAAGCGTCAGAACATTGGCTTTTTTTAATACCTGATGTTTTAAAAACGCCGCAATTTCCTCCGCAGGAAACGCCAATGTCAGCCCCGCAGCCAGACACCACAACAGGCGGCTGGCTTGGCAATGTGGGAGATGGAGTAAAAATACCTTCCTCAATTTTTTGACATTTAATTTCCTGCCATTTTTTGCCAAAAATTTGCGCCACATCAATTCCTGCTTTTTCTTGAATAGCAAAATTAGCAATAATAAAATTAACACCAACCCAAGCAGTGTAAGTAAAAATTAAACCAATGATTGAGCCAATAATTATTTTTCTGCCTGCCGCAATTCTCCCCGGGTTGCCTTGGCTCATAATCAAAATTAAACCAGCAATGACGAAAAATAATAAAGACAATGACCCGGCTATGGTTAATAAAATTTCAGCCATTTTAATGCCAAATTTTAAAGCATCACAAAAACCGCAATCGCCGTTTTTGTAGCATTCTAAAACCGCACTCTCCGCTCTTGCGGTTATTGGCAAAGCAGTCATTAGAATTAAAAAGAAAACTAAAATTATTTTTTTCATAAATGGGGTCGGGAACTGACCGCTCTTATAACTATATTTGAGGATCGACCGTATATGACCATGTTAAAGGAAAAAATCGCGATAATCAAGAAAGTACAGAAGCAATACAATTATTACCCGGCTTAAAGCAAATTAAGCACTTATTGCCTCATTTTAACCCCTTGTTTGCCCCTGTGGCGAGAGATTAAAAGGAAGTGAGAGGTTAGGGTGAGATAATGCCCCCCTAACAAATTTGAAAGAATTTTGAACGATTTATGAGGGGGTTAGACTATTTTTCGTAATCATAATTTTTCTCGTAATATTTCAGTCTTTTTTTAAACATCCTCTCCAAGTATTCAACTTCTCTATCCCTATAATCATAAACAGTTTTGTTCATTTTATCACTATGCAGAAGTCGGCCGATGTATTGAGTTAGTTTGCCTTCAAAAGAAAAAGGATAAACCAAAAACAAACAATTTAAATTATCAAAATGCGTGCCTTCGCCAAGTAATTGACCAGTGGCAATAATAATCTGAAAATGACCTGATTCAATCTGCTTAATTTTTTCCTGTTTTTTCTTGGGAGTTAGATCACCGGTTAGAGTTATTACTTCAAAATCTCTTTTTAAATAGGCGTTTATGATTTCAACATGATCCTTACGCTATTATGTTTTCTAATGGGCGTGGCCGTTAAACCATAAAGGTAATATGGATTGAATTGAGTAATAACCTTGCGAAAGGATTGCGCTGGAATGTGATGGCACTCATCAATTATAACCAATCCGAAGTTATCTGAAATTTTTTTTAAATTATCTATTCGGGCCAGTGTCTGCACCATGGCCACGGTTATTGGAGTTTTGACTAATTTTTTGTTACTGCCAATCTGGCCAATTTTTCTTTTGGGAATTTGCAGAAAATTTTCAATTCTTTCTATCCACTGATCATAAATTTGTTTGCGGTGAGTGATGATTAAAGCCGGTTGCTTTTTGCTGGCGATTAAAGCCAAAGCCATATTTGTTTAATAGCGTATTCGTTGTTAAAAAAATTCAATTCCTCGGTTAAAAAATTTGATAACTGCTTGTTAATATAGCTTTTTGGGATTGAAATATATGAGCCAAGCACCAAGGGAATTTCATTGCCTTTATAGACAACTTTTCTTTGAGGCAATTTGTTATTTGAGAACTTATCAAATAAATCACCCAATTTTTTTACTGAAATTTTTTACACAGAATTTAATAATTCCCATTGGTCATTAGCCGGCTTAAAATTATTACCAGGATCAAGAAAAATACTATTACCTTGTTTTCTGGAATCGCCTTGAAGTGGCAAAGCAATCAAATTACCAAGGCCTTTGCCAGTGTGATAATCTTGATTAGGAAATAATCTGTCAAAACTTTCTGCTTTGTCAAAATCATCAACATTTTTGGATTCTTTGATTAAATGCAAAAATATTTTTCTGGATTTATATGCCGGATAGGACTGTTCAAAAAACCACCAGATATGTCCACCTTTGCCGGAACGAGATCGTTCAACATATGCTGGCACGTTGTATTTCTCGCATTGTTTGAATAATCTTTTAGCTGACTCAATCCAACACTCACCATCAAAGTCCGCGGCAATAAAATTGGAATTATTATCTTGAAGCAGTGGATAAATTCCAATTGTTTGATATCCTCTTAAATGCGATTCTATTACGGCGTCGGTTATAGGCAAAAACTTTCCTGTTGTTTTATTTTTAACCGGAGAATATCCGCTGACGCCCCTCTTTTGGTTTTCCCATCTGAAAGCATAAACATCGCTTCTACCTTGAAAAAGCAATGTGAATAATTTGATTTTCTGTGAGGGATTAAAATTGACCATAAGAATTAAGCTGGATTTAACTTTTTACTGAAATGTTGATGATATAATTCATCAATCATATCATAAAAACCCCAACCGATATCACCGGTGTCGGATACGATTTTTTGAAAACGCGGCAAATAACCATCTTCAATTTTGTTGTCAATTACAAATTTTGCCGCTGTTTTATACATACTCTCCATGCTGTTGTAAAAAGGTTCATCAATGTCACCATATTTCAAAGTAAAATCTACTCCCATTTCAACGTAGTAAATCATCAAGTCAGCGATTAAGTGATTATTATTGCTTAATTTTCTAAAATCGCTGATTGCTTTTCTGGCTATAGACAATCTCATTTTGCCAAAACCCCTGTCAGGAAAAAATTCATTCTTGATAATTTTTTTGTATTTATCGCGTAATTCAAAATCACCACCCGTTAATTTAGATTGATAAAATTCTTTGACCTTGGGAAATTTTTTAAACAATTCTAGAATGTCATCGGCCAGAATTTGTTTGGATGAATTTTGTAAATATTTTTTTAATTGAGAGATTGATATTGTAGTAGTCATAGTTTACTGCACCAAAAATTGTGTTCCCGTTTTTTAAAGGTTGACTCGTCTAAATCACAAACCTTGTGCTTATCACACATAACTTGAATGAAGGTTTTGTGAGTGATTAAAAAATCCTCATGATTTTTGATAATTGCCTGCATTTTTTGATAACACTTTTTCTGCTTACCCAAATCGTGATAACATTTGCGCGTGCAAATATTTCCATAAAACCAATTAAGCGCATGCCGGGATTTTATTCTGTGCGGCATGCATTTATTCACTTTCATTTTCGTAAGATTTTCGGTATAATATAAATATAGCACTTGCGGATAGAAACATCAAATTAAACCAAAAATGCAAAATTTGCAAATGAATACCTTGCTTCTAATTGCTTCTAAAATTAAAGGGAGTAATTTCTCCCGAAATTACCCCTAAATAAAGCATTTTTTGGACTTGCTTCTAATTGCTTCTAAAAATTAGCTTCGTAATAAGTGCTCTTGGATTCACCAACACTATGCAATAATCCCATCTTTTGCATTCGGCTCAAATCGTAATTGATAGTTTGTCTCGGCGTATCTAATACAATTTGCTCACACTCTTTAGCTGTTATAGTTTTATTCTCAACTAAATACCCCCAAATTTTTATTTGCCTCTCATTTAATTTACTTAACTTCTCTCCCGTTAAAATAACCTTAAAGCTATTTGATGTATTTTTGAATATTGGCGGTAATAAATTCCATTTTTTCATTTCGTTAAAAACTATATCAATACCTCTTCCATATTCTTCCATGTAATCAAGCTCTTTTAAACGTGCCGCTATTATTTCATTTCGGCTAACCTGGGCGTCTTGTATATTCTCTATCGTAACTCCAGGCGGTAAACACCCAGGATTAAAAACCTCTATTCTGTCTTCAAACACATTTACTTGCGTATAAGTTTCCGTAATTTTATAATCCCTATGAATAACAGCATTGGCAACTATTTCTCTAATGGCCTTTTCTGGATATTCATATTTTTCAATCCTTTTCGTGCCAACAATTTCTGCACTTTTTCTGATATTCCTTAAAACAAATTTTTGCATATTATCAATTTGACTATCTAATGTTCCGCCAATATCTATACTGTCTATGATGTCTGTTGCCACATTTGATCCTTGATATTTAACACACCTTATAACATATCTACTAAACTGCTGTTTGTTTTGTGGTCTTTCTTTGGAAAAAATTAAAAAGCCAGCGAGAGTTGGACTTTTTATTCCATCAAAATCGTCTGCCATCCCTAAATTTTTAAGTAATTCAAAATCAATATCATCTAACGAGCTATGTCTTTGAGTTCTTTCCCCACTTTTTATTAAGAGTTCTAAAATTTTTTCTTTTGACAAGTCATTAAGTGAAACCCCTTCTGCAATTGTAATATCAAATTTAAACTTTTTGGAATTATCAATTAAACTCCTCATTTCATCGTCAGTCATTTTTCTGTCAGTATTACCATCTCTTATATATGCGCCGTTTGGCATGCCTGCCGGTTTATAATAACAAGGTTTAAATTGATCGGGACACTCTGGTATAAAAACAGTCAATAATGTTTTTCCTTCAATTTCCAGTATATGATAAGTTGGCCGAATAACAAAGCTCATCTCATTATTAACTAAGTCACCAATTTTTTCCTGTAAATTATCAAGTGCTTCTGCTCCTACTATTTTTATTTCTCGTTTATCTTTATCTTCAATAATTCCAAAGACAATAATGCCACCGCCAGGTCTATGTGAAAAAGAGGATATAGTTTTCCATGTACTTTTTGGCAAACCACCACGTGCATCCTTAAATTCAACGCTATTGGTTTCCGTTTTGTATTTAATAGCTTCTTCAATTAATTTTTGCATTTCTTGCTTGTCCATATTTTAATATTTATCCACATTTTATTTTCGTAAGATTTTTGGTATACTATAAATATAACATTTGCAGACAAAAACATCAAATTAAAGTACTAAACTTATGATTATACCATTGACAAAAAGACAGAAAGAAATATTGGATTTTATCGGCTATTTCATTGATAAAAATGGTTATGCCCCGACTATCAAGGAAATGCAAAAAAAAATTCATTTATCTTCTGCCTCAACAATTCACCAACATATCCAAGCATTAACCAGTAAGGGTTATTTGAAAAAAATTGCCAATTTGGCAAGAGCAATTAGATTGGTAAATATAAATAAAAAATAATTTTAAAAAAATATTTTACCCAAACTTATGTCTATCCAAATTTTATCAAATTTAAATTATCCGATTGGCAATATTATTAATCAAGAGTTACAGAACGCCAAATCTGCAAGAATTGCAATTGCCTTTTTGAAACTATCAGGATTAAAGATGATTGAGAAATCCATTGATCAGTGTTTAAAAAATAATGGCAATATAGAAATTATTGCTGGTCTGGATTTTAAAACAACTGATCCGCAATCAATGCATTATTTAATACAACTGCAAAAACAAGTGCCCAATTTAAAATTTTATTGTTATGGGGATAAAGAAGAAAACAAGACTAATATAGTTTTTCATCCAAAAATTTATCTTTTCCAAAAGAATAATGAAACAACTGGCATTGTTGGTAGCACAAATTTGACACGGGGTGGATTAATGACAAACTTTGAAGCCAATGTTGATTTTTAAAGAAATAAAACCTTTATATTTTTCGCAACTGGAAGCTATTTATAATTCAGTCAAATTTACTGATTCAGTTTTTACGCCAGACGAGGAATATTTGGCTGGCTATTCGGATGTATATAAAGCATTTTTACAAAACGAACAGAAAGCCAATAAAGACAGTGGTGTTCAAAAAACAATTCAGCAGATTCAATATCGAGAACAATTCTTGCCGGGCACGATTCCATCAATCAAAAGTTTAATTATCAAGGTCATTAAACGAGAGCAAGAAAAAGATACTGATTTTGTTTCTTTGCAGACAATATACAAAGGAGTCGAAAAATTGGTTAGCGAGAAGAATCTGTTTTATAAAATGGATACTTTTAGAAATTCAATCAGAGGAGAATTAAATAAACATGAAATAAACAGTAAACACCCTGATAATATGGATTTGTTTATTAGGTCATCTGATAAAAAAGGGTATTATTTATTAACTAATAACGGCAAGAGTTATCAAGGTCGTTAACTTAAAAAATATGGCACAACATTATCCAATTCAAAATTCAACGAACAAAAAGATCCAGAAAATATGCCAAGGTATTTATAATAAGTTTGGAGAAGGAATTAAGAAAATCCACCCGTCATTAAAATACCAAGAGATTTACGACGATGATTTTAAGGAATCTAAAAATGACGAAGTTTTTCAGACTTGGCGTAGCATAAATGGAGAAACAGAAAACCTCGAAGTCCACTTTGACTTACAAAAAGCAAAAGTTACGAATATCTATTTAGTGAAATAACAATATTTGTTGATCATTCTAAGAAAAATAAATCATATTACCACTGCAACCGCTCCGGCGACAACATCAAATGCACGGACAAATTTGTTGAAGTTTGGGATTTAGAAAAACAGGTAGCTAATAAATTTAAAGAAATTCAATTCTCCCAAGATTTTATCAAAAAGGTGATTAAGAAAACCGAGGAAAAATATAAAAAACGCAAAGGCAGTATTAACAAAGAAAAACAAATTTTAATCAAACAAAAATTATCAATTGAAAAGAAAAGGGATGTGGCTGAAGAAAAACTATTTAGCGGAATAATATCAGATGAGGATTTTGCCAGAAACAAGAAAAAATACCGGGGGCAGATTGAAGCCATGCAAGATGAGATTTATCAGTTAGAGCAAAAACTTAACTTAAGATTAGATGAAGTGCAGGAAATTCTGGGCTTGGTTAGAAATGTTTATAAGACCTATATTAAAGCACCAGATGAAATCAAAAGATTGTATTTGGGACTTTTTTGGGAGAGATTTGAAGCCGGGGAGAAAAAGATTGTTAAAGCCGAGCCAGTTAAATTTATTAAAGCCTTGATTGAAGCTCGCTCGGTTTTCTTGCAAACACAAAAGCCCCACATAAATGAGGCTTTTGTGCAAAATCTACAAAGGGATGACTGCCGGCCATTACTGGCTGATAAATCCCCGGACCAAATGGCATCCAACAAGCTGTTGCCAGTTATATTAGATACCGTCTGGGGTGGCCTACGGGA
>Ga0172375_10002591_pt1 | contig 28066 bp, 29 predicted proteins | sample LakKiv1m_FD_114537 | JGI IMG/M metagenome (GOLD analysis project Ga0172375, IMG submission 114537) | Freshwater microbial communities from Kabuno Bay, South-Kivu, Congo - kab_092012_11.1m | ecosystem: Environmental > Aquatic > Freshwater > Lake | place: Democratic Republic of the Congo... | reverse complement strand
TAACGGATAAAAGCTACCCCGGGGATAACAGGCTTATCTTGCCCAAGAGTTCACATCGACGGCAAGGTTTGGCACCTCGATGTCGGCTCGTCGCATCCTGGGACTGAAGCAGGCCCCAAGGGTCCGGCTGTTCGCCGGTTAAAGCGGTACGCGAGCTGGGTTCAGACCGTCGTGAGACAGGTCGGTCTCTATCCGTTGTGGGCGTTTGGAGATTTGAGGGGGGCTCTCTCTAGTACGAGAGGATCGAGAGGGACAAACCTCTGGTGTTCCAGTTGTCCTGCCAAGGGCATTGCTGGATAGCTATGTTTGGTTGTAATAAGTGCTGAAAGCATCTAAGTACGAAGTATGCCCCAAGATAATATCTCCCATCCCGGCTTCGGCCGGGGGTAAGACCGCAGGTAGACTACCTGCTTGATAGGCGGCGTGTGCAAGCACAGCAATGTGTTCAGCTTAGCCGTACTAATGGTCGAGGGCTTGGCCTGCTTCAGAGTTGGTACTAACCTTCTCCTTAAACGGAGCCGTTCGGCTCGGTCGGTTTATCTCTTCAGGCTATCAATTCTCCGGATTTTGTGCTAGAATTAAGTTAACGAAAACAATCTAACCCGGAGACTTCTAACCTCCCCGTCACTACCTTGCATTACAGGGGAAAACGCCTTAACATAGAGATAAATACGGAGATAAATATCCTTGTTGTTTAACAAGTGAATAAGCTTCCTGGTGGTTTGGGCGAAGCGGTCCCACCCGTTCCCATCTCGAACACGGTCGTGAAACGCTTCAGCGCAGACGATACTGAGAGGGCAACCTTTTGCGGAAAATATGCCATCGCCAGGGAGCTTTATTTTTATCCCGGTACGTTATCTCGGCAATAAGCAGGGAGGAGGTCTCAAGGAGGCAGTTATGGCAAGCCGATTTGAGAAATTTTCAGAAAGAGCCCGACGTGTCTTGACACTGGCGCAGGAAGAAGCCCAGCATCTTAATCACAGCTATATCGGCACCGAGCATATCCTGCTGGGGCTGCTGCGTGAGGAAGAAGGCGTGGCGGCTAAAGTACTGGTCAGCCTCGGCTGCAACCTGGGTAAGGTGCGTTCCGGGGTCGAATTTATAATCGGCCGCGGCGATAAACCGAACGCCGGTGAAATCGGTCTCACCCCCCGCGCCAAGCGTGTCATTGAATTAGCCATCGATGAAGCCCGTCACCTCGGGCATAACTATATCGGCACCGAGCATTTGCTGCTCGGCCTTTTGCACGAAGGCGGCGGCGTCGCCGCGGGCGTGTTGGATAGCTTCGGCATTAATCTGGAGCAGGTGCGCGGCGAAGTGACTAAGATGCTCAACCAGAGCGCCAGCAAACAAGCGCGTCCCGGCGCCCGGTCCCAGAGCAAAACCCCCACTCTCGACCAGCTTTCCACGGACTTAACCGCGTTAGCCCGTGCCGGGAAACTGGACCCGGTGGTAGGGCGCGAAAAGGAAATCCAGCGCGTCATCCAGATATTGAGCCGGCGCAACAAGAACAATCCCGCGCTTATCGGGGAGCCGGGGGTGGGTAAAACCGCCATTGTGGAAGGGCTCGCCCAGCAGATTGCCCGCAACGATGTGCCGGAAACTCTAGAAGACAAACGGCTGGTCACGCTGGATATGGCGGCGGTCATCGCCGGTACCAAGTACCGCGGTGAATTTGAAGAGCGTCTTAAGAAAATAATTGAAGAAATTGTTACCTCGGGTAACTGTATACTGTTTGTCGACGAGTTTCATAATATCGTCGGCGCCGGCGCCGCCGAAGGCGCCGTGGACGCCGCCAGTATCCTCAAACCCAAGCTGGCGCGGGGACAGTTGCAGATTATCGGCGCCACCACGCTGGACGATTACCGCAAGCATGTGGAAAAAGACCCGGCGCTGGAACGCCGTTTCCAGCCGGTGCTGGTGGAAGAACCGACCGTGGAAGAAACTCTCTCCATTTTGCGTGGGGTGAAAGAACGTTACGAGTCACACCACAAGCTGGAAATCAGCGATGCCGCTCTGGAAGCTGCCGCTACCCTGGCGGAACGTTATATCCCGGACCGGTTCCTCCCGGATAAAGCCATCGACCTGGTGGATGAAGCCTCCAGCCGGGTGCGTCTGCGCTTCCATCCCCCGCTGACGTTGAAAGAAAACAAAAAATTGATTGAAATCATCCGTAAAGAAAAAGAAGCGGCATTAGCCCAGCAGCAATATGATTTTGCCGCCGAAAAACGCCAGTTAGAAATCCAGATGGAAGATAAAATCAAGACGCAAGAGAAAGAATGGAAAGAGAAGCAGACGCAGGAACGTCCGCTGGTGACCGCCGAGGATATCGCCGAGGTGGTGAATATGTGGACGGGCATTCCCGTTACCCAGCTCGGCGGTGATGAAACTGCGCGTCTCCTGCATATGGAAGAAGCCCTGCACAAGCGGATTATCGGGCAGGAAGAAGCCATCGATACGATTTCCAAAGCCGTGCGCCGGGCGCGCGCCGGGTTAAAAGACCCCAAGCACCCCATCGGTAACTTCATTTTCCTGGGTCCGACGGGCGTGGGGAAAACCGAGCTTGCCCGCACGCTGGCGGAATTTATGTTCGGCAGCGAGGATACGCTTATCCGCATCGATATGTCCGAATTTATGGAAAAACACGCCGTCTCCCGCCTGGTGGGAGCGCCTCCCGGCTACGTCGGCTATGATGAGGGCGGTCAGCTTACCGAGGCGGTACGCCGTAAATCCTATTGCTGCATCCTGCTCGATGAAATTGAGAAAGCGCACCCGGATGTGTTCAACATCCTGCTGCAGATTTTCGATGACGGGCACCTCACGGATGCCAAGGGACGTAAGGTGGATTTCCGCAACAGCATCATCATTATGACCAGTAATATCGGCGCGGAACTGATTCGCAAGGGTTCGTCCATCGGCTTTATGGCAAAAACGGATGAATCCAAGGTTCAGGAAGTCAATTACGAGCGGATGAAAGACAAGTTGCTGGGTGAAGTTAAAAAAGTGTTCCGCCCCGAATTCCTCAACCGCATCGACGGAATGGTCGTCTTCCACGCGCTGAACAAGCAGCATATCCGTTCGATTGTGGACTTGATGCTGAAAACTGTCAGCGCCCAATTGCTGGAAAAAGGCGTCAAGATGACCGTTACCGAAGCCGCCAAAGACCTACTGGGAGAAAAAGGTTTCGATGAGGTCTTCGGCGCCCGGCCGTTGAAACGCGCCATTCAGGACCTGGTGGTAGATAAACTCTCCGAAGCTATCCTCCGCAGCGAGTTCCGTCCCGGGGACACCGCCGTGGTCGACGTGCAGGAAGGGCAAATCGTCCTGAAGCAGTTGGAAACCCTGCCGGAAGATGACCGCGTGCCGGCATTACCCGGCGGTCCCGTTACTCTGGATAAGCCGTCACATAACTAATGTAATGTGAAAAACAGCCTCAAAGGGAGGGCATTTTGCGCCCTCCCTCTTTTTTTGGTAGAATACTAGAAGTCGAACCTGGAAGGAGTAAAAATGGCAAAAGAGATTGTAGAAGCCCCTATTACCGGTACCATTATCAGCATTGAAGTTAAGGTTGGCGATAAAGTGGAAGAAGGCGATGTACTTCTTTACATCGAATCCATGAAAATGGAAAACCCCATTATGGCGCCGGTGAATGGTAAAGTAGTGGAAATCAAGGCGCAGGTAAAACAGGTCACGGAAACCGGCAAACCGCTGGTGGTCATCGAAACCTAGCCGACATTTCAGAATTTTGTAAAAAAGACCCCCGTCAATTATGCGGGGGCTTTTTTTATTTGTTTTTTAGAATACCATATCTTTTACCTGTTTCACTTTCAGACGCTGACTGCCGACTGCCGAAAACTATTTATCCCGCTAGCCGCTGTGCGGCATTTGTGCTAAACTCATTCTATCGTTTAAAGGAGACCGGCATGGTCAGCGCGGAAATTGAAGTTGGCGCCGTGATTGTTGCCGCCGGGAGTAGCGCTCGGATGGGGGAGATTGATAAAATCTTTGCCCCGCTGGCGGGCGAACCCGTGCTGCGGCGCACCCTCGCGCCGTTCCTCGAATGCGCCGCCATCGACCGCGTGGTGGTCGTGTTGAACGGCAAGAATTACGATGACGGCGCCGCCCTGTTCGCGGCGGAAAACTGGGAAAAGGAAGTGGTGGCGCGGCTGGGAGGCAAACGCCGGCAGGACTCCGTGCTGGCGGGCTTGAAACAAATTGGCCATTGCGATTACGTGGTCGTTCACGACGGCGCCCGGCCGCTGGTGACCGTAGAACTGATTGGACAGGGTATTGAGGCGGCGCAGGAAACGGGCGCCGCCGCGGCCGCCGTCCCCGTAAAAGACACCATTAAGGTGGCGGGAACTGATTTGCTGGTGAAGGACACTTTGCCGCGGGAAAATCTCTGGCAAATCCAGACGCCGCAGGTGTTTCAATACGATTTACTGATGGCGGCTTACCGTAAAATCAAGCAGGATGTCACCGATGATGCCCGGATGGTCGAGCTTAATGGCGGCAAAGTGAAGCTCTACCCGGGCGCCTATGATAATATAAAAATAACCGCGCCGGCGGATTTGACGCTGGTGGAAATGTTATGGCAGCGGCGGAAACAGCCGTAAATATAATATTCTCTCCCTTTAGCTAAAGAGGGAGGTGACAACTATAAAGTGTTTGGGTGAACGCTAAAATGAGATTCGGCATCGGGTTCGATATCCACCCTCTGATTGACGGACGCCCTCTCGTGCTCGGCGGGGTGAGTGTCCCGTTTGCGCGCGGGCTGGACGGCTGGAGCGATGCCGACGTGCTTACCCACGCTATTATGGATGCCCTGCTGGGAGCCGCGGCAATGGGTGACATCGGCGTGCATTTCCCGCCCGGCGAGCCGGAATATAAAAACATTTCCAGCCTGAAACTGCTGGCGGTGGTGAAGCAAAAACTCGCGGCTGGTGGCTGGCATATTGAGAATATCGACGCCACGATTATCACGGAAAAACCCCGGCTGCGGGAGTATATCGATAAAATGCGGGAAAAATTGGGTGAAGTGCTGGATATGCACGTCAACCAGGTCAGTATCAAAGCCAGCACCGCCAATGGAGTGGGGTCTATCGGGCACGGCGACGGCATCGCCGCGCTGGCCATCGCTGCCATTGCGAAAACAACGAAATAAAGGACACGGTTATGAAAGTCTTTAATACCCTCTCGGCGAAAAAAGAAGAGTTCCTGCCCGCGGGCAGCGAGGTAAAGATGTATAACTGCGGCGTGACGCCGTATGACGTTTCCCACCTCGGGCACGCCATGAACTCGGTGATTTTCGACGCTATCCGCCGCTATCTCATTTTTCGCGGTTACAAAGTGAAGTACGTGCAGAATATTACCGATGTCGAAGATAAGATTATCGACCGCGCCAACCGGCTGGGAATCAAGCCCCGGGAGCTGGCGGAAAAATTCGCCAACGCCTATTTCGAGGATATGGCGGCGCTGAACGTGATGAAGCCGGACGTGGTGCCCTACGCCACCGAGGAAATCCCCACAATGCTGCAGGTGATTGAAGGACTGGTGAAAAAAGGGCATGCTTATACCGCCGGGGGCAGCGTTTACTTCCGGGTGCGCAGTATGGCTGATTACGGTAAACTCTCCCACCGCACCCTGGACGCGATGATGGCGGGCGCCCGGGTGGAAGTGGGCGAAGAAAAAGAGCACCCGATGGATTTCACGCTGTGGAAAGCCGCCAAGCCTGGGGAACCGTCCTGGGACAGCCCCTGGGGCAAAGGTAGACCCGGCTGGCATATCGAATGCTCGGCGATGTCGCTGAAATACCTCGGCGAGACTATCGATATCCACAGCGGCGGGCAGGACCTGATTTTCCCCCACCACGAGAACGAAATCGCCCAGTCCGAATGCTATACCGGTAAAAAACCGTTCGTGAAATACTGGATGCACAACGGACTGTTCCAGCAGAGCGGCGAGAAAATGAGCAAGAGCCTGGGGAATTTCCAGACTATCAAGCAGGTGCTGGAGAAGCACACGGCGGACGGCTTCCGTTTGTTCTTACTCGGTTCTTATTATCGCAGTCCCGCGACCTACTCCGAAGAGGCGATGACCGCTGCCGAAAAAGGCACCGAGAGGCTGCGTATGGCGGTAAATAACGCCAAATCCGGCAAAGGGGAAAAACTGAATGCTGCCGGCGCCCGGGAGAAATTTATCGAGTTTATGGATGACGACTTCAGCACCCCGCAGGCAATTGCCGTGCTGTTCGATTTAGCGCGGGACATCAACCGCTCCGCGGAAAGCGGTATGGATATTAAAGAAGCTCAAAACACCCTCAAAGAATTGTGCCGGGTGCTGGGATTGACCCTCAAAGAACCGGAGACCGCGGCCGGGGACGCCGCGCCGTTTATCGAGCTGCTCATCGTTTTACGGAAACAGCTCCGCGAGGCCAGACAATACCAGCTCGCGGACGAGGTGCGCCAGAAGCTTGTGGAGCTGGGTGTAGCGCTGGAAGACTCCCCGCAGGGCACCACCTGGAAACGTAAAAAATAGGCCGAGGATTGATGAAAAAAAGAGCGCCGGTATTTTACTCGGCGCTCTTTTTGTTAACGTCATCCCGGCGGATAAAATAATCACCGGGCGCTACGGCATCGACCAGGCGGACGCCGCCTTCGCGAATTTCTTTAATGGCGGCGCCGGCAAAGTGGTGCTGGAGCCGTGGGAATAGCGTTTTTTCAATCCATATTTGCTTCTGCAGCCGTCTGCCGGGACTTTTGTTACATTCTTACTGCCGTTGAATACCGGATAATCTTAATAGTTCGTTTAATTTCCAATCGCCAGAAAAGAACAGGAACTAAAATGATTACAATTGACGCTCATCGCTGCCCGCAGAACCACCACTGTCCCGCGATCGCTAAATGCCCGGCCGGGGCCATTTCCCAGCAGGGTCACAATCTGCCCGTGGTAGACCACGGGCAGTGTACCCTTTGCCAGACATGCGTGGAATTTTGTCCCCGGGACGCGATTCAAGACGTCTAGTCCCGTCGGTAGCAGATAGTCAGATGCCCGTTAACCCTGTATTATATAGGTTAATGGGTAATCTGACTGATTTTTCCACCGTGTTCCCGGCGCGGCTGGCGGGGTGGGTCACCCGGCGGCAGGGCGCCAAGTTCCTGCAGTTAAAAGATAATCCGCCGTCGCCTGCCGTACCGCCCGCTAAAGCCGGACGTGATGACTGGGCGTCTCTTTATATTCATATCCCCTTCTGCCGCTCTCTCTGCCCGTTCTGCTGCTTCAACCGCTACCTGCTGGACGAGACCAAAGCCCGGATTTACTTCGCCAACCTGAAAAAAGAAGTCCAGATGTACGTTGACCGCGGTTTCCGGTTCTCCGACTTCTACTTCGGCGGCGGCACCCCGACGGTGCTGCTGGACGAGCTGGAGAGCTTCATCGGGTTTTTAAAATCCAGATTCAACGTGAAGCAAATCTCGCTGGAAACCACCCACCGTGAAATCAACGAAAACACCCTCGCCGCGCTGAAAAAAATGGGCGTCAACCGCCTTTCCATCGGCGTGCAGAGTTTTGATAACGGGCTGCTCAAAGAAATGGGGCGGACCGTGGGCACCGGTGAAGAGGCAATGGCGGCGTTGTCCCGGGCGCAGGGCAAATTTGATACCGTCAACGCCGATTTTATTTTTAACTTCCCTTCGCAGACTGTCGCCCAGTTCGAAGCAGATATTGCCGTCTTTAAAAAGCTGGGTATCGACCAGGCGACCTTTTACCCGTTAATGCCTTCGCCGCATAAAAAAACCCGGCTGGAGCGTAAGTTCAGTCGCGTTGACACCTCCCGGGAGAAGGCTTTTTACGACGTGATTTTGCGGGAACTCTACCGGGGCGGGTACGAAGCCTCCACTGCCTGGTGTTTTTCCCGCGGCAACCGGCTGATTGACGAGTATATCATTGATTACGACGATTACATCGGCGTGGGTGCCGGGAGCGTGGGCTTTTTAAACGGCGACTTTTTTGTGAATACCTTTTCGCTGGAGACCTACGACCGCCTGATTAACGAAGGTAAGTTGCCGTTAGTTAGCTGGCGGCGGTTATGCGAACGCGAGCACCTGCACTACTACATGCTGACCAAGCTGTTCGGGATGGCGCTGGACCCGGCTAAGTTCCGGTCCCGGTTCGGCGGCGATGTTCACCGCAAACTTTGGCTGGAAATGGCGTTTTTCAAATTGTTCGGGCTGGTCAAAGAAGACGGGCAAATTACCGTTACTCCAAAGGGGATGTACACCCTCTGCGGTATGCAGAAGGAGTTCTTCGCGGCGCTCAACACCCTGCGGGAAAAGTACATCGAAGCCCAGTTGTAAACGCCCCGAAAAGCGGTATTACCCGCGGTTGCATACGGATATGGCGGGGGTTATAATTGGCTAACCAATTTTCCCCGGATGCCGCACGCATCTGCGCTAACTCATCTAAACCAGACGAGGATTGAATGACCAATACGCGTACCTCCCCGGTAGATAAGCTGGTCTTCCGCCTGCAGCAGCGACAAAAAGTGAAACTGCCTTTTATGAAGGTGAAGTCGTCAACGCCGCTTTCCACCACGCTGTTGCTGGCGTACGGATTCCTGGGCGTAATTGCCCTTGGGACAATCCTCTTGATACTGCCTTTTTCCAGCCGTTCCGGGGAAATGACCTCGCCGGTCAATGCCCTGTTCACCGCCACCTCCGCGGTCTGCGTGACCGGGCTGGTGGTCGTGGACACCGGCACCTACTGGAGCGGCTTCGGGCAGGGAGTGCTGATGGCGCTATTCCAGTTGGGCGGCTTCGGGTTTATCACCGGCACCACGCTGCTGCTTTTCGCCATCGGGGGCAAGTTTGGTTTGAGAGAGCGGCTGGTCATCTCCGAAGAGGTGGGCATCGACGAATTGGGCGGGTCGCTGGGGGTTGTCATCAAGATTGCCCTGTTCTCGCTGTTTTTCGAGGGTATCGGCGCCGCCATTTTCTATTTCCGCTGGCTGTACACCGGCGACCCGTCTGTCTCCCTGTGGACGGCGGTTTTTCACAGTATCTCAGCGTTCAATAACTGCGGCATGGATATCTTCGGTAATTTTGAGAGTCTGGTCCGCTACCAGGGAGACGCGATTATTATTCTGACCACGGCGGGGTTGATTCTCGCCGGGAGCACCGGCTACATCGTCATTGCCGATGTTCTCCGCCGCCGGCGGCTTTATAAAATTGCCCTGGATTCCAAGCTGGTCTTAGCCACTACCGGTATACTGCTGCTGGCAGGTACGCTCTTTTTCCTGCTCGTCGAGTTCAGTAATCCCGGCACGATGGGCAATATGCCTTTCTGGCAAAAGCTCATGCTTTCATTTTTCCACGCGGTGACGCCGCGCACCGCCGGGTTCAATGCCATCGATATCGCCGGGCTGGGGCAGGCGTCGCTGTTCTTCACGATGCTGCTGATGTTTATCGGCGGGGCGTCCGGCTCCACCGCCGGGGGCGTTAAGGTCAATACCATCGGGGTGCTGGGAGTGACCGCGTTGAGCCTGGCGAAAGGGCGCACCACCGTCAGCGCTTTCGGGCGGCAGCTTACCAGCCAGACCGTCTTCCGCGCGCTGACGCTTTTTTTGAGTTATCTGGCGGTAGTCGCGGTGCTGGCATTAGCGCTCTCGCTGGTGGAGGATTTCGCCTTTGACCGTATTCTCTTCGAGACGTTTTCGGCGCTGGGGACGGTAGGCTTGTCCACCGGCATTACCCCGGATTTAACCGTCCCCGGGAAAATCATCCTCACTTTGGCGATGTTTGTCGGCAGACTGGGGCCGCTGGCATTGATGGCTTTCCTGGTGCATCGCCAGCAGCACACGGAACTGGAATATCCGCACGAACCCGTCAGACTGGGTTAAGGAGTAAACAAGATGAAAATCGGAAAACAGGTGGCAGTATTTGGACTGGGGCGTTTCGGCTTCAACCTGGCGACCACGCTGCACGATGCCGGCTACGAAGTGCTGGCGGTGGATAAGACCGCGGAACTGGTGGAGGGTATCGGCTCCAGCGTGACGCACGCCGTCAAAGCCGACGCCACCCACGAGGCGGCGCTGCAGAAGCTGGGTATTAAAAATTTTGACGTGGCGGTGATTACCGTGGGCGCGTCCATTCAGGACAGCGTGATGATTACCATCCTGCTCAAGAAGATGGGGGTCAAGTATATCGTCGCCCGGGCGGATAACGAGCTTCACGGCGCTATCCTGGAGAGCATCGGCGCGGATAAGGTGATTTACCCGGAACGGGACACCGCCCTGCGCACCGGCCCGGTGCTGACGCTCAAAGGGGTTATCGATTACATACCGCTGGAGAAAGCCTCCGGGATTATCAAGGTCAAAGCCCCGGATTATTTTGTGGGGAAAACTTTGAAAGACCTGGGGTTCGGCACCGGGGCAGCCAGCGGCGCGGCGGTGCTGATGATACAGCGCGGCAAAGAGGGCATTGTCAACCCCAGCGTGGAGGAAGTGGTCAGCCACGTGGATATCCTGATTATTGCCGGGAATAACAGCGATGTCGACCGCCTGCTGGAACAAACGGATAAAACCAACGGCAACGGCAAGAAATAAGAGAACTAACCGCTCGCCTGGATAAGGGAGTTTAAGAGGGGCGTTTTCGCCCCTCTTGTGTTTTCTTCTCTTCCCTGTGGGGAAGAGTCAGAGATGGGGCGCTGTGCCTAAAATGATTGGAATTGTTTAATTACACGCATCTTGCCCTTCTTTATTTTTTCCGCTATGATGACATTACCATGAAAAAAGATGTTTACGCTGACAAACGATTTGATATCCAGACGGAGAAAGCCATTGACGTCGCCGTGCTGGAAGCCATCCCGTTCGCTTATCCCGGCTCCGAGACTGAAGTAGTTTACGAAACGGACGAATTCACCGCCGTCTGTCCCTGGTCCGGGCTCCCGGATTTCGGCACGCTGACGATTACCTATCTGCCGGATAAAAAACTGGTGGAACTGAAATCCCTGAAATATTATTTAACCTCATACCGTAATGTCGGCATCCTGCAGGAGCACGCCGTCAACCGCATCCTTAAAGACCTGGTCAAGCTGGTCAAGCCGCTTTCGATGACGGTGGAAGCCGAGTATAAAGAACGCGGCGGTATCTGGACGCGGGCCACGGCGGAGTATGATAGAGCATAAACACAAGCTTGTGTTATAATAAAACTAGGTGATGAAGCTCACCTGCAAATTGAACCGTCCGTAAGGAATGATAGCTTCTACCAGTACTGGTAGAAGCTTTTTTTTGTGCAAGGAGTGAATGTGAAACAACTGGTTTTTATCGCGATTGCCGGAGCGCTGGGGACACTGAGTCGCTACGGTTTGAGTGAAATGACCCATAACTGGCTGGGGCGTAATTTTCCCTGGGGGACATTGGTCATCAATATCGCCGGGTGCTTTGTCATCGGGTTTTTAATGACCTTTTTCGCCGGCACTTCGTTTTTTAGCAAAGAGGTTCAATTGGCGGTCACTGTCGGTTTTCTGGGGGCGTTCACCACTTTTTCTACTTTCGGCTACGATTCATTCAAGTTTTTCCACAATGGCAGCTGGGAGATGGGGATGTTGAACATTATTGCCAATGTGGTGATCGGATTGCTGGCGGTGATGGGCGGGATGGGTATAGCAAGGTTGGTACGCTAGTTTCCCAGCCCCCGGGTGATAGCTTCCCTCAAACTGCTGAACGTCAAAATTTCCATGCCCTTCAGTGCCGGGGTCGTTTTGCCGCCGGCTTTGGGGGCTAAACAGTGCGTGAACCCCAGCCGGGCGCTTTCCGTCACCCTTCGGTCAAGCTGTGGTACGGCGCGCAGTTCCCCGCTCAAGCCCACTTCCCCCACCGCCACCAGCGCCGCGTCCACCGGCTCGTCTTTAAAGCTGGAGGCAATCGCCAGCGCGATGCCTAAATCCGCTGCCGGCTCATCGATTTTCAAGCCCCCGGTAACATTGACCATAATGTCCTGCGCGCCCAGCTTCAGTCCCAGCCGTCTCGTCAGGACGGCGATAATCATCAGCATGCGGTTGAAGTCCACGCCGTTGGCGGTGCGCCGCGGCATCCCGAAGGCAGTAGCGTTGGTCAATGCCTGAATTTCCACCAGCAAGGGCCGCGAGCCTTCAATGACCGGCACTACCACCGACCCGATGGTATTGTCCTGCCGCTGGGATAGAAATACCCGTGAGGGGTTGTCCACTTCCAGCAGCCCTTTTTCTTTCATCTCAAAGACGCCCACCTCGTTGGTGGAGCCGTAGCGGTTTTTCACGCAGCGCAGCAGGCGGTAGGCGCTGAACTGCTCGCCTTCCAGATACAGGACCACGTCCACGATGTGCTCCAGCAGCCGCGGCCCGGCGATGGCGCCTTCCTTGGTCACGTGCCCGGAAATAAACACCGGCACCCCGCTGTCCTTCGCCCACGTCATCAGCTTCATCGCGCTCTGTCTCACCTGCGTCACGCTGCCGGGAATGCCGTCGTCTTCCGCCACGTGGGTGGTCTGGATGGAGTCGATAATCAGCAGGGACGGCTCTAGCGCCTCGACATTGTTCAAAATCGTCTCGATATCGGTTTCGGAGAGCAGGTACAGCCGGTCACCGTTGATGCCCAACCGCCGGGCGCGGAGCTTAATCTGGTTGGCGGTTTCCTCGCCGGAGATATAGACCACGTTGCCCTGCTGCTGCGCCACCAAGGACGCCAGTTGCAGCAGGAGGGTGGATTTGCCGATGCCCGGCTCGCCGCCGATAAGCGCCAGCGACCCCGGCACGATGCCGCCGCCCAGCACCCGGTTGAATTCCGCCAGCGGCACGGCAAAGCGGTCGAACGCCTGCACGTTTACCCGGGAAAGTTCCTCCGGCGCCAGTTTGCGTGTTGGCAGCGGCCGGCGGGGCAATTTCACGGCGCTAATGGTTTTTTCCACCAGCGGCTCCCGGGTGCCGCATTCCTTGCAGAAACCCCACCACTTGGGGCTTTGATAACCGCACTTCGTGCACTCGTAGACCAGACGGGAATTTTCCATATGACTAGAGTTTAGGCGATTTTCCGTTTTTGCGCAAGAGAACCTTTACCGATGTCCCCGGGAGGAGTTTAAGAGGGGCGCCAAGCCCCTCTTAAAAAAATAACCTATTCCCCATTGGGGAAGAGGGCAGGGTGTTGGGGCGTTGTGTCTGGTTACACCGCTAAAACCCAAAAAATTTCGTCTTGCTATCATTTTCCCTATCTTTCGCACCGTGTTATCCCATGCGCGGGAAATATAGCTGGTTCCCTCAAAGCATAGCATTGAGTACGAACAGGATACCAGGTTCTTTACTGCGCTCAGAATGACCAATTGCCGTGAGCGTAAAAAAATAAAAATTTCTTGTCAGTTCCCCGTGAACACTGATATACTAAACAGGGTAATATGACAACACAAACGATTGCCTACGAGACCGTCATCGGGCTGGAAGTACACGCTCAACTCTCCACGCAAAGCAAGATGTTCTGCGGCTGTAGCGCCGATTACGCCAGCACCGCCCCCAATACTCACGTCTGCCCGGTGTGTCTGGGTATGCCCGGCGTCCTGCCGGTCATCAATAAACGCGCCGTGGAACTGACGATGATGACCGCGCTGGCGCTGAATTGCACTGTGAACGAATACACCAAGTTCGACCGCAAGAACTACTGCTACCCCGACCTGATGAAAGGCTACCAGATTTCCCAGTTCGACGCGCCCATCGGCACGAAAGGCTGGTTGAATATCGAGGCGGACGGACAGAAAAAACAAGCCGGGATTACCCGGGTGCACCTTGAAGAGGACGTTGCCAAGTTGATTCACCGCGTCGGCTTCGATGGCGTCGCCTACAGCCTGATGGATGTCAACCGCTCCGGTGTGCCGCTGATGGAAATTGTCGGCGAGCCGGATTTGCGGTCGCCGGAGGAAGCCCGTCAGTATCTGATGAAACTGCACACGATATTACAGTACATCGGCGTGTCCACCGCTAACATGGAGGAAGGCAGCTTCCGCTGTGACGCCAACGTCAGCATCCGGCCCGCGGGCACTACCAAATTGCTCGCCAAGGTGGAAGTAAAGAATATGAACAGCTTCCGGGCGGTGTTCCGGGCGCTGGAATACGAAGCCAAACGCCAGCGCGAGGCGCTGGAAAACGGGGAGCGGCTGGCGCAGGAAACCCGCGGCTGGGTAGAGGAAGAAGGCAAGACAGTCTCCCAGCGCAGCAAGGAATTCGCCCACGATTACCGCTATTTCCCGGAGCCGGACCTGCCGCCCCTGAATATCAGCCGGCAGTGGGTGGCGAAGGTGCGCGCCGAGCTGGCGGAATTGCCCGATGCCCGCCACGACCGTTTTATGCACGAATACAGGCTCCCGGCTTACGATGCTAACCTGCTCACCGCCACCCGGACGATGGCGGAGTATTTCGAAGCCTGCGTGAAAACGGGGCTCCCGGTGGATTTGAGTTTGCAGGTACGTGCCAAGCAAATCAGCAACTGGCTGCTGGGGGAATTCAGCCGCCTCTGTAACGCCGGCGGTGTTGAAGTCAACCAATCTAAGATTACCCCGGTGATGCTCTGCGGCTTGATTGATCTGGCGCAAAAGGGCACGGTCAGCGGCCCGGCTGCCAAGCAGGTCTTTGAAACGATGTTCAACACCGGCAAAGCCGCCGGCAGCATCGTGCAGGAACTGGGGCTGGCGCAGATTAGCTCCTCCGGCGAGCTTGAAGATATGGCGGCGAAAATTCTCGCCGATAACCCGCAGGCAGTTGCAGATTACAAAGCCGGTAAAGAGACTGCCCTTAAGTTTTTGGTGGGTCAAATGATGCGCGCTTCCAAAGGACGCGCTAATCCGCAAATCGCCAATGAATTATTAAAAAAGAAGCTAGAGGGAAGATAAAATGCAAACCGTGCTAAACATTATCCAGATGGTACTCTCGGTACTGTTATTGATTATCATCCTGCTGCAGGTCAAAGGCGGCAGCGGTCTCGGGGGTATCTTCGGGGGCGGGGAATCGGTTTACCGCACCAAACGCGGCGTGGAAAAATGGATGTTCTGGGCGACGATTATCATCGCCGTCTTTTTCGTCCTGTCCTCCATCGCTAACGTCGTCGCCGGGTAATTATTCCCCGCGCCTGGCTGCGGGTTTATATTTTACAGGAGGCAAGCCGTGAGTCTCAAAGGTTTTCTGGGCATCATTCGCGCCCCGTTTTTGTTTCTCGCCGCCATTCTCGGTTTCCTCGGAGCGGCGCTGGCGTGGTACGAGTCTGGAAAGTACGGCACCGGTTTTAGCCTGGGTTATGCTTTTCTGGCGGGCTTCGGGCTGGTGGTGGCGCACATCAGTGTCAATGTCTGGAACGAGTGGTTCGATTACCGTTCCAAGGTAGATTTCAAGACGATGAAGACCCCGTTCTCCGGGGGCAGCGGCGCGCTCCCCGGCGGGCTGGTCACGGCTAAAGCCGCTTTCTGGGTCGGCATAATTTCGCTGTTAATTATTATCCCCATCGGGGTATTTTTTACGCTGCAATCCGGCTGGCTGCTGCTGCCTTTGCTGGTGGCTTCGCTGGCGATTATCATTCTCTACACCCCTTTTATCTTGAAGATGGGGTACCCGGAGTGGGCGCCGGGCATCGGGCTGGGAATATTGCCCGTGCTGGGGGCTTATTATGTTCACACCGGCGAGTACACGATGTCCGCGCTGATTGCCTCCGTGCCCTCCGGCATCCTGGTGCATAATCTGCTGCTCCTCAACGAGCTCCCGGATGTGGAAGCCGATAAGACCGTGGGGCGGCGGACTTTGCCCATCGTCGCCGGCAAGAAAAACGCCGCCATCGTATTTTCCGTACTGATGGCAGTGATGTACCTGTGGATTATCGCGTTCGTCATCACCGGCGATCTGCCCGTCTGGACGCTTTTAGGTTTACTCTCCCTGCCGCTGGGTTTCAAGACCATCGCGGGGGCTTTCAAGTTTGCGGAAATGCCTAAATTTGTCCCGGCGCAGGGACTTAACGTCATCACCGTGCTGTTAACGCAACTACTGCTGGGTATCGGGTTTATCCTGGCAAGGGTTTTATAATCCGGGGTTTTATTTGGTAACGGAAAATCAGCCTCAGGTAAAACCACTCTACGGTATTTTCACGGCGGTGCCGCCGCGTTACGACCTGGTGAACCGCGTTTTTACGCTGGGGATGGACGAAAGCTGGCGGAAAAAAGCCGCCCGTTACTGTCTATCAGAGAACCCCGAAAAAGTGCTCGATATCTGCTGCGGCACCGGCGACCTGGCGGTCCGCTTGGCGCGGGCGGCAAATCCCCGGACGCAAATTTTCGGGCTGGATTACAGCCAGCCGATGTTGACGCTCGCCGCCGCCAAAGCCGCCCGCTACCGCTTGACGGCGCCCCTGACTTTTATCCACGGCGATGTCTCGACGCTGCCTTTCCCCGACGGGCATTTCGACGCCATCGGTATTTCCTTTGCCTTTCGTAACCTTACCTACAAAAACCCGCTTACAGAGAAGTACTTGCGGGAAATCGTGCGGGTGATTAAACCCGGGGGCAGGTTTGTCATCGTGGAGTCCAGCCAGCCGCCCCATTCGTTCATTCGCGCCGTGAGCCATTTTTACCTGCGGGTTTTCGTGAAGAATATCGGCGTCTGGATTTCCGGCAACCGCCCTGCCTATACTTATCTGGCGGAATCAGCCCGACGGTTTTATACCGCCGAGGAGCTGGCGGATCTGCTCGCGGGCGCCGGGTTCAGCCGGATTTCCTTTAAGCGTTTATTCTTCGGCGCCGCCGCCATTCATATCGCCATCAAATAAAACTCTGGAGGAACGAAATGAACAATCCCAACGGACCCTACCCCGGCCGGCAGCTTTTCCTGGGAACTACCGCCGACGGCAAACCGGCGTTCGCTTACCTGGTGACGGGGCGCAGCGCGCCCAGCCGGGAGCGAAAAGCCACCGTGCGGGAAAACAGCATGATTATGGGGCCGCTGGGTGATGCTCCCTACGATGCTTTAAGGCATTACACCGCCGTGAAGTGGGACGATGCTTCGGGTGTCCTCGCCGTGACCAACGGCATCCAGACCGAAGCCGTTTACGAAACCTACCGGCTGATGCATAATATCGGCTCCGCGCCGCTGCCGGGGTATATGGAAAGCATCATGGAAGGCGCCCGGCACGAGCCGGACAGCCTGAACACGCCTCGGATTGCCGGGGTCATTACCCATCATAATAATTCCCTGACGCAGATTATCAGCATCAAACGCAAGGATATTCTAGCGGAAGCCTTCGAGTTGAAAGTGAATCACGGGGTTTTTTACGGCATCGCCACCTATAAAGGCGATATCGAGCAGCCGGTGCCGTTCACCCCGCTGATTGACCTGCCGCAGATTAAGTTCGGCGGTAAAGACGCCCGGGAGCTGGCAGACTACCTCTATAAAATCTCCGAGGTCAGCTACAAGGGGGAGGACATCCGGGTGTGCGTCGTCGGGGGCATTTACGCGGATAAGAAATGGCGCATCGCCCACGTTAACCGGCACCAGTAAACTTGTTTTGTCATACTGACCCCGACGCAAGGCGGAGGAATGTATCTCGGTGTGATGGGGCGTTTATCCCACTGTCTTTGCGAGGAAACGGCAATGGCCGGACGAAGCAATCACTTCCCCATTTCTTGTCATGCTGAGTGCAACGAAGCATCTAGTAACCCATAGGCGACTGGATTCTTCGTTTCTTTCCATTTTACCCGGAATGACAGAGTCAAATTATTGGCGTAATTGCCCATTCCAGTCCCGCTTGTGTTAATATAATTATCACCTATGAGTGCCCGAATCATTAAACCAAACCTCGCCGGGGTCATCGCACAAGCCATATCGCCGGAGGCAGTAAGCCTGTTGCGGCAGGCGGCGGATATCGCCGATGCTGCCGGACAGGAGCTTTACCTGGTGGGTGGGGCGGTGCGCGACCTGCAGCTGCAAAACCCCATCGGGGATATCGATTTATCGGTAAATGGCGATGCCATTGCGCTGGCGCAAAAATTGGCGGCGGCTACCGGGAGCAAGCTGAAAACCCACCCGCTCTTCAATACCGCTAATTTGCGCATCGGTAGCCTGAACGTGGATGTGGCGATGCTCCGCGCCGAGACCTACGCTAAACCCGGGTCTTTACCGTCTGTGGCTCCCGGCACTATTGAGACCGACCTCTACCGCCGGGATTTTACCATTAACGCGATGGCGGTCAAACTCAACAAAAAAAATTACGGCGAACTAATAGATATTTACGGCGGGCAGAACGACCTCGACGCCGGATTGATCCGCGTACTGCATCCGCGGAGCTTTGCCGATGACGCTACCCGCATCTGGCGCGCCGTCCGCTACGAAACCCGCCTGGGATTCAAACTCGAGCCGGAAACCCGGGCACTGCTGAAACAGCATTTATCATTTCTGGACACGGTCGGCGGCTTCCGCGTGGGGAATGAACTGGCGCTGGTATTACAGGAGAAAGAGCCCGAGAAAACGCTGTATCGCCTGCAGGTCTTCGGTGTCCTCCAGAGGGTGCACCCGGCGCTGTGCGCCGACATCTGGCTCAAAACCCCTTACCGCAAACTGCGAGTCATCACGGCGCCGCATCCGGTCCCGGTAGCTTATTATCTGGCGCTGCTGCTTTGCCGCTTGCCCCCGGGGGAATTACCGGGGGTTACTAGATACCTGCGGCTTTCTAAAGAGCGAGTCGAGATTATCGAGCGTTGCCAATCGCTGAAATTAGATTTGCTTGACCCCGGCGGCAGCTATGTGGAACTGCGCCGGTGGGTCGACGGCTGATTTATTCGATTTTCTTGAACTTGCTCCCGGCGGCGCCGCAGATGGGGCACTTTTCCGGCGCTTCCCCGATGACGGTATTCCCACACAAAGGGCATACGTAATACGGCTCTTCTTTAATCGGTTGTTTGCTTTTAACCGCTTTAAGGATTTCCTGGAACAGGTTGTAGTGGATTTGCTCCACCTCATTCGCCCACTCGAAGGAGCGCTGGGCTTTCTCATCCTCTTCATCGATGGCGGTCTGGATAAAGCCCGGGTACATCCGGGTGAATTCCAGGTGCTCGCCGATGACCCCGGCGGAAAGATTATCGATGGTGGAACCGATGCCGGTCATCGTGTTGAAATGATTGTAGGCGTGGACGGTTTCCGCCTCGGCGGCGGCGCGGAACAGGCGCGCTACCTGGGGGTAGCCCTCTTTTTCCGCTTTCTGCGCGAAGAATAGGTAACGGCGGTTAGCCTGGCTTTCGCCGGCGAAGGCTTCTCTTAAATTGGCTTCGGTTTTTTCACTCATTGCTTCCTCCAAAATAGTAACGTTAAGCCATTATAAACGTCCCGCGTAATGAATGCCAGTAACCTTGGTCACATTTACTCCAGAGACTCCGGCCGGGTTTCCGTGAGGAAAACTTCCATCCCCTGATTGCTCAGCCGGATGAACAGGTCGTCGGCTTGCTGGCGGTTTTGCAGCAGGCTGTAGAGTCCCGGCCCGGCGCCCGCCAGGTGCACGTGCGGCGCGCCGATTTTGAGGATGTGTTCCTTGCAGGTTAAAAGCTTGCTGCCCCCGGCGAAAAAGACGTTTTCGAAGGTATTGAAGAGCGTCGTGTCATCGAATTCCTGCCGGGTGCCGATGCCATCCGCCATTTTCGCGGTAATTTCGCCGCTGGTGTAGTGCGCCGGCAGTATCCTTCCGTAGGCGGATTTGGTTTTATCCTCAACTTTAGCTACCGGCGGCAGGCAGAGTAAAACCCAGCGGTGCGGCATCGCCAGCAGGGAGGTGATTTTTTCGCCGCGGCTTTCCATCAGGCAGGTGCCCCCGTAGATAAAAAACGGCACGTCCGACCCGAGTTCCGCCGCCATTTCCGCCAGCTCCCGCTTGGTGAAGCGCAGCTTCCAGTGGCGGTTGAGCGCCTGCAAGACCGCGGCGGCATCGCTGCTGTCTCCCCCGCACCCGGCGGCAAAGGGAATGCGTTTTTCCAGGTGAATCGCCGCGCCGCCGTCGTAGCCGGTTTTTCGCGTCAGTAAAGTGACGGCTTTTGTCACCAGGCTTTTTTCCGCATGCCAGTCCGGATTGCTGCAGCTGTAATGGATATTTTCATCATCACTTACGGTGAGCGTATCACATAAGTTGATGGTCTGGACAAGGCTTTTAATTTCGTGGTAGCCGTCGGGACGTTTGCCCAGTATTTCCAACGTCAGGTTAATTTTCGCCGGGGCTTCGATAGTTATCATCATTTATCCTTGTTCTGAAATGTCTGCGACAGGTATTTCCATTCCGTAATCGTCAATGTTTCCGCCCGCCGGTGGGAATCGATGCCGGCTTTTGCCAATAAGGCTAACACATCCGCCCGCGGCATTGCCAGTCGGTGGGCGAGCGGGTTCACAATCTGCTTGCGGTTGGCGCTGAACGCCGCCCGCACGATTTTAAAGAAAACCTCGATATCGTTAACCCCGACCTGTTCGGGCTGGAATACCTCAATTTTTAATATGGCGGAGTCCACCCCGGGCGCCGGGTGAAAACTGCGCGCCGGGACCTTGTCCACAATTGACGGCTTACCGTAAAGCTGTACGCTCACACTGAGCAGGCTCATCTCCCCGGGCGCGGCGGTAATCTGTTTCGCCACCTCTTTCTGTGTCATCAACACCAGCATTTCCGGCTTCAGGGATACTTCCAGAAAATGACGGATGGCTGCCGAGGTGATGTAATAGGGTAAATTCGCCACGACTTTGTATCGCTTGAAACCGTATTCTTCAGCCAGCGCCGCGGCGTCCGTCTTCAGAATGTCGGCATTGATGATTTTCACGCGCGGGTTGCCGTCGTATTGCGCCTCTAAAATTCCCGCGAGCGTTGCATCCAGTTCCACGGCGATAACCTGCCCGGCGGCTTTTGCCAGTTCTCCGGTCATTACTCCCAGACCGGGACCCACCTCGATGACGGTATCTTCCTCGGTGAGCGCGGCGGCGCTGAGTATTTTCTTTACTACGCCGCCGTCCACCAGGAAATTCTGCCCCAGACCCTTGCGCGCTTTCAGCCCGTTAGCGCGGAGCATTTCTTTAGTGCGCGCCAGTAATATCTCACTCGGCATTGGCAGCCACTTTTTTCTCCAGATATTGCAACTGGTTTCTGATGGCTGGCAGCATTAACTGGGCGGCTTCCTTTCCCCTGGCGATACACTCCTCCGCTTTGTGGAAGTCGGTATACCCTATCTCCAGCGTGTCCGGGGCAATCACCACATCCGCCCCCGCCAGCGACGACTCGATGACGCGGTTGTTGAAAATGTAAATGGTTTTCAGCAGTACGGAAAACAGGGTGTGCTGGTGCGGACGGGCTTCCGGTTTATCCAGCCGGGGCAATACGTTGACGGCAATCACTATGTCCGCGCCCAGTTCTTTCACCTGGTGCACGGGTACCGGGTTCAGGATGCCGCCGTCCACCAGGTGATGGTCCTGCACTTCGGTAATGGGCAGCATCACCGGTACGGAGGCGCTGGCGCGGATGGCGTCCCAGACCTTACCCTCTTTAAAGACCACTTCCTCACCGGAATCGATGTCCACCGCCACGCAGGCAAAGGGGATGCGCAGATCTTGGAACTTCACCTTGCCAAGGTAATTGTTGAGTTCTTTTTCCACTTTACGCCAGCTCAGGATACCGGTGCGCGGGATTGATAGGTCGGTGAATAGCTGCAGGCGTTTTTTTCCCAGTTCAACCGCCAGTTGATGCATCATCGGCAGGTTGCCGGCATAGGCGTAAAATGCCCCGATAATAGCGCCCATACTGGTGCCGGCAATCATATCGATGGGGATGCCTTCTTTTTCCAGCACCTCCAGCACCCCGATGTGCGCCAGCCCCCGGGCGGCGCCCCCGCCCAGCGCCAAACCTATTTTCTTTCTCATTCTATTCACCTTCCAAACCATACTGTCATTGCGAGAAGTCCCGATGTAATCGGGACGACGCGGCAATCTCCGGGGGTGTCATCTTCCCCGGGATTGCTTCATGGGTTATTTTCTTCGCAATGACAGGCTAAACCTCAATCGAATAAATCCTTGATATCCTTCTCGGCTTTCGCCATAGTGCCGCCTTCCTGTGTAAATTCCTTATAGGATTCCGTTGTGCCCCAATCTCGCGGACGGAAGGGCACCAGCATCGGCACGGCGTGCCCGAAGATGAGCGCCTGCTGCTTGGGCGCCAGCCTTGCCAGCACCGTCTTTAATTCATTTTTGCCGCTGACCCCCGCCAGCACGGCGTCGATATCCCTTTCGTTATCCAGCAGGCAGGTAATCTTAGTGCCCATCTGGGACATAATTTCCTCGTCGATGGCGCTGGGACGCTGGTCGATGACCAGCAGGGTGACGTTGTATTTCCGCATCTCCCGGGCGATGGTGCCGAAAATCGTGCGGGGGGCGACCTCCGGGTTGAGGAACTTATGGGCTTCTTCAATGGTGATAACCAGCGGCGTGGGCGGCGCGATGTTGCCGGCCATCGAGGCTTCCATTTTCTCCTGGTACCGGGCGTAAATACGGCGCGCCAGCATATTTGCCACCAGCACATAGGCGGTGATATCCCGGAATCTGCCGAACTCCAGCACCACGTTCATCCCCCGGTCGAGGTAATCCATAATGCTTTTCACCGCGTCCACCGGGGACCGGGCGACGATGAACGGCAGTCGGCGGATGGTGCCTAAACCGCGTTTCAGATTCTGAAAAGTGCTTTCGTGGATGCTCAACTCCTCGAGCAGCTTCTTCGTTTCTTCCGAGTCTCCAAGGTCGAGCGTCTGTTGCATCCAGCTTCGTCCCATCTTGCGCCTTAACTGGTACACGGCTTCCACGGCGGCTTCGGTGAGATTTAGCGTTTGCCTCAACAGCCCGATATCCTCCGGGTCGATTTCCTCGAAACCGATTTTGACGACGGCGTCGGTGGAAACGCCCCGCCGCCGGGAGTTTTCCTCGTCCAGGGTGAATACGGCTACTTTCTCCGGGAACAATTGCTTGAGGGCTTTGACCTGCCGCTGCCCGCCCTCGCTGGTCCCCATCCAGCCGTACTCGTTGTGCATATCGAAAATCAGGTTCACGGCGCGGCTTTTTTGCAGCATCCCGATGAGCAGGATGCGGGTCAGGAATGTTTTGCCGGTGCCGCTCTTGCCGAAAATGCCGTTGGAGCGTTTCACCAGCGTTTCCAGGTCAAGGCAAAGCCGTGTTTCCATATCCAGCGGGTTGCCGATGAAAAAGCGGTTGGCGTCTTCTTTGCCGAAGACGATTTCCATATCGTTTTCCGTGGCTAAATGCACCCGGGAGAAATGGCTGGGGACGGTTTTCACCGGCTGGGGACCGTCGGTAACCGTGCTGGCTTCTCCGCCGATGGTGAGCATCGGCAGGACGTGCAGGGCGCCGAAGGTTGCGGTGCCTTCGAGCACGGCGGCGGTAAACGTATCGTTTGTCTCGGGTGGCGAGATGGCAATCTCCGGGTCGGTAACGCCCAGGCTGATGTCCGTAATCATTCCGAAAAAGCGGCGTTTTTTACCTTCGATGGTCACGTAGCGCCCGACGACCATATCCTCGACGGAAGCCGCGGCGTCAAGGCGCACCTCGGTGCCTTTTTCCACCGACCCGCTGACTACCATCCCCAGCGCGGGGTTCGCTTTGTTTTCGTTCATAATGATAGCCTCCCCAGCACCGCTTTCAGTTTTGCGTAATCGCCGCTGTAGATCGTCGTGAGTTTTTTGCCGGCTTTTAAGAGAAATGCCGCCGGGTCGGTTTGAACGCGGCTCATCTCCCGCAGGACGGCGGCAGTCAGTTCTTCCGCGGGCGTGGCGGTATCAGCGTTTGCCAGCAAACTGAGAAAATCCAGAGAGTCTCCAAATGACTTCACCGTTTCCGTCGGGCCGGGGTAAACGAAACCGTGCAGGCGTGCCGGTCGTGGCGGCAGGTAAGGATAAATCTTATCCCCGTTTTTATGCCCGATAACGACCGCCGTGAACTCGCTGCGGAGCAGTTTGGCAAGCTGCGGGCTGGTGCGGTAAACGGCCTCGTCCGTGGCTTCGTCTTTGCCGCGGGCAGCGGGCTTGCGTCCCGGTTCGATACCCTCTGTTTTCGCTTCACACACCACCCCGATGATTTCCAGCGGCGGATTGACGGTAAAGACAAGACTGCCCAGCGGCGGGATATGAAAAAGTTCGTAGCACTCAGCGGTAAAACCGGTGCTCCCGGCGGCGATGACTTCCGCGATTTTATTTTCCAAATTTCTACTCCTTTGTTGTGTCATTATCGGACTTGTTCCGATAATCCAGAGGCAATAATATTGATTCTGGATCCCAGCCTCCGCTGGGATGACATTCGGGTTAAATAAACCGGGTTCTCTTGCTCCGGCTCTTGGCGGAATTTTCCATGGTCAGTCGCTCGCCGGTCATCTCTGTTTCTACCAGCTGCCAGAAATTCTCCCGGTCGGCGCCCGTGACCACCGCCTTTTCGTGCGCCTCGCTCAGGGCAACCGGGTACCCCTGCCCGCGGCGGCACTGGTCAACTACCAGCGCGTGGCTCAACTCCAGCAGCGTTTTATCCTGTGCCACCCACAGCGGGATTTCCACCCTTGCCACTTCATTTTCTAATTTTACATAATAAAAATAGACGAGGTGCGGACCGTAGCGCTGCTGGATTTTCGACGGGCTGATAAACAATGCCGAGCGTTCGCCCGTCCGCAATTTTTCCGCGAAAAGCTCCCGGTCGGAAATTCCGGCGATGCCGTAGCACTCCCGGGTGCCGCAGGCGGCGCATTTATCGCTGTCTACATAATCCCGGGGACAAAGCGCCACTCGCAGGGCGTTGATGACATCCGCGCTCCGAGGATAACTGATGTAAGAAGCCAGCGCCAGTTTTTTGTCCGAATTCATCTGCCGTATTTTTTCCAGATAAGTCAGGTACTCTTTCGCCAGCAGTTTCTCGGTGACGAATTCCGGATAAGCTTCCAGTCCCCAGAGAATCAGTGTCCCGTCCATCAGCGCCAGCGCGCGGCTCTGCAGGGGCAGGGTGGCGGCGGCTTCGGTGAGCTGGCGGCACTCCTCAATGCTGCGTTTCAGCCCCAGCAGGTTGCCTTCCACCGGGATTTCCCTTACCCCGTCCGGCGAGGGAATAAACAGGTCGGCGTCATCCGCGTAAATTCGCGGCGCGGTGGTAATCGCGGCATCCGGCTGCGCGCCGTATTTCAACATCACCGAGCTGGTATTAATCAGGTAGCAGCGGGCGTTGTGATGACGGTCGACGTCAATATGGGAGCCATCGGCTGCCAGCACGTAAAAATCTTCCGGCGCCGACGGCAGGGGATAAACATTGTCCAGCTTTTCCACCGGCTGCGCCACCAGCCAGGTGGTCTTGCTCAGTGCGATTTTCTTCTGCAGCGCGTCCGTTTTCGCCGACTGCTCCTGTAAAGTGGTCCCGGCGCGGCTGATTTTCCCCAGCCGCTCCTCGCGCCCGTTTTTCAGGCGGACGACCATCTCGCTGATTTGTTTGACCACGACGGTCAGGTCTAAAGACATTACGGTAATTTCCTGTATGAGATTTAAGTAATGTTAGTATACTGTTTACATCCCACCGACTCAAGACCCCGTCATTTCCCGTAAACGGCCGTATTGGGGTACCGGCTATCAGTCAAGTGAGGGACGAAAAATCCGTAATGGTGAGCGAGTAAGCGTGCGTTATGTCTGGATATCCCCGCCGGGCTTCGGCTTCCGGCCGCGCCGGTAGTTGTTGACGCGCGTCCGGTAATTCCTGACAAATGTCTCTGTGCCCTCTTTTTTCAGGAGCAGCAGGTTATAAATCTTGGTATTGTGAGGTAATTCCGCGGCGCGGTCGGCGCAGGGCGCCAGCTTGAGGCAGGGGAACTCGGCGCATTCATAGCAGAATTCCAGCCCTTTGGACACGATGCAGGCATAAGTCGAGCAAACATCTTCGCCGACCACCGGGATTTTCCCCTGCAGCGGCCGGCAGCCGGCGCACAGCGTCAGTTCGTTTTCGCTGACGCCCCGGGCGGCGGCAATTTTTTGTTTCATTTCCGGGTCGAGCGTCGCCAGGTAAAGTGGGCAGCCCCCGCAGTAAAGTCCGCAGGGGGAAATCATGAATCTAACATTTCCGGATGTCATCATAGCACCTCGCATCTTTTCCGCGCTGTTTACTATACTAGCAGACGCGCACAGTCCTGTCATTTTTAACAAAGCTTCGTAATCTAAATGAATCCCATTCTTCCCGTCGTTGCGAGTCCCGATTTTATCGGGACGTGGCAATCTTTCTCTTATCAAACCACATCGGGTGCAGGGATTGCTTCGTCTGGCTATTGCCGTTAACTCGCAAAGACAATTATTATCACCCCTCACTCGGTGGGTTAAGAATGGATATAGGGCTAAATCCGGGATGACAACAACGGCATGATAAAAATGAAAAGAGGGGGATGAAAATCCCCCTCTTAATGGTTGCGTTTCGCGGTCTGTTATTTAAGCAGTTCCGAAACCACCGTATTGATTTCTCTGCCGTCGGCTTTGCCTTTAAGCTCGGCGATGATTTTCGGCATCACCTTGGCTTTGTCGTTGGGACCCTTCGCCCCGACCTCGGCAATAATCCGTTTGGCGATGTTGACGATTTCCTCGCGGCTGGCTTGCGCCGGCAGATAGCTCTGCAATATTACCAGTTCCGCGGATTCGCTGGCGACTAAATCGCCGCGATTACCGGCTTTGAAAGCCTCGATGCTTTCCTGCCGCTGGCGGATTTCCTTGCCAATCACCCCGAAGATGTCGGCATCGGCAAGTTTGGTCTGTTTGGCAATCTCGGCGTTATTAATCGCGGAGAGAATGAGACGGAGGGTGTTCCGCTTCACGGTGTCGCCGGCGCGCATCGCCAGTTTGAGGTCTTCGTTAAGTTTATCTTTTAGAGATAGCTCCATTTTAACTTCCGGCCGGTGAATCTTATTTAATAGCGCTTGGTACGAGCCGTGCGCGCGCTTTTACGCTTCTTGGCGGCGGCTTTACGCTTGCGCTTGATACTCGGTTTTTCAAAGAACTCGCGGTGACGGATTTCACTGAGAATGCCGTCCTGCTGTACTTTGCGGGTAAAACGGCGGAGCAGGCTTTCAAAGCTTTCGTTGCTCCCTCCCACAACGGTTGACAAAGGTTTCTCACCCCCTTTCAGGTGACATTTTTAGCAGACAATAGATAATTCTAATGTTTACGGGTATAATATGTCAAATAAAGAGGGGCTGACGTATCGTCAGCCCCTCTTGTTCTGCCGCGGTTTGGTTTAGCGGTTCTTGCCGTACATTTTCCCGGCGCGGGTGGCGGTGCCAGTCTGGGTGCAGGTGCCGTCCGCGGTCTGGGTTCTCACCCGGGATTGATACCCGTTCCGGTAACCGGCGCCGTTAGCGCTGCCTTTGCCTTCGGCTGGACCCATTGTCACCCGGTTCATGGCTTCGATGGTGTTCTGCTCCATATTCTGCAGCATCAGGTCAGCCTGCTCCTGGGTTAGTTTCCCATCCGCGACGCGTGTCTGGAGAGCCTCGGTCTTGGCTTCCATAATCGCCGCAACTAACTGCTCCTCGGTAACATTTTTGGCGGCGGCGATTTCCACCAGGCTCTTGCCTTCCAGCCGCAGGGCGTGGATTTCATCTCTGGTCATGCCCAGCAGTTCGCTGATGGCTGCCTGGCAGACCGCCGACTGCAGGCTGTTGCCGTAACCCAGTCCGCAGGTGGGGGAAGAAGTGGTGGCGGCGGGGCCGGCGGCGAAGGTCGCGGTCCCGATGGATAACGCGAGCACGACTGCCAGCGTTAGCGCGATGCCCAGGAATTTTACTTTGTTTTTCATTTGTCTCCTCCTTATTTCGGTCTTTTCCTGACCTCTTGATTACCATCATAAAGGTCGAATATGGAGATATTATCCGCTTTCCCGCAAAGTATCATCGGCGCGATGCTACTCATGGTCGGTATCGAGTTCGTGAAGTTTCTCAGTGATGTGAAGAAGACGGATTTGTTTCTCATCGCGTTCACGGCGGGGCTGGCAT
>Ga0172375_10002588_pt1 | contig 28089 bp, 19 predicted proteins | sample LakKiv1m_FD_114537 | JGI IMG/M metagenome (GOLD analysis project Ga0172375, IMG submission 114537) | Freshwater microbial communities from Kabuno Bay, South-Kivu, Congo - kab_092012_11.1m | ecosystem: Environmental > Aquatic > Freshwater > Lake | place: Democratic Republic of the Congo... | reverse complement strand
TATAGTCTGAGTATTAGCCACTGGTGCATGGTTGGTGCTGATTACCGTAACACTCACCGTAGCATTATTAGAATTGATCAGTCCGTCATTGGCTCTGAAGGTAAAGCTATCCGCTCCGGAATAGCCAACTGTAGATGTGTAGAAAATATCAGGAGCTGTTCCAGAAATTGTTCCATGAGCAGGTTGCGTGACAATAGCATAAGTTAACGGGTCATTATTTACATCGGTAGCTGTAAGCGTAATGCCTGTAGCGACTCCGCTATTAGCTTCTACGGACTGATTGTTTGCTACCGGTGCGCTATTGTATTGTCCTATGTTTAAAGTAATCGTAGCTAGGTTAGAATATGCTTGTCCGTCGTAGGCTTTAAAGATAAAGTAGTCTTGGCCGGCATAACCGGAAGTTGGCGTATACGTTAGGTTAGGTGCAGTTCCGGTTAGCGCACCATGGGACGGCTTAGCAGTAATTGTATAGCTAAGGCGGTCGTCATCAATGTCGGTGGCTCCTAGTGTTATAGCTTTTGCATTACCTACATCAACATTTACGCTTTGATTGCTGGCTACAGGGGCTGAGTTGGATAGATGTATAGCGGCAGTAGCCGTTGCGATATTAGAATCCGTAATATTATCATTTACTTTAAAAGTAAATGAATCTAAACCGGTATAGCCGGTAGCAGGAGAATATGTAATCTTAGGGCCTCCGGGCAGGTCCCTTGAGCCGAGGCTGCCGTGAGAAGGTTGCGTTAATATGATATATGTTAAAGCATCGTTATCAGCATCATATGCTGTTACGGAAAGATCCGGGTATGTCGGTTTATTAATATTCGTATTTAGCCAGATGTTGTTTGCAATAGGTGCAGTATTACTTGTTTTTATGCGTAAGCTAAATGTAGCATTATTAGAATATGCAGCGCCGTCGTAAGTCCTAAAAGTAAAACTATCGGTTCCCACATATCCTGTTGCTGGTGTGTATATGCGCGTTGCTCCCGTTCCTGATAGCGCTCCATGAATAGGCTGTGTGACTATTTCATAAGTTAGAGTATTTTGGTCAACGTCATTAGACAGCAATGGCAGATTTGATGGCGTGTTCATCATTAACGAGGCGGATTTATCATATGCTTTCGGTGCGTCATTAACCGGCAATACATTGATAGATACTATAACTATTGTTGAGTCTGCTACGCCATTACTCGCCTTAAACCTGAAGCTGTCTGGTCCGTTATAATTTAAAGATGGTTTATATGTATAATAATCTGTTTCAGCCATAGACTTGCGAAGCAGGCCTTTGACTGGATTTGTTGTAATAGTATAGGTAAGAGGCGCGCCATAAACATCGACTCCGGTAAGGATTATGTCGTAAGGAGTATCTTCATTTAAGGTTATGGATTGCGCCGTAGCCGTGGGTGGCGTTACGGCTAATACGTACAAAGCTTGTATTGTGATATTTTCTCTAAGTATGAGTTTGAGCGTATATTGATTGGCAGCTTGCGCTGTTCCATTGACGATCCAATGTTGAAACAGGTATTTCTGGGTGCCGATTATCGCATTTGCCAAAGCTGTGACCGTTATTTTTGTATTAACTGGTAGTTGTATAGTAGTATAAGGCGTAGCTTTAGTTTCGCCATTCTCCGAAACACTTATGCCCACAGGATTGGTTTGAACTGTCAGAGCATAATTTTCAGCGCTTGGCCTAAAATTTACCGCTAAGCTGTGATCTGTAGTGACGTTCGTAAATGTATAGGATGTTCCGGCGGCAGCAGACAAACTATCCACGATTACAGCATCAACAACATATCCGGGATCGGGTATGAAATTAAAAGTTTCAGATCCTCCGTTAGGTACACTATTCGAATGAACTGCTACAATAGTTCCGTTTTGTCCGGGCGTAGTTGTAATAACATGAAGTCCTAATGACGGCTGTAGGGCATTATTTTCATCAAGCATAACAGGCGCGCTGCCCGGAACAGCTATATATAAGGTACCGGCTGCGCGGGCAAGTAATGTAAGGGACCCTAGTTCGGGGATATTTACCGTTACGTTGCGGTCGCTTCCCGCAGCCGCCCATGCACAGATAAGCCAGGCGTCTTTGGAGCGGTGTTTTCTGGCAACAACGTGCGCGTTGCGGTTACGTTCATTTGTAGTAAATTCATACGACGGGTGCATCCAGGAGACCTTGCCGTATAAGTCGTAACTCCACACGTGGTTTCCGTTGCCCGGGAGCAGATCACCATTACGCAGATAATCTTCTAGGTGCGTGAATACTGCGTGTACCTGAGACAAAATCATTTCTTGTCTTAACCAGTCAGGGGCCGCATCTATGGGTTCACCTTCAAAGCCGGGAGCCGGATAAACATAGTAGCCCGCGTTATTGCCTTCGCATCCAAGCGTGTATAGGAATTTTAAGAATCCGGTGTATCTATCGTCAGGTGAGTTGTCGCTGGGGGTGTCGAAGTACCATCCGGCGCAGAGCCAGTTGTACATTAATGGTGTTCCTGCAGCAATGCTTTGTGCCGCACAGTTTGTGGCTATCGGAGGTATGTCATTCCAGGTTCCATCTGCTCCGCCGTCATGGCCGTAATAGAGCTGCCAGGATGGCATTGTGCCGGCGTTACTCATATAACGATGTGGCCAGCCCCAAGCGATTCTGTCTGCTTCGTTTAATATTCCGGCCCGGGTATCGCCCGTGCCGTAGTAAACAAAAGGTATATCCGGATATACGCTAAGGCAGGCATCACGGACAGCCTGCTCTTCTTTAGCTTTATTGCTTGAGTAAGAGGCAACCGGATCTGTTAAACCATCAATCCAGGCGGATACTGCAGGGTCTTGGCGCCACATACCGCCGCTATTTCCTGGGACAGTAATATCATATTCAGCGGCATTAAGTACCATGCTTACTTGTATACCTATATCTTTCATGGTTTGCAGACGCGGTATTTCTGTTTCCCCGATTGCCAGGGCAACAGTATTGCTTATATATGGTTTTACGCGCCAATTAGGCACGCCCCAGCTGATCCAACCAATACGATTACCCAGTGGATCATGACACCAGGTTTCTTCTGGTAATAATGGCGATGCATCGGGTCCGATTTGCAATACGCGGCGCGTGTATACCGATACCGGATAGCGTTCCGGATCCGATAAATGCAGTTGGACTAGTGGATAAGATTTGCTGCTTGGGTTGGTTAGCCATTCTCCTGTTTTTCCGGGCGCTATGTCCATTAAGTAGTCCCAGCGCTCAGAGAGCTCTTTCTGCACTTTATACTGTAAAGGCCATCCGCATTGGGATAGCCTTAATAATGTATTGCCTGCCTTGAAATTCGGAGCCGTGGCTTCTGCTAAGAAATGGTAAGCGGCTTTTCCGACTTTAATGTTTATTGTTTCCGAGTCGGTTAATGTGCCGTCGCTTACATAAAAGGTTACCGTATAGTTGCCTAATTGAGCAGGATAAACCGGTGTCCAGGTGAATGTGCGCTTTGCAGGATCAAAGCTTGCGCCTGTAGGCAGAAGCGATGTGTAATAAGTTAGTCTTGTTAGGGGATCAGGGTCAGTAGCAGTTACAAGTATAGTTAAGGTATAATCCGCGGAAACAGCTTTATTGCCGATAGTAGCTAATACAGGTGGATTATTTACAGCATAAGCAGGTGTAAAAGAAAGTGAGAGTAATGCCAGTGCAAAGAATATGTTTCTGGTATAATGGCTTAATGTTCCCATTGCTACCTCCGAATTTCTCCCCCGACCCAGGGGTTATAAAGACTTTTGAAATCTCTTTAGTAACTCTAAATAAAAAACCCCCTTTTGCAAAGCGCTATGGGGGGTTTACTTTTTCCTCTCTTAGCAACCCCGCTATCCCATATTCTCGCTTGGGACCGGAAGCTTTGCGTCCTAGCATTACTGCTAGTTTGCCCTTATGAAGACATCTAACCTTATTGTTATTTTAAGTATAGCATAAAAATGGCCAAATTTCCAGTTGGCAAAGTGTTTTTGTGCACTATTAAACCGTGCTTAAAACCGATGCATTTTAACTATAGACAGCCTGGAGAATAGGTGTTATAATTGCCGTTAACTATGGACTATAAAAATACCCTTAACTTACCTAAAACTCAATTTCCCATGAAGGCAGACCTGCCGAAACGGGAGCCGCTGCTTTTAAAAGAGTGGCAAGATAAGGACATCTACCGCCTTATTCAGGAGAAATGTCTCAGCCGCCCTAAATATGTTTTACACGACGGCCCGCCGTATGCTAACGGCAATATTCATATAGGCCACGCCCTGAATAAAACCTTAAAAGACATTATTATAAAATATAAAACCCTGCGAGGTTTTGCCTGTGGTTACATACCAGGCTGGGATTGCCACGGCTTGCCGGTTGAACATCAATTATTTAAAGAATTGGGTATGAACAAATACCAGATCGGGCAAGTGGAGTTCAGGAAAAAAGCCTATGATTATGCCTTGAGGTTTGTAGGTGTGCAAAAAGAGGAGTTTAAACGTCTTGGCGTATTCGGCGACTGGGAAAATCCGTATTTGACTTTGTTGCCGGCTTATGAAAAAAGCATCCTTAACTCATTAGCAACGCTTGTTGAGAAGTCTTATGTTTATCGCGGCCTGAAACCGGTAAACTGGTGCTATCGCTGCGAGACCGCCCTTGCCGAAGCAGAAGTCGAGTATGAGAATCATACTTCGCCGTCAATATACGTTAAATTTAAGCTTGAGGAGTCTAAGGGGTTTGATAAGGATAGCTACCTGGTAATCTGGACCACTACACCCTGGACTTTAATCGCCAATGTAGCCGTAGCTGTACATCCGCGTTTTAGCTACGTGCATATTAAAACTGCTAAAGGTAATTTAATCGTAGCCAAAGATCTTCTGGCTGCATTTTTACCCCCTGCGGGCATTGAGAAATATGAAATTATTCGGGAGATAAAAGGCGCAGACCTGGAGGGTTTGGTTTATGATCATCCTTTCGGCTTACGCAAAGGGCGCGTAGTCTTGGCTGATCATGTTTCCGGAGAAGAGGGTACCGGTTTAGTGCATACAGCACCCGGACACGGCAGCGAAGATTATCTGACCGGGATAAGATATAAACTTGATATTATTATGCCCGTAGATGCCAAAGGAAATTTTGATGCTTCCGCCGGCGAGTTCAAGGGGCTTAACATTAACGATGCGAACAAGCCGATTTTAGAGAAACTTTCTCTGCAAGGAGCACTTCTTTGGCAGGGTCAGATTCAGCATTCCTATCCGCATTGTTGGCGTTGCAAGAAACCGGTGATCTTCCGGGCAACCGAGCAGTGGTTTCTAAAGATCGATCATGTAGAAAACGGCAAGGGCATTTCTTTGCGCGAGCGCTTGCTGGAAGCTGTGGATAAGGATATTAAATGGGTGCCGGAAGTGGGCAAGGAGAGAATCTCCGGGATGATTAAGCTAAGGCCGGATTGGTGTTTATCCCGCCAGCGTTATTGGGGCGTTCCTATTCCTGCAGTAGCCTGCGACGATTGCAAGAAAGAGACTCTGGATGCCGGGGTGATTAGAAAGTTTCTCGAGTTTGCAGCTAAAGAGGGTTCGGATGCCTGGTTCATCCGTCCTCTAAGCGATTTTCTCCCCGGTAATTTCAAGTGCCCTCATTGCGGTAAGAATAAATTCTCTAAAGGTTCGGATATTTTGGATGTCTGGTTTGATTCCGGCGTGAGTTCGCAGGCAGTTCTAAAACCAATAAATGAATTTCCGGCGGATATATATCTTGAAGGTTCTGATCAACACCGCGGTTGGTTTCAGTCGTCTTTAATACCGGCGATGTGCATTGACTCTGTGCCGCCGTTTAAGTCCGTGTTGACGCATGGCTTTGTAGTTGACGGCGAGGGCAGGAAGATGTCCAAGTCTTTGGGGAATGTTATAGCGCCTCAGAATATCATCAAAGATTACGGTGCGGATATATTAAGGCTCTGGGTTGCTGCAAGCGACTATAACGAAGATATCCGCATCTCTAAAGAGATGCTTGCTCGTTTATCCGAGGCTTACCGTAAGATAAGAAATACCGCAAGATTTATCTTAAGCAATTTGTACGATTTTAATCCGGATACGGACAGGGTAGAATGGGCCGATTTAAAAGGCCTGGACCGCTGGGCATTGGTTAAAATGCGCTACCAGCTGCAGCCGGAGCTGGAAAATAGTTTTGATAATTTCGAATTTCATAAGGCCCATAAACTTATCTTTGATTTCTGCAATGAAACTTTGTCTATGCAGTATCTGGATATGGCTAAGGGGAGGCTTTATACGTATGCTGCAAATTCCAAAGAAAGAAGGGCAGCCCAGACAGTTATATATGAAATATTGTATTCTTTGATGAAGTTTATGTCGCCGATTTTGGTGTTTACTGCCGAAGAGATATGGCAGAACATGCCTAAGGAACAGAAGTTTGCTTCGGTAATCAGCGTGCATCTTCTGGATTGGCCGGAATCTTTCCACAAAAAAGGTACGCTATCTGCCGCAGATAATCTGGAATTCAGCGTTTTTCAAGAAACCATTATTCCTCTGATTGCTGGTGTTGCTAAAATCCTGGAGGAGAAGAGATCGCAAGGGGTAATCGGCAGTTCTTTTGACGCCAAAATAAATCTATTGACAAACGACGAGGAACGGTATACATTCTTAGAAAGATTTAGGGTCGATCTTAGCGAGATATTTAAGGTTTCTCAAGTTGAAGTTACCAAAAGCAAGGTTGAGCCTGATCCGACGGTAGAGGTGTTTAAGGCAGACGGTGAAAAATGCCAGCGTTGCTGGAATTACCTGGAATCGGTTGGTAAAGACAAGTTTCATCCTACGCTATGCTCTAGATGTCTGGAAGCGATTGGAGGGTAAAATTGAAAAATAAATTTAATAAAAAAGATTTAGTCGAGTTTAAGAAACTTATTTTAAAACAAAAAGAGCAGATTGTCGATGGCATAAAGCACATATCCGACGATACGCTTAAGAAATCGCAGAAAGATGCCGCCGGAGATATATCTGGTTATACCTATCATATGGCCGACGTGGCTACCGATACTTATGACCGCGAATTTTCTTTAAGCCTGGCTTCAAGCGATAGAGAGGTACTCTATGAGTTAGAAGATGCTCTCAAGAGAATCGAAGATGGCACCTTTGGCGTCTGTGAGTCCTGCAAAATGCTTATTGCTAAAGGTAGGCTTAAAGTTGTCCCTAGTGCTCGTCTATGCGTTAAGTGCCAGGAGAAGAAGGAAAAGAGATAGGTCCGGTTTGCGTGATGATTTTTATCATCGTTTCGCTCACTCTTGTTTTAGATCAACTCACCAAGTTTTTTGTAGTCAATAATCTTACCCTGTATCAATCTATCCCGGTATTTAAGAACATACTCTACATCACTTTTGTTTCTAACCGGGGTGCGGCTTTCGGAATGTTTAAGAATCAAGTCCCGGTATTTGTTGCCGCCGCGTTAGCCGCTATTATATTAATTTTGGTTGATATTGTTAAAACTAAGCGTAAAAAAATATCCCTCTATGACGTTTCTCTTGCATTAATTCTGGCAGGGGCAATAGGCAATCTTATCGACAGGCTGCGCTTTGGTTATGTCGTAGATTTTCTGGACTTTAGAGTTTGGCCTGTATTTAATGTTGCCGATTCGGCAATAACCGTCGGAGCAATATTGCTGGGCTGGACGATGTTGTTTAGTAAACCCGTAGTTAAGGATAGAAAATAGTTCATAGTTCGTGGGTCGTAGTTCGTAGGCTAAATATTTTGCTACGAACTACCAGCTACGAACTACCAACTCAATAACCATGCATCCTACTATCTGTACAATAGGACCGATTACAATTTATTCCTACGGCTTGATGTTGGCATTGGCTTTTTTTGTAGCCTCTACATTGGCAGCCATTCAGGCCAAGAAAGAAGGGCTTAATCCTGAGCTGATCTTTAATTTTTGCCTTGCCGTGCTTATCGCCGGAATCATTGGTGCGCGTATTTTCTATGTAGTTGAGAATTTCGGGTATTATAAACAGTATCCTTTAGAAATTATTATGCTGCAGCGCGGCGGGCTATCCTGGTTTGGCGGCCTTATAGCTGCTTTAGTTTATGGGTTAGCCTATTTAAAAAAGAAGAAATTAAGCGTATATAAAACGTTCGATTTGATCGTGCCTTTCTTGGCCTTAGGGCAGGCCTTAGGCAGGATAGGTTGTTTCTTAAATGGTTGCTGTTTTGGTAGAACGGTTATTCCGATTCAGATATATTCTGCGCTGCTATTAGTAATTATTTTTGTTGTATTAAGGTTCCTGCAGGATAGGCCCCATAGGAACGGAGAGATATTCTTTTATTATCTTTTGTTGTATTCCGCAAAGAGATTCTTCGTCGAGTTTTGGCGCACTGATAATCCGATTGTTTTCGCGCAGATGACTTTATTCCAGTTAATCGGCATAGCTATTTTTATATTCGCCGCTATTCAATTAATCAGAAGCAAGCGCGCTAATAATTAGTAACTTGCAGTAAATATTTTCCTACGACCTACGAACTACGACCCACGAACTCAAACTATGCAAGAATATAAAATAAAAGTTGACCGGGAGTATTCTGGTAAACGCCTGGATATATTTCTAAACGCCTTCTTTAAGGATTCAGAGCTGGGTATTTCACGTACATCTTTGCAGAAGCTTATCCGTGAAGGAAAAATTGTTTTGTTGGGTGCAGAGCATATCAGGCCTAACTATACGGTAAAAGAAGGCGATGAGTTTTCGGTAACCATCGAGGATAAAAAAGATAAAAGCATTTTGCCGGAGCAAATATCTCTGGACGTGCTTTATGAGGATGATGACATCGCCATTATTAACAAGCCCTGCGGTTTAGTGGTTCATCCGGCCCCCGGGAATTACGAACATACGCTGGTTAACGCTTTGCTGCATCGTTTCGAAGAATTGTCGGATGTAAATCCCGCCCGGCCAGGCATAGTGCATAGGCTGGATAAAGATACCTCTGGAATTTTAGTCATAGCTAAGAATAATCAGGCCCATTTGGCGCTTGCTAAACAATTTGCCGAGCATAGCATAAAACGTGTTTATGTAGCTTTAGTAAAGGGGAAGGTGGAGTTTAACGAGGGCGTGATTGAAATTCCCATAGGGCGCCATCCGCAGAAAAGAAAAGATATGGCCGCGGGGTTCGGCCACAATTCAAAATATGCCAAAACTTATTACCGTACCATAAAGCGCAATGATAAATGCAGTCTCTTAGAGCTTGAGCCTTTTACCGGCAGGACGCATCAATTAAGAGTTCATCTTGCTTTTTTGGGGTATCCTATTTTAGGCGATATAAAATATGGCAGGAATAATGAATTCTCTCGTTTGGCATTGCATGCTAAATACCTGGGTTTCCTGCACCCTAAAACAAATAAGTTTGTGGATTTCTCTTGCGAAGTGCCGAAAGAGTTTAAGTGTATTGCGGAGGATAAATAGTACTTGATTTTTCCATAACTAATGTTATAATATAAGGTTAAATAGGGGTCAAAAATCAAAGGCACCCAAACATAAAGGATTGTTTGGTGCCCTAACCACGGGAGGCATAATGTTAGACAAAGCAAAATCATCCGTATTAATTCTAATCATAGCAACTATCATGTCTATAGCTGTTGCCGGTGGCGCATTCTTCCTTTTAAATAAAGAGAAAGCCAAGGCAGTCAGCCTTCAGGAAGAACTGGACGATATAAAGACGCGCTTAAGAATAACTGAAAAGAATCTGGAAGATTCTAAGGGCACAATAGCCGGCCTGGGTTCTAAATTAAAAGAAGCAGAAGTCCAGGTAGCTACTTTAAACAGTGATTTACAACAGGAGAAGGCAGCTAAAGAAGAAGCAAAAGCGGATATAGAACAACTTAAAAACGATTTAAGTCAGCAAAAGACTTTAAGACAGGATTTGGAAAAGAAATTTACTCAGGCGCTTAAAGATACGGAAAAGATGCAGGCGCAGTTAAAAGATCTTGAGTATAAAAAGAATGAACTGGAAACCAAAGTTAAAGATTTAGAAGATAAAACTAAACAGGCGCAAGGCCAGGGAGTAGAGTTAGGTAAAATTGTAGTTAGCCCGGAAGCTTCCGCCGTAGATACTAAGCAAAAAGCCAAGGCGAAGAAAGAAAAAACTCAAAAAGTTGCTGCACCGGCTGTTAAGTCCGGTTTGGAAGGAAAAGTTTTGGTTATTAACAAGGATTATAGTTTTGCCGTAATAAACGTTGGGTCAAAGGACGGAGTTGCTGTCGGCAACGTTTTTTCAGTCTATCACGGCGATAAATATATCGGAGATATCAAAGTAGAAAAAGTCCACGATTCTATGGCTGCCGCAGGTTTTGTTGCCCCTGAGATGAAGGATGGGGTTGCTGAAGGCGATAAAGTTGTCCGCAAGACCAAATAATGGGGTCTTTTTCAATCAGAGGTGTTTCAGGTATCAGAGGGGTGGTTCGCTTTCCCGGCGATAAATCCATAGCCCACCGTTGTATCATAGCCGCAAGCCTTTCTCGTCGCAGCGTAATAATAAAGAATTTTCCCGTCAATGATGATTGTCTTGCCACCATTAACGCATTTCGTAAATTAGGTATAAAAATAAAACAGGTTCGTTCAACACTGGTTATATCCGGACGCGGTTTAAAAGGCCTGAAGAAACCTTCGAGGCCCATACTTATAAACGAATCTGGAACTACCTTTAGGCTTATGTTGGGTGTTTTAGCCGGCCAGGATTTTTCTGTAACACTTGCTGCCGGTAAGTCACTCATCCGAAGGCCGATGTTGCGAGTGACGAGTCCTTTAAGGTTAATGGGCGCAGCCATAAACTCACGACCCGCGACTCACGACCCACGGCAAGAAGAGTATCCTCCGATTACGATTAAAGGTGGGAACCTTGAAGGAATGACTTACAAGATGCCCGTAGCTTCAGCGCAGGTTAAATCGGCGATATTATTGGCAGGACTTTTTGCCAAAGGCAAGACACGTGTTATTGAGTGCATTAAAACACGGGATCATACCGAGCGCATTTTAAAGTTATTTAAATCCGGAATTAAAATTAAAAAGAACGTAATAACCGTAGAAGGAGGCAGAGAATTATCTCCGCCTTCTTCTGTTTATGTTCCCGGAGATATTTCTTCGGCAGCCTTCTTTATGGTTGCCGGTTTAATTTGTCCTAATTCAAAAGTGGTGATTGAGGCGGTTAGTTTGAATCCTACGCGTACGGGCGTTTTAAAGGTGCTTAAAAGAATGGGTGCGGATATACAAATTAAAAAATCAAAGTTAAGAAATCAAGATTATGAACCAACAGGAGATGTTATTGTAAAGACCAGTAAGTTGAGAGGGGCCAAAGTAAGCAGCAAAGAGATACCTTATTTGATAGATGAATTGCCGATTTTGATGGTAGCCGCTTGTTTTGCTAAAGGCCAGACGGTTTTTGAGGGAGTGGGCGAGTTAAGGGTTAAAGAGACAGATCGCATACGTTCTATGAGCGATAACTTGGCTAAAATGGGCGGCGATATCAAATTGACAAAAAGCGGTGGTTTAGAATCGGTAATTGTCAGCGGCGCAAAAGAGCTTAGAGGCTCTAGTGTTAAGAGCTTTGGCGACCACCGCACTGCGATGAGCATGGTGGTGGCGGGGCTTGTAGCCAGAGGTATTACCAGAATTGATAATGTCGCCTGCATAAGTAAATCGTTCCCTAGGTTTCTTACCGTATTAAATAAATTAAAATAGTTTTATGCTAACATTTTGTTTGACATGCACTTTAAACTCTGATAGAATTGCCTAAATGTCTTACTAGTCTGTTTTTAAAGGCATAAAGGGAGCCGGATGCTATGTTAAAATTAAAAGATATTGCTAAGAGAGGGTTTAACTATATCCTGGGGCTTTTTTCTAATGATATGGGTATTGATCTGGGCACGGCTACGACTTTGGTTTACGTCAAGGGTGAGGGGGTTGTGCTTTGCGAGCCTTCCGTGGTAGCTATTGAGCGCGGGACATCGCACGTTTTAGCGGTGGGAGAAGAAGCCAAAAGAATGCTTGGGCGTACCCCGGGTAACATCATAGCTATCCGGCCTATGAAGGATGGCGTAATTGCTGATTTCGAGATTACAGAAGCAATGCTTAGGTATTTTATCAAGAAAGTACATCATCGCCGTGTTTTAGTAAGGCCAAGAATAGTTATTGCCATACCTTCGGGAATCACCGAAGTTGAAAAACGCGCGGTTAAAGATTCTGCGGAACGCGCCGGAGCAAGAGACGTATTTTTAATTGAAGAACCGATTGCCGCAGCTATAGGTGTTGGGCTTCCCATACAGGAGCCGATAGGCAACATGATAATAGACATAGGTGGAGGGACAACCGAAATCGCCGTCATTTCTCTTGCCGGCACAGTTTTTTCTAAGTCTATCCGTATCGGCGGCGACGAGATGGATGATGCTATAGTTGAATATTTAAAGAAGACGTACAATCTTATGGTTGGTGAGCGTACGGCTGAAGATATAAAAGTTAAGATAGGATCAGCGTATCCTATGGAAGAAGAAATGTCTCTTGAAGTAAAGGGAAGAGATTTGGTGGCGGGTTTACCCAAGATGGTGACCATTACTTCCGAAGAAGTAAGGGATGCGCTGCAGGAGCCGGTAAGGGCAATAATTGAAGCAACTAAAATATCGTTAGAGAGGACGCCCCCGGAACTGGCCGCGGATTTAATCGAACATGGAATTGTTATGGCTGGCGGAGGTTCTTTATTGAAAGGTTTAGATAAATTAATTTCAGAAGAGACAGGGCTTCCGGTTCATGTTGCCGATGATCCTTTAACTGCCGTTGCCCAGGGCACCGGTAAGGTTTTAAATGAAATAAAGTATCTTAAGAAAGTTACCGTTCCGATTAAGTCCGACATGCATACTTAATTAAAGGCAGCAAGATGTGTCTAAGTTTAAAAATAGAAATTTAATCCGCGTTGTAGTTTTTTCCTCTTTACTTCTGATTCTTGCCGGCTCAATTCCCGCATTAAGGCCGTCTCTGTTAAACGTATTTAAAATTCCGCTCTATTTATTCAATGCCGTAAGGCGTGAAGCATCCGGCATGGTTTTCTACCACCGCAATTACGTACAAAACGAAAGATTAAACAACGAAATAAATTTCCTTAAAAACAGGATCAATGAGTTTAATGAGGTCAATCTTGAAAATAAGCGTTTAAAAGAATTGCTTTCTTTAAAGCAAAAAACGCCTTATAAAGTTATCGCTGCCCGGGTTATCGGGCGTTCCGCCGATAATTGGTCTTCGGTTGCAATTGTTGACAGAGGCAGGAGCAGCGGCATAAGGCGCGGTATGACTGCACTTAGTTATCTTGGCCTTGTGGGCAGGGTTATCGATGCGGGTGAGTCTACCAGCAAGATAATGCTTATTAATGATTCGGATTTTGCTGTTTCAGCTTTGGCGCAGCGCAGCCGTCAGGAGGGCCTTGTGTGCGGCGCATTGGGAACACACCTGTTGATGCGTTATTTGCCCAAAGACGCAGATATCAAATCCGGAGATACAATTGTGACTTCCGGTTTAACCCATATGTATCCTAAGGGCCTTTTAATCGGCACGGTGGCAGATGTTGATAAAGAGTTTTCCGGCTTAAGCCAATATGCCGTAATTAAGCCCGCGGTTGATTTATCCGGTATAGAAGAAGTGCTTATCGTTATCCAGCAATAAAATGAAAAAATGGATTTTCTTTATTCTTGTTTTAGCCGCCGTATTGCTAGAGGCAACGGTATTAAATTCTTTCAGATTGTTCTACGCAAAACCTGCCTTGGTATTTACATGTGTTGTGCTGTCGGCCTTTTATCTTGATCTTGGCCCTGCTTTGTTGTTGGCTCTTTTTGCCGGCATACTTCAGGATATTTTTAGCGCGTCACTTTATGGCATACACACGCTCCTTTATCCGGTCTGGACGTATCTGATTATAAAGGTAACCGCAAAGATGTCTCTGGAAAATGATTATCTGCGTATGGGTTTGGCGGCTATTTTTTTACTGATATACGACATATTTGCCAGGCTCGTATTAATATCTTTAGGCAAGCCAGCGCTTGCATTGGGGATATTCTTAAGGATAACCTTCTTTGAATTATTTTATACCTCAGCAGTGTTTCTTTTATTATCAAAATTCATCAGGCCTACGGTATCGGAATAAGCAATGATAAGAATAAGGGTTACTAGTGTTGTAATAATCGCCGCTTTCGTGTTTTTGCTCTTCAGCATTTTTAATCTTCAGATTGTAAAGGGTAGGCACTTTAAACAGCTCAGCGACAGAAATTGTATTCGTCTTATCCCTCAAGAGGGCAGCAGGGGTAATATATTAGACCGGGAAGGTTATATTATTGCAGGCAGCGAATTATCTTACGATGCGGCAATTTCTTCGGAGTTATCAAGCTCGCTCGATAATTCATTATTTGTAGTGTCTAAGGTTTTGCAGGCGAGCCCTTCGGAGCTTAAAGCAAGATTCAAGAAAAACTTTATCGGTAAGTTTGCTCCTGTTACCATCGCCAAAAATATTACCCTGAAACAAGCTATCGCCCTGGAAGAACTCAAGCCGGATTTCCCCGAGATAGTAATACAGCCGCATCCTCAGAGAAGCTATCCTTACGGAGAATTGGCTGCGCATGTTTTAGGTTATCTTAATGAAATCGATAACCTGCGTTTGACCCGCCTGGCGGGTTACGGCTATAAGACGAAAGATACGGTTGGGTTCGGCGGCGTTGAAGAGCAGTATGATTATTATTTGCGCCAGGAAGAAGGCGGCATCAGCCTTGAAGTGGATCATCGCGGTAGGTTTGTGCGGTCTTTGGGTTTTAGGTTGCCCAAAAATGGCCGTGATATTCAATTGACTCTGAATCTAAAAGTTCAGAAGATAGCTGAAGAAGCTCTCACCGGTAAGGTCGGTTGCGTTATTTTGATGGATCCTTATACCGGCGAAATAATCGCCATGGAGAGCTATCCTGATTTTGCCCCCGGGGCGTTTGTTAAAAGGTCGAATTCGGTTATACGCAGTCTTTTTAGTAATTCTAAGGCACCTCTCGTGAACCGCGCAATCAGCAGCAGTTATCCGGCAGGATCGCTGTTTAAGACAGTTGTGGCAAGTGCGGGGCTTGAGACGGGTAAGATTAACACCTCTACGACTTTCTTCTGTTCAGGTAAGACCACAGTCGGCAGGCAGGAATTTGCCTGCTGGGGACAACATGGAGCGCAAAATTTATTTAACGCCATAGCGCATTCCTGTAACATCTTTTTCTACAATACCGGATTACTCGTGGGCGCTCAATCTATACACGATTATGCTTATAAGTTCGGCTTTGGCAAGCAGACGTCTATTGATTTGCCCAGAGAGGCCAACGGTTTTATTCCCAGTCCTTTATGGAGAAAGATATCTCGCCTCAGGAGTTGGTTTGATGGCGATACTGCAAATTTCTCGATAGGCCAGGGCGATGTTTTGGTTACTCCTATCCAGGTGGCCAGGATGATGGCAGTTTTCGCCAATAATGGGCACTTGGTATCTCCGTATATCGTCAAAGCTATAGACGGACGCGACGTATCTTTATATCAGCGCAAGACAATCATTGTGCCGGTAAAAGAGAAGACAATCTCTCAGATAAAAAGAGGGTTAAGGCAAGTGGTGGCGGATCCTACGGGTACGGCCAGCAATCTTGCGGAGCTTACGGTTCCTGTGGCTGCTAAGACAGGCACAGCCCAAGCACCGCCCGGTCAGCCTCACGGTTGGTTCGCAGGATACTTTCCTTCCGACAAACCTAAATTTGTTATTTGTGTATTCTTAGAGCGCGGTGGCGCGGGTTATTACGCCGGATTAGTGGCGAAGGAAATCATAGGGAAAATGTCTCAGGAGGGGTTGATTTAATGGATTCTTTCCGCAGAATATTCTTGATAAGTATTGTTATCGCCTGCATCGGCATATTTTCGATTTATAGCAGCACGTATCAAAAAGGAATGAACCAGGCTCAGATGCAGATGCTTTGGGCTGTTGTGGGAATTGTGTTATTTTTATTCTTCACGAATTTTAATTACAGGCGTTTTTGGGATGTTACATATTTTATCTACGCTGCCGGATTAATTTTATTGTTTATGGTTTTTCTCCTGGGAAGCGTGCGTCTGGGCGCACAGCGTTGGTTGAAGGTAGCCTGGTTTAATTTACAACCTTCCGAGTTAGCCAAATTGATTATGGTTATATTCCTGGCACGTTACTTTAGCAGAAAGTCAGCGGATGAAGTGTGGCTTTTATCGCGTAAATTCGGTGTCTTTAAGGGATTGATTCTGCCGTTTATATTTACGGCAATACCCATGCTCTTAATTATCGAACAACCGGATTTAGGCAGCGGCATAATACTGCTTTTAACTTTTACGGCCATGCTTTATCTTACGCGGGTAAGAATGCGTTACATAGTTATTTTTGTATTAGTTATATTATTGTGTATTCCGCTAGGCTGGCTTATGCTGCGTGATTATCAGAAAGACAGGCTCATGGTTTTTTTGAATCCCAATGCAGATCCACTCGGAGCAGGCTATACCCTCATTCAATCAAAGATCGCCATAGGCTCCGGAGGTTTCTTTGGCAAAGGCTGGCTGTCCGGAACGCAGAGTCAGCTGCATTTTCTGCCTGAATCGCATACCGATTTTATATTTGCTACTTTTGCTGAGGAATGGGGATTTCTGGGCGTGATGCTGCTTATACTGTTATATTATTTCTTAATCAGGGAAGGATTTGCTATTGCCCAAAGAACAACGGATAGTTTTGCCAGGCTTTTGGCCTTCGGTATCTCTTTAATGTTGGCAATTCAGATTATTGTGAATATTGCTATGACTATGGGCCTTGCGCCCGTAGTCGGATTACCGCTTCCCCTGATGAGCTACGGCGGGTCATCGTTGGCTGTGACGTTTATCGCGTTGGGAATTCTGGTAAATATAGACAAGAGGAGAACAGTATTTTAATTTAGTTCATAGTTTATGGTTGATAGTTCATAGTAAATTCGTGGATTATCTGCCATGAACCATGAACCATGAACCATGAACCATGAACGACGATATTTTATTACAAGTATACAAACCCGGTCGCTATATCGGAAACGAATGGAATTCCGCCAGTAAAGATTTCGATAAGGCAGATGTTAAGTTTGCTTTATGCTTTCCCGATCTTTACGAAATAGGCATGAGTAACCTGGGGGTGCGTATTTTATACGGCATATTAAACGCAATGGAAGATGTCTGCTGCGAGCGGTTGTTTTCTTGCGGGGTGGATTTAGAGAAAATATTACGCGAGAATAAACAGGAGATTGTTTCTCTGGAAAGCAAAAAAAGGCTTAAAGACTTTGATATTGTGGGTTTTTCTTTAGGCTATGAATTAAGCTATACAAACGTATTGAATATTCTAGAGTTATCCGGCATACCTTTAGAGGCAGCATCACGCAATAATAGTCATCCTTTGATTATAGGCGGCGGGCCTTGTACCGCTAATCCGGAGCCTATGAGCGATTTCTTCGATTTATTCGTATTGGGCGAAGCTGAAGAAGCGATTGTCGAAATAGTAAATGTTTATAAAAAGCTTAAAGACAGAATTAAGGGCAATACGATAACAAGGGACGAGTTTTTGCTTGAGTTTTCCGTCATAAATGGTGTTTATGTGCCTTCGCTTTATGAAGTGCGCTATAATCCCGGAGGCAGTATAGCCGAGTTTAGCCCGCGCGTAGAGGCGGCCCCACTTAAGGTGAGTAAGCGTTTTGTTAAGAATCTTGATGCTGCCTTTTTCCCCGTAGAATGGTTGGTGCCCTACATTCAAATCGTACACGATCGCGTTGCCATAGAACTTATGCGGGGCTGTCCTAATAAATGCAGATTTTGTCAGGCCCGCTCACAGTATTATCCTTTACGCATCAGAAGCCAGGAGAAGGTATCGGAGTTGGCGCGTCAGGCGTATGCAAATACCGGGTATGAGGAAATATCATTATGCGGCCTTTCGGTTAGCGATTACCCTCACATAGATAGCCTATTAAAGGATTTAGTCGGGACATTTAAAGATAAGGGTATAGGCTTGTCGCTTCCTTCTATAAAGCCCAGGACGATTGTAGGGGGCTTGTCTTCTTTGATAGCGTCTATAAAGAAAACCGGCCTGACCTTTGCCCCCGAGGCTGGGAGCGAAAAATTACGTGATGCACTCGGCAAAGACTTTAATACCGAAGATTTCTTTTTAGCTTTAGAGCAGGCATATTCGGCAGGATATCAGCATGTAAAGTTGTATTTTATGATTGGCCTGCCAGGAGAAGAGGACGCTGATTTGGATAGCATTATCGATTTTGCAAATGCGGTGTCCGGCGCCAGAAAGAAGGTTGCCTCTTATCCTGCGTGGGTTAATGTAAGTATCAACACATTGATACCCAAGCCACAGACTCCATTTCAATGGTTTAATATGCTGGATATCGATGCCGTAAAATATAAGCAGAACTATTTACGTAGTAAGCTGAAAAATAAGAGAATAAAAATAGATTTTCATAATTCTTCGATGAGTATGTTGGAAGGTATGCTCTCGCGGGGCGATAGGAGGCTTGGCCGCGTGATACTAGCAGCGTTTAAAAACGGGGCAAAGTTTGACGCCTGGCAGGAACATTTTGATTTAAACAAATGGATGTTTGCTTTGGGCTCATGCGGCATAGATTCAGGCGATTATCTTAAAGGAAGAAACGTAAATGATACGCTTCCCTGGGATTTTATTGATATGGGAGTGGGCAAAGAATTGCTCGTTGATGAATTTAAGAAAGCTGTTGCAATTAAATAAGATAAGATGTAAAATATTACCTGTAGAATAATTAACCGGAGGTATAATTATGGCTAAGAAAAAGAATCTTTCCTCGGCATCGCGCGGCCTTAGATATAAGCTGAAGATATCAGTGTATCTGATGTCTATCCTTCCGATGTTAGTCTGCATTTATCTTGTTTCTAATTACATACTTCCTCAGAAGGGTTTAAAAATAGATGTAGCTGCTGCTATAATAATCAGTATTTTTATCGCCGCAGTAGGTTTCTTTGTAGTCAAAGAGGTTTTTGACCGCATTCTGGCGGTTACAACGGATGCTAAGCTTATCGCTGCCGGAGATATCACTCATACGATAAATCCGCCTTCTCAGGAAGACGAAGTCGGAGACTTGGGCGATGCCCTTAACCAGCTGACCCAGCGCATCCGCAGCAATATGGATGAGTTAAAAACCTACAGCGAGAAAACCACCGAAATAAACATAGAAATACAGAAACGTGTATTGGTTCTTTCCAGCCTTTTGCAGATCAGCTCTCTGATATCACAGGGGGCAAAGCTCGAAGATATTTTGAAGATTACCGTCGAGAAATCCCGCCTTTTGGCAAATTCCGATGCGGCGTATCTATTACTCAGGCAGGAGGGGCAGGAGGCTTTTACTATTAAAGTTGCCGACGGGATTAGTTCAAATTACCTATTGAAAGCAAGAATAGAGCCGCAGGATGGTTTATTTTTGAAGATATCCAAGACCAATAAGCCATTTATATTAGATAAACAAAACGTGCTTACGGATGACTTGGGAGTAGAGTTTTATGATAAATTTAAATTGAAGAATACGTTGGCTATTCCGGTTTTCTTAAGGGGCAGGATTGTAGCAGCGCTTGGTATAGGCAATACTAAAGAATCATTTGTTTATAATAAAGAGGATTTGGAGCTTTTGGATATTTTTGCCAAGCAGATTGCAATCGCGATAGAGAACGATCTTTTAATACATCGCGTTGAAAAGCTCGAAATCAAAGATGCCTTGACTGGCCTCTATAATGAAGCCTTTATCCGTAATCGGCTGCAGGAAGAAATAAAGAGAGCGATTACTTATCAAAGGCCGTGCGGTTTTATATTGATGAATGTGGATAACTTTAAGTCGTTCCATCAGAGTTTCGGTTCGCTTTATGCCGAAGCTACCTTAAAGAAAATTGCTTCTTTGCTTAAGGATTCGGTAAGCGATGTTGATAGGGTAGGCAGGGTGGCGGATAACGAGTTCGCCATTATATTGCCGGAGAAGAATAAGCGTCAGGCTCAGGAAGTAGCCGATAATATACGCAAGAAAGTGGAGTTTAGTTTTGGCGAGGAGCAGGATCCTTCTAAGAGGTTGACTATAAGCGGAGGCGTCAGCGAGAATCCTCTCGACGGCATAGACGCCGCAGAGTTATTTACAAAGGCTTCCGAGCTGTTGAAAGTTGCTAAGGAGAGGGGCAGGAATTGTGTCGCCAGTTTTAAGGAGAAAGCCTAAATGGCAGTAAGAAAGATTATCAATAAGCAATTGGGCGAGCTTCTTATTGAAAGAGGCATCATAAGCCAGGGCCAGCTTGAGAAGGCTTTAGGCATGCAAAAAGAACGCGGCGGCATGATTGGCGAAATATTAGTCGATGCGGGGTTTGCCAAAGAAGAAGACATTGCACAGGCCCTGACCGCTCAATACGGATTTCCTTATTTGCCCTTAAGTAATTATGAAATTAACCCCGAAGTCGTTAGCATTATACCCGGGCGCGTTGCCCGGCAGTACATGCTTCTGCCTATAGATAAAATAGGCAACAATCTTACTCTTGCCATGTCTAATCCCTTAAATATACAGGCAGTTGAAGACGTGGAATTATTATCCAGTTGCAGTGTTCAGACGTTTGTTTCTACTTCTTCGGATATTAAAAGAGCAATAGCTAAATATTACAAGGATAAAGAATGAATTTTGTTCATAGTTCATAGTTGATGGTTCATAGATTTGGACTATCGACCATGAACCGTGAACCATGAACTAAACCATGATATCCCTCAAAGACCGCCTCACAGAAATATTAATCCACAACAAACTTATAAGCCAGGAACAGCTTAATCAGGCCCTGAACGTGCAGAGTCAGAAAGGCGGGCGCTTAAGCGATATTATAGTTGCGCTTAAATTTATTAAAGAAAATGAGCTTATCTCTGCATTGAGCCAGGGTTCGGGGTTTCCGCTTATTGATTTAAAGCGCTTTAAAATTGATTATGAAATAGCAAGAATTATCCCCGTAGACGTTGCGCGCCACTATCAGATTATCCCGGTGTCTAAAATGGGGAATACCATAACTTTGGCTATGGCTGATCCGTTGAATATCTTCGCCATAGATCACGTGGGCGCCCTTACCGGTTACAGGATCAATCCCATAATTGCATCCGGTCAGGATATTATGCAGACGATAGAGCTTTCTTATCCGGACATGACAAAAGGCGTTATCGACAGCCTCGTTAAGGAGATGTCTGATTTTTCGCTTGAGCTGGTCAAAGAAGAAAAAGAAATACTGCCCAGTGATCAGGAATTAAGCCGCATAAGCCGCGAGACGCCGATAATAAAGATTACCAACATGATACTGGAAGATGCGGTTAAGCAGAAGGCTTCGGATATTCTCATCGAGCCGCTGGATAAGAAACTGAGGGTGCGTTTCCGTATCGACGGGATTCTGCATGAAAAAGAAGCGCCCCCTAAGAAAATGCATCCGCCGATAGTTTCGCGCATCAAGGTTATGTCGGATTTGAATATTGCCGAGCATAGACTCCCCCAGGACGGCAGATTCAAGGTGCGGATGGTGGGCAAGGAAGTTGATTTTCGCGTGTCGACTCTTCCTTCAAGTTGCGGAGAAAAAGTCGCACTTCGTATATTAGACAAGTCTCAGGCCACACTTGATATAGACAAGTTGGGCTTCAGTAAGGATAATGTTGATAAACTCAAGAAAGCAGCTAAGCTTCCTCATGGCATGATACTTGTATGCGGGCCCACAGGAAGCGGGAAGACGACTACGCTGTATTCTATATTAAAGTTTGTCGATAGCCCGGAAAAGAATATCGTTACCGTAGAAGATCCCGTAGAATATCAGCTCGAGGGTATAAATCAGGTTACCGCAAGAACTGAAATAGGGCTTACCTTTGCAAGCGCGCTACGTTCCATATTAAGGCAGGATCCCAATATAATCATGGTAGGCGAAATCCGCGATTACGAAACGGTGGATATCACTATAAAAAGCGCTTTGACCGGGCATTTGGTGCTTTCGACTCTGCATACGACTACCGCAAGCGGGGCAATCGCGCGTTTGGTAAACATGGGTGTTGAGCCGTATTTATTAAACTCATCTTTAGTTTGCGTAGTAGCGCAGAGACTGGTACGTAAAATATGCCCGTATTGCAAAGAAGAGCTGGTTATAAAGAAAGATCTTTTAGATACTCTTAAGATTAATGTTGAGGGGGTAGCTAAGCCGGCATTCTTTCACGGCAAGGGTTGTCAAAATTGCCTTAATTTCGGCTATAGCGGAAGAATTAGTATTGCCGAGATACTATTATTGACTCAGCCTATTAGAGCACTTATATTAAACAGGGCTCAGGAGCACATAATAAAGCAGCAGGCGCGTAAAGAGGGTATGAAGACTTTAAGAGAAGAAGGTGTTAAGGCAGCGCTAGAAGGAATAACTACCATTGAAGAGGTCCTGCGGGTTACCGCACCCGACGAGTAATCCATTTTACTATGAACTATGAACTATGAACTATGAACTATGAACTAAACTATGCAAGCATTAAAGGATGCAATAATAGAAATTTTAATCAAGAATAAAAAGCTTAATTCCCAGCAGCTGGAAAGAGCCTTGGAAATACAAAAAACCCAGCATATTCCGCTTAGAAAAGTTTTAACTAAGGAAGGAATTATTTCTGAAGAGGAGTTGCTATCGTTATTATCAAAGCAACTTTATATTCCTACTCTGCATTTGGCAAAGTATAAATTTGATCAGGACTTATTGAGCCTTATTCCAGAGAGAGTTGCTAAGCTTTATTGTGTCATACCACTTTCGCGTATGGGCAATACACTTACAGTAGCCATAGCAGATCCTTTAAATATATTTGCCCTGGATGATCTTAAAGTTTTTACCGGCCTGACAATTGATACGGTATTAAGCCCGGAAGACGAAATAGTAAGGGCCATAGATTCACAATACCATCTTGATACTAAGAATATCCAGGATATTTTAGGGGAAGCCGGCCCCGCAAGCGCAGCTGATAAGGATAATACTGAGCTGTTCAGGGTTGATGAAATAGAACTTAGCAGTGCGGTTAAGGAGAGCGAAGAGCCTCCGATAGTAAAATTGGTGGATTTGATGCTTACTCAGGGGCTTAAAAACAGGGCATCGGATATTCATATTGAGCCCGAACAGGATTGCCTTAAGATCAGGTACCGTATCGACGGATCTCTTCATGATGCCTTTCGAATACCTAAGATGAATCAAAATGCCATATTAGCTCGTATTAAGATTGTTGCCGGCCTGGATATTACTGAAAGCCGCCTTCCTCAGGACGGAAGATTTAAAGTCAGGTTTGAAGGCAGGGAAGTTGATTTTCGTGTTTCCGGATTGCCTACTACTTTCGGCCAGAAATTTGTTTTGCGTTTGCTTGATAAAGCCAACCTTTCCATCGGCCTGGATAAACTGGGTTTTTCAAAAGAACCGTTGGCGATATTTAAAGAAGCAGTCGCTAAGCCCTTCGGGATGATACTGGTTACCGGTCCTACCGGAAGCGGAAAATCAACAACGCTCTACTCTGTATTAAGCCAGTTGAATACTCCGGAGAGAAATATAATTACTATCGAAGATCCTGTGGAGTATCAGATAGAAGGCATTACGCAAATTCAGGCTAAACCCGAAATTGGACTTGATTTTGCTTCGGGCCTGCGTTCATTATTAAGACAGAGCCCGGATGTAATAATGATAGGTGAAATAAGGGACTCAGAAACCGCAGATATTGCCATAAAAGCTGCTTTGACCGGGCAATTGGTTTTATCGACTCTGCATACCAATGATGCGGTATCCAGTATAACCAGGCTTATAGATATGGGCGTTGAGCCTTTTTTAGTGGCATCAAGCGTTATTATGGTTTGTGCTCAAAGATTATGCCGCAGTATCTGCCTTAAATGCCGCAAGCAGATAGATGTCCCGGATAGTTTCTTAGACAGCATAAATTTCTCTAAAGATCTCCGCGAGGGGGTGAAATTTTATTCCGCACAGGGATGTAAGTATTGCAGTAATACCGGATTCTTCGGAAGAGTGGCAATATTGGAAGCGGTTATGATAGACGATACAATGCGCGAAATGATTATCAAGAAGAAGTCTATAGATGAAATAAAGGAGTATGCCCAGAAACATGGCATGCACACATTAAGGGACGATGCGTTTTTGAAAGTAAAACAGGAATTGACTACTTTGGATGAGGCTATAAGAATAACAACGGAGGAATAGGTTTATGGTGGGGTCAAGCAGGATCTTAGTGATTTGCGGCGAAGAAGAGACATCCAGGTTTTTAAGAGAAAAGTTGATAATAGAGGGCGGTTATGATGCCGTTTTTGTCAATAGTGATGACGAGGGAATAGCAGCTTTAAGGCAGAGCAATTTTGATTTAATTATTTCCAAAATAGACGCTATTGATCGTGATTCCCTGGATGCAATTAAGGATATCAAGAAGACTGATCCTGATGCAATAATCATATTATTGCTTTCGGAATCCGGCGGTGCGGGCTTAAAAGATGCATTTAAGCTGGGCGTTTATGGCGTTTTAACCATGCCTACTAATATCGAAAGATTATTTTTTCTGATCAGTAAAGGCATAGATTTGCGTCTTTTGACTCTGGCTAACCGTAGGCTTACCCAAAGCCTTCAAGAGCAGAATGTTTCTCTGCAAAAGCAGAATACGCTTTTGGCAAAGAGGATAGAAGAATCGACTAAGAATTTAAGCCGGCTTTACGAAGACTTACGCACAACATACATGCGTACGATTAAAGTGCTGGCGCAGGCAATTGATGCCCGCGATCATTATACGCATAGCCATTCGGAAAATGTGGCTACTTATGCGGTTGCCATAGCCGAGGAAATGGGCTTGTCCGTTAAGGATACGGAATCCATCCGCGAGGCTTGCGAATTGCATGATCTGGGTAAAATAGGAATTATAGACAGTATTTTAAGCAAACCCTCCGGGCTGACACCGGAAGAATTCGAAGAAATCAAGAGACATCCTTTAATAGGCGCGCAAATATTGGAACCGTTGACTTTTTTAAGCGATGTGATAGAGTTAGTCAGGCAGCATCATGAGCATTATGACGGCTCAGGATACCCCGAGGGGCGCAAGGGCGAAGATATCTTGCTGGGTGCGCGCATAATTAACTTAGCGGATTCTTTTGAGGCCATGACTTCAGCACGCGCCTATAGGAAAGTTCCGCTTACTAAAGAGCAGGCTGTAGAAGAGGTAAAAAAGCACAGCGGTACGCAGTTTGATCCTAAAGTCGTAAGTGCATTCTTAAAAATAATAAATAAGATGCGTGTAGGTTAAAAAAGAGAGGTAAAAAGAGTGAATACTTATCAGTATACCGCAAAAGATAAAACCGGTAAGACGGTCAGCGGATTACTCGACGCTCCTTCCGAATCAGCGGCCGCAGATGCGCTTCACAAAAGAGAACTGGTTATTGTTTCGTTGGGGGAGGGCAAGAAGAAAGCGGTGGAACATAAGGACCGTGGCGGATTGGTTAAGAACGATGACTTAGTTATTTTCGCAAGGCAGCTGGCTACTATGATTGATGCCGGTATACCATTGGTTCAGTCTCTGGCTATTCTAGGGGAGCAAATAGAGGCGAAGTTTTTAAAGAGCGTGGTTATTAACGTTCGCCAAGATATCGAAGCGGGCGTGAGTTTTTGTGACGCCCTTGAAAAACACCCTAAAGTATTTTCCGAACTTTTTGTAAACATGACTAAAGCGGGTGAGGCTTCGGGTATGCTCGATGAAGTCTTGGATAGGCTGGCTACTTATATGGAGAAGACCGCCGCGCTTGGCCGCAAGATCAAATCAAGCCTGGTGTATCCGGCAGTAGTCATAAGTATGGCCATAATAATCACCGCTGTTTTGCTAATTAAGGTTGTTCCTACTTTTAAGGGTATATTTGAAATGTTGGGAGGAAAGTTGCCTTTACCTACGCAGATACTTATAGGCGTAAGCGATGTATTGAGGCAGTACTTTCTTTTTGTGGTAATAGCTTTGGCGATTTTGGGCGTATTGTTAAGTAAATACATAAATACAAAAAGAGGACGCTATAACTTCGATAGATTTAAATTGAGAGTGCCAATTTTAGGACAACTATTCCGTAAGGTCGCGTTAGCTAAGTTCTCCAGGACTTTCTCTACCTTGGTAAAAAGCGGTGTAGCTATATTAAATGCTTTGGAGATAGTGGCCAAGACCTCGGGCAATAAAATAGTAGAAGAGGCGGTGGCGAATTGTCGTATTGCAGTGCGTAACGGAGAGCCTATTGCTAAGCCTTTGGCTAAGAGCGGCGTTTTTCCTCCCATGGTCTGCCGTATGATCGGAGTAGGGGAGCAGACCGGTCAGCTTGAAAAGATGCTTTCTAAAATAGCTGATTTTTATGATGAACAGGTAGACGCTACGGTGGCGGCACTCACCAGTATTATAGAGCCGTTGGTTATAGCCTTTTTAGGCGTTATCATTGGCGGTATAGTTATAGCTTTGTTTATGCCTATATTTAAGATAACTGAGCTTATCGCCAGGTAGGGGTTTTGGCGGGGTTAATTAGTGCAGATAACTTACGACGTTTAAGAACTAAACATTATGAAATGTCGTAGGTTATGCGCTCATTAAAAAATATAAAAAAATACTTGACAAGACAGTGTTTTCTGTTATACTCCTTGTTTACCTTGATGAACAAATCCAATAAAGGTGTTGACAGATTTGAGTAGTTAGTTTTACCGACGGTAAAGCGCCGTTGTGTTATAGATTTCATGGCGCTCCGATTAACGTCGGAGCGCCTTTTTGTTTGTCTTTTAAGGCAAACAAGCTGCTCTTTGAAAATTAAATAGCCAAGTGGGCCGAAGCGAATTCGTAAGAATTCGTTTTAGGTCAATTTGTTGAGATGTAACAAAAACAATATAAATCACACCCCGTAAATTAAATCCTAAATAAAATACTTATTTGGGCTTGAAATTACGGGGCCAGAGAGCCATTATTTAAACTTTATCTGAATTTTTCGGAGAGTTTGATCCTGGCTCAGAGTGAACGCTGGCGGCGTAGATTAGGCATGCAAGTCGAGCGATACTTTTTTCCTGAGTTGGTGAAACCGCAAGGTCGAACTTTCAAGGGAAAAAAGATATAGCGGCAGACTGGCGAGGAACACGTGAATAATCTACCTCTAAGCCGGGAATAGCTTCGCGAAAGCGGAGGTAATGCCCGATGTGTTTACGGAAACGAAAGTTTTCGTATGTAAAGGCGGCCGTAAGGTTGTCGCTTAGAGATGAGTTCGCGTCCTATCAGCTAGTTGGTAGGGTAATAGCCTACCAAGGCTTATGACGGGTAGCTGGCCTGAGAGGGTGGTCAGCCGCACGGGGACTGAGACACTGCCCCGACTCCTACGGGAGGCTGCAGTCGAGGATATTTAGCAATGGGGGAAACCCTGACTATGTGACGCCGCGTGAGGGATGAAGGTTTTCGGATTGTAAACCTCTTTCGATGGGAAAGAAACCTCCGGTTAACTACCGGAGCTGACGGTACCCAGAGAAGAAGCCACGGCCAACTCTGTGCCAGCAGCCGCGGTAATACAGAGGTGGCGAGCGTTACTCGGATTTATTGGGTGTAAAGGGCAGGTAGGCGGCTATGTAAGTTGGGGGTGAAATCCTGGAGCTCAACTCCAGAACTGCCTTCAAAACTGCATAGCTTGAGGCCAAAAGAGGAGAGTGGAATTCCCGGTGTAAGGGTGAAATCTGTAGATATCGGGAGGAACACCAGTGGCGAAGGCGACTCTCTGGTTTGGCCCTGACGCTGAGCTGCGAAAGCTTGGGTAGCAAACAGGATTAGATACCCTGGTAGTCCAAGCCGTAAACGATGAGCACTAGGTGTTGGGGGGTTACCTTCAGCGCCGTAAGATAACTCGTTAAGTGCTCCACCTGGGGACTACGACCGCAAGGTTAAAACTCAAAGGAATTGACGGGGGCCCGCACAAGCGGTGGAACATGTGGTTCAATTCGACGCTACGCG
>Ga0172375_10002587_pt1 | contig 28091 bp, 25 predicted proteins | sample LakKiv1m_FD_114537 | JGI IMG/M metagenome (GOLD analysis project Ga0172375, IMG submission 114537) | Freshwater microbial communities from Kabuno Bay, South-Kivu, Congo - kab_092012_11.1m | ecosystem: Environmental > Aquatic > Freshwater > Lake | place: Democratic Republic of the Congo... | reverse complement strand
TCGCCACATTTTCGTTGTTCTCTGAAACAGAGTCAAGGCCAGAGCATCAACGTGGCAGGATCGGCCAAGGCGTTTTAACATGGCAAAGAAATGTATGGAAAAGTGACGATGGCTTTAAAAATCTTTTTTCGCAAACCCGCGCCACTGTTCGCGAATCACGTCGACGGATACAGGCCGAAGGCCTTCGTGACGCGGTGGCTCTCGCTGTCGTCGTCCACGATCAATACGCGGAACGAGCCGCCGCCCGGCGCGACGCGGATCACGATGTGCCCGCGGTGGCTCGTCATGCGCCCCAACCCGCCGATCACCGTGAGTGCGGCTTCGTGCGCGTCGGTGGCAAACACGTCGCGCGGTCCCGGATAGAGCCGGCGCGACTGCAGGCGGTTCCACACCGCGCTCGTCGGGTGCGCGGCATCCCAGACCGAGATCGTCCACACGCGCGGACGAAGCGCAGCCACGAAAAAGGCGTTCATCGTGTCCACATAGCCGTGGTGGTCGAGGATCGCCGCGTCCACCGGCCCCACGACCCGCGCGACCGGCGTTTCGAGGTCGTGCCACACGGGATAGCCGTCGTACGGAATGCCCCGGATGTCCGCGCCGTTGAAATAGTCGAACTTGCCGTAGCGCAGGCGGAACGCGGTGCCGCACAGGTTCTCGTCCGGCCAATCGGACTTCGGCACGCCTTTCAAATCCGGGAAACACGCGCGCGTCGCCGTCCCGGTCCCCGTCCACACGACGCCGTTGGCGCACACGTTGCGGAACTCGAAGGTCGGATACGTGGTCGGATCGCGCCGCAAAACCACCTGATCATTCCGCCCCGGCGCGAACGCCTCGACCTTCAGTCCGTTGTGCGCGGCCTGCCACCTGATGAACCCCCGGTAGTTCTCGACGAACGCCGTCTTGACGGGCGCGGGATAGGCGTAGTCGGGACAGCCGCGGTCCATGAGCATGCCGATCTTGAACTGGTCGCCGACCTCGGTGATGCCGGTGAGCTTGTACGCGCCGCAGCTTGCGAGCGGCGTGTTGGAGACCACCTCGCCCATGTGGTCTTCGTGGAAGTGGGTGATCAGCGCGTAGTCCAGCGACGGCGAGGCCTCGTGGCGCAGGGCGTGGCGGATGTAGCGCACGATCCACTCGCCCGCCGGACGCGAACCGTCCGGCCGGTCCGGCGTATGGCGCGGCGTCTTCCGCGCGATCTCGCCCGCATCCACCAACAGCGTCGTGCCGTCCGGAAAAATGTACAGCCCCGCGTTGCCCCGCCCCGTGCTGATCTGATGAATATCCAAGGTGCCGGGTGTCCACGGCGCAATCTCCTGCCCCGCCTCCTCGGCGAGAACCGTTCCCGCGAACAATCCCCCTGCAGCGAAAATCACATGACTGACACGCATGCTCCCCTCCCGCGCTTAGCGCAGAATAACGTACCCGTTCGACTCGACAGTCTTGCCCTTGTACGCGTAACCCGACGCGCCGTAATTGGAAATGATCTCCGCGCCGTTCGCGAACGCGGTGCGGAACACGCCGGGCGCGATCTCCTCGTGCTGCTCCATGAATTCGGGCTGCAGATCCGCGAGCGATTGAAACGCGTCGTATCCGCGCTTGACGCCCGCGACCGACTGCGCCAGTTCCCCGTCCGTTCCGCACGTGAGGTCAGTGCTGCCCATCCAGTTCTTGTTGTCGGTCTTGAACCTGGAATAGAAGTAGAAGCTCGCGCGACCGTTGAATTCGGCCAGCTTGGTCTGCGTGAGCTTGTCTTTGACGGGCGCGTTCATCGTTTCGGTGAACGGGTTGTTAAGAATGATGCCGTTGTAGACGAGTTGCCAGATCGGAATCAGCCGGTCGTGCATCTTATTGGCTTTGCCCGTGAGCCCGCCGAAGTAGACGTAGAGCACGTAGTCGAGATTGCCGCAGGCGAAGTCGAACGCGCCCTCGGACGCCGTTCCGCCGATGTGGTCTTTGCAGGACTGCAGCATGCGGTCGAACCAGAACGCGCTCTCCTTGGGCGTGCAGGGATGGTTCGGATCGAAGCAGCGCGGCGGCTGCAGGATGGTGATCACGTCGACGTAGTGCAGCCCTCGGAATCCGAGATCCGCGACCTTTTCGATGTCCTGCGGATAGAAGCGCTCGAACGACCGCTGCGGGCAGAGCGCGTACATCTGGCCGCCGCTCCACACCGCGTTGGAGAAAGGCTTGCCCTCGGCCGTCTTCACCGGCAAATCCGCGTCCCAGCAGTCCGCGATGCTGTAACCGTCGGAACTGTTGGTGTGGCCCACGATCAGGTAGCCCATACGCCGTGCTTTCGCGATCAGCGCGCGCAGCTTGGCCTCGCCGCCCAAACTTTCCTCAACCGGAAAAATCTGCGGCCAGCGTCCGTCGTGGCCCTTCTGGTTCCACCCCACGAGACAGAACTCGGCGTTCGTGATGCCCGCCCGCTGGAAGGCGTCCAGAATGTCGCCCACGCGGTCGAAGGTGACCACTGTCTTCATCGGCGGTTCGGTCGCGGGCGTCTGCTCCAGAACGGGACTCGGCGCGGGTTTCCATCCCTGACGGATGCGCACCTCGATGCTCCGCGCGGCGTAGGCCAGTTCGGGACGCGTCTTCATGCGCGCCTTGATCGGCTTACAGACGCCGCGCGCGAGCTGGTAGTTGCGGTAAGCGCGTGCCATGCCCGCGTAATCCGCGTCCTTGCCGCTGAGCATCACGTAGTGGATCGTGAGATCGTCCGGCGGCACGAACCCCGCAACGTGGAAGCGCGGCGCGATGGTGTAGACGCCGTCCTTCGCGCACACGTGCAGATCGTACTCGAAGCGCATCGTCGCCACGATGCCGACGAACGTCGCGCGCGGATTCTTCATCCCGAAGATCGGCATGAAGTTCCGGCCGTAAAATACGCTCGGCCCGCCCACCATGCAGGTGGCGTTCGTCAGGCGGAAGGTGCCCATGAACCCGTCCGGCGTCATGTAGTAGCCCGCCTCGCCCCGCGTCGCCCGCGCGAACTCGGGAAGGATCGCGACTGACGCGATACCGGGCGGGATCTCCTCCCGTTTGACGCGGACGGTGAACGCGCCTTTGTCGTCCGGGCCGACGGTGACCGTTTTCGTTTCCGTGTGTTTGTCTTTGAACGTGTACGTCAGTTCCACCTGCGCGGCCATCGCGCCGCACGCGCAAAGACAACCCAGCATCATCAAACAACGCATTTTTTCGTCCTTTTCTGCGGCGACTCACCGCTTGAACACCTCGTACGCCACCGGCTTCACATCCCGCCCGCGATAAGCGAAGGTCGTGGACGGCGTTTTCATGCCGAAGGCTTGGATCATGGGCCAACATTCGGTCGACCCCTTGTCGAGCCGGAACGTGCCATACACGCCGCGAGGGAAAACCCAGTAGCCCTCGTCGCCCTTTTTTGCGGTGGCGAAATCCGCCCGGATGTCGAGCGTCGTGGCGTCCGAAGGGATCGACGCGGCCGGCACGGTCAGACGCAGGACGCGATCGCCGACGGCCAGCAGGGGATACTTGACGGTCGTGGTGCCCGACGTGCCGGAGACGACAACGGTGGCGGTTTCTGCGCCGACACGAAGGCAGACAGCGCAACAAGCCGTCCAAATGAATTGGGCAACGTTCATTGGTCCCCCATAGCCATTTCAGTTTTTTGCGCGCCTTTCCCCTGTCTTCCCACCGACAGATCGCGTATTTGGTGGAACACCGGCACGCATAATGGGCTTATGTTTTCATATTCAGGCATTTCCGTATAGTGATAAATGCGCAAGAATGATAGGATGAACGCGTAAAAAACTGGGGATAGTCCACTTGACGGTGGACATCGAGCGACGTACGATAACACCGTATTCTGGTTGTAAAAATTAAGGGGCTCGGAGGGCGAGTGCGGACGTGTTTGCACGGAGAACGGAGTCGAGTCGGATGTGTGTGGAATCGGAAAACCTGTCGGCGATGTCGATAACTGATATTGTGATTTGAGAGAGGAGACAAAGGCAATGAAGCCTTTCGATCGTTCAAAAGCGCGCGGTCTCTTCGCTGTGGGTTGTCTCGTGGCCTTCATGGCCAGCTCCACGCGGGCACAACTGACAACGAACGATTGGCAGCTCTCCGGCAGCGGCATGTGGACGAACTCAGCAAACTGGAACCCCGGCGTCCCGAACTCCGCCACCGAGTCGCGCGTTTCACAGCCGACTATGCGAGCAATTTTGATGTGACGCAAGACGTCAACATCGTCGTCAACGGTATCGATTTCGAGGACACCGGTATCGTCGGCAACGACGCGACGCTCTCCATCCGCCCCGTCGGCGGCACCGTGCTGACTTTCGACGGAACCGCCCCGTTCGTCAACTCGCGTTCCACCACCGGTGGAGGTGCCGGCATCAATTTCTACGGCACGGTCGACGTCGGCACGGTCGGCCTGACCAAGATCGGCGGGGGAACGATCAACCTGTCCAGCACCCTGACCGGCAGCGGAACGATCACGCTCGCATCCGGCTCGATGGAGGTCCGCGGCAACAACGCGGCAACCTTCACCGGCGAGTTCGTCGCCAACGGCGGTTCCCTCGAACTGCGCGGCGGCAACCACCGCGACAACCACTTCATGCTGGAGTCGGGGAGTTCCGCCAACGCAACCGGCACCCTGAGCCGGACCAGCGAGTTCATCCTCGGCGCGACCAACACTTGGGGCGGATACACCCACATCACGGCGAACCACGCGGCCGATGGATCCGGCGAGTACATCGGCACTCTCCGGCTGACCAATGGCAACGACCGTCTGCCAGTCACCACGACCGTGATCCTCGGCGGCAGCACCAACAGCGTCGGCCTCGTCGGCTGCAACGGCCGGCTGGTCCTCGCGGGTTACAACCAAAAATTGGCCGGGCTCGTGACTTGCGGATCCGGTCCCTCGAACCAAGTTGTCGGCGGCAGCGCCACACTCTCCACGTTGACGCTGAATATCACCTCCGGAACAACCAATGTGTACGCCGGCGCGCTCGGAGGCAGCGGCACCAATGCGAACAATCTTGCGTTGGTGTTGAAGGGCGGCGGTCTCCTCGTCCTCTCCGGTGCCAACACCTACACCGGCGCAACCACTGTTCAGGCCGGCACATTGGCGGGAACCGGCGCGCTGGCGGGAGCGCTAACAGTGGAGGGCGGCGGAGCCGTGTCTCCCGGTAACGGCGGGATCGGCACGCTGTCGGTCGCGTCGGCGGACTTGGGTGGCGCGTTTGAGGTCGAGATCGATCGCAACGGAGGAACGCCGCTTGCGGACAGGCTGGCCGTTTCCGGCTCGTTGACACTGGGCGGCTCGTTAACGGTGGCCAACATCGGCGGCGCACTCGACATCAAGAAAGGCGATTCGTTCGACTTGTTCAATGCAGGCATCGTTGAAGGCAGTTTTGACACGGTGAACCTTCCGTCGCTGTCGACTGGGCTGGCTTGGGATACGTTCCGGCTTAACACCGACGGTATTATCGCCGTAGTCTCGACAGGCACGCTGATCATGCTCAATTGACCCGTCGGGGCGAGAGAATGCCGATCCTCTATCTGATAATAAGTGAACCGGACTTTCTACGGGTGCGTGTTCGTAAAAGTACGATATGAAAGGTGTGTTATGAATAAGACGGCGTCTGTTAATTCTTGGGGATCCGCATGCTCGGCGCTCGTGGTTGTGTTGGGCCTTGCGTCTTTCGTTTCGGCTCAGGCCGAAGTCGTCTACCAGGAGTACGGAGGCGTCGTAGTCGGAGAGGCCGAGATCTACTCCAGCCGGACCAACGACGCGTCCGGCAAGAGCTGGCTCGTGATTCCAGACGAATCAGTCGGCACCGGCACGGTCATCAACGCCCGCGGCGGCGCCTATATTCAGGCCCTACCCGATGACGGAGTCGGAGGAGGCCCGCTGGCCAACCCGTCGATTTATTACAAAATGCAGATCTTCACGCCCGGCACCTATCGGCTGTACCTCCGCCAAGAGGGAAACATGTCGATCAACAGCGGAGGCAACTCCGACTCGATGTTCGCGGACATCGTGGAGATCAAGGACGGTACGGCAGGCGTGTTCGGTTCCGCCACCAATGCGGTTGCGGACTGGTACGAGTTCACGCCCGGTGTTGACGGAAACTTCGCCACGACGCCGTGGTACACCACTTCGCAACCGGAAGTCAACCAAGCCGGGGCCGGCGGGTACAGCGCCAACTGGGTGATCAAACGCGAGGGCACCTATACCCTGCGCCTCACCGTGCGCGAAGACGGCTGCGCCGTAGACGCGTGGGTCTTCCAGTTGTCATCCCTGCCCGCGCCCACCGACGACGGACCGGCGATGTCCCCCCTGACGCCCTCCAGATGTTTCATCGGTGCGGCGGCGGACACGTATTTGAAGCGCGCCGATGCGACTACGGCTCACGGCAGCGAAACGGACCTTCTCATCAAAAACGACGATACCGCCAATCTGTCCGGGTTGGACCGCAACACCTACCTGCGCTTTGACCTCTCCTCCCTCGCGGGGCTGACGAACGACACGCTGCTCGTGACCAACGCGACGCTGAAGATCGATCAGGTCAGCGAAGGGACCACCACGAATCACGCCATCTACGTGGCGGTCATCGCGGAGGACGCCACAGCGGAAACCTTTGACGAAAATCTCCTGACGCCGAACACTTCGGATGTCTGGAGCACATCTAACGACGAAGGCGTGAACTTCAGCAAGGTTTTCGGCAATGCTCCGATCGGAAGCTTTATCAGCGCCTCATCGAACAACAACAAAACCGTGACTTTCAGCAGCCAAGCGCTCGTAAACGCCATCCGCGCCGACACCGACGGCGTGTTGTCGTTGGTTCTGTATCGAACATTTGACAATCCGGCGGGAGCCGACACCTTCGCGTCAAAAGAACACGCCACGCTCAATCAGCCGCGCCTCGTCCTCGACATCGGTCACTGGCGGGGGACGATGATCATGCTCCAGTAGAGCCGTTCACACGGGAGCAACCGCGCATCCCAGGCCGCATTCAGCGGCTTAAATCTTTGAGGCGGACACCGGCTCAAGGTCACACCGGCCGTGTTCCGCGCCCGGTTTCGGTGCGGGGCGGAACACGTCTTGCCTTAAAATTCTTCGAGGCCGATCAGTGGCCGAATTCCTACTTGCCGTAACGCGCCAACACGCCGAGTTCTTCTTCGATCCGCAACAGTTGGTTGTACTTGGCGATGCGGTCCGAACGCGAGAGCGAGCCGGTCTTGATCTGGCCGCAGCCAGTCGCCACTGCGAGGTCGGCGATGAAGGCGTCCTCGGTCTCACCCGAGCGGTGCGAGACGATCGACGCATAGCCCGCCTGTCCCCCGAGGCTGATGGCGTCGAGGGTCTCCGAAAGCGTGCCGATCTGGTTCAGCTTGATGAGCACGGCGTTGGCCGCATGCTCGTCGATGCCCCGCCGGATGAAGGCCACGTTGGTCACGAACAAATCGTCGCCGACCAATTGGCAAGACGCGCCCAACCGCTGCGTCAACGCGATCCACCCCGGCCAGTCGTGTTCCGACATACCGTCCTCGATCGAGTCGATCGGGTAGCGGGCGACGAGACCGGCCAAATAGTCGACCTGCGCCGCGCTGTCGCGCTTGGCGGGCTTGTGTTTCGCGCCACGCGCCGCCGTTTCGAAAACGCCGTAGTCGTACACGCCGTCGCGGTAGAATTCCGACGCCGCGCAATCCAGCGCGAGCGAGACCTGACCGCCCTGGGCCGCCCGCCCCGGCCGATAACCGGCCACCGCAATGGCCTGAAGAATGGTTTCGATCGCGTCTTCCGCACTGGCGAAGGCAGGCGCAAAGCCGCCCTCGTCGCCCACGGCCGTCGCAAGTCCTCGCTTCTTGAGCAAGCCCTTCAGCGCGTGGAAAACCTCCGCGCCGGCCCGCAGCGCCTCGCGGAAGCACGGCAGGCTGTGCGGCCGGATCATGAATTCCTGAAAGGCCACAGGCGCGTCCGAATGGGCACCGCCGTTGACGATGTTCATCATCGGCACCGGCAGCACGCAGGCTCCCTCTCCGCCGAGGTGGCGGTACAAAGGCTCGTCGGCGGCACGCGCCGCTGCGCGCGCAACGGCCAGCGAAACAGCCAAGATCGCATTCGCTCCGAGATTCGATTTCGCGGGCGTCCCGTCCAGTTCGATCATGCGACAGTCGAGCGACCGCTGATCCATGACGTCAGCGCCCGCCAGTGCCGGTGCCAAGAAGTCCTTCACGTTGCCAACGGCCTTGAGCACGCCCTTGCCGCCGAAGCGCGAGGAATCGCCGTCGCGCAGCTCGAGCGCCTCGTTGTCGCCGGTCGACGCGCCGGACGGAACCGATGCGCGGGCCACAATGCCGCAGGCAAGACGAACCTCGGCCTCCACCGTCGGATTGCCGCGCGAATCGAGAATTTCGCGTGCGGTGAGAGATTCAATGCTTGTTTTCATGTCAACCTCCTCTTTTGGGTCGACTTTCGAGCAGTCGGGTCCGTAAGTTAGCCGAGACTATCTCATGAAAGGCCGCGCTTGTCCAGCTCTTCTTCGTCGAGCCCCAGATAATGGCCAAGCTCGTGCAGAAGCGTCGTGCGGACCTCCTGCCGGAAGCGTTCGAGGTCGTCCTCCGCCTCGTCTCGCAGGTTCTCCACGAAAAGCCGGATTGCACTGGGCAGCGGATCGGCATCGCTAGCCGCCTCGGCGTAAGTCGGTCCCACAAACAGGCCGAGCAGTGCCTCGTCGTCGCCCTCCTCGATTTCCTCGTCGGGGGTCGGATACGGATCGAGCGTGACTGCGAGATCCCGGACGCAGGCGCGCAAATCGGGCGGCAGTGCCGCGCACACCGCGCGCGCTTCTTGGTCGGCGATCGCATACCAGTCAGTCTTCATGTTCGCTAACTCCTAACTTTTCTCCGCCCGCCACGCGGCCGGTGCCACGCCGAACGTCCGCCGAAAAACGCGCGCGAAATAGTTGCCGTGCGAAAAACCCACGCGCTTGCCAACCGTCTCGACCGACAGATCCGGATTCTCACCCAACAGGCGGCAGGCCTCGTCGAGCCGACGACGCAACAAATAGTCGCCAGGCGTGACGCCCATCGCCTCCTTGAAGAGCGCGCAGAAGCGCGTGACACCGAGTCCGCACGCGCCAGACATGGCATCCACACTAGTCGGAATGGCTTGGTTCGGGAGATCATGCAGATAGAGACGGACCGACCGCGCGGAATCGGTGAGCGCGGGGCGCAACCGCACGGGATGTGCATGGAACAGTTCCAGCAACCGCACCAACACATCGCAGATTCCCGTGGCGATTTTCGACCCCCGGAACAGTTCTGAATCACAGGCCGGAAGGGTGACCAACCGCGCGAACGCATCGCGCAGCGCCGGCGTGGCCTCGCGAAGGGCGTCTTCGTTCTGACGCAAGGTCTGCGTCAGCAGTGCGAGATCGCCAGAAGCTAGATTGATCCACTCCGGCCAGCGCCACGCCTGATGGGGATGCCGCACCCCCACGTCAAGGATCAGCCAGCCGATTTTCCCTTTGGTGAAGCATGGATTACCGACCGAATGGAGTTGCCACGGCCGCGTGATCATGATTGTTCCCGGCCGCAACGTATGGTTTTCCCCGTCGACCATGACCGGCGATTCGCCTTGAAGCGACATCGTCAGTTCGACCCCCTCGTTGCGGTGGGACGCAAGGCCATGCCGCTGCTCGCCGGTTGCATGCCAAACCCCGAGGGAGCAAACGCCCGGCGCTTCGGCCGCGCGCAGGCGATCACCCGGATAGTGGCCGCGCGCCAGCGCGTGCAGCGTCACGGCACCTTCGCGGACAGCCTGTGTCAGCGGCAGACAGTCGTCCGCGCGCTGCACGTCGCGTCCCGCTTTGAAAAACACGGCGCTTGTCTTTCGTCCGTGTTGACGCCGTGATGAGATCGTTCCCATAGGAACCCTTTCCGTTTATGCAAGGCCGCAAAGAATTAAAAGACCGCGCAAGGTGGTCGACAACCCAACGCGAGTGATCAATGAACACCTCCATCAGGGATCGACGGATGGCAAGATATGGCTCCTGAGCCGCTCTTCCTCGCGCGTGCGCCATTCGGGGTTCTCCCATCCGGCCGAAAGGATCGCCTCCAGTTGCGGCGACAGTTTCCGGTAGTCCGACGGCGATAGGCGGGCGGTTTTCTTGAATCGCTCCGCCACGTACTGGCTGGACTGATAACCGCACCGGTAGGCGATATCGGTAATCGACAGAGCGGTCTCGCGAAGCAGTTCGCAGGCTTTTTCGAACCGCAGGCGACCGAGGTAGTGCGTTGGCGGATAGCCGCTCAGACGCTGGCAAAGCTTGGCGAATTGGGTCCGCCTGACGCCGCATGCCTCCGCCATCCCGTTCAGCGTCCACGGTTCGTCGATGCGTCCGCCCAACTCCCGCAGAAAGGCCCGCACCCGTTTGACGGACGGATACTCGGCCACCGGAGGTCTGTCGCGCCCCGCAACGACGCGGGCGACCTCCAGAATCAACGCGCGCAGCAAGGATACCGCCGCGCTTGTATCGAGGTCGGACTCCGAACCGAGCAACCGGACGAGCGGCGGGAAGAGTAGTCGCACCGTTTCGGAGGAGGGCCAAGCATGCCGGAACGCTCCGCAGAACAGGCGTCCCAGCGTTTTCTCCTCCGTCGACGTGAACCCGAACGCCTTGGGAAATCGAACGGCATCGACCGGTTTGTCATACGGCTTGGCCAACTCGAAAAGAACGTAATAGATGCGGTTTTTCGGTTCGCAGATGGAGAGACTGCCGTGAACCTGCCAAGGCAGCGTGAAAAAAACGGAGCCCGGAATCAGCACCTCCGGCCGACTCTCGACGGCCCACTCCAAATGACCTCGCTCGACCAGAACGAGTTCCATCCCACGGTTCCGATGCGGATGCATGAGCTGGTTCTCAATGTGGCCGTAACTAATGATCTCCTCAAATGGCATACTTTGGAATTTTACCACTCTGCAAATCCAGACGCAACACGACATTCGTCTATGCTATCGTATTGTCATCGTGTGAGGATGCGGTTCGGCAAGCGGCTTCGGGGGAACAAACATGCGCGGGATCGACTCGGCTATCGTGCTGACCTATCTGTTCGGGGTTACGGCTATCGGCGTTTTTACAGGACGGCGGGCGACCCGCAGTTCCAGCAGTTATTTCTTAGCCGCCCGCTCGCTGAAATGGCCAGTCGTCGGCATGGCGCTTTTCGCGACCAACATTTCGACCGTCCACATGATCGGCTTGGCCTCGTCGGGCTTCAGCGAAGGGTTGGCGGTGGGAAATTTCGAATGGCTGGCACCGCTCATGCTGATCGCACTCGGACTGGTTTTCGCACCGTTTTATTTCCGGACCAAAATCTCGACACTGCCGGAATACATCGAAAGACGCTACGGCCCGGTCTCTCGGACCGTTCTCGCCGTCATGGCAATTTTCGGCGCGTTGTTCATCCACATCGGCGTTACGCTCTACGCGGGCGCGGTGGTTTTCCAGAGCTTTGTCGACATCGACATCGTCTGGTCGATCCTGATTGTGGCCGGTTTGACGCTGATTTATACGGCGACGGGCGGACTCAGGGCCGTTGCGGTCACCGAGTCGATTCAAACGGTGCTGCTTCTCGCGGGATCTGCGGCGGTGCTTCTGTTCGGGCTGCACGCGCTCGGCGAACGGGGCATCACATCGTTGGCCGCCCTCCGTGCGGCTGTTCGGCCAGGCCAACTGAGCATGATTCGTCCGGACGGTCCCTACGCGTGGTACGCGATGCTGTTGGGCTATCCGGTGCTCGGCATCTGGTATTGGTGCAGCGACCAGACGATCGTCCAACGCGTGCTGGGAGCGTCGAGCGAACGCGACGCACAGGTGGGGCCCGTCTTCGCGGGATTCATCAAAATGCTAACGGTTTTTCTGATGGTGCTGCCCGGGGTAATCGGCTATGCCCTGTTCAAAGACAAAATCGCCGACAAACCCGACGCGACGCTGGTTGTGCTGGTGCAAAACCTCCTGCCGACCGGTCTGCAAGGACTCGTCGTCGCGGGACTGCTGGCGGCGCTGATGTCCACCGTCGCCGGCGCGCTGAATTCGGTCGCCACGCTCGTGAGTATTGATATCGTCAAGCGTGTCCGACCGCAGACTCCCGACCATGCACTCGTGCGTATCGGTCAAGTCACCGTGGGGGCGGTCCTCCTGCTGGCGATCGCATGGTCCACGCAGGGCGAGCGGTTCGGCGGCATTTTCGCGGGCATCAACCAGATGATCGCCGTGCTTGCGCCGCCGGTCTCAACCGTTTTTCTCTGGGGCATTTTCTGGCGCCGGGGAACGGCCCAGGCAGCCGCAGCGACACTGATTGGCGGATTTCTGTTGGGCGCGCTCCTGTTCTGCCTCGATTTCCCCGCCGTCTCCGGTTGGCTCATCGGAACCGATGCGTCAGGGAAACCGATTCAGTGGGTCACCCAAGTGCTCGGCATTCCGTTCATGCTTCAGGCGTGGTGGCTCTTCTGTTTGTGCAGCGTCCTTTTCGTCGCGGTCAGCCTCGCGACTCCGCCGCCTCCCGCAGCGCGCATAACCGGCCATTGCTGGCCCAATCCTCTGGCCGTATTGACGGAAAAGCCGCTGGAAGGCTGGCGCGACGTTCGGGTCTGGGCGCTGGCGCTTGTCGCCGTGGTCGTCGCCTGTTACTGCTTATTCGCATAATCCGCCGTGCGGTTTCGCGCGGCAAAAAGGGAAATTCGCTATGAAACGGATGAGATGGATCATGGCGCTCGGGTTCGTCGTGGGATCGGCCTGCGGATTCTCGCCATACGAGGCCTATCTGCTTTCGGGGCAGCCGACGCACGTCATGTTGTTCGCACCCGCCGCAGACGGAAAAATGGAGGAACTCCGAAGCGCGCTCGCCGTTTTGGACGAATCGCAGGCGGCGGAAGCGCTCGCCCGCTCACAGATCACTCACCCCTGCGTTTTCACCAAAGTCCTACAAGGCAAATCCTGCTTTTTCGTCTATTTCGATTACAGGGGAACGAACTATCTGAACGCCGTCGCGGCTTTCGAGTCCGTTCCGCAGGCGGCCCGGCTGGCACCCCTGCTCGCCCCCCATCCCCTCGCGAAAATTCGCGGCCACGACTGGCTGCAAATGGAATGGATCAACTTCATCCGCGGTGCAGCACCTGCTCCCTCACCGCACCGTTTCGCGAGCGTGACGCGCCTGAAGCCCGAAAAAGAAGCCGAATACCGTCAGCTCCACCAAACCACATGGCCAAGCGTGGTCGACCGAATGGCGCGCATGGAGTACCACAATTTTTCCATCTTTCTGGTCGAATTGGGCGACGAGATCTACGAGACGTTCTACGCCGAGTTCGTCGGTGCGGACGCCGATAAGGACAAAATGAGCAGCGTTGCCGATCCGACGTATGCCCGCTGGGTGAAACTGACCGACGCGTGCCAGAGCCCACTGCCCGACGCCGTAGGCACGTGGTCGGCAATGGAAAACATCGAGAGGAAGTAACCCTTGGCGAACCCCCATGCAGAAAAACGAGGAATGACAAACGAGGAACATGGAATGACTTCACGAGAACGCGTGCTGGCGGCGATTGAACACTGTCAGCCCGATCAGGTGCCGATCGACTTGGGCTCGAATCCGAGTTCGGGTATTTCGGCGATGGCCTACAACAAACTGAAAGCGGCGCTCGGCTTTACCGGCGGACACACCCGCGTCTACGACGTCGTCCAGCAGCTCGCCCAACCCGAGGACGCCATGCTCGGGGCGTTCGGCGTCGACGTGCTCGACATCGGACGCGCCTTCAACACGTCCGACGACGACTGGTACGACATCACGCTGTCGGACGGATCGGCGGCGCAATATCCGAAGTGGTTCCGTCCGATCCTGCGCGAGGATGGCGCACGCGAGGTCGAACGCGACGGCCTGACCATCGCCCGCCAGCCATGCCAAGGCGCATTCTTCGATCAAACGCATTTCCCTTACCTCGACGGTTATCCGTCCGACTACGAGAACCTTCCCTCCGCCATGCGCACCGTTCTCTGGCAGGCGCTTGCCCACAGCCCGTGGGATCACGTTGCCGACGCAACGTTCTGGGACGACCTGCGAGCCAAAGCCCTGCACCTGCGTGCAACCACCGACAAGGCACTGATGATCGTCTGCGGGTGCAACCTTTTCGAGTGGGGCACGTTTCTGCGGCGCATGGATAATTTTCTCATGGATATTCTGTGCGAACCCGATGAAGTCGAACGATTGCTTGAGACATTGACAGAACTCCATCTGCGCGGACTTGAAAAGGTCTGCCGGGCGGTCGGCGACGTGGCGGACATCCTGCGTTTCGGCGACGACCTGGGCATGATCAGCGGGCCGCTCATGTCGCCAGAATGCTATCGCCGTCTGTTCAAGCGTTACCACGCCCGACTGAACGCGTATGTCCACGCGCACAGCGGCATGAAAACCTTCCTGCACTCGTGCGGGTCGATCTACCGCCTGTTGCCCGACTTGATCGACGCCGGGTACGACATCATCAACCCGGTGCAGACCAATTGCGCGGAGATGGATCCGACCGCGCTGAAAAGAGAGTTCGGCGCGGACATCACTTTCTGGGGCGGCGGTTGCGACACGGCCTCGGTTCTCAACAAAGGCACCCCGGAAGATGTGCGCAGGCATGTGCTCGAGCGGTGCGCGATTTTCGCGCCTGGCGGGGGGTTCGTGTTCAACACCGTTCACAACATCCTGCCGGAGGTGCCGCCGCAGAACGTGCTCGCGATGTTCGAGGCGGTCCGGGAGTTCAACGGCGGGTGACGTGGTCTGCGGATGCGCACGACCAGGAGCGAATGGATGGATGGCGGGCGAACCGACCACAGATCGCGTCGCTGTATGCTGATGCGCGTTCTGAACGAGATACAACAAAAGGAGAAGTTAGAAATGAAACGATTGAACCTGTTGACCGCGTTGACCGTATTGATTGGTGCGGGGGCGCTTGCGGAGGAGGCAAACCAACCGGCTTGGATGAGCCCGGATCCTGCGTCGGTGAAGCGCTGGCGCGACATGCGCTTCGGCATGTTCATCCACTGGGGGCCGGTCAGCCTGACCGGCAAGGAGATCGGCTGGTCGCGTGGCGCGCCGACGCCGATCGGCGTTTACGACAATCTGTACAAGACGTTCAACCCGGTCAAGTTCAACGCCGACGAATGGGTTGGCATCGCCAAGGCGGCTGGCATGAAGTATATCGTGCTGACCACCAAACACCACGACGGGTTCTGTCTCTTTGCGACGAAGGAGACCGATTACAACATCATGAACTCGCCGTTCAAACGCGATGTGACGAAGGAACTGGCGGACGCTTGCCGAAGACAGGGTCTCGCGTTCGGCGCGTATTACTCCGTCTGCGACTGGCACCACCCGGACTTCCCGCTGACCAGCCCGGGCGGCAAAACGAAACGTGCGGCGTCCGATTTGGACGCCTACAACCGCTATCTTCTGGCGCAGATCAAAGAACTCATGGCCAACTGCGGTCCGCTGCTCACGGTCTGGAACGACGTGCCGCAGGAGTTCAGAGGACGGGGCGTCAAGACCATCCAAATGGTGCGCCAGCTTCAGCCCGACATATTGATCAACAACCGCACCGGCGACGGCGGCGACTACGACACACCGGAACAGAAAATCGGCGGCTTCAATATGATCCGCCCATGGGAATCGTGCATGACCGTCTCGGCGCACAACCACTGGGCGTGGGGCGGAGCGGACGACGGCGTAAAGCCGCTGTCCGCCTGCCTGTTGATGCTCGTGCGCGGCGCGGGCGGAGACGGCAACGTCCTGCTCAACGTCGGACCGCGGCCGGACGGCGTGATCGATCCCGCGCAGGCGAATCTGCTCAAGGAGATCGGCGATTGGCTGGTGAAATACGGCGAAAGCGTTTACGGCACGCGCGGCGGCCCCTATAAACCCACGAAAACCATGGTCTCGACGCGCGCGGGCAATACAGTCTATCTCCACATCACAGCGTGGCCAGAGGAGACACTCAAGCTGCCGCCGCTGCCCGCGAGGATCGTGAAAAGCCGCGCGCTCACCGGCGGGAAGGCGACAGTGAAACAGAGCGGCGCGGGCGTCGAGATCGCCGTGCCGCCCGCGGACCGACAGGTGGTCGACACCATTGTCGCGTTGGAACTGGACAAGCCGGCTTTGGAACTGGAGCCGGTCAACGTCAAACGCGTCGGCGAGTCGCTGACGAGCGGCAAGAAGGCCCAAGCGTCCAACGTATTCAAAAACAACAGCCGCTACGCCGCAACGATGGCCGTGGACGACGAAGAGGATACGCGCTGGGCCACCGACGCCGACGTGAAGCAGTGCTGGCTCGAGGTGGATCTCGGCAACTCCGAAACTTTCGACCACGCCGTCATCGACGAATGCGTGGACTACGGCGTACGCGTCAAGTCGTTCGAGCTGCAGCGCAAAGACGGCGAAGTGTGGACGACTTTCTACAGCGGCAAAGGCATCGGCAAACACCTCGACATGACGTTCCCGCCCGTTACCGCGCGCATCGTACGCCTCGCCATCGACGGCGAGAACGGCCCAACGGTCAAAGAGTTTCAACTCTTTTCTCAACGGAAGTAATAATTCGAAGAGTCTGACAGGCAGGGTCTCAAAACAAAAGGAACAGGCCAATGAAAGGTGCAACCGCTTGGATAGACGGGGCCGTGAGGCTCCTCGTGTGCGGCTTGGCCGCACTGACTGTAACGGGCGAGTCTCGTGCGGCCGACGGAATCTGGCTGAGAACATCGGCCGACAACTGGAGCGACACCGCTAACTGGGCGAACGGTTCGGTTGCGGCGGGTGCAGGTTCGGTTGCCTCTTTCACGAACGCCGCAGGCGTCACAATCAACCAGAATATGGCCGGATTGACACTCGGCGGTCTGCTTTTCGCCAACGCCAACCATACGGTGACAAACGGCGCGATCATCCTCGACAGAGATGCCAATAGGATAAATTTCGTCACTGACGGAAAACATCGTATGATGTGTTTCAGGCGCGTGCTATAACGGCATTGTTTCAATTCTCGGGGAAAGGATATGCCGATGGCCGCATTCAGAATCGCCGCAAACATGGAGTTCGTGCGGAGCGCCGACAAAGGGTTTGAAGAAGGTGTCAAAATCGCTGCCGACCTAGGCTACCATTACGTCGAGCCGATGGTGCATACGGGCTGGGAACTGTTGAGCGAGGTGAATTATTTCCACTCGTATTCGATGGAGCAGGACAACCTGCTGATGCGCGAGATCTGCGACCGGTACGGGGTGAAGGTGGCCAGCCTCAGCGGCCACAGCCCGCTGATGCGGCCCGAGGCGGCGGTACCGCGCCTCACGCGGGCCATCGAACTGGCCGACGCCTGCGGTGCGCGGTTCGTCAACACGGACGAGATGGTCAAACCCGACTGGATGGACGATGCCTTCGCGCACGAGGTGATGCGCTACACGCTCACGCGCGCCGCGCAGTGCGCCGCCCGACACAAGGTCTGGCTGTGCATCGAGCCGCACGGCATCTACACCCGCACGTCGGAGGGGCTGATGCGTATCGCGCGGCTCGTCGATTCGCCGTGGATACAGGTGAACTGGGACACCGGCAACGCGTATCTCGCGGGGATTGAGGACCCCTACGAGGGGCTGGCGCGGGTGCGCGACGCGGTGTACCATGTCCATGCGAAAGACATTTCGATGGCGCACGGCGCGGCGGAGCGCGGCAAGGTGACCGGCACACCCGTGGGCTGCGCCTGCGGCGACGGCGTGGTGGACTGGCAGCGCGTGTTCTCGATCCTTGAGCCGCTCGACCGCGAGATTTTTTTCAGCGTCGAATGCGGCACGGTCGAACAGGCCGCGCGGAGTCTCGCGTTCCTGCGGGCGACGATGGGTGCGCGGTGCATGGAGTAATGGAAAAGGGGAGCAAAAGCATGAACAACCAAGCGACAAGGCGGACGTTTCTAAGGGCGGCGTTGCTGGCGGGCGCGGCACCCGCCATCGTGCCCGCGCACGCGGTGCGGGCTCAGGAAGGCAAGCCGACGCCCTCGAACAAAACGACCTTCGCGCTGATCGGCTGTGGCAACATGGGACCGGCCGGCGTGTTCGGCAATGTGATTAAAAATCCCGACGTGCAGATCATCGCGATGTGCGACGTGTTCAAAAGCCGCCGCGAGGCGCGCGCGCAGGCGGTCGACAAAACCTACGGCACGACCGGCTGCGCGGCGGCCGCCGATTTCCGAGAGCTGCTGGCGCGCAAGGACCTCGACTGCGTGGAAATCGCGACGGGCGATTATTGGCATGTGCCGATCGCCATCCACGCCGTGCGCAACGGCAAGGACGTCTATGTTGAAAAGCCTCTCGGCACGTCGGTCGCGTGGTCGCGGATTTTGCGCAAAGAAATCAACGACCGCAAAGCCGTCTTCCAATTCGGCACGTGGCAGCGTTCACAGCGCCACTTCCGCAAGGCGTGCGAGATGGTGCGCAACGGCGTGATCGGCAAGGTGCAGCGCGTCGAGGCGTGGGCACCCGGCATGAACACGCACGACAAAGGCGGCATCGACGATCCGAACTCCGTCTTGAGCAAGATGCACGTCGAGGGGCTCCAATCCCAAGTCCCGCCCGCAGACCTCGACTACGACATGTGGCTCGGGCCCGCGCCCGCCGCGTTCTATTCGCCCGCCCGCGTCACGCCCGACGGCTGCTACCACATCGCCGATTACGCCCTCGGCTTCATCGCCGGATGGGGCATCCACTCCGTCGACATCGCGCAGTGGGGACTCGGCACGGACGGCACCGTCCCGGTCTCTTATCGCGGCACCTGCAAATGGCCGAGCGCTCGGGGGATTTTCGACACGATCTCCGCGTGGGACGTCATCTGCAAGTATGCGAGCGGCGTCGAGATGCACTTCATGGACTGGAAAACCGCGCAGCCCGTCATTACTGCCTACCGCCCCGACTGCGACCACGGAACGACGTTCTTTGGCGAAAAAGGCTGGATCAGCGTCAACCGCGGCGCCGTCTACGTCAGCGACAAGGAATGGAAGTGGGACAAAATCGAGTGGGGCGAAAAAGACACCCAGCTCCTCGCCAGCGCACAGGACAACCAATGGCACGGGTTCATCGACAGCGTGCGCACGCGCAAACCGACGGTGGACCCGATCGGGGTCGCGTTCAACGGCGACCTCATCTGTCATCTCTCGCGGCTCGCCGCCATCACCGGGCGCGAAATCGCGTGGGATGCGAAAACTGAAAAACTCGTCGGGAACGGCGATCTCGCCATGCACTTGGACCGTACGGCGCGCAAGCCGTGGGAAAAGCTGATAGGTGAAGCGTAACGGGTGAAGCGTGAAAAGCGAATGGCCTTCCGCCGAAAGTGATGACGCAGTGAGGACACTGAACGTTGGGCTTTGGACATTAGAGATTTCCAAAGTCCAGAGTCTAGTGTCTAAAGAGCTGGTGTCATCGCGGCAAAACCTTTCGACGACAAAAGTGAAACGGCTGTTTTATCGAATGAAACGAAGACCGCACCCCTCATACGACGCCCCTCAGACGCGATCACCCCGTCAGCAAAATCACCGCCAGAAGCAAGCATCGAAAGACCGTCCTCGATGGCGGAACGGTCCGCAACAACGCGGTCGGATGCCAGCAGTGTTCGAATCGCGCGTTCGATTCCGGCTGGACGGATTTTGTATACGCGTCGCAAGACCCAAACGAATTCGCACAGGCATGGTGACGGGATGCAAACCTTATCCGCCGACAACAACACCGCAGATGCGGCGCGTCCCTGTTCGGCGTCGTCCTGAACAACCGCCCTGATGAGCACATTGGTGTCTGCGATGACTGTCATGACTGTTTCAGGCCCGCCCAGCCGTCTGTCGCAGCCGTGTTTATTTCATCAAGTGTGGCGACCTTGCCCGTTTTCGTCCGCAGTAGACCGATGAAGTCTGACAGCGCAGGTTTTGCGGTATCGCGTTTCGACGGCGAACAGGTGACAGAAAGCAGGACAGTTCGGCCCCGCGGAATGCGTGGGCGGGTCGCGGGAATGAAGACCTGGCCATCAAATGTAGCTGATATCGCATTCATGATTCGTCCTTTGTTTTGTACGAGCGTACCGTAATCCGGCGTGGAATGCAATCCAACCAACGAGTACGATCTGATCGTTACAAGGAGGCCATCCATGTTCCTTCGCGTCCATCCGTGGTTTTTCGTCGCCGCCTTTGCGGCGTGCGCGGCGTGTGCCGGAACGCCCGCCCTGCGCTGGGACACGTCGGCCGCCAACCAGCTCGCGCTGGTCCGCGGCAACGCGGACGTCTGGCGTTTCCACTTCGATTCCGCCGCCTCGACCAAGCCCTACTTCGACCCCGTGTGCGTCGCGGGCGGCCCGTCGCTCACCTGGGCCAGCCCGCCCGACCACCGCTGGCATTACGGCCTCTGGTTCTCGTGGAAATACATCGACGGCCTCAACTACTGGGAAGAGAAGAACGGCCATTCCGAAGGCCTCACCGCGTGGTCCGCGCCGCAAATCGCGACGCGCGAAGACGGGAGCGCCGAGATCGGCCTCGAACTCGCCTACCGCCCGAACGCCGCCGCCGCGCCCGTGCTCACCGAGCGCCGCACCGTCGCGGTCTCCGCGCCCGACGCGGACGGAGGCTATCGGATGGACTGGACACTCGCCTTCACGGTCGGCGAGCACCCTGTGACGCTCGACCGCACACCGCCGCCGGGCGAACCCGGCGGAAAATCGTGGGGCGGCTACGCGGGACTTTCGGTGCGCTTCGCATCGGCCTTCAGCAACGTCGAGACCGTCGCCTCCACCATCGGCCGCGTGCCGCGCGACGCCGCCGGGCGGCTGGACGTCCGCGCGGCCGCCGCCGAGCAGAACGGGCTCGTCGCGGGCCGACCGTACGGCGTCGCGATCCTCGCGCATCCAGCCAATCCGCGCGCACCCGGCGACTGGTATCCCATCGAAAACCCCGCCGCGCCCTTCCACTACCTCAACGCCGCCTTCCTCCTCAAATCCGCCTGCGCGCTCAAGCCGCACGAGACGCTGACCCTGCGCTACCGCGTCTGCGTGCATCCCGGACGCTGGGACGCCGCCGCGTTGTGCCGCGCCTCCGCGCAGTACGCAGGCGAAGCCGCCGCAAATCCTCCGATCCGCGTGCTGATCCTCACGGGCGCGAACAACCACGCGTGGCGGAAAACGACGGCCGCGCTTCAGGCGATTTTCGCCGGAAGCCCGCGCTTCCATGCGGACGTGAACGAACAGCCGTGGACAATGAAGCCGGACGACCTGAAACAATACGATCTTTTCACAACCGAACTCGGCAAGGGGCGCTGTTTCAACCTCGTGCTCGGGCATGACGTCGAAGCGCTGGGCAACGCAGGATGCCGGGCATTCCTCCTGCGCGGCGCGGAGTGGGCGGCGACGGGAAACGTGAACGACCTTTGACCAGCCCATTCCGTTTTGCGGCCTGCCTTCAGATTGTCGGACACGAACAATAGCGTTAAGTAATTGTCCATTGGCAAGATGGTTCACAAAAATAAATCCCGTTGCCATAAAGCACACATTGTGCTACAAAAATCATCATGAGTTCTTATGACTGGAACGATGAGAAAAACGAATGGCTGAAACGGGAACGGGGTCTTTCGTTCGAGGACATTCTTTTCCATCTGGCGCATGACGGACTGCTTGATGTGATCGAACATCCCAATCAGCGACGCTATCCGGAGCAACGGATTTTCATCGTCAATGTGGACGGCTATGTCTGTCTGGTGCCTTTTGTGGAAGACGACGACATCCTTTTTCTCAAAACAATCATCCCCAGTCGCAAGATGACGAAGCGCTATTTAGGAGAAAAGAAACATGAAACTGACGAAAGATGAAACGGCTCTTCTGAATTCCGTCGAGAACGGCGATTGGAAAAGCATCCCCGATCTTCCCCGCCAGTCGGCACGCTATCGCGAAGCGGCGCGGTCGACCCTGCGGAAAGACAAACGCGTCAACATCCGGATGGCGGAACGAGACCTTGTCCGGCTGCAAAAAACAGCCCTGCAAGAAGGCCTGCCCTATCAAACCTTGATTTCAAGCATTTTGCACAAGTTTATCAATGGCCGGTTGGTTGAAAAACTCAGCTAACATTATACCCGCTTGGCCTATTTCGGCTGGCGGGCCGCTTCAGATCGTCGGACACGGCCAGCAGCGTGAAGTAATTGTCCACCAGCAGGCCTTCGTAGCCGTGGCCGCCGCCCTTCCAATCGCGCCAGTCGCGGGACCGGCCGCTCGCGTCGAAGCCTTGGAAATTGCCGTCCGCGTAACCGTGCAACATGGGATGGAAAATCCGACGCGCGTCGTCGGCGCGCCCCAGTTTATAGAGCGCGTGGATCAGAAAATAGGAAAAGCATCCCGTCGCGCCGCCGTTCTCGTAATATTGAAACCCGTCGCTGCCGTCTTCCAGCCGCGGCACGCCGTTCACCTCCGGCGCATTGTCGTGAAACACATAGTCGCCCTTGCGGACCGGCACGAGGTTCCCCGGCAGACCGAGATCAAAACGCGTGTACCCCACCCCGCGATGACGCCGGTGGCCGGATATTCGATCAACCCGTTGCCGTCTGTGTCGCGCGCCACCATCTGCCGCGCCCACGCGGCCACGCCCGCATCCTTTTTGAACTTCTTCGATCACGGCGCCCACTTGGCCTGCGGCAAACTGTTCGTCGCGGCACCGCTGCCGCGGGCGACCTCCTCCCGCCATATCCGCTCCGCATGGAAGCCGGCCTTCTGCGGCCGGTGCCGACGCAGATACGCCAACCCCGCCGCGCCTCCCATCTGGGCCAGCGCCCGCACGGCGTTCGCCTGGACCAGCTCGATGCCCGAATCGAGGTCTGCGTCCAAGAGCGGATACGATCCTTCGCCCATAACGTTCACGATTAAGAAAGGTGCCAGTGCCCGCTTGACGAGGTCGTCGCTTTCCTGCATCGCCTTTACCGTCGCCGCGATCGGCACGTCGCGCGGGTGCATCGACAGCACGGCGAGCGCACGGGTCTGCAAAACGGGATCGTCATTTTCCAGCAATGCGAGAACGGGGGTCGCCATCGCGGGGTTCCACGCGCCGCAGGTTTCTGCGAGAAAGGCTTCCAGCACCTCCGGATTTTCCTCCTCCGCGACCAATCGAACCAATGGCGTACCGCTTCGCTTGCGCGTTTCCCACCACGTTTTCCGCAACGACGCGCAGATTTTGCCGATCCGGTCCGCGACGCCCATGCCGTCGTCGAACCTCGGATTGTGAAAATACAGTTCGACGTAGAGCGGGAGCGCCTTCTCCTGGTCCTTGAGCGTCTTCGCATAATAGGAGGCCGCCAGCATCTTGAGCGCCAACTGGTGGGGATACTTCGCGAACGCCATCCCCAGAAGCTCCTTCGCGTTTTCCACCCGCAGGTCCGGTCCCCGCAGCACGTCCTCGAGGTCGCGCGCGTACGCCTCCGCCGAATCCGGATGCGCCGTGCAATAGGCCGTCTGCTCGGCCTCGTCCTTGAAGCGCGTGGGCTCCGTCAGAGGCACGGCGGCGAAGTCCTTGAAAAAGACGAGGAAAACGGTGCCGCCGAAGAGCCGGCGCGCATACTCCGCCAGACAGACCGCCTGCACGCCGTGTCCCATGTCGTAGTGGTAGCGCGCCAAACGCAGGTGCGATTCCGGTGTGAAACACGCCGTTGCCGTGGCGTTGCGGAGCTGTGCGTGCGTCGCGGCGGCTGCCGAAGCCTTCTCTGCCGTGCCGCCCCAGGCCCAACTCCATGCGAGTGCGGCTCCGGCCCCGAACACCGCGCAAAAACGCGTCCGTCTCATCGAATCCGCCTCCTTCTTTTCCCGAGCCGCTCACGCCAACGGCACGCGGAACGTCACGCAGGTACCCTTCCCTCGTTCGCTGACGATCTCCACGCGGCCGCCCGCCTCGTGCATGCGCCGCGACATGTTGCCCAAGCCGTCGTGCCCCACGCCGGTCGCCGCGCCGACGTCAAATCCAACACCGTCGTCCTCGACCCGCACAGTCAGCGTGTCCCCCTCGATTTCCATGGCGATCCGCACCTGGGTCGCCCCGGCATGCTTGAGCACGTTGCCGACCGCCTCGCGCACGGCAAGCAGGAGATGGTGGCGCATCTTGGAGGCGATCGGCTTGTTCACCAAGTCGGGTGGCCGCGTGAAATGGAACCGCAGGCCCGTATTGCCCAAGAAATATTCGGTGTACTGTTCAAAGTAGCTGACGAACGGTTCCCAGCCGTCGTTCGCCGGATTCACCGCCCACACGATCTCGTCGACGTTGCGGGCAAGCTCGTTCGCCACGTCGTAGATTTGGTCCAACCGACGGTGCGCTTGGCCTTTCTCCACATCGTTGTGCGCCAGCTCGCTCAGCGTGGCCACGACTGAAAGCCCGTTGCCCAGATCGTCGTGGATGTCGCGCGAAATGCGCGCCCGCTCCAATCCCAGCGCTTCCTCCCGCTTGAGCACCGCCATTTGCAGCTGATAGCGGTGCCACAGGATCCAGCGAGCGATCAGAAATACAAGCGCCGCCAGCGCGCCCGCCAACAGCAGGTAGAACCAAACCGTCTGCCAGAAGTGGGCGCGCACCCGGAACCGAATCGTGGCGCCGCGCACGTTCCAGATACCGCCCGCCTCGGCGATCACCCGAAACGTGTAACGCCCCGGCGGCAGCCATTCGAAAACCGCCACGCGCTCCGTCTGCACGGCCGACCACCCCGTCCGCAACTCGTCGATGCGGTAGCGGTAGCGCACCGAGTCGGGCAAGCCGGGGGCCAGCGCCGCGAAATGGAAGGCGATCGTCCGGGCACCCGGCGCGAACGCCATCTCGCCGCCCGCTTCGCGTCCGGCGTTGTCGAACGCCGCCGTCCCGTCCACAAGCACCCGCTCAACGACGACGGACGGCGGCACCTTGGAAAACACCACCGCCTGCGGATCGACCACCGCCATTCCGTTCTCGAAGGGGAACCACAGCTTGCCCTTTTCCGGCCCCACGGACGCGGCCCCGCCCATGCAGCGCTCGCCCAAAAGACCGTCGGAAACGCCGAGGCGCAGCATTCGCACCGCATCGGTTCCACCCGGTTTCCACGCCTGCGCCATCCGATCAAGGTCGTCGCCAACCGCACAGAAAAGGCCCCGCGTCGTGCCGAGCCACAACCGCCCAGACGCTTCCTCCAAAATCTGCATCACCGCGCCCTCGAAAAGCCCCGTGGGCCACGCCCGCGCCTCGCGCGTCACCCCGAAAAGCCCCGCTGTCGTCCCCACCCACAGATTGCCGCGTGAATCGCGCAGCACCGACCGCGGATCGCCCTCAAGTCCCGTGTCGCGCCCGACTACGCGTGTCGCACCGTCCGGGCTCACGCGCCATACGCCTACGCGTTCGCAGCACAGCCAGAGCGTGCCGTCCGCATCGCGCCGCATGGCGCGGACCGGTTCCGACACGCGCCGCCCCCACACATCGGCCGCCGCGAGCTCGCCACCCGCGTCGATCCGCATCAATCCCTGCGGTGCCCCGACCAACACGCCGAGAGACGGATCCTCCAACAGCGCGTACACCGTATGCACCGACGACACGCTGTAGTCGCTCTGTGTCACCAGCCGCAGCGCGCCGTCGCGATAGACGAACAGTCCGCCCCCCAGCGTGCCCAACCATACCCGTCCCGCCGCGTCGGACAGCAGCGCGCTCACCGGAACGTCGGTGTCGAGATACACGGTCTGCAGCAGACGCCCTTCCTCCGCAGTCAGGCGCACGGCCCGTCCCTTGTACCCCACCCACGCCCCGCCACCCGCCGTCCGCCACAGCGCGTAGGCCGTCCCCTGCGTGGCCGATCCCTCTGCGCGCAGCGTGCCCACCGTCTTCCGCCGGATGCGCAACAGGCCGCCGTCGCACCCCGCCCACAGCGTGCCGTCGGCCCCCTCGATCAGCGTGTTCACCGAAAGGCTTCCGGGCGTGTCCTGCCCCGCGATCCGTTGCCACGTGCCGTCCCGCCAGCGGAACAACCCCGTCGGATTGCCAAGCCAAAGCGAGCGGTCCGAAACCTCCAGCATCACCGTCGCCATTCCTGCGTTTTCGGGAAAGCCGATCGGCGTCCAAATGTTGTTCTCGCGGTAGGCCACGCCGCTGGGCCCGTGTATCCAGAGTCGCCCGGACCGGCCTGTGCGCACGCCGTCTGCGGCCTCCACCAAAAAGTCGGGCAGCCGCGTACTCTGGTCGTCGAAACGCCCCCCCTCGTACCGGACCAAGCCGTTCCACGCCGTCATCCACACGACGCCGGACGCGTCCGCGTCCGCGCCCGTCACCGCGCCGAGCGTCGCGCGGTCATCCGACGGCACCGGACAGAGTTTCGGCACGAACTGCGTCGTCTCGTCGTCCGCGGCCGTCACCGCCTCCAGCAGGCCCCGTTCGGCCACGGCGCGCACCACGCCGTCCGGCGTCTCCACCAACCCGAGAACGCGCCCCACGCTCGGCCGCCCCTCCGCGCTCCACGCGCGCCAAGCGCCGTTCAGGTAGCGGACCAGCCCCTTCGCGCCGCACACCCAGACCCCGCGGGAACGACCGCACAAAACGCCGCCGAACGCGCCGACTTGGTGCCGCACGTCCTCGGGAACGGGCACCTCGACAAACTCGACGCCGTTGAAGCGAATGACCTGCGTGCAGGTCGCCAGCCATAGATAGCCGTCGCCCGCTTGAGCGACCCCCACCACCGGGCTGCCCGGCAATCGGTCCTCCACCGTCCAAAGCTGAAGGGAATAGGCGTCCGTCACCGCATTGTCGGAGGCGACAACAGCCTCCATTCCCAATGCCAGCACCGCAACCGCCATCAGCCGTTTGATACGTTCCCCGCACATGCGTCCATCCTTGTGCAAGCCCGACCCGAAATCGAATTTCCGTTTAACAAACACACCCTCGCTTGTCAAGGTCGTCCGATATCCCGCTTGTTCAGATATCACGCTTGTTCTGGATCAGGAAATATGGCATCTTATCACTGGTTATTATTTTGAGAAGGTGGGGTCGTTGTTTTGCCCCAGAAAGATTCTTGAGCGAACAGCTAGAAAGGTGGCGGTATGATGAAGGGTGGAAAACGGTTGTCACACGTCAAGCAGGGGTTCATAGCATGCGCCGTGCTGTTGTCGGCGACTGTCGCAACGGCCGAAAAAACAAGCCCAAGCGCGTGGGACATGGTTCGTTCGGACAGCGGCGACGTGGGCGTCACGCCGGTCATGGTCAGTTTCTTCACGCCGGTGGAGATTCCGTGGTGGCAGTCCACATGGGACGTGTCGGGTCTTCGGCTTTGCCTGCCCTACGGCAGTTGCCGGGACTTGACGGGACTCGATGTCGGAGTGGTCACGCGCGCAGCCACTTTCTGCGGTCTCCAGTGCTCAGCCGTAAACGTGGTGGACGACGACGTCCAGATGTCGTTGTCCGTGGGCGGACTGGTCAACGTCGTGGGTGGATCCTACACGGGCTTCCAAATCGGCGGCTTGGTCAACGCGGTGAACAACGACGTCCGCGCGCTTCAAGTGGGCGGGCTGGTCAATGTCGCGGGCGGCTCCTTCACGGGATTGCAGGTCGGGTTCGTGAATGTGGCGTCGCAAGCCAAAGACGCTTGGCAGATCGGCTTCTGGAACCAAGGGGAGGATTTCGACCACTGCGGCCAAATCGGTGTTTTCAACTACGCGCGCGACATGAGCACCGGCGTGCAGTTCGGGTTGATCAACATCATCGAACACAACGACTATCCGTGCGTTCCGATTGTGAACTGCCGCTTCTGATTCAGCCACGATGCTCTCGAGTACACGGCGAAGAGACGCTCTTCGCCGACGAGGGCCGAGGAAGAGAAAGACGCAATTGCAAGACCGCGAGGTTCAACCCCGCGGTCTTTTTTATCGTCCCGCGCTCGTCGGACGCCAGCTTTTCTGGGAGTACGAGCAGCCTCACGCCGCCTCCAAATACCTGCGACGATGGTGCCGCGGCGCGAACAGGAGCCGCCTGAAACCCATCAAGGCATTCGTCAAGACGCTGCGCAGACACGAAGACCTGATCCTCAACTGGTTCAGGG
>Ga0172375_10002586_pt1 | contig 28094 bp, 32 predicted proteins | sample LakKiv1m_FD_114537 | JGI IMG/M metagenome (GOLD analysis project Ga0172375, IMG submission 114537) | Freshwater microbial communities from Kabuno Bay, South-Kivu, Congo - kab_092012_11.1m | ecosystem: Environmental > Aquatic > Freshwater > Lake | place: Democratic Republic of the Congo... | reverse complement strand
CCCGATTTAATCGGGACAGGTTTTGCGATATTGGATAGGATCGGATTTGGTGCAGTTACTATCTTAAACACGTTGCAATTATAGCACAGGAGGGAGTGATTATTTTGTCCAATCTTTTATGGATTGCTTAGCTCCACTATCATTTGGAGACAGATGATCTAAAATGTATTGCATTTGGGAGATTGCCTTTTTATTCAAATTTTGATCGTTAACTACTTTGCCGGATTTATCTAGAGACGCTGTACGGTAAAAAAGCCCCAATGCATAATAAACATCTCTATAATCGGGTTTGAGTGAAACCACCCTTTCCATAATCGGAATCGCTTTCTCCAAATTATTATTTTGTCCGTATAAAACACCAAGGTTATATAGAATATTTGCGTCGTTAGGCGCAAGAAGGGAAGCTTTTTCAATTGAATCCAAGGCGCGGGGCAAATATCGGGAATCAACTTGAGAAAGAGTGTAAAAAAGCCTGGTTCTGGTTTTCCAAAAGACCGTATTGTTCGGGTGCTGAGAAATTATTTCATTGTTTATATTGATTGCCTCCTGAGCTAGAGAAGAGGCAATGTTGAGCGTCTGTTGCTTCGTCTTTTCATCTTGAGATTTTTGAGAAACCAATCCTGCAGCAATAATTGCATCATTTACAGATAGTTCATCTTTGAAAACAGGTTCGCTTCCTCTAAGTTGTACAGCTTTGTGTAAATTCGGATAAGCTTGTTGATATTCACGGGCTTGGTCAAAATTATATCCAAGAGCAAAAGCTACATCTGCCTGCCAGAATCTAATAAGTGAAAAAAGCATAAAGCCGCCAGTAGCTAAAATAAGAAAAATCGGAGTCAACTGCCAAACAGAAGCTCCTGTTTCTATTCTGATTGCTTTATTTACTTGAATTGGAGTTGCATTGGACTTAATTTGTTCTGTTAAAACAAATACGAAAGCAGGAATCATAAATAAATAAACATTTATCATGACAACGGAAAATCCAAAGAAATTAGTGACTAGAATAGAGATATAGCCAGTTAAGAGAGCCAGCGTTAAAATTCCAAATTCCAAATTCCAAATTCCAAAATTATTTTTATTTTGATCATTATGATTCTGAATTTGTTTGAGATTTGAAATTTTCAATTTAAGATTTTTTATCGACAAGAAAAGAAAAACTCCTATCATCAACAAATAACTTCCTAAACCAATAATGCCAGTGGTAGCAAGGTAATTTAGGTATTCGTTGTGAGCTTTGTTATATAGAAAATTCCATTCGGAAGTTAGATTCTGACCAGCGGGCTTATATTTATAATATGCAAAAGCAAATGTCTCAACTCCTGTGCCGAAAATAGGATTTGCCTTCCAAGCGTTAATTGCGCCACTCCAGACATTTATTCTTATATTTGCAGATTCTGTTCCTCCCGAATTAAGTGTTTGCGCAGGTGTTGGTGAAGCAGGAGCGGTAGTTTTTCCAGCTCCGCCGGCTGGCGGATTTTTGGAAGCTTGAATTTTTTGAAAATGATCCCTAATCCCCGGGAAAGTGAAAATATTTAATTGGCTTATTGGCATGCCAATTACAAATGTAGTAATTAATAATCCAAAAATAATTGCGACAAACGGAGATTTTAATTTGCTCCAAGTTAAAGATATCTTTGGTTTGCCGTTCATCCAATAATATAAAACAGCGAAAAAAATCAAAGCAAGCCAAATGCCCAAAAATCCGGAGCGTGCACGGGTAAATAAAAGGTCAACGTAAAAAAGTACAACAAGAACTAAATATGTCCATAATTTCCAATGACTAACCTTAAGATTCTCGCCTCGCGGCGAAGCGGGCTCGCCTCGATTCGGCGAAGCGGGCCAATTTAAAATAGTATAGGCGATTGAAATTGGAATTAAAATTGCCAGATACGCTGCCAGCCAGTCAGGTTGTCCCAGCGTTGAAAAGATTCTGATTTTTGGCATGAAGTCTGCAGTCCAACAGGAAACGTCAAAAGTTCCCCTGAACAAAAGACATGTTGGGTCATAGCCGAAATGGGAAGGTAAACCCCAAAGAGCCACGACTAAACCACAAATTAAGCTTAAAAATATAGATCTTTTGACCATAGCTACCGCATTCGTTCGGAAATTGCTTAAAAATGCATAGTATAAAAAAACATAGGTCAGGAGTGACAATAAGCCTCCATTAAAACGGGAATAATAGCCCCACAAAGAAACATGCGGATCCAACGAAAAAATAGTTGAGATAGTTTGAGACAGAAGAAAAATTCCGATTGGAATATCCAGAGGAGTTTTTTGAAAGAAAAATTTTCTTTCGAGGATCATTTTAGTAAACCAAAACATAGCAATAATTATGGTCAATCCCCAAACAAGCCACATCTTATTAAGCTCAAAAAGCTCGGAAGTGCTACTTGTAAAAACTAGAGGAACTAAAAGAAAAAGAAAATAAAAACCATATTCAATGATTTTGTTACAGAGCTTTATCATATTCTAGATTAAATTTCTCAATTATTTATTAACGGGTTAAAAATTAACGGATTAAATTCATTAACTCGTTAATCCTTTAATTGGACAATTGATTCTATCGTAGATTTTTTCATGTTAACACACTATTTAAAATGAGACAAGAGGTCTGTGGGAAGATTTGAGGGTTATGATTTGTTCGTGTTAGAAGCATTCTTTTTCCCGCTGATAAAGTCTTGAACGCCTTGGTTAATTTCATCGGCTTTTCTTTTTCTTTCGGCTTCAAGCGTCTGTTGTTTTTCTAATAATTCTTCGTGAGTAACTGGTTTTTGTAGTGTTTGATTTTCCTGATTAATTCCTGAGCTTGAAGATTGAGGTTTTTCGTTACCTGAAAAATCTTTTCCTTTCATTACAACGCCAATTCCGGTTTCGCCGGCCTGTTTAATTGCTGAGTTTTCTATTCTAGGATCATTTTTTGCCTGTTCAGCAAAATTTGGCGGAGTTTGGGATGCGCTTTCCGTATTTATTGGTCCGTCTGCCATTATGTTTTTAGATTGACATAAAAATATTTCTTTGTCAACAATATGTAGTTGGAAAAATTTTAAGAAGATGCTATGATGAAAATTAATCTATGTTTAACAAACTTTTTTCTTCTTTTTCACATGATATCGGCATTGATTTAGGTACCGCAAACACCTTGGTTTGGGTTAAAGACAAGGGAGTTGTTGTCAGGGAACCTTCAGTTGTAGCAATGCACAAAAAAACAAAAAAAATAATTGCAATTGGAACCGAAGCAAAAAGAATGGTTGGGAAAACTCCTGGATCAATTATTACAACATCACCTCTAAAAGGTGGAGTGATCGCAGATTTTGATGCAACTTTGGCGATGATTTCTCATTACATTCAGTCAGTGCATGAAGTTGGAACTTTTATTCCTGTTGCCTGGTTCAGGCCAAGAGTAGTCATCGGCATTCCATCATCTGTTACTGAAGTCGAACGCCGCGCTGTTTGGGAGGCAGCTCTTTCCGCAGGAGCTAGGGAAGCGTTTTTAATAGAGGAACCAATGGCAGCAGCAATCGGAGAAAAAGTTTCTATTTTTGCTCCAACAGGTGCAATGGTTGTTGACATTGGCGGTGGAACTACAGAAATTGCAATTATCTCTTTGGGCGGAATTGTTGTGAGTAAATCTTTAAAAATTGCAGGACAGGAAATGGACAATGCAATTATTCATTATGTCAGACTTAGGCACGGATTGTTAATGGGAGAAGCTACAGCAGAAGAAGTGAAAATAAAAATAGGAAGCGCATATCAATCAAACTCAAAACTCAAAACTCCCGCTTCGCAGCGAGGCGAGCAAAATTCAAAAGTGAAAAAAGAAGAGGAAGTGCAAGTAGCACCTGTAACGCATGCAAATAAAATGGCAGTTGTTAGGGGACGGGATATTGAGACAGGATTGCCAAAAAGTCTGCGTCTGACAGAAGTAGAAATAAGGGAAGCTTTGGCTCCGGTTCTTTCAGAAATTATGGAAGGAATTTCAGATGTTTTGCAGGAAGCTCCGCCTGAGTTAACTAATGATATTTTAAGTCACGGAATACTGTTAACTGGCGGAGGATCTATGTTGCCGGGAATTGATCAATTGATAGTTGAACGTACCCACATTCCGGTTATTCTTTCCGAGGATCCATTGACCTCAGTTGTCAGAGGGACAGGAAAAGTTTTGGAGAACGACCAGCTCCTACAAAGGGTAAGAGTGGTCGGGGGATTAAAATAATTCTTGTATCAGCGTGTCATCCCGAACTCGTTTCGGGATCTTCTTAGTCGAAAGCGGACATATCTTTCAACTCTAGATTTACCTTCTTGATAAGATTTAACTTCCAATCTCTGTGCCAGTTTTTCAATTGTTTTTCTCTTGCAATAGCTTCATTTATATCATTGTATTCCTCAAGATATACAAGTTTTTTAACCTTATATTTTTTAGTAAAACCTTCCGTCAAACCAAACTTATGTTCAAACAGTCTTTTTGCAATACTGTTTGTGACGCCAATATAGAAAGTAGTATTGTACTTATTTGTTAATATATAAACATAATAAATAAACTTTTTTTGCATCGTGCTATAATTATTGCTGAACGGAGATGCTGAAACAAGTTCAGCATGACAATGAGGAAACCTTTATGAAAAGGAAAACTGGTTTTTTGCCTGCTTTTTTTGTGGTGGTTTTTTTGGGCATTTTAATTTTAACTCTTTCTCTTTTTGGAAATCTTAAACCTTTATCCTCATTTCTAGAAAAAGGAACATCAATAATTCAAAGTGCAACTTTTAGAATTTTTCAAAAGCTGTCTTTTGTCTCGCAAGATTTAAAAGTTAAAGAGCTTGGGGAAGAAAATCTGAATTTATTAAGCAAAATTGCAGATTATGAAAGGATTAAAAAAGAAAACTCGGCATTATCCGACCAATTCCAAACTTCTTATCCTTCAAGCGTTCAATTATTAAAAGCTGACATAATCGGAGCGTCATCTTTTATTCCTGGCGTTTCAATTCCAAATAAGCTTTTTATAAATAAAGGTTTAAAAGATAATCTAAAAATTGGGATGGCAGTAGTTATTAAAAATAATTTAGTAGGTACTGTATCTAAAACCTCAGCGAATTTATCTGAGGTAGAGACGGTTAATAGTCCCAAGTTTTCCTTTACAGCTAAAACGCAAAATGGAGTTATAGGAATAATTAAAGGTGAAGGGAATTTGACTTTGAGCAATGTTTTACTTTCGGAGAAAATATCGTCAGGAGAGCTTGTTTTATCAAAAGGCAATATAGATAGTAGCGGAATTGGTATTCCGCCGGACTTAGTGATTGGGAAAATAATCTCTGTAGAGAAAAAGCCAAGCGATCTTTTCCAGAGGGCGAGTATTGAAAGCTTTGTTAATTTCGTAAATTTGTCAACAGTTTTTGTGTACATGCAAACTAAATAAATGTCTGCAATTCTTGTTATATTATTTACTTTATTCACGATTGCTGTCAGTGCAATTACAACGATTCCTTTTTCAATAGGACTGTTAGTTATTGCTAGTGTTCTTTTTAAAAAATCTTGGGTATTTTTTTTGGCGCTTGGATTGGGTCTATTTCTGGATTTAACTATGATTAGACCTCTGGGATATACAGGTTTAGTATTAACAATTTTTGCATTTATTCTTTTTCTTTATGAAAGAAAATTTGAAACTCAAACTGTAGCTTTTGTGTTTATTTCAACTTTTTTCGGAAGTGTTTTCTACCTGTGGTTATTTGGATATCAGATGGTGTTTTTACAAGCATTTATAAATGCGTTGTCAGCGATTTTATTCTTCAAAATTGTAATCTCAAAACTCAAATCGCAAAACTCAAAACCAAATCTTTAAATCTTAAAACTTACAATTATTAGATTTTGGATTTAAGTTGCAGATTTGACATTTGAGATCTAAGATTTGAGATATATTTATGGTTAAAATTGGGCCCGCGTTCGGAGATTACATAAAACTTGAAAAGAGCCAAAGGCATTCTGAGAATTCAAATCGCAACTATTCAATCAGAAGCTATATTCTGCCTGTAATTTTGACTATTGGTGTAGTATTAATTGTTGCAAGACTTTTTTATCTCCAAATTATTGAGGGGAATAGCTATCGGAAGCTTTCGGACTCCAACAGAACTAAAACAGTTGTTATTCATGCTCCCCGCGGAATTATTTTTGACCGTCAAGGAACGCCTTTAGTTTTTAATGTTCCCGGATTCAGACAAACCCTGAATGATAAAACAAAACTTATTGACAAAAATGAGGCTTTAAAGCTCTTATCGATTGGCGCAACTAATTTGGAAATAGACTCTTTAAGATCCTATCAATATAAAGATATAACTTCTCATATTTTAGGATACATAGGGCAAATCTCCAAAGAAGAAATGAAGAACACTGATTATAAAGGAGGGGATTTGATTGGCAAAATAGGAATAGAAAAAGAATATGAGGCTTTACTTAAGGGTATTAATGGTAAAGAAATGGTTGAAATAGACAGTATGGGTAGCACAATCCGCAAACTAGGAACTACAGATCCAATACCAGGCCTTGATATTACATTAACCTTGGACATTTTGCTTCAAAAAGCAGTTTTTAATGCTGCAAAAGATGTCAAAAAGGGAGCAGTAATTGTCTCTAATCCTAAAGGAGAAATATTAGCTCTTTTGTCTAAACCGTCTTTTGATCCAAACTTTTTCACTATGGGTGAGGAATATTTTGGAGATGAAAATTCGGTTTATAAATCCACAGCACAAATTTTGCTGGATTCGGAAAATCAACCGCTTTTAAATCGGGCCATTTCTGGAACATATCCGCCGGGATCAACCTTCAAGCTTGTTGTAGCTGCTGCAGGATTGGAGGATAAAGTCATTGACAAAAATTTTATCATAGAAGACACAGGAATATTAAGAATTAATAATTTCTCTTTTTCCAATTGGTATTTTACTCAATACGGAAGGACAGATGGGGAGGTGGATGTGGTAAAAGCAATCCAAAGGTCAAATGATATTTTTTTCTACAAATTGGCAGGTATGGTTGGAGTTGATAGGCTATCTTACTTCGCAGAAAAGTTTGGTTTGGGACAAAAATTAGGAATTGACCTAACAGGAGAAGAAAAGGGTATAGTTCCGACAGAAGAATGGAAGAAAAAAATTATCGGAGAAAATTGGTACTTGGGAGACACCTATCATTATGGAATCGGACAGGGATTTTTGCTGACAACCCCTCTTCAGGTAAATGTCTGGACACAAGCAATTGCAAATAAAGGAATATTATATAAACCGCATCTTCTTAAAGATCAGAAATTAGAAATTAAAAGCAAGAGATTATTAAGTGACGAGAATGCTTCTTTAATTCGTGAAGGAATGCTTGAAGCGTGTTCTCCTGGAGGTGTGGCGTGGCCGTTGTATGATTTTAAAGTTAAAAATACAAAGCTTGAAATAGACGGAAAAAATATTTTGGAAGCGCCTCTTGCAACAACGTCAGCAGATTCGCCAGCTGGCGAAAAAGATTACAGGAAAATTACAATTGCCTGTAAAACCGGTACAGCTCAACATGGAGGGGAGACTACAATGCCTCACGCCTGGATCACTCTTTTTGCGCCTGCCTACAATCCTCAAATTGTTATTACTGTTTTATCAGAAGAAAGCGGTGAAGGTTCAAATGTCGCTGCCCCCATCGCGAAAAAGATTTTGGAAGAATGGTTTAGTAGGTAAAATCAGTCTATTTTGATTTGCTTCGGAATTGCTTTTAGCATATAATTCTCCAATTAGATTTAATACATGGGAAATTCAGTAGAAGCAAAAAGACGCATTATTAAAACTTCTGACGAAGATTTAGTAAGACAGTTGGATTATCAAATTGAAGAAAATAAAAAAAATTCGACTTTGACTTGCGACGAATGGCCGGTTTACGGTTCATTAATAAGGTCTTATGAAATTGATTTTAGAGCTGTTACGGGCTTTAGGAGTATTTCAGGCTTTGTCAGACGAAGACCTGCGCCTGTTGTAATAGATTTAATGAGTCCTTCAGATACTTTAGCTGATCTTTTCATGAAATTTCCGGATAAGCCTAAGTTGGGAATTGCACACTCATATTGTGATAGAAGAAATAAGGAGAGATTGGATAGAGATGAAAAATTGGGAATAAAACAACTAAGCGGAGACATCTTAGAGCTTGAAACTTGGGAGAAAATTGAAAAAACACTAAATGGCAAAAAAGCTGATTTGATCATGGAAAGAGCCTTAAGAGGAAAACATTATATTACGTCGGACATAAGAATTCACGCAGTTTTGCTTAATAAAGCCTGGAAATTATTAAGCAGTGACAATGGCATGCTTTTGGCTGAAATTCCTAATCCCAGATTTGATCCATTATTAAATGAAAAAAAGATAACTCTTTCGAATTGGGCCTCTTTTATTAAAGAAAAAAATGTTGACGTAAACTTCAATTTGATTACCTTAAGGCTTATTAAAACTCCAAATTCTCCTGAGAAGCTTCCGTTTTTGGAATAAAACTCCAAAATTTTTACAATCTACCTAACTAGCTAATAAACTGTTGTTTTTAAATTAGGGTGTTGGCGGTAAGTTTTTACTAGAGGAGCCTGATGTTATGATTTTTCTGAATAAATCGGTAAAAAACAATCCAAATCCAACGCCTTGCACGAATGCTCCGGCTTTACTCAGTTGTTTGTCTTTTTCTCCGGTTGTGTTTATTGTAATTTCCTTTTTAACTTCGCCTCCTTCGTCGGTATGTATACTTATAGTCATTTTGGAGTTTGGTTCGCTTGCAATACACATTGCTTTTCCCGTCCGCATAATTTCTAGAGGAAGATAGATGTCTTTTTTGGGTTGTTCAGGGTTAATAGATGGTTCTTTTTCAGACATAACGCGGTTATTATAGGACTGTGAATTGTAAATGTCAAATTTTTATTGAGATTTAATGTAAACTGTTTTTATGGAAGAAAAAAGTTATTGGTTAGGGTTTTCAACGATTCCTGGGATTGGACCGGCGAAATTCAAAAAATTATTAGAAGAATTTAAAACTGCAAAAGCTGCTTGGGAAGCGAAAAAACCTGAATTTTCAATCAAAAACTATCTGAAAGAACTCAAGAAAAGAGATGTTTGGTTTATAACTTTATTAGATGAAGAATATCCTGAATTATTGAAAGAAATAAAAAATCCACCGTTTGTTTTGTATGGAAAAGGAAATAAAGAATTGTTATCTGCTCGGCAACCACACGTTTCAGATGACGCTCAGCAAATAAATTTAAATTTAAAGCAAAATTCAGCTTCGCTAAATAAAATTCGGCGCCAAACAGGAACGCAGCCGAATTTTAATTCATCCGAAAGTGGATTGCCTCATTCTACGATAGGAGTAGTTGGTGCTAGAAAAACTACTGAATACGGCAGGGAAGTTACAAAACTTTTAGTTACAGAATTAGTTTTGAATGAGTTAACAATTGTTTCCGGTCTGGCGCTTGGGGTTGATGCGGTTTCACATATGACGGCTCTGGAAAATAATGGAAAAACAATTGCGGTTTTGGGATGCGGAGTAGATTGTTGTAATCCAGGGGAGAACCAGAGTATCTATAATAGTATTCTTCAGAGCGGAAACTCGCCTCACGGCGAAGCGGCGGGTTGCATTATTTCTGAATTTCCTTTAGGAATGAGACCAACTCAATGGACTTTTCCTGCCAGAAACCGCATAATTGCAGGTTTGTCTCAGGCGGTTTTGGTAACTGAAGGAGCAGAAGATAGCGGATCTTTAATTACCGCTGAATTCGCTTTAAAATTTGGTCGAAAGGTTTTTGCGGTTCCCGGACCGATTACATCTCAAATGTCCAAAGGTCCGTATAAGTTGATTTCGAAAGGCGCTAAATTAGTTACGAACGTGGAAGATATTTTGGATGAATTAAAAATTTCAAATTTAAAATCACAAATTCCAAATAAATCCAAAAAACAAATGACAAAAGGAGACACAAAAGATGAGAATTTAATTTTGAAAATCCTCCAGAACGAACCCTTGTATTTCGATGAAATTGTAAAAAAGACCAAATTTGAATCCTCCAAGCTCGGGAGCATTCTTTCCTTGATGGAAATAAAAGGGATGGTAAAAAGTTTAAATAACGGCCTTTTTAGTATTACTTCTTGACATTTTCTGTATAATGTTGTGACAATGTTTTAGTAGTTTTATGAATTTAGTCATCGTTGAAAGTCCGACGAAGGCAAGGACGATTGGGAAATTTTTAGGCGCCGATTATACGATCAGAGCTTCAATGGGGCATGTTATAGATTTGCCAAAAAGTAAATTGGCCATTGATATTGAACATGATTTTAAGCCGCTTTATGAGCAGGTTTTGGAGAAAAAAAAGATAATTAAAGAGCTTAAAACCCTTGTTAAGTCTGCAGACAATGTTATATTAGCGACTGATCCAGATCGGGAGGGGGAGGCAATTGCTTATCATGTCGCAGAAGTACTTCGCTCAAATGAAAAAGCCAAAGTTAAAAATGACTCATTCGATAAAACTCAGAGTCATGCTGAGCGAAACCGAACGCATGAAAAATTCAATCGAATTGTTTTTCATGAAATTACCAAAGAAGCAATTGAGGAAGCGCTGAAAAATCCCCGCAAAATAGATAAGAATTTAGTTGATGCACAAACAGCGCGTCGGGTTTTGGATCGTTTGGTGGGATACAAATTATCTCCTCTTTTGTGGAAAAAAGTGCGACGTGGCTTGTCCGCGGGACGTGTTCAGTCGGTTGCTCTTAGATTAATTGTTGAAAGAGAAAGAGAAATTGAGAAATTCGGGAAAGAAAAATATTACACCATTTCAGCATTTCTTACTCGGGGTCCTGTCAAAAGTCTCCCTCCCGCCAGTGCTCCTTCAACAGTCCGCGCTGTCGGGAGCCCTTCCTCTTTTGCCACCCCTTCAGCAACTGAGTTTGAGCTAATTGAAATAAATAATGAAAAAATAGAGGTTGCGAAAGCTTTTGATTTGTATGACGGGCAATATAAAGTTACAAAAACAAGTATTGATTCTGAAAAAAGGGCGCAAGAAATTGTTGTTGATTTAAAAACAAGAACATTTAAAGTCGCAGATGTTTTACAAAAAGAAGCCAAAAGAAGTCCGCTGTCTCCTTATACAACTTCAACTCTTCAGCAGGATGCCAGCCGTCGGTTTGGAATAAATGGAAAAAGAACCATGAGTCTGGCCCAGAAATTGTACGAAGAAGGATATATTACTTACCACAGAACTGATTCAGTGACGATTTCTTCAAACGCAATATCGACTATTATTAATTTTGTCAAAAAAGAGTATGGGGAAAAATATGTGCCTGAAAAACCAAGGCAATATTTTGTAAAACAAAAATTAGCGCAAGAAGCTCATGAAGCAATCAGGCCAACTAAAGTTCATAATTCAGAGTCGCAAATTGCCAGTATTTTGGGAAAACCTTATGCAAATCTTTATGGATTAATTTGGAGAAGAGCAGTTGCTTCTCAGATGTCTGATGCAATTATTGAATCAACTACCGTTATGGTTGATGCAGAGCCCTATAAATTAAAAGCGAATGGATCGGTTTTGGTTTTCGACGGATTTCTGAAGGTAAATCCGTTAGGCTTGAATGACAATAAATTACCTAAATTTGAAAGCGGCGAAAAATTGAATTTAATGGATACTCTAGAAAAAGAACATGAGACTTTGCCTCCGCCCAGATACAATGACGCATCGATTATAAAAACATTGGAAGAAAAAGGAATTGGCAGGCCTTCGACTTATGCAACCATTATTTCGACAATTGAAAGCAGGGGTTATATTGAGAGGGGTGATCCTGAAGGTAATTCAGGTCGGGGGTTTTTCCCAACCTCAATTGGAATTGCAGTTAATGATTTCTTAGTTACCAACTTTTCATATATTGATGACATTCCTTTTACCGCATCAATGGAAGATGAGCTTGATAACATTGCAATTGGAGATAAAAAATGGGAGCTCGTAATGCGCAACTTTTATGCTCCGTTTGAAAAAAAATTGAAAGAAGTTGAGGGGGCGGAAAGAGTAAAAATTGCCGTAGAAGAAACTTCCGAAAAATGTCCGACTTGCGGCTCAATCTTGGTAATTCGCACTGGACGTTTTGGAAAGTTTTTGGCTTGTTCAACTTTTCCAAAATGTAAATTTACCAAACCATTTGTCGAAGAAACTAATCAGATTTGTCCGAAAGATGGCGGGAAAATTATAATTAAAAAAACCCGCAAGGGCCGCCGTTTCTATGGATGTTCCAATTACCCAAAATGTGATTTTGCTGCCTGGAAGTTAGAGGATGTTAAAAAAATATGATTTATTATGGCTTAAATGTGGCTATAATTTTTTCGGCTTGATTTTGGGCTTCAGTTGTATAATTGTCGTATTTTACTTCTAAATAATGTCCTTCATGGAATTCAGCGTTGACGTTTTTTTCTTCATGGTAATATACAGCGAGTGTTGGTTTTTGTCCTTCTTTCATAGTCCAAATAGTTCTTGTCCATTCTAAATCACCAAGTTTGATTAGGTCGACTATTGTTTCAAACGATATTATTCCATGACCACCTGGATCAATAGTGATAGTAAAAGAATCCTTGGGGCATGTAATATGGGATAAGCCGTTAGGCGATTGAATTTCACAAGATGGCGGATAAGATATGTTGTTAAAAGTTTTCCAGTCAGAAGGAATAGGGGAATTAATAATCTGGGCAGTATGCGTGGTTGTAGTTGGAGAGGGGATAATCTTTGTGACCTCAAAAGAAGAAAGTATTTGGTCAATTTTTCTTTGCTCTTTTACGATGTCATAAATTAGAGGTTGGTTAGATTTTGGAACCGTAATTTCAGAAGTTAATTTGAATATCATATTGTTTTTTATTGCGCAATATTGCGTAGCAACGGTAGTGTTGTCTTTTTCTGCAAATTTTTCGCTAACATCACTCTTTGCAAAATTTACCCCATTTATAGCAGTATTGGACGTAGAGGAATTACATCCAATCGATTCCTTAATGTCATTATTTAATTGGTTAGTTGTTATTTGAATATAAAGTGTTTTTTCGGCTAATAAATTATCTATTCCGCTAGATATGTGTAATACAATTTCTCTGCCGTCATCAGTATATGTATTTAAGATTCTTGTTGCGTCAGGTCCTATCCCTTCATCAGGGTATTTTAAACGGAATCCATATTCGTTATTTTTATACATTTTCCAGCTTGCGGTTTCATCAATAGGGGTTGGAGAGACAACTGTTGTAATCGGAGAAGGAGTAGGCTTCGTAAATGGTTTGACTAAGATTTTATCTGCAAAATATGTTCCGAGTGAAAGAAGTATTATTGCAGATAAAATTACAATAAATGGCCATTTTGGAAATGAAGAAGATTTAATTTTAGGTTTTGGTTGGGTTTCAACCAGAGCAATTGGTGGTTGGGAAATGTTCTGTTCTTCCATATTTTAAGTATTTCAGAGTTTAATTTGCTTGTCAATTTTATGGAAGCTGTAGAACCTTTAAAAGATTACTACTTAATTGATCTTTGTTTTGTTGCAATTTTCTCAAAGATTCTTGCGATTTTAAGGTAATCAGCAGGCTTAATATTTACGCCTTTTGGCACTGATTCATAACGATTTCCGTTTGTTACAAATAAGTAACTTCGAAAACATCCTTCGCTTAAACAAAGCCGCATTGAAGCTCTTTTATCTCTAGATTCTTCTGCCCTATAAGTTTCAATAGTTAGTCCTGATGACGTAACGAATATCTTGAAATTTTTACTAGCTTCTTTCTCAAATAAAGCATCGCATATTCTGTTATCCACATTGTTTTCTTCAAAAATATGTCTTTCAATAATAGTTTGAAAAGGGGATTCAGTAGCTTCATTAGGTAGATTATCAAGGGATGTCTTAAGAGATTGGGAAAATTTAACTTTTGTGAGATCTGTTAGGTGTTCAAGTAATATATTGTTTGGGCGTCGTTCCGGACTGACCATAATTGGAGGATTATATTATGGCTTGTGTTACATTGTCAAGGGAATAAAAACAAAAACTTGAGAAAATTAAACAAGAAGTTGCTATTTAATTAAACCTTGTTTTTTGGCAATTTCTTCAACTGTTGTTGTGATATTCACATAATCTTCAGGTCCGATATTTATGCTTTTCTCCTTTAATTTAGTGCGGTAAGGATAATTCTTATCTTTTCCATCGGCTATAAATAAATGACTTCCGGAATGTTTTTTATCCATATAAAGTCGGAGAAAAGCTTTTTCGTCTTCAAATTTTCCTCCTATGTTAAATGTATAAACAACTAACATTAATGGAGTAATCGTTATCTCAAGATCTCGTTGCTTTTTAGCCGAAAACAAACCTTTAAGAACACTATTTGCTACATTGTGTTTTTCAAATGTTTCTCTTTGGATAGTGGCTCGAAAAGTTTTTATATTGGGATCCGGAGAAAGAGTTTCATCAATTAATTTATTGAACAAAACTGATATATTAGTTTCCTGTGTGGGTTTAATTTCAGCGGAAGTTATAAAAGAAAAATTATTGGGTTTGGTTTTGGGTTGATATTCTGAATTAGCCATTTACTAGAAAATTATATAGTGAGTATATTGGCTTGTCAAGAAAATAAAAACAAATACTTGAAGGTGTTAAAAAATTATTGTCAAGGCTAGAATTAAGGCAACAAAAACGATTTGCGTGACCAATCCCCATGGTAAATTTAGATTATTATCGAAATTTTTTTGAAGAGAATAAGCCCATTTAAAAACTTTAATTTTGAAGAAATAATAAGGAGCTGTTGCCCAATCAAAAAACTGGGAAACAATAATTATAAAAAATGTGTAGAAAAAGTTGGTTTTCGGGAAAAATAGAATTATAATTAGATAAGAAAGAATAAAACCAAGGATTACATCAATGAAAGTATGAGTAAACAGTTTTTTAAATGTTTTCTTTGTCCTGTTGGTGGCAGTATCCCAATGAGGAATTAAGTCTCCGACAATATGTGATGTAAGGGCGATTGGTATTGCAAGTGTTGGGTTTCCGATTTTTGCTGCGATAACAGTTCCGATTATTGCATGTCCGGTTGCCGTCATAAACTATATAATAACACAGCTGTCAATTTCTTTACAGCGGTACCCCTTGACAAATGTATGGGAAAATATCACTATAAATAGTATGAAGAAGTTATTTATTTTACTTCTCAGCGTTAGCTTTGCAGCTGCGGTTATTATTTTTTCTTCAGGTTCAGTATTTGCTGATCATCAAATGGACGTTTTGGGAGTAGCTAGTGCACCTACTTTATCGATTCCTCCAACTGCAGAAGGTCCAGGATTAGTTCTTCCGAATAGTCCTTTGTTTTTTATTGACAGTCTGAAACAAGAATTTCGTTTGCTTTTAGCATTTACTCCTGAACAAAAAGCAAAAATACACAATGCTATTGCTGGAGAAAGGTTGGCAGAATTGCGAATTATGTTAATAAAAAATAATGTTCCGGGAATTAGAATTGCACTCCAAGGAGTATCAGATAATCTTAGAGGAGCTGCGGAAGATGTAACGAATGCCAAATTAACAGGTAGGAATATAAATTTGTTGGCAAAAGAAATAAATGATTCAATCAAAGAAAAACAGAAAGTTCTTACGGATTTGATACCGCAAGCAACAGGAGAAATAAAAATACAGGTAGCAGCTGCAAGAGAAGCTCTAAAAACTGCGAAAGTTCAGGTTGAAGAGAATTTGCCTGTAAATCTTCTGATGAATGAAACAATAGATGACTTGAATCAGCTAATTACTGAGAATATAGATAAGGCATCTTTTTCCGCTGCAGAAATTAATCGGGTAATAGGTGTTTTAACAAGATTAGGAAGCGAATCAGTTGGACAAAATAAAACTTTTCAAGATGTATCGACACACATAGTTGATATCAAAAACTTGATAAATGAATTTCAAAAAACATCAAGCAGTTTGCAAAAAGTAACACCTGCTGCAACGGCCGGAGCTAAACCTGTCAAAAAATAACTTTGACTAAATTTTACCTCTTTGATAAAATTCTCAAATGATTAAATTAGGAGCTAGTCAATTACGGACAACAAAATCATCGGACGAAGAAAAAAAGAAAATTAAAAGGAATCCGATTTACATTATTTTGGATAATGTAATGGATACTTACAATATCGGGTCAATTTTTCGTTTGGCAGATGCGGTTGCTTGCCAAAAAGTGATTTTATGTGGGGAAACAGAGACTCCACCGCATACTAGAATTAAAAAAGCATCAATTAACACTACAGAGTGGGTGGAATGGCAGTATTTTGCTGATGCAAAAACTGCAATCTTAAAACTTAAATCTCAAATCTCAAATCTGAAAATTATTGCGATTGAGCAAAACGCGAAAAGTGTTGCTTATGATAAAGCGGAATATAGTTTTCCGGTTGCCTTAGTTGTCGGGCACGAAACAACTGGTGTTTCAAAAGAAGTTTTAAAGATGTGCGATCAAATTGTCGAAATTCCGATGTGGGGAGTAAATAAAAGCTTGAATGTAGTTGTAAGTTTGGCAATAGTGCTTTACGAAATAACGGAAGCTAATTTGTTTTAGGAAAATCAATTATTTGAAGCGGGGCATTGGCGGTTTTAGCTTGTAATTCTATTATTTCTTCTGGGGAAAGAGAATCTAGTTTTTCATATGTTTTTTTGCGATCTATGAGTAAGGATGATCCTTTTTCCATAAAGAAAATCTTGCCTGGCCTATATCTAACTAATTTATAATTTTTAAGAAGGTTATTGAAGTAGATTGCATCTTTGATGAACTCTATTTTTCCGAAAAAAGTGTTTATGGTTTTTGGTACACCTACTTTTTCTTTTTTGGATAGTTTTTCCCATGAAGTAAAATAATCTTCTTTAAATTTTTCTTCCTGTTGAAACGTTGGCTGTTGATAGAAATATTCAGGAGATTCAATTAAATGTCTGGCAATTTTTATATCACGAAAAAGACGTTCGAATAATTTCGATTCATTAGTAATTTTTGCCTGTCTATTTTCTACGTTCATAGTTAGGTTGGAATATATAATAATTCTTTCTCGAAGTCAACTTAAAAAGTCATTGACAATTTCTGGAATTCGTTTATAATATGCTTTGGTATGTAAAAATCTCTATCAAAGTCTGGAAGTCCGCCAGCTGGCGGATACGACCCACCTTTGGTGGGTTTTTTTGTCTGTTCAATGCTTTGCTCCTCAGGGCAAGCTTTCTAAAAAATAGAAGGTTTACCCTGAAGCCTGTAAGGCTGAAGGGCTCTTTGAAAATTTAGGTCATAGCAGCAAATCAGAAACAGGATTCTTTCATGAATTAATCCGTTGTGCAATGGATTAATAGTCAGGAAGTGGTAGGAAATCTCCACCTTGGGTGGAGTTTTGATATTTGTTGATGTCAATTTCAACATATCAAATTTTTTTGAGAATTTGATCCTGGTTCAGGATGAACGCTGGCGGCGTGCCTTAAGCATGCAAGTCGAATGGTCGCAAGACAATGGCAGACGGGTGAGTAATATATAGGAATCTACCCTTCAATGGACCATAGCTCATCGAAAGATGGGGTAATAGTCCATAGTCTCGCAAGAGTAAAGATCTTAACTGATCGTTGAAGGAGGAGCCTATATCCTATCAGCTAGTTGGCGGAGTAAAAGCCCACCAAGGCGATGACGGGTAGCTGGACTGAGAGGTCGGTCAGCCACAACTGCACTGAGACACGGGCAGTACACCTACGGGTGGCAGCAACTAGGAATATTCGGCAATGGACGAAAGTCTGACCGAGCGACGCCGCGTGGAGGATGAAGGCCTATGGGTCGTAAACTCCTTTTGATAGTCCATTCACGGACTATAGAATAAGCCCTTACTAACTACGTGCCAGAAGTCTCGGTAATACGTAGGGGGCAAGCGTTATCCGGATTCATTGGGCGTAAAGTGTGCGTAGGCTCCTTAATAAGTCGCGTCTTAAATACTAGGGCTTAACCTTAGGCATGGATGCGATACTGTTAGGGTTGAGGATTGACAGGGATGCTGGAACAGCTAGAGTAGCAGTGAAATGCGTTGATATTAGCTGGAACACCAAAGGCGAAGGCAAGCATCTGGGTTTTTCTCTGACGCTGAGGCACGAAAGCTAAGGTAGCGAAACAGATTAGATACCTGTGTAGTCTTAGCTGTAAACTATGTTCGCTAGCTCTCACTTGCAGAATGTATGAAGCATGAAGCACGAAATTCATGATTCTTTCGTACACTGTGCTAGTGGGGGCGTAAGTTAACACGTTAAGCGAACCGCCTGGGGAGTACGGCCGCAAGGCTAAAACTCAAAGGAATTGACGGGGACCCGCACAACCTGTGGAGCGTGTGGTTCAATTCGAGACAAAACGAAAAACCTCACCAGGGTTTGACATATTACCGTTTATTTCCTAGGAAACTAGGAGAAATCCGCAAGGATGGTATTACAGGTGCTGCATGGCTGTCGTCAGCTCGTGCCGTGAGGTGTTCCCTTAAGTGGGGAAACGAGCGCAACCCCCATTCAATGTTAAATAATCATTGGAGACAGCCCCATCTTTTTGCGCACTAGCGCAAAAGAAATTATAAATACAAAATTACAAATTCCAAATTATTTGGAACTTGAGATTTTGAATTTTGAATTTCTTTTTGTTGTTAGCGAACAAAAAGATGGGGAGGAAGGAGGGGAAGACGTCAAGTCAGCACGGCCCTTATACCCTGGGCTACACACACACTACAATGGCGAAAAACAATGAGTTGCAAGCCGGTAACGGCAAGCTAATCTCTGAAATTTCGTCTCAGTTCAGATTGGGGTCTGAAACCCGACCTCATGAAGTTGGAATAGGTAGTAATCGCGAATCAGCATGTCGCGGTGAATACGTTCTCGGGTCTTGTACACACCGCCCGTCAAGGCAGCAAAGTCGGGGGTGGCCGAAGACCGCTTATGGCGGCCGAGGCCAAATTCGGCGATGAAGCTTAAGTCGTAACAAGGTATCCCTAGCCGAAGCTGGGGATGGATCACCTCCTTTCTAATAAAAAGAGAGAAGGTACGGAAAAACAGAGACCGCAAGGTTATCTGTCATAAGTACACCTAAGTGAATAGACACTTATCCAATCATTAAGGTTGGAGAACAATTTCTATTTTGCCCCGATTCAATCGGGGTTTAGTTCCTACCACTTCCTGATTTAAAAACAATAACCCTCCAAAGCTTTATGCAAAGGAGGGTTTTTGGTAGATCTGCTATAATCACAAAAGGAATTTATTTACATGAGGATTGGATTTTTTACAGACGGGTATCTGCCTCAATTAAGTGGATTGTCAACTGCAGTTGCATCATGGGCAGAGGAATTAGAAAAATTAGGGCATGAAGTTTACATAATCGCCCCAAAATATGCAGGATACAAAGACAAGAAAAATGTCATCAGACTTTCTTCTTTTAAATTCATAAAACAACCTGAAATAAGACTCGGTCTTTTTTCTCCCGGAAAAATACTTTATAAAATTTCCAAAATTGATTTCGACATAATTCACGGAGTTTCAGGCGGAACAATCTCCAGTTTGGGATTAATTATTAGTAAACTTAAAAAAATTCCTTTTGTTTTTACATATAGTACAAGATATAACCGCTACACTCACTATTTTTTGAAAGGAAAAATAATTAGCTCAAAAATGGTGGAGCAGGGAACCAAAGTATTTTGTAACGGATGTGATCAAATCATAGCCCACATGCCAAAAATAAAAAATGAATTAATCTCTTTTGGTATTAAAAAACCAATTACAATCATTCCATGCGGTGTTAATCTTTCCAAATTTAAAAAACAGAGAAAAGGGTATCTGCGTAAAAAAATAGGACTTAAAGATGGCAAAGTTTTGTTATATGTTGGAAGATTGGGTAAGGAAAAATCCATTGATTTTCTTCTTAAGGCATTTAAGGCAATACATGCTAAGGATAGGACTACAAATTTAGTTTTGATTGGAGACGGGACTGAAAAAAATAAATTGAGAGAATTAACTAAAAAATTAAATATTGAGAAAAACGTATATTTTGCCGGAGAAATTAATTCTACCGAAGTCAATAAGGCTTATGCAGATGCTGATATCTTTGTTTTTGCTTCCCAAACTGAAACTCAGGGAATAGTAATTTTGGAAGCTTTGGCCAGCGGCGTGCCAGTTGTCGCTGTTTATGATAAAGTATATGATGGAGTTATATTTAGCGGAGAAAATGGAATTTTAGTAAAGAAAGATCTTGGTAAATTTGCAGAAGCTTGTTTAAAAATACTTAGAAATTCGTCTTACAGAGACAAGCTTTCCAAAAAAGCTCTTGAAAGTGTTAAAAATTTTTCACTTTCCGAAACAGCAGCATCTCTGGAAAAGTTATATAAAAAACTTATTGTAAAATCTTTAGAATAAAATGAATATTTTGTCAGGCAAAAAACCATTTGTAAGTGTTGTTATTACGGCTTTTAACGAAGAAGAAAATTTACCTAAATGTTTAGGGGCTTTGAAAGATCAGTTGTATTCAAAGGATGAATATGAAGTAATAGTTGTTGACAATAATTCAACAGATAAAACCGTTGAAATTGCCAAAAAATTTGGCGCCAGAGTAATTTCGGAGAAAAAGCAGGGTTACGTTTATGCATTAAGAAAAGGAATGGATGAGGCAGCAGGAGAGATAATTGCGGTGACGGATTCAGACACTCAGGTCGCTAATGATTGGCTTTTGACTATTGAAAAAGTATTTAAAAAACCCGATGTGGTGGGCATTACAGGAATGATACAGGGAGACGCAAAATCAAAAATCGGCAGCAAACTTCAGGAGGTTGGATATGCAATTCCTATGTATGCTAGCGCGCTTATTGGTAGAGCGTTTTTAGTTGGATTCAATTTTGCGGTCAGAAAAGATGCATATATAAAAGCAGGGAGACTGAATACGAAATATGAGATGAGTCCTGATGTAGAGTTGGGAATTAAGCTTGGTAAATTTGGCAAAGTAAAAATTATTGACGACATGCTGGTTCGTACGTCCACCAGGCGTTGGAAAAGCGATGGCGTAATTAAAACTTTTCTTGATTATTGCAAGGGATACTATTATGCTGTGTGGCTTCGTCGACCGCCTCCGGTGAAGCAATCGATTGTCCGCTAATTTATTTTCATTCAAGCTTATTTTTGGTATACTCTATGTGAATAAGGCGCGGTGGCGAAGCGGTAACGCAGGAGTCTGCAAAACTTCCATGCAAGGGTTCGATTCCCTTCCGCGCCTCCCAACTACGCTCCAATTTTATTGGAGCTCCGTAGGGCAGGCCCTAGAAGTAGTTGGCTCTCCGAAGCCTTTGGCGGAGGAGAGATGAAAGCATGCATTACGTTTATATATTAAAACTAAGAAATAGTAAGTGTTACACGGGTTCAACGGCGGATTTAAAAAATAGAATTAAGAAACATAATTTGGGTAAGGTAATTTCTACGAAGGCATTTAGGCCAGTAAAATTAGCTTATTATTCTGCCTTTGAATCTAAGAGTAAGGCTTTACTATTTGAAAAGTATTTAAAAACAGGTTCGGGAATAGGTTTTAGAAATAAAAGATTAATTTAAAGAGAATTATGATAAATCCTGAATACGAGAAGAAAAACTACAAAGATCAATCGGGATTTAGCGAAAAGCAAATTGATATAGATGTTGAAACAGGAGTTTTTAAAAAACGCAGTTTAAGAAAAACAATATTTAAAAAGAAATTCAAAAAATGATAAAATAAACTTTTGGATCGGTAGTTCACTGGTAGAACGCTTCACTGATAATGAAGAAGTAGATGGTCCGATTCCATCCCGATCCACCAAAAATTATCCTCAATAATTTTCTTTGTCAGGATTTTGTCAAGACAGATTATTTTTTCTACAGTATTCTTTACGGCATGGCAGCAGAAAGATTAAGTTACGAACATAAGCCGATTGTAAAACTTCCCAAACCCATCAGCAATGTTTACGACCAAAGCAAGAATGAATTACGCGATCTTCCACAAACCACTTTAGTTCCCGATATAGAGAATAAATCAAACATGCCGAATATTTTCAGCCCCAAGATAGAGGGAATTCCTGCCTTGTGGTTTCAGGATAAAGGAATTCCGCCCAGATTTGTTTTTGTAGAAAAAGCAGATGATGGAGGAGCCGGAGGACATGTTGAATCCTCGATGAAGTTAAAAGGAACTATTCTGGATTATGTTTTGCGTCATAACCGATGGGGAAAAGATAATAGACCAATATTTACCAGTCTTATGGCAACGCATACGGGAGATGATGTGGCAATAACAGGTATAATTGATGAAAAAGTGATGGAACATCGGGAAATGGTTGCAGAACTTATGTGGGACGCTTTTAAAGCAGGTGAAAAAGTTGCGGTTGAGCAAGGGCTTTATGGTCCGGGACAAGATTTGAAAGCAGATGCTTTTACAGGAAATGTGCATGGTTTGGGTCCTGCAACAATAATTTTGCCATTACCTGTTCGGGAAAATAATCCATCTCAAGTAGTAGTGGCTGCATATGCAGATAAAACAGAGCCCGGAGTATATAATCACATAACAACTAGATCATATCTTAATCCGGAATATAATACAGGGCTCCTAGTTGCTGATTCAAAAATGAACAAGGGCTACATCTTTGAAATTTCCGATCTTGACACAAAAGCCCAGGCCTACGAAGAAGGAATACCGACGAATGACCGTAAAGCTTTGGATGAAGCAATGGAACGTTTGGGGAAAACAGAAAGGTTTATTCAACTAAAATTTCCTGAAGATCTTTTAGATATTTATCGTTTGACAATGGATAATTCCCGCTACGTTGTTTCGAAAATTTACGCAAAAGATAATGATGGTAAACCCGGTCAGTTAGGGGTAGTGGTTTCGGCAGAGAGACTTCACAATATTAAAACAGGGAAAGGTTTTACTTATGGAGGCAAAGATGATCCGGTAATGCTTTCTCATGCTCAAGGAGATTGGCCGGCACCCGGTGAAATAACCTCTCCGATAGCGCTTACACCAGTAGTGGCTGGGGATTGCAGAGGAAGTCATAATTTAAACGTTTATCCAATGCCGATTAATGAATTAACTTCGTATTTTTCAGGGCCAATAATGTCCATAGTCAGTATGAGCATTAATATTCATACGGGAAGGATTGGAGCAGTTGCCGACCAATTTGCCCGAGGAACCCCGTGGGATAAATTCCGAGATGACGCTGCACGTAAAATGCTTGAATTTCGTACCTCACAAGGATTCAGACAGCCAGGAACATTACCGAACAATGAGATGGAATATCATGAAGGCATGAAAAAAAGTACGGCTCGCTTGAATAAACTTTTTCAAAGAAGAGAAGCGGAATAGACAATAAACACTTCTTTGTAGGATCCTCTTTAGATAATTTTTTCAATTGCAAAAATAGCCTTTTTAATGTATTATCATTTTTATGTCGCAAATAGGTGAAACATTTTTTACTTCAGTTGGCTGCATAGATGGACGGGTGCAGGAGCCGATTTTAGCTTTTGGACAGAAAAAATTCAATGCTAAATACGCAGATACGATTACAGAAGCAGGATTAGTTGGGTTATTATCAGGAGGCAATGTTGATCAAGTTTTGTTCGATTCAATTAAAAAAAAAGCCTTAATTTCTCTTGAGAAACATCATTCAAAGGGAATTATAGTTCATGGCCATGAAGAATGTGCAGGAAATCCGGTTGACGATGAAAAACACAAGGAAGACACTTTAAAAGCAGCGCAAGTTATCAAATCTTTTGTGTCAGCAGGGATTTTAGTAATTCCTGTTTTTGTCAGAAGAAGCAAAGAGGGATGGACGACAGTAGAAGAGCTTTGATCTGACAAATTTATGAAAATAACCCCGGTTAAGACCCACAAAATTACTGTTAATGACCAGAGTTTAATAAAAATTCTCGATAAATATTTGTCAGCATTTGAAGATAAATCAATTCTGGCGATTACCTCAAAAATAGTTTCTATAACTGAAGGAAGACTTGTCAAAATGGATGGAATTGATAAGGACAAGCTGATAAGACAAGAGTCTCAATTTTATTTACCCCGGGAACAAAACAGATACAATATAAGTCTTGCCATTGCCCGCAATATACTTGCGCCAACAGCAGGCATTGATGAATCAAATGGTAATGGTTACTACATATTGTGGCCAAAAAATCCTCAAAAAACTGTAAATGCAGTTAGAGTGTATCTTAAAAAACGCTTTCATCTCAAAAATGTTGGCGTTATTATTACCGACAGTAAAACTTCTCCGCTTCGCTGGGGAGTAACAGCTGTTGGATTAGCTTACAGCGGATTTGAATCATTAAAAGATTATATTGGCAAAAAAGATCTTTTCGGCAGGAAATTTGCGTTTGAAAAACTAAGCATTGTTGATAATCTTGCAGGCGGAGCTGCAGTTGTGATGGGAGAGGGCGCAGAACAAACTCCAATGGCAATTATCAGTGATTTGCCCTTTGTAAAATTTCAAGACAGAAATCCAACCCAAAAAGAATTAGAAAAGCTTTGTATTTCGTTAGCTGAAGATTTATATGGCTCGCTTCTGAAGAATGTTAAGTGGAAAAAGGGCTTGGGATAAATTTTATATGCTATAATGCCTTTATGGTTTTGTCAGACAGAGACATAAAAAAAGCAATAAAAGAAAAAAAAATTGTCATTACGCCGAAACCTGATTTTAATGAACAACTCGGTTCCTGTTCAGTTGATCTTCGGCTCGGGAATGTTTTTCGGATTTTTGAATACAGCAAAAATGCCTACATTGATCCTTCCAAAAAAGATTATAGCAATGAGATTACCCGCGAAGTAACTATTAAAAACGGTGAAAAATTTATTATTCAGCCGGGGGATTTTGTCTTGGCTATAACTTTGGAAAAAGTAAAAATCGCTCCTGATTTAATGGGTAGGCTTGAGGGCCGTTCCTCTCTGGGGAGATTGGGATTGGTTGTTCATTCAACTGCTTCTATTTTTGACCCGGGCTGGGACGGAAAGCCGGTTTTGGAACTTGGAAATCTTGGGAAAATGGCAATTTCACTAACTTGCGGCATGCGAATTTGCGCCATGACATTTGAGGAATTATCCAGCCCTTCGGAGGTTCCTTATATAAAGAAAAAGTTCGCAAAATACAAAATACAGGACGGTCCAAGCGAGAGCAGAATCCACCAGGAAAATTAAGCTTTATTTCGCATGAAATATCACGTTGGATTTGATATCAACCTTAAGAAAAATCCGTATAAGGGGAAATATATTACTGTTGAAGGAATTGATGGTAGCGGAAAAACAACGCAGGTCGAAAAAATTGTCAAATATTTTAGAGCAAAGGGGAAAAACGTGATTCAAGCCAGAGAGCCACGGAAAACAGGAGTAATCGGAGATATAATTCAAAAAGTTTTAAACAGAGAATTAAAAATGTCAGAGTTTGCTTTTCAGTATTTATTTGCCACTGACCGCGTGCTTTCTCAGGAAGAAGTAATTATTCCGGCTTTGAAAAGGGGAGACATTGTTATTTCGGACAGGTGTTTTTGGTCAGCTGTTGTCTATGGAATTTTGGACAGAACAGGCGGGCAATATGATTATAAGGAAGCTGATTTTTTGCTGATTGTTTATTCTATTCTTTCGATGTATCATCGGTTTATCGTGCCTGACTACACTTTTTATTTAAAAATTTCTTTGGATACAGCACTTTTAAGAATTAGGAAAAAGGACGATACAAAAGAAATTTATGAAAATAGAGAAAAGCTTGGTAAAGTTATAGACGGTTATAATTGGCTAAACACAAAATTTGCCAAAGAAATTGTCACAATTAACGCAGAAAAATCAGTTAGAGAAGTCACAAAAGAAATTATTTCGAGAATAAAAATATGATTTTAGGGCCGAAACTTTTATTAAAATTAGTTAAAACAAAAAAACTCGTTGAAGGATTGTCAGAAAGGGAATTGACCAATCCTGAAGGTGCGGGGTTTGATTTACGTCTTGGAGAGGTTTACAAAATCTCTGGAACAGCGTTTTTGGGCGAAACACACCGGAAAACTCCGGAAATCAAACTGATTAAGAAATATAATCAAAAAAAGGCCTCTAGTTTGAAAATAAAGCCTGGAGACTTTTACCTAGTCAAGACAATTGAGAAAATTAACTTGCCAATTAATTTATCTGCAGTAATTATTCCCAGAACCACAACTTTCCGCTCAGGCATCTTTATCAGGACCGGTCCGATTCAACCAGGATATCAAGGCGAGCTTACTTTTGGGCTCAAAAATGAAGGACCGGTAGCAGTTGAAATTGAAATGGGAGCCAGATTTGTCCATTTGATCTTTCATGAAATTAAAGGTGGAGGAAGTCAATATCGTGGCCAATGGCAAGGCGGCCGCGTAACAACCAAAAAAAAAGAGAAACAGGTTTAAGTAAAATGGCTACTATAGAAAATTTAGAAAAAGAAATAAATAAGCTTAAAGCAAGAAATAAAAAGGTAGAAACAGATAAAAGTTGGGAAACAAGCTATGCGAGAAGAGGACTTTTAATCATTTTTACTTATCTTGCGATTGGCCTTTATTTAAACGCTATACGCATAGAAAATCCTTGGCTTAACGCAATAGTTCCTTCAATTGGATTTTTACTTTCAACTCTGACTCTTCCATATTTTAAAAATTTGTGGATTAAATTTAGCCACAAAAACGAAGAATAAACATGATGAAAATTAAGATTAAAAAAGTAAAAAAAGAAGACGCTTCAAGTAGCTACAGCTACTTCAGGGATTGGGTTCTGCAGCTTTTTCCAGATTACAAAGAAAGCCTCAGGAAAAAGATGTTGGAGAAAGTCTACAACGAAAAATACATCTCTGAACAAATCGCGAAAAATGGCATAGTTTTAATGGCTGTTTCAGAAAATAAGCCTGTTGGAATTTTAATCACAGATCCTCCTCTGGGCGGAATTAGCTTTGGCATTTGGCTAATGGTAGATTCAAAATTACAAAAACATGGAGTTGGAAAAAGTTTGCTTAAAAAATGGGAAGAAGAAGCTTTGGAACAAGGGTGTCATAGCTTAAAATTAGAGGCAGATATTAGGAATGTTGAATATTATAAAAAAAGAGGGTTTGAAATAATAGGATTGGAGAAAAAAGGATATTTCGGAACAGACAATTATTTGTTTCACAAAATAATCGCTGAGCCAAAAGAAGAAAACATGTTTAAATAAAAGGAGGTGAATTGAAATGGATCAGAAAAAAGTTAATCTTAATGATGCGCCGCAAGGAGTAAATGTAAATCTTGCAGCGGACAAAGTACAGATTCTATACACAGATTCTGTATTCATAACATCAAATAATTATGGAATTGTTTTTAATGTGGCGCAATCAATTGATGACAAAAATCAGCAGGTAGTAACCAGAATTGGCATGTCCAAAGAGCATGCTAAAGCCCTATTGGATGTCTTGGGAAAACATTTGGCGATGACCACGCCTGGTAAAATAAAACAGTAATCAAAACAAAATAAACTTTATGAATAAAAAAGTCTTGATTGATTTTCTTATTAAGGCCAAAAAAAGAGGATACGCTGCGGGAAATGAAACAAAAGAACCTGATGGATCGTATTCTGCAAGATTAGAGGAAGAAGATTTTAAATATCATGATAATTGGTTTGGCGCGGAAACTTTTGGAGGAAGAGAAGCAGTGTTTTATAAAAATAAACCCTGTTGGATGATGGTGTTCTTTGGTTCAGGAAAAGAGTTCGCAATTCCAACCCTTAAAAAAGCTTTATTAAGCGCTCCGAATGATTTTCCTGCAAGAGGACCAAGAGAATTGGAAGACGGAAGCTTTAAATATAAAAATGTTTGGCAAGGAGATATTGAAAAGTTTTCAGGAGAAGAGGAGATTATAAAAAATGGAAAAATAGTTTATAATGCAAAATACATCGGAGGGTTGATCAATAAAGAATATGAAGATTAATGATTATCGGGAAGGGGAGTATCAGTATTTGGATTTGTTGCGGGATATTTTGGAAAATGGGCACGAAAAAAAAGAATTTAACTCAGGAATTACTCTTAAAAGTGTTTTCGGACGGCAATG